>Ga0172380_10002427_pt1 | contig 28681 bp, 27 predicted proteins | sample Leawe162metaG_FD_119747 | JGI IMG/M metagenome (GOLD analysis project Ga0172380, IMG submission 119747) | Leachate microbial communities from a municipal landfill in Southern Ontario, Canada - Leachate well 162 metaG | ecosystem: Engineered > Solid waste > Landfill > Unclassified | place... | reverse complement strand
TAAGGCTGTAGACTTGGATTTTGACCGGTTACTTGCGCTGCAACTGCAGCCGCACATTTTGCTACTTGAATAGGATTTGGGCTAGGGCTGTCTCCTTGACGATAAAAACATGGGTTATAATTTGCAAACACTAAATCATCTAAAAAACTATAATCATCAGTATTAGTTGAAATTATTCCTGAATTATTTGTTGATTCCGGACAGTAAGCACACTTCCTAGTAATTGGTGAAAAAACAGACAAAGTTTGATTTGCCTTAGACATTAAAGCATTCATTGCTTCTAGTTTAGTATTTACGTTTTTTATAGCGTTTTTAAGATCCGTTTCTTTTTTACTTAATGTTGTAAAAGCATTAACAAGAGCTGTAGCCTTTGTCATATCACTAGGTTTTGCTATGAGATTTTGACTAGCAGTTACTGCTGACTTGTAAAAAGCAACATAACTAGCATTTTTACTTTCTGCTGCTTTAATTGCTGTTTCTGTAGCTGTTAATACTTTCATTACTTTTTTAAAATTAGCAATATCAACCTTTGCTCCGTTAAAATCATAACCAATATCTGTAGTAGCTACAGTTGCTGTTGTTTTTGCTACGGTAGTATTTGCTAAGGCAGTAGGTTTTATAGGAAACCAATTACTCCACGCACTTGAACCATAAGCATTATTTCCTCTAATCCTATATTCATATGTATTACCTTCTTTAGCAATAGAAGTAAGATCAAGAGTGGTTGTTGTTATTCCCTTTTTGTCTAAAACTAAACTTGTACTTGTACTTGTTTTAACTTGAATATCATAATTTGTTGTATTAGCAACAGGAGTCCAAGCAACAGTCCAACGATAAGATGGTTCAACAGGAACTACTGCTTCTGCATCTTTTGAAGAAAACATAAATACTCCTCCTAAAACAAGAACAAAAATAAACGACGCAATTAATATATATTTTTTCATAATAATAAATTAAACTAATAATATTTCGACTAATAAATTTTAATAAATAAACGACTTAGATATTATATAATAATAAAAATTATATGCAAAATTCTGTTAATAATTAAAAAGCCCGGCAAAACTTAAGTTTTGTCGGGCTTATATTATTTCATTGCTTTGATTTCTTCGAGAAACTCTACAGTTTCTCTATAATCAATCCCTTCCTGTTTTGCAATCTCTATAGACTTTAGAGCCATAATTTCTGCTTCATCTTTTTTCCCTCTTTTATAAAGCAAATGCGCAAATGTATTGGTATTGGTGGAAGTTTGTTCAATTTCTATTGCCCTTTTAATCCATCCAATAGCTAAATCAAGATATATACCAGCATCTATATGCTCATAAAACATCCAAGCAAAATCGTTTAAAATTTCATATTCTTCTTCATCTTTTGGAAGATATAACTCAATATAACAAATAACAGCATTTGCATATTTCTTCCAATCGCCTGTCCTTTCGTAAAACCTTATTTCACATTCAGAAACAAGTCTTTTTGAAAAAGGTAAATTAAGATTTAGGACTTCTAATTTAAGTTTCTCGTATTTTGCGGTATCAATTTTTTTACCCCAAAAACATTGCCTTATCTCTCTTAAATAAGAGTCTGCAATAACATTATCTACTGAATCTCTTGTAAAAAGAGGATAAAAAACTTCGCGATGAGAAACAAAAAACTTAAACATAAATGAGCTAGTTTCTAATTCGAAATCTCGAATTAAAGACCAGTTTGTTTCTTCTGTATATTCACTCTCGGGCTGTAAAGCAAAATATTTGGTTATTTCTTCTTCAACTCCTAAACATGAATATTGGCGTAATTTTATATAAGACATGAGTTCTTCAAGTCCTATTTGATTACTTTCATATTTATCCTTTAAAAAAGAAAAACGTTTCTCCGGAGTTATGGCTTCACAGCCAATACCAATAAATTCTGATACAGAATATCGTCCACTTTTTCTGTGAAGTAACTTCCCATCAGAATCTATAAACAAAAACGTGGGAAAACAATTTATTTCGTAAAGTTTTTCAATTTCTTCTCCATCAGCTTTATCCATATCGATTTTGATACAAATAAAATTAGAATTGAAAAAATCTCCAACCGTATCATTTACAAAAACATTCTTTACCATCCAGTTGCATGAACTGCACCAGTTGGTATAACAATCGATAAAAACAATCTTGTTTTCTTTTTTTGATTTCTCAAGAATTTTTTGAAAATTAATTGGTTTATACGTTTTTATAAGAGCACTATCAATGGATACGTTTTCAAAAACAATCCCATGTTGTGCAGAAACAACATTATCTGAACGAAACAAAGAAGTAATTACTAAAATTACTATCATAAAAATGACTGATTTTTTCATCTTGTTGATTTTTAAAAGAAGTTAATTTAAGATAACAATACTATTTTTACACCTAAAAGTCAAATTACTTAAAAAATAAAAAAGACTCATTTTGTCCATCAGATTTTATAACTATTGTTCCAGATTCATCTGTGCGAAAAATTTTAGAATTAATTGATGAAAGAATATCTAAGGTCTCTTTATGAGGATGACCATATTTATTCTTCTCGCTTACTGATATTAGAGAATATTTTGGTAAAATTGTTTTTATAAATTCTAAAGATGAAGAAGTGCGCGAACCATGATGTCCAGCTTTTAAAAACACACTTCGTAGATCTTCTTTTTTATTATTTTCTAAAATTATTTTTTCTGCTTTTTTTGTAGCGTCACCCATTAGCATAAAAGAAGTATCTCCATAACTTAAATGTGCCACGATTGAACCATCGTTTCTATCCCAAGTAGAGACATCACGATCAGGAAATAAAATATCAATAAATACTCCCCCACCAATGTCTAACTTCATTCCTTTTTTTGCTAAAATTTCTTTTATATTTTGATTTTTAATTTCTGTCTTTAAATTTTGATAAGTTTTCGAATCATTTTGTGTTCCAGATTCAAAAACTTTTTCTACTTTATAATTTTTTAAAATATCATCTAAACCTCCAATGTGATCCAAATCAGGATTGGTAATAAAAATTGCATCTATACTTTTATCATAAAAATGCATCACGTGAGTAAGCTCACTTAAAACTTTTCCATTTGGTCCAGTGTCAAATAATATTTGTATGCCAGTCGGAGATTCTATAAACAAAGCATCACCTTGACCTACATCAAGCATTGCAAAAGTAAAACCTCTGTGATAATTATGCCAACTAATATAAAAAATAAAAATAGTTATACATAAAAACAAAAAAACAACAAATAATAATTTATGTTTTTTAAAATTTTGAAACATACTATAATCTTAACACCTTAATACTCATCTAAAAAACTTTCTTATATTTTTACCAAAAAGTTTATAAATAAAATAAGAATAAATTGCTAATGTAATAACTAATGGAAAATTTGGGATTGAAAATGATGCAAAGGGTAGATTAGAAAAAAATGAAATAATAGATAATTCGTAATGTAAAAATAAATAAGAAACAAAACCAAAAGGTAAAGAAAATACCGACCAAACAAATCCTAAAAATCCTGTCATAAAACCAAAGATCATAGTAAGCGGAATAAAAGGAAGAATCAAAATATTTGCTGGTAATGCCACGATAGACAAGTTACCCATTTTATAAAGTATAAAAGGTAAAACAAAAAGATAAGCAGAAAAAGTTATACAAACAACATCACGTAATCCAAATCTTTTTGTCACCCACATAAAATATTTTTCCATTTTAGGTGATAAAAATATCACAGCAATAGTAGCTATAAAAGAAAGTTGAAAAGAAACATCAAAAGCTAAAATAAATGGATTGAAAAAAATCATTAATACACCAGCAAGTACAAGTGCGCGTGCGACATCATAATTCCTTCCTGTCGCACGTGCGACAAGCGCAAGTATTGCCATCACTCCCGCACGAACAGCAGTCGACGCACCACCGGCCATCACAACAAAAAGTAAAATTCCCAAAATACCTAAACTAAAAGAAATATTATTAGGTAAAAAAGAAAACATTTTTATAATCCATTCTGCAACTATCGTCACATTATAACCAGACAAAGCGACAATATGTATAGTTCCCGTATCCACAAAAGACTGACGAAGTGATTCATTAAAATAAGACTTCTCTCCTAAAATAAGTCCACCCATAAGCAAAGATTCAGGTTCTGGTATAGAAAAGTTTATTTTATTTAAAAAACTGTCTTTAAAAGAAAACAAAAATCTCTTAATAAAATTTCCACTATTATGAGAAATAATTTCAACTTGAGAATTTTTCATCACATAAAAAATTCCATCCTTTCGTAAATAATTAATATAATCAAAAAGTTTACCAGTATTAGTATAAAAATTTTGAGGTTTTTCTAAAATTCCAGAAAAATTTATTTTATCTCCATATTTAAACTCTTGTTCAAAATCTGCACTTAAAAGAATTTTGGTTTTATCTTTATCTATTTTAACCTCAACGATTAATTTCTGATTATTTTCTCTTTTATCTGGCTCATCTATCACTCGTCCACTAAATTCAACCTTATCTCCAACATGAGATTCAAAAAGATTTGAAGCTGATTTATCTACACCGTGAAACCTAAAAATCCCTAATGAAACAAAAAGAATAAAAACACAAACAAGAATATTAAATTTTGATTTTGTAATTAATAAAAAAAATATTAATAAACCAAGAGAAATAATAGTGATTAACCAGATTAAATATAAATTCACAAAAAAAATGAACTGATTAACACGCCTATTATAAAGCCAAAACAAGATAAATAAAAAACTTTGTCTCGCATTTTTTTATTATTTAAATTTTAAAAATATATTTTTTAAAAAAGTTCCACAGGTTCTCCATCTGCGAAACTTGTAGCAATAAGATCCGCACGATCATTATATTTGTCTCCACTATGCCCCTCTACATAATTCCATTTAGGCTTGAATTCCTCATTAAGGGAATAAAGTTCTTCCCAAAGATCACGATTTAATACTGGCTTTTTTGCTGCATTACGCCAATTGTTTTTCATCCAATTTCCTATCCATTCTGTAATTCCCAAAATCACATATTTTGAATCACAAAAAAATTCTATTTTTTTATTTTCTACAATATGTGGATGTCTCTTTAAATATTTTAAGGCTTCAATAGAAGCTGTGAGTTCCATGCGATTATTTGTAGTATGATCTTTCCTTCCACCAATCTCAAAAACTTTTTTACCAAAAATAAAAACAACTCCCCAACCTGCAAGCCCAGGATTGCCTCGTGCCGATCCGTCTGTATAAATTATTATTTTATCTACCTCCATTTTTATATTATATCAATAATTCTCAGACGAAGCTCTTCTTTGCCACGAAATCTTGAAAGATCAAAATTAGCCAATAATTTTACCTGCAAACCTTCACTTAATTTATTTTTAAAAGAATCAACATTAGAGAAAAAAGAAATTGCTTTAGCTTTACCAAAAGAATCAGAAAAAGAAATTTCTAAATGTTCTCCAGAACCATTTTTACCAAATTTTTTTATCTTATCGATTTTTATATTTTCAAAAAGAAAAACTGGTTTAGGATTGCCCAAACCAAATGGCGCGAGCTTTTCTATTTCTTTTTGATTTTTCATATTTACAATACTTAAATCTGATTTAATATCATAAGAAATATCATTAATTGTTTTTATTTTTTTAATTTTATTGTAAGAAAGAGATAAATCTTCTTCTAAAAAATGAATCTTTTCATTATAAACTGTGAAACCTCCCGCAAGTTCATGTCCACCAAAATCTATAAAAGATTCTGAAATACTTGTCATAAGTTCAACTAAAGATACAGATCCATCTGATCTGCAAGACCCTTTTATGCAATCATTTTCATCCTTACCCCAAACAAAAACTGGTTTTTTATATTCATCTGAAATTTTTCCAGCTACAATACCAAGCACTCCAACACGCCAAAGAGGATTACCAATTACTATCACATCTCCAAGTTCTCTTTTTTCAAATTTTTTATTTACTTCACGCATAATTCCCGCAACTATTAATTTTCTATCATCATTTATTTTTGATAAATGATTTGCAAGTGCGCCTGCTTCTGCATCATCTTGTGTAGAAAGTATTTCATATGCTCTGATAGGATCATCCATTCTTGAAGCAGCATTTAATTTTGGTGTAATCATAAAACTTATATCATCTTCACTAATATGTTTTTGATCAATATTCATTTTTGCAAAAAGTTTCTGAAATCCAGGACGTGGAGTTTTTCTTAAAACTTTCATTCCAAAATATGCAATTGCGCGATTCTCTCCAATAAGTGGAACCATATCAGAAAGAGTGGCTAATCCTGCTAAATCAAGCAACCACTTTTCCCAACTAGAATTTATTTTAAAATATTCTCCATATTTTTTTACAAAAGCTTGAACAAATTTAAAAATAACTCCAGCTCCACAAAGCATCTTTTCCGGATAATTATCTACTTTGGGATTTAAAATTGCATAAGCGCGAGGTAAATTAAAATCTGAAGCTACCGAAGAATTTTCGAGCTGGTCTGGCCCCAAACCGAGGACCCGAGAAAATTCTTCTGGTGGCGAAGATTTAATAGGTAAGTGATGGTCTGTAATAATCACATCTATTCCATCAACTTCCGCTTGAGCAACTTCTGCAATTGCAGTAATTCCTAAATCAATTGTTATTAAAAGTTTTACACCGTTATTTGCAAAAATTTTTATAGCTTCGAGATTGAGTCCATATCCTTCAGAATTTCTCTGTGGAATGTAAACTTCATAATTTACAAAATTAATTTTTTTAAATAAATTTTGTAAAATAACTGCTCCAGGAATTCCATCACAATCATAATCAGCATAAATGACTATTTTTTCTTTTGCATCTATCGCCTCAAAAAGTCGAACGCAAGATTTTTCCATATCACGCATTAAAAAAGGATCACAAAAATCTCTTTCATAATCTGGATTTAAAAAAATTTCTGCATTATTTGGGTTTGATATTCCTCTATTTTCTAAAAGTGTTCGAAGCAATTCTCCATACTTTTGCATAGAGCCAATTTTAGCATATAATATACAGTATGAATAATTGTGTTTTCTGTAAAATAGGGAAGAAGGAAATTCAGTGCGATAAAATTTATGAAAACAAAAATTTTTTGGTTTTTCTAGATATAAGTCCAGTATCTCACGGACATCTTTTAATAATTCCCAAAAAACATATAGTTTGGATGCAAGAAGCAGATGATAAAACTATATCTGATATTTTTAAATTAACAAAAAAAATAATGCTCGCAATGAAAAAATCAATGAAATGCGACTATGTTCAAATAGGCATCGTTGGAACGGAAGTTCCACATTTTCATATACATTTAATTCCAAGATATTTTAATGATAATCTTCCTCAATTTCCAACCAAAAAATATCAAAATGGAGAATCAGAAAAACTAATCAAAAAAATTACCCAAGCGCTTTAATCCCTGGCAAAGTTCCGTTTGCAAGAAAATCTAATGTTGCGCCACCACCAGTAGAAATAAAAGAAAAATCTTTTTCCTTTTTCATTTCAGAAACCAACTCAACAGTATCTCCACCTCCAACAATAGTATTGGCTTTAGATTTTGAAATTAAATTTAAAATTTTTTTTGTGGCAATATCTCCACCTTCTTCATATTTACCTAATGGACCATTCCAAAGAATAAGTCTAGATTTTTTGATATATGGTTCTAACATTTTTGTAGACTCCCTGCCAATATCTAAAATAATTTCATTTTTTTTAATTTCATTAACTTTTCTATTTATTAATTTATTTTCTGATTTCACGAAAACATCTATTGGTAAAATTAATTTTTTATTTTTCAAAATCTCTTCTATTCCTTTTGAATCATCAACTAGCGACTTCCCTACTTCATAACCTTTAGCTTTTAATAAATCATTAAGAAGTGCCCCTCCTATAAAAACATAGTCTGCTAATTTCAAATATTTCTTAATTAAAGGTATTTTTGTTTCAAATTTTGCTCCACCTAAAATAAAAAGAAATGGATGTTTGAGATTTTTAATAGCTTTTGATAAATTTTTTACTTCTTCCTCAAATTGAAAACCAGCATAACTTGGTAAATGTTTTGGAATACCAACAATAGACGTATGAGTGCGATGAGAAACCGAAAAAGCATCGTTGATATAAATGTCACCCAATCTTGAAAGATTTCTCTCAAAATGTACATTATTATTCATCTCTCCAGGAAATTTTCTAACATTTTCAAAGAATTCAACTTTTGATTTTGGTAATTTAGAAATTTTAAAGAAATGTTTAATGACTGGTTCTAAACTCGCAGTACCATCTTTGCCTAAATGAGTTATTAAAATAATTTGCGCGCCTTTTTTTATTAGAAAATTTATTGTAGGCAATGCTTTTTTAATTCTAAAATCATCTTCAATCTTCCCATTTTTTATAGGTACATTGAAATCTACACGAACTAATGCAGTTTTTCCTTTTATATTTTTTAATGTTTTTATACTTCGCATATTTTTATAATCTCAACAAATTTCTTCGTATCCAAACTATGTCTTCCAATAAGAAAACCATCAGCATTTTCTTTCAAAAACTCAACTACATTTTCTTTATTAACTGATCCACCATAAATTATTTTTACTTTTTCAACATTTTTTGCCCCAAACTTATCACTCAAAATTTTTCTAATAAAAATTCTCATTTCACGAAATTCCTCAGGATTTGCTTGTCTTTTCGCATCTTTTCCTATTGCCCAAATTGGTTCATAAGCAATAATTATTTTTGAAATAGAATTTTTAATTATTCCAGAAAGACATTCTTCTATTTGTTTTTTAATAAAATTCAAATAATCATGACTTTCGTTCCGTTCACTCTCTCCAATACATAAAATCGGAATAATATTAAAAGAAAGTGCCATTTTTATCTTTTTATTTATATCACTATTAGTCTCTCCTAAAGTACGTCTTTCTGAATGTCCTAAAATAACATATTTAATTCCAATATTAAAAAGCATCTCAGCAGAAATTTCTCCTGTATAAGCACCTTTTTCTTCAAAAAAAACATTCTGTGCCCCTAGTGCTACTTTCTTAGATATTTTTTTTAACCTTTCTAAATATAGGGCTGGGGGGCAAATTATTACATTTGATTTTATTTTAGAAGAAACAGATTTTTGTATTGATCTAAAAAGATCCTCCGCTTGTTTTAAAGAAGAAGGATTCATTTTCCAATTTCCAATAATTATTTTTCTAGACATATGATTATTATATCAAAAAATCCCCCATTCGGGGGATTTTCTTTATTGACACGATACTGAAGTTGCAATTATATTTCCTGAATTATCTATACCAATTTTTTTACACAAAGATCCATTAGGACTTTTCACAATAAATCCATTACCAGCAGTTAAGGTACGTATATCTCCACCAGCTACTTCTAATTTTGAATATGGCATTGCTGTACCAATCCCAACCTTACCTTCACTTGTAATAACAAGTTTTGTATTTGGAAGAATAGAAACATTATCGCCAGATATATTTTCAGGTGCAGTTGCAAATTCTAAATTGCCTGAACCATGATTAAGCCTAATCAAACTTCCATAACCATTATTTATATATTTTATACTTCCATCTAAATAAAGATTGAACATCAAAAAACCACCCTGTGAAATGGTTATATTACCAGCCACATTGAGTTTATCTTTAGGATTATTTGTACCTATGCCGATTTTTCTTCCTATATTATTTGGATAAATAATACCAGGAGTTCCTGTGATTTCTGTCCAAGGACTAGACGACAAAATATTATTCCCTATTAATGCTTGTTTGGATGTTTTAAACTCAGCAAAAACCTTAAAAGAAAAAGTAAATATTACCAACACAAAAAATAACTTTAAAAATATTTTTATTTTTTGATTCATATTAAAAAAATTAATTATAATAAGAATAATTATATCAAAAATTTAATACCATCAAAATAAAAAATCCCCAAACTGGGGATTTTTTATTTAATTATTAATATCTATTTAATCAATCAAAAATAATTCTTAATAAATTAATAACCATAACTGCTATGACTAATACTAGACCAATAATAAGTATCCTGAGATTTCATACAAACATAAAGAACATCAGGTAGAGGTGTTGTATTTTGTGCCAACCAAAAAGTGCCCCTTACGTGGAAATTGCAATCAGGTCTTGTGCCAGTTGAATTTATTCTTATTCCACCACTAACATCAAGTTTTACAGCTGGTATATCTGATGTAGTTGATGTGGTTGGCCCAATATATACATTGCCATTATTTGAAAGCATCAAAAACCCATTATTTTCTGCAGTTCTAAGAACTATACTATCATCCATAAAAGTTAAAGTGGAATCTGGATTACTTGATTTATTTCCTAAACTCAAAATACCTCCTCCAGACAAGTCTGGTGAAGTTAAGCTTCCGCCATTATCCAATTTTAATGCTTTAAGAACAGATGTGCCTGTATTTAAAACATAATTACCAGTACCAAGATTTAATGTACCGCCAGTTATTTTTACTGAACCATTTAAAGCAGTTTCAATATTTGGTGAAGTTGTAATATTCCATAAACTTGTTCCACCAGTAGGTGCGGGTGCTTGGGTTGGACAATTCGTACCATCTTGTAGACAAACTAATTTATTATTTGAAGTTATATTTCCATCAACAGATAATGCACCAAACAAACTAGAACTACCATAAACAGTTAATTTCGTAGCAGGAGGTGGTTGTACTGTTTTACTAGCACTACAAGCAGTTGCTGAAGTGCTTGTTCCACCTCCACTACCATTACATCCCCATGTCCATGGACCATTACCAGCAAAACTTGCTACAGTTCCAGCACTACAAAGATTTGCACTTGAAGAAGTCAAAGAAGAAAAAGTTTCTCCATCCGCACTACCACAAGATCCAGAAATAACAGCGGGTCTATTTGCTGTACAAGCAGTAGATGTCGTACTTCCTCCTCCACCACTACCATCACAACCCCATTTCCAATAACCTAAATCTGGAGCAGAACCAGTAACTACTGTTGGAGTACCGCTAGAACAAAGATTTGTGGTTGGTGCACTTGGAAAAGTATCTCCTACAGCACTACCACAAATTCCCCACACAACAGGAGTTTTGTCAGCATTACAAGCAGTAGATGAAGTACTTGTTCCGCCATTTATACCATTACATCCCCATTTCCAATAATTTATATTTGGAGCAGAACCAGTAACTACTGTTGGATTACCACTGGAACAAAGACCTGTAGTAGGTGCTGTTGAATAAGTTAAAGTAGAAGTATGAGTAGGACCACAAACTCCATTAGAAGGTGTTGTACTACAACATTTTAAAGAAGTTATCTGACCTGCTGAAGTTATACAAGAAACTCCAGAAGTTCCTCCTTGAGATGAACACTCAGACGAAGACACACAAAAATTAGGAACAAAACAATTTGAATATGTTTCAGTCTCCTCCGCATAAGCTTTTTGAGTTTCCAATGAATTACTAAAACCAAAAAAGTCGCTCATTTTTGCAAAAAGTCCTTTTGATTTTTCATTTTGAGAATTAAAAGATGTTTCTTGTGTTGGTAATTGTTGTTGACCTAATGGTGCTAAACCAATAACAACAACATCATTAAGAAGTGCCGGACCAGCAGAACGAAATCCCCCAGCTGATATTATCAAACTTCCTTCTTTTGTTTGTGTGCTTGGACCAACATTCAACGGACCAGCAACATTATTACTTGGTGGAGTACCCGCAGCAGGAACCCAAGTACTAGAAGTAGCAGCAGAAACATAAATTACACCTAAACCAAAAACAAGACCTAATATTATAACCTTTATTGATTGCATTAATTCATTTTTTTTCATATTTTTATTTGTTAACTTATAATTTTTAAACTTTTAAAATTTTAATTGAACGACCACTTTTAATTTTCTTTATATTTTGGTGCTTTTTTACAAAAGCTAGGATTATTTTGACAATATTGCACACAATCTATGGGTTCTGTTGCTGTTGAATGAGCTGAACAATAACAAGGTATATTAGTAATATCATTCATTTGATCAGACGTACAACTTATTGGAATTACGCCAGGATCAATACATTCTCCACTTACAAGAATCTGACCAGCAGGACAATCTATTTGGTAAAGGTAAACACACCATCCATTTCCTTGACTTACTACCATATCAGTAGGAACATTTGTTTGTATTCCAGCTAAGTTAGGACAAAGGTCATCTGGATCCATACAATTTCCAAAAGAATCTGTAATCATTCCACTTGGAACAGCATTTTGAAGACCATCTATATTGACACATAGATCAATAACATTTGCAGGAATTATTTTTACTTGATCAAAATCAATCCAACCAATAACGTTTGAACCCCAAGCATAACCAGAACCATCACCAGTTGTCATATCAAAACTAACTCCACTTAAGTTTATCCATCCACTTGCCCAATCAGTAGATTCAGTATCACTTGAAAGAGATAAAGCTTTTGCCCAACCAGTCAAAGCAACAGTCGTTAAATTAAGATTTGCCTGGCAAGATCCACTTGGACAACCATTTTCATTAAAACTTATCCATCCAATGTTAGAAGACCATGCATAACCACTCAAATTCCCAGAAGAAATATCGTATCTAACACCATAGTTTTGTCCCGTACAGGTAGAAGGAGTAATAGGATTAGCACAATTATTGAAACTTATCCATCCAATATTAGAAGACCATGCATAACCATAAACATTATCACTAGAAATAGCCTGTGCTTTTGATTCTGATACTAAAAATCCTATTGTAATTATTGATATTATCAAAAATGAAATTATACAAAATTTTTTCATATTATTGGCTATTTAAAGAATTTATAATAGCTGTTCTCTCGGCTTCTGATAAAGATGTATTAACTTGACCATCATTTAGATCTTTTAAAATCTCTTTTCTTTCTGCATCAGTAATTGGCGTAATATCTTGATTATTTAAATCATTAAAAATAGCTATTCTTTGTTCATCTGTTATACCAGGACGTACTTCATTTTGTTTAACAGATTTCAAATAAAAATAAATACCAATCAAAATAATTACCAAAACTAGCACAAACACAATGAGAAACTTTTTATTTCTTAACATGCTTAGATTATACTATTTTAAAAATCAAAAGAAAAGAAAATATCTTGTATTAAAAAACTAAATATGCTATATTACTTTTGTATAGGTCCTGTCGCAACAGGGCTTTTTTATTAAAATAATGAGCAAAGCGAATATATTTTAAAAACCCTGTTAAATAACTTTTGCAAAGCAAAAGTTATTTAACAGGGTAAAGATTTTTATACTCACTACGTTCGTTAAAAATCAATTATGTTAGATATAAAAACATTCAAATCAGCATTAGAACAGCTGGAAGAAGAAAGAAAAATACCAAAAGAAAAAATTCTAGATGCAATAGAGCAAGCCATGGCTGCTGCTTATAAAAAAGATTACGGCAAAAAAGGCCAAATAATTCGTGCAAAGTTTGATTTAGAAACAGGAAAAACAGACTTTTTTCAAGTAAAAATAGTAGTAGATGAAACTATTGCTAAAATAGAAGAGGAAGGTGAAGAAGAGGAATATTCAATAAAAGATGAAGGTGATGAAAGAGTTCGCTTTAATGCAGAACATCACATCATGCTCGAAGATGCAAAAAAAATAAAAAAAGGAGTAGAACTTAATGATGAAGTAATATTCCCTCTTGAATCTAAAGATGATTATGGAAGAATCGCAGCTCAAACAGCAAAACAAGTAATAATACAAAAAATTCGTGAAGCAGAACGCACTTCTATAATAGATGAATATGGAACAAAAGAAGGAGAAATAATTTCTGGAGTAGTTCAGAAAGTTGAAAGAGGAAATGTTTACATAGATTTTAATCGTGCAACAGGAATACTACCTGCTGAAGAACAAATTCCGGGAGAATTTTTCCAAAGAGGTCAAAGATTGCGAGCTTATTTATATTCAGTTGAAGATACACCAAGAGGAATCAACCTCAGACTTTCTCGCACACATCCAAAATTCATAGAAAAACTTTTTTCTATTGAAGCTCCAGAAATACAAAATGGAATAGTAGAAATAAAATCTATCGCACGAGAAGCAGGAGCTCGTTCAAAAATAGCGGTACACTCAAACGATGAACACATTGATCCTGTGGGTTCATGTGTAGGACAAAAAGGAACTAGAGTAAATACAATAACTCAAGAACTTTCAGGAGAAAAAATAGATATTATACCTTGGAGCGATGATTCCAGAGAATACATTTCAAATTCACTCTCTCCAGCAAAAGTTATTTCAATTGAAGTAGAGGAAAATGATCATAAAGCTATTGTTGAGGTAGCAGATGACCAACTTTCTCTTGCAATAGGAAAGGGTGGCCAAAATGTTCGTCTTGCCGCAAAACTTACAGGTTGGAGAATAGATATAAAAGGAAATGGAAAAGAGATTACCTCTGATGGAGAAAATATAGAAGTAATTGAAAAAGAAAATAAAGAGGAAAAAGAAGTTAAAAAAGTAAAAAAAAGTAAAAAATAAAAATTATTATTAATTAACCCCGACGTAAAGTCGGAGTCCCGACCTAAAAGCGTCGGGATAAATAAAAAAAATATGAATACATATTTATTGTTTGCAATTATTAGTTCTCTCGTAGCAATACTTTATGGCTTTATGCTTGCCAGAAAAATTTTAAAGAAAAATGCTGGTAATGAAAAGATGCAATCTATTGCAGAAGCTATAAAAGAAGGAGCAAAAGCTTATTTGAATAGACAATATAAAACAATAGGAGTTATTGCCATAATCCTTTTCTTCGTTTTATGGTTTAGTTTAGGATTTAATTCAGCTATTGGATTTATTTTAGGTGCAGTTCTTTCAGCACTTGCAGGATATATTGGAATGAATGTTTCAGTAAGAGCAAATGTTAGAACAACAGAAGCGGCAAAAAGCGGATTGAAGCAAGCTCTTAGTATAGCTTTTAATGGTGGAACAGTTACTGGACTTTTAGTTGTAGGACTTGCTCTTTTGGGTGTCACAGTATTATATGCAATTACTGGTGATATAAAAGCGTTAATAGGTTTAGGTTTTGGAGCATCTCTTATTTCAGTATTCGCAAGACTTGGTGGAGGAATTTTTACCAAAGCAGCTGACGTAGGAGCAGATCTTGTTGGGAAAGTTGAAGCTGGAATTCCAGAAGATGATCCAAGAAATCCTGCAGTTATCGCAGACAATGTAGGAGACAATGTCGGAGATTGCGCAGGAATGGCTGCAGATCTTTTTGAAACATATGCTGTTACATCTGTCGCAACAATGTTGCTTGGTTCACTTCTTTTTGTAAACTTTAATGGAGCTATATTATACCCTCTTGCAATAGGAGGCATTGCAATTATTTGTTCAATCATAGGTACTTGGTTTGTAAAATTAGGAAAGAAAAATAATATCATGGGCGCATTATACAAAGGACTCATCGCATCTGGAATTCTTGCAGCAGCATCTTTCTACCCTATTACAAAATTATTAATGTCTGGCAATGGCAGTGATTATTCTGTAATGGATTTATTTATTTGTGCAATTACGGGTCTTTTTGTCACAGGAGCACTTGTTGTAATAACAGAATATTTTACTTCAACAAAATTCTCACCAGTAAAATCTATAGCAAAAGCAAGTCTATCAGGACACGGAACAAATGTTATTCAAGGATTAGCAATTTCAATGAAAGCAACCGCTCTTCCACTTATAACAATTGTCACAGGAATTTTAATCACTTATAAATTTGGTGGACTCTATGGTATAGCAGTAGCGGCAATGTCTATGCTTTCAATGACAGGAATAATTGTCGCAATCGACGCATATGGACCAATCACAGATAATGCTGGAGGTATTGCAGAAATGTCTGAACTTCCAAAAGAAGTTAGAGATGTTACAGATCCATTAGATGCAGTTGGAAATACTACAAAAGCCGTAACAAAAGGTTATGCAATAGGTTCAGCAGGACTTGCTGCGCTTGTTTTATTCGCAGCATATACAGAAGAAATAAAAGCTATAACTGGAGAAGTAATGAAATTTGATTTAAGTAATCCAAAAGTTATTGTTGGATTATTTATAGGAGGACTTCTTCCTTATTATTTCGGAGCACTTTGTATGGAAGCAGTTGGAAAAACTGCAGGAAAAGTTGTTGAAGAAGTACGAAGACAATTTAGAGAAATAAAAGGAATTATGACTGGCGAAGGAAAACCAGAATATGGAAAGTGTGTAGATATCGTAACAACAAGCGCGATAAAACAAATGATTATACCAGCTCTTATTCCAGTACTTGTCCCAATCTTGGTAGGATTCTTACTTGGACCAATAGCGTTAGGCGGACTTTTAGTTGGATCAATCATAACAGGATTATTCGTAGCTATATCTATGACATCTGGTGGTGGAGCTTGGGATAATGCTAAAAAATATATTGAAAGTGGAAACTTTGGAGGCAAAGGTGGAGACGCTCACAAAGCTGCCGTTACTGGAGATACTGTCGGAGATCCTTATAAAGATACAGCCGGTCCAGCTATCAACCCTATGATTAAAATTTTAAACATAGTCGCATTGCTTATAATTGCATTCTTGTTATAATTTGTCTGTAAGATTTGTATTTTGAAAACGTCATATATATTGTAGTAAAAAAAATGTCAGAGTTTTTTATTATAATTATTAATTATTAATTAACATAAGCTCATTAAGAGCAAAAAATCTATGAAAAAATATCTAAGTTTACTTTTGATTAGTGCCTTCGTATTTTCATTTTCAACGTCTTTTGTCTTTGCTGAAGATGAAGCAGTGCAAGCAAGTGATTCTAACGAAATTCAAGCTATTAAACAAAAAATGGTTACTGAACGTGAAGCACTTAGAGCAAAAATAGAAACAAACAGAGAAGAAGCAAAAACAAAAATGGAAACTTTAAGAGCAAGTTTAAAAAATGAAAAAGATGCTGTTAAAGCAAAAATAAAAGAAGCAAGAATTGAAGGAAGAGAACAAGCATTAGAAAGATTCAACAATGTAATAGATAGAATGTCTGAGCTAAAAGATAAGGTTAATACTAATATAACTACTCTTGAGGCAAAAGGCATTGATACAACAAATGCAAAAACTTTTGTAGCAACTGCTGAGACAAAATTAAACAGTGCTAAGACAAAAATCACAGAAGCAACCACATTGCTTTCTGGATCAACAGAACAACTTACAGCAGAAAATAAAACAAAATTAAGAACTTTAGCACAAGAGACACAAACTCTTATCAAAGAAGCTCATCAAGCATTAAAAGATGCTCATAAGGCACTAAAGGATGCTATTATAGCAAAAAGAAATGCTGATAATGCAACTACGACAACAACACAATAAAAATTATTAATAAATTAATTACTAATCTCTGCCCAAGATAAAACCTTGGGCAGAGTGCGGTTAAAAAACAAATATGGAACCAGAAAAAAAATCACATGGTGCTCTTATAGGATCAATTATTATAATAATAATCTTGATAATTGGTGGATTATATATTTGGCAATCAAAAGTAAAAACTACTGATATAAACCAACTTCCTCCAGCAACCCCTACACCAATAGATTCTACAGATGCAACTGATGAATTAAATACTCTTGAACAAGACCTTAATTCAGTAGATACAGATGTTGATGTTGATCTAAATTCAATACAATAAAAAATTTAATAAAAAAAACCACATAATCATGTGGTTTTTTTTATTTGAAAATATTTTGTTTTTAGTATAATATGTCGTTATGAAAATAAAAACAAAAAAATTGCCAAAAAGTGAAGTAGAAATTGAAGGAGAATTAGAAGCTCTGGCTTTTGAAACTTATTTCAATAAAGCATTAAAAAAAATTGGGGAAAACATTGAACTTCCGGGTTTTAGAAAAGGTAAGGTGCCAGAAAACATTCTTCTTTCAAATGTTCCAGAAATTAAAATTCTGGAACAAATGGCAGAAATGGCAATAAGTGAACATTATCCAAAAATTCTTGAAGATGAAAAAATTGATGCAATACAAAGACCAGAGATTACTATCACAAAACTAGCACGCAATAATCCTTTAGAATTTAAAATAAAAACTGCAATATTGCCAGAAATAAAACTTCCTGATTATAAGGAAATTGCAAAAAAAATAACTTCAAAAATCACTGATATAGAAAAAAACATTATAGTATCAGATGAAGATTTAGAAAAAACTATATTAGATATAAGAAAATCTCGTGCTCCTAAAAAACATATGGCAGAACACACATGTGAAAGTGAAGAATGTAAGCATGAAACCCAATCAACCGTGAGCGACAGTGATAAAGAACTAGAATTGCCAGAATTCAATGATGAATATGTAAAAGCTTTAGGACCATTCAAAGATGTGGAAGATTTTAAAATAAAATTACGTGAAAATATAAAATTAGAAAAAGAAAACCAAGCAAAAGAAAAAACTAGATTAAAAATCATAGAAAAAATAATTGATGATTCAAAAATGGATCTGCCTGAAATTTTAATTGAAGTTGAATTGGATAAAATTTTATATAGAATGGAATCCGATATTGCTCAAATGGGGCTAAAATTTGAAGACTATTTAAAACATTTAAATAAAACAATTGAAGATATCAGAAAAGAATTTAGAAAAGATGCTGAGAAAAAAGCCAAACTTGGGCTTGTTTTAAATGAAATATCTAACTTGGAAAAAATAGTTGCCGATCAAAAACAAGTTGCAAAAGAAGTAGAGCTTATTTTAAATCATTATAAAGATGCTGATCCAGAACGTGCTCGTCTTCATGCACAAAATGTATTAACAAACGAAAAAATCTTCCAATTTTTAGAAAGTCAGTAAAAATTCTTATCAAAATAATATCTTTAAAAAAGAAAATCTAGAATGAATAAAAACAAAAAAGGAATTACCTTTATCGGATTACCTGGTTCGGGAAAATCCACTATAGGAAAAATATTAGCTGACAAATTAAAATATCGTCATGTTGATTTAGATAAATTAATCTTTGAAAAAGAAGGCATAGGTCATCATGAAATAATGAAACAAAAAGGAGAAAAAGAATTAAAGCATTTGGAAGAAAAATATGCTTTAGAATTAGATTTCTCTAATTTAATTTTTTCTCCTCCAGGAAGCATGATTTATTCACCTTCTGTTATGGAAAAATTAAAAAAAGAATCTCTAGTAATATATTTAATTGCCTCTGCAGAAGATATAAAAGAACGCTTGGGAGAAAAACTCTACCAAGATGGAATTATTGGATTAGAAACTAAAGGATTGGAAAATGTTGTTAAAGAACGATTACCTTTATATGAAAAATATGCTGATTGTTGTGTTAAAACTTCAGGATTAAATCCAGAAGCAGTATTAATTGAGGTTTTAAATATGATATAATGTTTGCATATAAATTAATTAATTTAAAATCAATGTTAATACCAACAGTTATAGAAAAATCACAATTTGGGGAACGAGCTTATGACATTTATTCACGACTTTTGCGTGAAAGAATAGTTTTTTTAGCAGGACCTATTGATGATAATGTAGCCAATATCGTAATTGCTCAGCTTTTATTCCTTGAATCAGAAGACATAAAAAAAGATATTTACCTTTACATTAATTCTCCTGGAGGATCTGTGACTTCAACTCTTGCAATAGTGGACACAATGAATCATATTCGTCCAGATATTTCTACTTTTTGTGTGGGAATTGCGGCATCTGGCGCAGCAATTGTCCTTTCGGCTGGTAAAAAAGGAAAGAGATTTATACTTCCAAATGCAGAAGTTATGATTCATCAACCATTAGGTGGAGTGGAAGGACAAGCCACAGATATTGCAATAACTGCAAAACATATATTGAAAACACGCGATAATTTAAATAAAATTCTAGCAAAAAATACAGGTAAAGCTCTATCAGGCATAGAAAAAGATGTAGAACGCGACTTCTTTATGGATGCTGATGAAGCTAAAAAATATGGAATCATAGACGAAATAGTCACCAAATCAAAAACTTCAGCAAATAAATAATTTCTACAAAATAGACAAAAAGTGCGACATCTGATATATTATAGATGTTGACTTTTACAAATTTATTTTAAATTAGTTTATAGGAATATACCATATATGAGTTGTTTAAAGGGAAATTTTCAAATCTTTTATAGGACGAAAACAGAACCACAAATATAGTGGCATATTCTCGTAAGCTAATACAAGCTTATGAGCATAACATTAACGACAATTCTACTTGGAGCCGGAGCGCTCTTTTTAGGCGTTGGAATAGGATATTATTTAAGACTAATCATTGCTTTAGGGAAAAGACGTTCAATAGAAATAGATATTAAGCAAATGATGGTAGGCGCAAAAGAAGAAGCGCAAAAAATTACAGATGAAGCTAAAAGAAAATCGGAAGAAAAACTAGCTGAATTAAAAGAAGAAGAAAAAAAGAAAGAACAAGAATCTAAAGAAACAGAAAAAAGACTCATTAAAAAAGACGAGCTTTTAGATGCTAGACAAACTGAAATAAACAAAGAAGTTGAAAATATAAAATTAAAGGTTGAAGAAATAAAAAAAATACAAGAAAAAGTAACATTAATTGAAGGGGAAAAAAGAAATGAATTAGAAAAAATATCAAAACTTACAGAAGAAGAAGCAAAAGAAGAATTATTAAGAGATGTTGAAAAGAAATATGAAGAAGATTTATTAATTAGAATTCAAAAATTTGAAAATAATAATGAAGAAAAGTTAGACAGAAGAGCAAAAGATATATTGGCTACTTCTATACAGCGTCTTGCGTCATCAACAGCTTCGGATTTAATGACAAGTGCAATATCTATTCCAAACAATGAAATAAAAGGAAAAATTATTGGAAAAGAAGGAAGAAATATTAGAGCATTTGAAAGAGCTGCTGGAGTTGAATTAATTGTGGACGACACACCAGGTTCTATTGTTATTTCTTCATTTGATCCAGTAAGAAGACAAGTTGCAAGATTAGCATTAGAAAATCTAATTTTAGATGGAAGAATCCAACCAGCTAAAATTGAAGAATTAGTAGAAAAAGCTAAAGAAGAAATAAATAAAATAATAAAAGAAAAAGGAGAACAAGCAGTATATGAATGTGGAATATTTAATTTTGATCCACGCATTGTGGCTATCATAGGACGATTATATTTTAGAACAAGTTATGGTCAAAATGTGCTTCAACACTCAATTGAAATGGCGCACATCGCAGGAATGATTGCTGAAGAACTTGGCGCAGATGTGGCTATAGCAAAAGCTGGAGCGCTCGTACATGACATTGGTAAAGCTCTTGACCATGAAGTACAAGGAACTCACGTTGAAATTGGTATACGTATTCTTCAAAAATTTGGAGCAGATGAGAAAATTATTACAGCAATGAAAAGCCATCATGAAGACTATCCTTATGAAACAATAGAAGCAGTAATAGTCCAAACAGCAGATGCTATATCTGGTGGACGTCCTGGAGCACGAAGAGATTCAGTTGAAAATTACTTAAAACGCTTACAAGAGCTGGAAGCACTGGTAAACGCATTCCCAGCCGTCGAAAAATCATATGCATTGCAAGCTGGTCGCGAAATACGTATATTTGTAACCCCTGAAAAAATAACTGATGCAGAGGCAAAACTCATGGCTCGTGATATAGCTACAAAAATAGAGCAAGAACTCAAATATCCTGGCGAAATAAAGGTTACATTAATACGTGAAACACGAATTATAGAATACGCTAGATAACTTGCTCTTAAAAAACCCTTAATATATAATATAAAGGTAGTAATTTATAAGCAAAATGGTCGAAAGAATTATAAAATAAAATTTTAAAATATATGAATAAACAAGCATTAGTTGAATTAGTTCATGGAAAACTTGGTGGAACAAAAGTACAAGCAGAAGAAATCGTAGACACAATGTTTGATGCAATTACAGGAGCTATGAAAAAAGGAGATGATGTATCAATCGCTGGTTTCGGAATCTTTTCTGTAAAAGCTAGAGCTGCAAGAATGGCTCGCAATCCAAAGACTGGAGAGCAAGTTAAAGTTGCTGCAAAGAAAGTTCCAAAATTCAGAGCTGCAAAAGCTTTGAAAGATATGGTTGCATAATTTTATCTCGAGATAAAAACAAAAACACCCTTTTGGGTGTTTTTGTTTTTCACTTAAGCATTTACTTTTGGTCTATATTGAATAGCTTCTAAAATATGATTTGAGTTTATTTTTTCTGAATTTTCTAGGTCAGCTATAGTACGAGCTATTTTTATTACTCTATGATATGCGCGAGCAGATAATGCAAGACTTGTAGCGCTTTCATCAAGTAAATTCCTTACTTCATCTTCTAATTTTATAAAAGTAGATAAATCTTTCACATTCATTTCACTATTTAAATTTATTTTCCTATCTAATTTCTCAAATCTTTCTTTTTGTATTTTTCTAGCATTCAAAACTCTATCTTTAATATTTTTACTTTTCTCTCCAGTACTTTCTTCTCCTAATTTTTTATAATCAATATTTCCAACAGAAACCCATAAATCAATTCTATCCATTATTGGTCCTGAGAGTTTTCTTTTATATCTATCTAGATCAGAAGGTTTACAAATACAAGCTTTTTGTTTATTGCCTGTATTTCCACAAGGACAAGGATTCATAGCAGCAACTAAAATAAAATTGGAAGGAAAAATAGCTGATCCTTTCGCGCGAGAAATACAAACAATATTATCTTCAAGAGGTTGGCGTAAAGATTCAATCACTCTTTTTTCAAATTCTGGAAATTCATCTAAAAACAAAACTCCTCTATGCGCCAAAGTCACTTCTCCAGGCTTAGGAAAAGTTCCTCCACCAATAAGTGAAACATAAGAAGAAGTATGATGTGGTGAACGAAACGGTGGCGCAGATACAAGCTCCCCACGAGTAGCCCCAGCTACAGAATGTATTCCAGTAATTTCTAAAACTTCCTCAAGATCTAAATCTGGCAAAAGTCCTGAAAAAGCTCGTGCTAACATCGTCTTTCCAGTTCCTGGAGGTCCATACATAGCAATATTGTGCCCACCAGCTGCTGCAATCTCTAATCCTCTTTTTGCTCCCTCTTGCCCGCGAATATCACAAAAATCAGCCCCTTTTATTTCTTTTTCATAATTTATTTCTGTTTTTGGCTGAACTAAAATTTGTTTTTTATTTTTTTCTTCATTTTTTACTTCATTAACATGTTCCACAACTTCACCTAAATTATCCGCACCAAAAACCTTAATGCCCTCTACAAGCGCAGCTTCAATAGCATTTTCTTTTGGCAAATATATTTCTTCAAAACCACATTTTTTAGCTTCTTGAACTAATGGTAGAGCACCCCTGATTCTTCTTAATGTTCCATCAAGTCCAAGCTCGCCTAAAAATATCTTCTTTTCTGGATTAAATTTCAAATCTCCAGACGCAAGCATATAAGAAAGAGCGATAGCTAAATCAAAAAACGGCCCCTCTTTTTTAAGATCAGCTGGTGAAAGTGAAACTATTATTTTTTGATTTTTAGCTTTTGGAGATTGAAAACCTGAATTCTTTATAGCAGAACTCACTCTATCTTTTGATTCATCAACAGCTTTATCGGGGAGGCCAACAACAGAAAAAGAATGAAGTCCGCGAGACAAATCAACTTCAATCGTTACAATTTGTCCAGAAAGTAAATTAACTTGTGCTGAGTAAACTCTCGCAAAGCTCATTTTTAAAAAATTAAATTTCTAATTTATCCGTTTAAATGTTTTTTACAAGTTCGTGCTGCAGGATTAGCTTCCATTCTAGCCATTTCAATATTTTTCTTACAAACTTCACATTTCCCAAAAGACTCTCTGTTTACTCCCTTTATTGCGCGCAAAATATTATTAAGTCTTGGCTCCAACTCTTTTATCATAGAACTTCTTTCCTCAAAATCTTCAAACCTATCAGCCATATCATTTTGATCAGATTCCCTATAATCCATTTCTTCAGGAGTTGCCTCCCATTCGCCAGTCTCTGGATTAAGCTTCCCCATATCTCTCATCTGCTCAATCAACACATCTCTCTCTTTTTCTAATTTTTCTTTAATTTTTTTCTTATCTAACATATATAAATAATAGCATTTAAAATATTTCAAGTAAACAATTATTTTTTGATTTGGCTACCAGCCAATCTAAGTATTATTTCGTGTGTTGCAATACTGGTATTTGTAATTATAAGCGATGTTTCATCAGCAAATATATACATAAATACAGTTTTTCCATCCTTATCTTTAAGAATTCTTGCATTTTTATTTTCAACAATTTCATCTTCAAAATCCTTTGTAAGTAAATAATTTGTGTCAGCATTTATGTCAATGCCAAAAAAACCATGCAAATCATTAAACATTTTATTTTCCCAAGATCTCATTCCATCAAAAATATCAGAAATTGAACGCATTTTAAGAAGTATGAAAAAATCTCCAGATGTAGGCGAAGAAGATTTTAATCCGCTATTGAATATACCAAGCAAAAAATTATCATCTAAAAAAGTAACTTTATCTAAAGATAAATTTCCTTTTATAAGAGAAATAAGTTTTCTAAACATAACAACACTTTTATTTTCTGTAAGATAAATTCCTTCTACTCCTCCTATTTTAACTTTTGTATTATTTACTTCATTTAAAACAGTTTGTGTTATCTTATCTTTAGTAAAACCACCAATTTCCAAAAAAACATTTTGGTCAGTAAAAATTATTGGTGTAAATTGAGGCTTTACGGAAATTGTAGAAATTTTTTCTTTAAAAACCACATAAACAATCAAAACAATACAAGATAAAAATATAAGAATAACACTAATAAACATAAAAAGTTTATTTTTCTTTGATTCTGGAGAAAGATTTTCATTTATAGCTTCTTGTTGTTCTTGAGATTGAATTATTTCTTTAATAACTCCTCCTTGACCACTTTCAATAGCCCTTGCTACATCTTCAGCATAAGTTTTCACATTTTTATTTTTTACTTGATTTTCCATCCCAATACTATTATAACGTGAAAATTTTAATTCCCTATTTTTTGGGTGCAAAAAAATCTTTATCAGCTTCTTTTATAGATAAACCAATTTTACCTCTCTCTTTGTCCACACTTATTACCTTAACTGGCACAATCATTCCTTCTTTTATTAAATCACTAACACGTTCCACACGAAATGGAGCTAACTCAGAAATATGAACCATACCGTCAGTAGAAAAATTTAACCTTACAAATGCTCCAAAGTCTGCAATTTTTACAACTTCACCCTTTAGAACTTCTCCGGGTTTAAATTCGTGAGTCATATCTTCAACTATTTTCTTAGCCTTTTCTGCAGAACCATCTTTACCAGTAAAATATACAGTTCCATCATCTTCAATAGTTATCTCTGATCCTGTTTTTTCTTTTATATCTTTAATAGTTTTTCCACCTCCACCTATAACCATACCTATTTGGTCTGGATTAATTTTAATTATTAAAATCTTTGGAGCATTAGGAGAAATATCCTTTCTCGATGATGAAATTTCTTTTTCTATCGTTTCCAAAATTTGCACTCTAGCTTTTTTAGACTGAAGCATTGCTTCACCTAAAATTTTTATTGGTACACCTTCAACCTTCACATCAAGCTGTATTGCAGTAATTCCATCTTTAGTTCCAGCAACTTTAAAATCCATATCACCATGATGATCTTCTGGTCCTTGAATGTCAGTCAATATTTTATATTTATCATCACTCTCATACATAAGTCCCATAGCAATACCAGCAACTGGTGCTTTAATGGGAACTCCACCATCCATAAGTGCTAAAGTTGATGCACAAATTGAAGCCTGAGAAGTAGAACCATTTGATGCCATTGATTCAGAAACAATTCTCATTGTATAAGGAAAATCTTGCACAGAAGGCAAAATCATAGCTAATGCTTTTTCAGCAAGAGCGCCGTGTCCTACTTCTCTACGATTTGTAAAACCTGCGCGTCCTGTTTCTCCAGAAGAAAATGGCGGAAAGTTATAATGATGCATAAATCTTTTTTCTATTTTTTGTTGCATGCCATCAATTAAATATTTATCATCCGGTCCACCAAGTGTAAGAACTGAAAGTACGTGTGTTCCTCCTCTGTAAAAAATTCCTGAACCATGAATAATAGTTGAAATTCCTCCAGCTTGTGCATAAAGATCACGAAGTTCGTCCATAGCTCTTCCGTCTGCGCGTTTATTTTCTTCTATAGCTTTCTTATGAAGCATTTCGTTTTCAGTATCATCAAATAAATTATCTTCCAGAGCAAAATCTTTTCTTTCAGGAAAATTTTCAATGACCATATTATTCCAAATATTATGCAATTCATCTATTTTCTTTTTTCCAGCTCCAGCAAAAATTGCATCTTCCATTTTAGGCAAAATATTTTCATTAAATAATTTTACAGATTCTTCAGAAATAATTTCTTTTTCTATAACTCTTTTTTCTTTACCAATTTCTTTTACTATTTCTTTCTGCCAATTTTCTAATCTTGTTATTTCTTTACTTGCTTCTATTAAAGCTTGTTCTAGTTCATCTTCTTTTGTTTGATGAGCAGAAGCTTCAATCATATTTATGTTTCCATCTTTTCCACAAACAGTTAAATCAAATTTGTATTGTTCATCATTTTCACGTAATTTTTGAGATGGATTAACTTTCAAATTTTCATCATCATATTTACCAATACGCACACAACCAATAGGTCCTGCCCAAGGAATATTAGAAACTGCAAGTGCAAGTGATGCGGCATTTACTGCAAGAATTGTTGGATCATTATCATCAACAGATATAACGGACACGATAATCTGCACTGCATGTCTTATAGACTGATCAAATAAAGGACGTAAGGTTCTATCTATAACTCTACTTGCAAGTATTGCATCTTCTGACGCTTTTCCTTCTCTACGTGTAAACCTAGAACCTAAAATCTTTCCAGCTGCATAAAACTTTTCCACATAATCAACAGTAAGATTAAAAAATCCTAAACCCTGCTGTTTATCTTTGGACATACAAGCTGTTGCAAGCACTATTGTTTCACCATATTTTAAAAGGACAGAACCATGTGCTTGTTCTGCTAAATCTGAAAAAATAGCGGTTAATGTTTTACCACCAATTTCCATTGAAAACTCTTTTTTATACATAATATTTTTAGTTCCTCTTTAGAATAAAGTACTGTTTCACAATGAAGTGCAACATTATCTCTATCTAAAGACGAACTTTAATTAACTGATAAACTAATGTTTATCTTAACATCTTTGATATAAAAAGCAAAAATTTAAATTAAATATTTTTTAGGATTTGCGGAGAGATCAACAAAGTCATCAACAACTTCAAGCAACTTACCCGAAGTTGATTTTCCAAATGAAACAACTTCTACTTGCACACCTTGTGTCTGTAAATATTCTACTAAAGGAATGTAATCCCCATCACCAGAAATTAAAACCACTGAATCAAGTCTAGGTGACATCTTAATTGCGTCAACTGTTAAACCGACATCCCAATCTCCTTTTTTTGTCCCAGTATGAAAAACCTGCAAATCTTTTGTTTTTGTCTCAATGCCAAGTTTTGTTAATGCTTCAAAAAAATTCTTTTCATCACCTGCTTCTGTCGTTATAACATAAGCTACTGCACGAACAAGTTTCCTCCCAGCAACAGCTTCTTTTAAAACCGCACCAAAATTTACTCTTGCTTTATATAAATTGCGAGCTGAATGATATAAATTCTGTGTATCTATAAAAACTCCAACTCTCTGTTCTTTATGTTTAATTACTGTCATAAAATATAAAAAATTAATTGATAAATTATAAAAATAGAACTAATTAATTATATCCTATATTTAAATAAAAAACTAAAAAACCCACATCGTGGGTTTTAGTTTAGATCCATTTTCTTTACAAGAGCATCATAACGAGATTTGCTTTTTCTTTGAAGATATTTTAAATGTGTACGTCTGTCTGCAACCATTTTAATAAGTCCCCTGCGAGAGTGATTATCTTTCTTATGTTTCTTTAAATGCTTTGCTAATTCGTCAATTTGTGTAGACAAAACAGCCACCTGAACTTCTGGAGAACCTGTGTCTTTATCATGAATTTGATTTTTCTTTATAATTGTTTGTTTTTTCTTTGTTGCTAACATAAATAAGATACTATCATAAATATCCTAAAAACACAAATAATCTTAATTTAAGCCAATGTCGCACAATATATGCTAAAATATTGATATGATATCTGATATAGACAAACTAAAAAGAGAATTCCTTGAATATATTGAGATAGAAAAAGGCTCCAGTATAAGAACTGTTGAAAATTATGAACATTATCTCTCAAAGATTTTTGAGCACGGAAAATTAAAGAGTGTTAAAGATATAAATGATGATTCTGTGCGAGAATTTCGTTTGTGGCTTAACCGTCAACCAGCATTGCATGTTGGGGCAAAGCGCATTCCAGGAAAAACGGTTTCAAAAAAAACACAGAATTATTATATGATAGCTCTCCGTATGTTTTTGAAATATTTAACAAAAAGGGATATTGAAGCGCTTTCGGCGGACAAAATAGAACTTGCAAAAGTCCCCGAACGCTCTTTGGATCTTATAAGCAATAGTGATTTAACACGACTTTTGAATGCGCCAGAAGGTAATGACATAAAATCTCTTCGCGATAAAGCAATATTAGAACTTTTGTTTTCT
>Ga0172380_10002426_pt1 | contig 28682 bp, 11 predicted proteins | sample Leawe162metaG_FD_119747 | JGI IMG/M metagenome (GOLD analysis project Ga0172380, IMG submission 119747) | Leachate microbial communities from a municipal landfill in Southern Ontario, Canada - Leachate well 162 metaG | ecosystem: Engineered > Solid waste > Landfill > Unclassified | place... | reverse complement strand
TGAAAAAGCCGGCTTCCCAAAACAAAACAGTCCGGCAAACAAGAATTTAAATACCGATTTAAAAAGATTAGAGGCTTTCCTTCACGATTCAATTAATCACGCGAATGCAAAAGGAGAACTGATTGGAAATAACGCTCATGTTGACCACCCCAAAACGGTTTAAGCTGACCACCCTAAAACGGAGCATACTGACCACCCCAAAACGGAGTATGTTGACCACCTAAAAACAAACGATTTTCGAGCGTTATCGTAGCTGTAAATTCAGACTTTATTAGATAAAGTTTGAATGATGGCTGGAAAAACGATCGACATGAGTAAGTTAAGAAAAGTAATAAAGTTGTATGTGCAAGGTAAAAGCAAGGTTTTTATCAGTTCCTATCTAGGTTTATCGCGCAATACCGTTAAGAAGTATATCAGGCAATTTAGTGATTTAAAAGTTACCTATGAGGAGTTAGAAAAGCTAACGGATCTAGATTTAGACGAACTCTTCAATTTGCAACACGAAAAAGAGTTAACGCCAAAAATGCGTGATTTGGAGAGTTTTTTTCCTCGAGTTGAGAAAGAGTTAAAGAAAACCGGAAAGACACTAAATATCTTATGGGAAGAATATAAAATCAAACATCCTGATGGCTTTCAGAGAACTCAATTTGCTGTTTATTTTAATCGTTGGGCTAAACGCATAAATGCTAAAGCTACAATGCACATGAGTCATAAAGCGGGTGATAAAATGTATGTTGATTATGCCGGCAAAACACTTGAAATCATTGATAGAGAAAGTGGAGAAGTGATCGGTGTTGAGTTTTTTGTTGCCATTTTAGGCGCAAGTCAAGCGACTTATGCTGAGGCGAGTATGAGTCAGAAAAAAGAAGATTTTGTTGAATCAGTTGAAAATGCGCTTCACTTTTTTGGGGGAGTTCCAGCTGCGATTGTTCCGGATAATCTAAAGTCAGCGGTAACAAAAAGTAATCGTTATGAGCCAACTCTAAATGAAACATTTTTGGACTTTGCCGAACATTACGGAACTACTATTTTACCTGCTAGAGCCTACAAACCCAGAGATAAATCGTTGGTAGAAGGAGCCGTTAAAATTCTTTATACCCGTATTTATAGTGTCTTAAAAGATAAGCAGTTTTTTAATCTGGAGACATTAAATCATGCCATAAGAATATTGCTCGAAAAGCACAACGCATCTAATCTCACGGGTAAGCCATATAGCAGAAAGCAACTATATGAAGAGTTGGAAAGACCGATGCTAAAAGCACTTCCAATGGAGCGTTTTGAAATACGCAAACAAGCCATTGTAACGGTAATGAACAATGGTCACGTTTTATTGTCAGAAGACAGACATTATTATAGCGTTCCATACCTATATATTCGCAAGAAAGTCAAACTATTGTATACTGAAAAGACGGTAGAAATCTACTCTGGGTACAATCGCATCGCTGTTTATCCGAGACTAAAAAGTCCACACAATTACAGCACTGTAAAGGACCATCTAGCTACAACTCATCAGTTTATGACCGAATGGAATCCGGAACGATTTATATCTTGGGCAGAATCCATTGATGTCAATGTGAAACATTTAATCGTTCAAATACTGGATAAAAAGCAGCATGTGGAACAATCCTACAAAAGCTGCATAGGTATCTTATCGATGGCGAAAAAAGTAGGAAATGAACGCTTAGCAAAAGCCTGTTCAATGGCCTTAGACTACGGGATCTACAATTATAAAATCGTGGAAAACATCCTGGAAAAGGGTCTTGACAAGCTATCGGAATCAACTGACAATCAAGAAAAAGAACTTCCCAAACATCCGAATATTAGAGGTAACAACTATTACAAGTAATCAATAAAAAGCAAATAAAATGAATCAAACAACACTTTCAAAAATGAAGTTAATGGCACTTCATGGAATGCACAATGAATTTAAAACAGCCATAGAAACAGGACGAACAGATCATTATACCTTAGATCAATTTGTCGCACAACTTGTTCAAACAGAATGGGATGACAGGCAAAATCGCAAAATCCAACGTAACATACACAATGCGACTTTTAGGTACAAAGCATCTATAGAAAAGATCGAATTTAACGATGAACGCAATCTTGATAGGAATAAGCTAATACGCATTGCTCAAGGCGAGTACATCCACCAAGGTCAAGATATTTTGATTACTGGCAGTACAGGGGTTGGAAAAAGCTATTTAGCAACGGCTTTGGGATATCAGGCATGTATGGATGGTTATCGCGTAAAATATTACAACACAACACGATTATTGGCCAAACTAAAAATGGCGAAAAGTGATGGAACTTATCTGAAAGAAATCGCCAAAATAGAGCGTCAACAACTGATTATTTTGGATGACTTTGGACTTCAAGCTATGGATAATCAAAATAGAATGGCGTTTTTAGAAATCATCGAAGACCGCCATGGTAAAGGTTCTGTTATTATTACATCTCAGTTGCCTGTGAGTCAATGGTATGATATTATTGGTGAAAAAACCATCGCAGACGCAACAATGGATCGACTCGTTCATCATGCTCACCGCTTTGAGCTCCAGGGCGAATCCATGAGAAAGAAAAAAGGCAACTTAACAAATGATTTTTTAATCGAAAAAAAGTAATATTTTTGATAAACAAGATAACCTCTTAAATCGTTCTTTTAGGCAAATGAAAATGACTGGTCAGTATACTCCGTTTTAGGGTGGTCAGTATGGCCGTTTTCTCCACATTACCCACGTGTACCACACGTGCATTTTTTTCTCCCCTCTTTTCTTTTCTTTTCTTTTCTTTTTAGGTTTTCAAGGTAAATATTACTTTTTCTTTCTGTAAAACCCCACCAAAACTCCTGCATTTTAGTTGATTTTGAGGAAGGAAATGGATTTATACAAAAGCTCCTGTAAGCCTTTTTAGTGTTGGCTTACAGGAGGATTTTGGATTGTTGATAAGTTTCTGTTTAAAAGCGTCTTTAGGTTCATTATTTAACCCATTCTGCTATTTTTTCATTTTCCAATAAAGGATTCTTTTTGTAATAAAATACTTTTGTATAATCAATTCTTAATGAAGTTGCGGAGACGATAAAATCACCATAATCTTCTGTGGCAATCTGATAAATATTGAACTTATCCTCTATACCGTATAGGCTAACAAACTTTTCTCTTTCTGTATCTTTAAGTAATTTAATCAATCCAATTTCATCATTTACCTCGCTAGTCCAAGTATCTCTTATCTGAATGTATTGAACTTCTTTGAAAATAAGCTCTACTATATGCCCATAGGTCAAGTCTTCACTTCCTATTATCTTAAATTCATCAAATGAATAGTCATTTACCTCAAAATCTATCCAATCAATCTCATTTCGGATAAAGTCGTTAAATTTTAATATTTCTTTCATTTCCTTTATAATTGAATATGAGTGTCTTTTGCAGCTTTTTCATTAAATTTTGGATTTGTATTTCCCTTTCTCCCTGGCTTTAGAGTGCTTTCATGATGCCAATTTCCTTCTTTATCTAAATATTCTGTTCCAGAACCTTTTTTCTGTCGAGAAACTCGTAATTCCGTACCTTTTCTTCCATATTCACCTTTGGCATGCTTTAATCGAACAGAATACTTATAGTCTCCGTCTTTCCAAGTCTCCTTCATTCTTTTTGGAGCATTTTTAAGACCTTGCCGTTTTAGTGCTGAATTTAAATAAGTTTTGGGTGTCTTGTTTGCAGTTACTCGAACTGCTGGAAGCCTCTGGAAGGCAACACCCGATAAAACTATTGCCATAGCGTCGAATAATGGAGCTAAAGCCTCAACGTTGTTTTTATAATTCAGACCCATCTGAGCATTTGGTTTTACAGGGAAAGAGTTAACTGCCTCAAAAATTTCATCGGCATTTCCAAAAACGCTTAAACTTTGATTCGCATATTGAAAAGGTAATTCATGCCATTCTCCATCAGTTCCTTTTATTAAATTTACCTCTCCTTGATTCATGTCTACTGGACCAAACATGGTGTTTATTTTGGCATCTATAACATCATGAAGTACAAGCTGTAATTGACTTCTTGTATTGTCGGTAAAATCCAACATAAAAAAGTAAACTTCTAAACCTTCAAGTTCTTTGCCATGGATAACAATATTCTCACTAAACGCATAAGGCGAGTTATGTGGATATTTTGGAGCCAACGGGTCAACAGCGAAGAACCTACCCACCCTCGGGTCATGCATACGATACTTGTAGTTCACAGAATTCCCTTCACCCTTTATCTCGTCATCACTCTCCTGCCCTTGGAAGCCATAACGATACTCCTCGCTACTAAACGTTCGCCCGTCCAACTGCACTCCAAACGGAGAATAATCTGTGGAGTTGACCAATTTGGCGAGGTAGCCATCTACTGTGCCATCTGTATTGTCGTCCACTGGCATTTTGATGTCGCTGATTACGGCGAGTACGTTCCCCAAGTGGTTGCTCAGTTCATAATGCTTTTTGCCTGCAAAATAACTGGTTGTATTGTCTGCTGGTAAAACAGGCGTGTATCTGTCCACTTTTTCGGTAAATATACCCAAACGAGATGATCCATAAATTTGGCGTTCGGCTAGTTGGTACGCTGTGGTGTTGGCAGTATTGTCCACTACATGCTCGTATGTATTCAAGGTATTTCCTTGAGCATCTAAGGTGTAATATGTGCTTTTTTCTAGCACTCCCGATTGACTATCGTACACATGTTTGGCAATTCGTTGCCCCATGGCATCATAGTCAAATTTAGTGTTTTTTGAGCCACCTGGATCAGATTGTACGATTTCTTTAATTTTTCCATCCACTCGCCAAATGATTTCATCAATGTTTTCCGAAACGTCATGCACCAATCTTCCCTCAGCATCGTAGCGGTAGTTGTTCAATAGATTGACGTCTTGCGTGGAAGAATGAGGGATAAACGCCCCTTGATCTTCCAAATCGTCCGATGCAGCGGATGCGCTTGCCAGGTCGTCAATTAAATACAAACGGTTTCTCACTAAATCATTGTTTGCGTTTTTGTGGTAATTGTATGTTAAGTTATCAATCAATGTTCCAGCTCTATTATGTCTTATTTGATAACGGATATTCCCCATTTGATCATACTCAAAATGGTTGTAATATTGATCTTGATAACTAACTGGATTCCACTCCGTACTCAACCCATTCTCGTAGCTTCTCGAATTGATCAAGCGTTGCAACTGATCGTACTGATAGGCATTGAGCATCGGCATTGCGGTGTAATCATTTGGGTTGTGTATTCTGGTTTGCATGTACCTAATATTGCCGTTGAACAGTTGCGAACTGTTGTTGGCGGCATGGCTTGAGCTGTTCACTTGCGGATTCCAACCAGCATTGGTGGTTTTTATGGGCGCATAATCGTTGTTGAAATAGCTTAAACTAAAGGCCATGGCATCTTTTGCGAATGTTTGATGTGGTTTTAATGTTCCAAAAACGTTGTCTTCTCCAGGATCGAGTGTTCGATCCTCAAAAACTGAATTGACTCCTTTCAACCATCCTTGAAGGGTATAAATGTAATCCAACCCCTGCAATTGATCATTGCCTATTTCTACTCGGGCAAGTGGTCCGTGATTGTAATAAGTATAGCTCGCCTCTTTTTCCCAATCAATGTTCGTCAAGGGAGCTAATTCTGCTTGAAGCACGGCAATAAATGGCGAACTTATGATAAGGGGTTGATTTTTGTTGGTGTAAACGTCGGTAATTCGGTTATCGGCATCGTATTCATATGCATGATGCCATTGATCTGATTCCCCCGTTTGTACGCTCATGCGGTTTACATTTCCGGAAACCAAATCAAATTGGTAGTCCATACGTTTGAACCTTTCTGTTGTGGCCAAACTAGGGAAGTCTTCTGCCATTTTTTGATTGTCTTGTATCAAGGTTTTAACATTTCCGTGAATGTCATAATCGTAATGTGTAGCATGGTCGTAGGTTTGATCGTCACCATCGTACAACTCTTCATAGGTCACGTGCACAATTCGTTTCCGTTGGGTTCCTTCTGCAGGTGCAAAACCTGAAGGTAAACTTGTAAGAGAAGTTTGGTCGTAATACGATTGAGTAACCTCTCTTCTTTCTCCATTCACACTTGTCAACCAAATGGACAGCTTATTCTCATCAATCACGGAAGGATTAAAGGTACCTGAAACATCGGTTCCAAATATGATTTTAAATTGTTGGGTATTCAGTGAATTTTCCGTTTTTTCACCTACTTCAAACACTCTTCCCAAATTATCATAACGCGTATACGAGAATTTTCGTGGCATTTCATTGTACTGTCTAGCGTTTTGACTTACCACAAGTCTGCCAAGTGCATCGTAATAGAAACGGCTAGAATATCTTCCTCCAGCATCCATTATTTTTCTAACATAACAATAAGCAGGATTGCTATAATTTGCAAATGGCGTTTTATAATTCCCTCCGATCAAAACATGCGTTGGAGAAATAGCTGAAATTGCAAGAATATCAATTTGATTTGATGCCGATACAGCATACGGGTCAACAGAAGGATTATAAACACCCAATTTTTGCTCCCACTGAGTACCTGCTAAATAACCCGATGTTGATATTTGCTGTGTTTTTGTGCGTAAATAGGTTCCATTTGTCCCAACCAAAACCCCGGTTATTCTGTCAAAGAATACCATATCGTAAATTGGTTTACCAACAAAAGTTTCAGAAAAAACTTGAACATTTGTTCCTGCTATGTGGTAACTGAAAAAACCATTACTTGAACTTTGTCCAGCAACTGCATAATCACCATTATCAAAAATATGGAGTGCCTTTATGTTAGCCCCGGTAATGGACGCGCCCGATAAAACACTAAAAGTTAAAGGACTTGTTGTATTTATTATCATTTTCTTCACACTACTGCCGCCTGCCACATACAGTACATTGCCTTGTCGCTCAGAAGTTTGAATAGATGTAATACCCGCAACAATTATAGGAGAAGCAATATTGTTCTCGATTCCAAATTGAGTCGCAGATCCAAATGCAAATCGAACATTCGAACTAAATGTATGGACATTCGTCAATCCAGTTGTTGCGTAACCCAATGCCGGAAGCACAATATTCCAAGTTGCCCCACCATCCGAAGTTGTTCGAATGGTAAAATTATCAGAAAGCAAAGTTCCGTTGTTAACATCTTGAAAATGGATATCTACTCCGGGAGGTAAATAAATATCTTTTATTTTCAAATGCCCGCCTCCAAACATACTGTGTATTTCAGACTGGTCACCAACCGAGATGGCATTGATTGTTCCTGGACGGAAAACCACAGAATTCAAGGTTTTGTTGCCATGAGTACCCGACGTAAAGAAATTAGTAGTCAAATCACTATTGAAGAGCATAGCTCCATTGGAACCAACTACATACATTCTGTTTCCTTCCATCGTAATAGCCTTAAACGATTCATTTGTAAAGGTATTGGCAACCGAAACACCCGATTGTAATATCAAAGGGGTAGCGGTAATATTTCCACTGGTATTGGTCATCAGGTTACTTTTCGCAAAATACCCTTTGTCACCGGCAAAATAAGCTAGGTTGTTCCCGTAGCAAGCGTCGTACAAGGTGCTGTTTGTTTGGGTTCCTACCTGCTTCCAAACCATTAAATTGGCATCGTAAATAAAACATTGTCCATCCTTACCAAGGGCCACTTTTTTATCTAAAATAGGCAGATAGTCAACGGATTCCATTTGAACAGGTCGCACAAGCAATCTCAAATCCTTTTGGAAAGAAATGGTAGAACCGCTCGCATTAAACTTACACACATTCAAATCACCATAATTACTAATTCCTACCAATACCGGTACACCATACATATTGGTTACTGATATTTTGTCCAAGTTTGCATTGGGATCTGACAAAGGAATTGCAGCTGAAAGATTCATAGTACTTGGAGCATTCGGTCCAGCAATGGAGGCCACTGCATATTTTCTTGTTGATCCATTTTTTATACTTACAAAAACTTGTTCTGATTGGTAATCAACGGCAAGGTCCCCTACTATGTCCATCGCGACCAAAGAAGTTGAAACAACGTTAACATTAGAATTTAAATCATTCATGCTAAATCCATAAGCCTTGTTGTTTGCCGTTTTCACCATTCCAATTACCTTATTGGTTGCTAAAACTTTGGCCGCAATTGCTGTAATTGGTTGACCCGCCGTAACACCAGATGCCGCACTGGTTATCCAAGTGGGCTGATTCATATCAATATTAGGAGATGAATAGAATGAACTAGTGGATGTTCCAACAACCACAGCATATTCATAAATGCCATAACTACTCACATTTGTTTTGGATATCCAACCAGCAGTTAAATTTGAAGTACTATTCAAAAATGTAATTGGAGAGATTTCTGATCCTGGTGTATTATGTGCCATGGCAATTACACTATTATTACCTACCGCTAAAATTCGAGTTTTATCATTTGATATGGATAAATGATTATATGTTTCAGTTGAAACAACATTCCATGTTAACCCAGAATCATCCGTTCTCATCAAACTTAAGTCTGTAGCTCCATTTAATTTTACCAAAGCCAAACCACTTTGCTCATTAAAAAATTCTATTGATGAAATTTCATCAACTAAACTTGTTGGAACAAGATACCATTTATTGGCATCTGTAATTGAAGAAGTAAGTGGAATAACCGAGTTTTTATACAACCTTCCATCTAATCCAGAAGCATAAGCACCTGTGGAGTTGTAATAAGCAATATCCGTTAGCTTTTGAGTCGTCATTAATTCCATTTCCGTCCAGTTTGCTCCACCAAAAGGACAACTGTAGATTTTAGTGGAATGCGGCAATGTACTTAAGTCGTTTACAATTATATTGTACTCAGTACCATCTAAAGTAATCGATTTAACAGAATTATTGGCTGCAATTCCAGTTATTCCGGAAGTTGCCTGATTAAAATTAAAATTGAAGTTATTCACATCACATTTGTAAACTTGACCTTCTTCACCCACAAGGAATCCTGAAGACATTTGCGATCCGGCATTATAGGTTTCAAATGCCATGTCATTCCATTTTACAAAATCAGTAATGCCTGAACCTAGAATTACCGGAACCAAATCCCAAGTACTTCCACCATCCAATGTTTGAATTATAGTTCCTTCAGAGCCAATTGCAATACCAAAGTCTGAATCGAAAAAGTGTACTTTCGTTAAATCCGCACCCAATGTATTTTGGATTTTTGTCCAAGAGTCACCGCCATTATTTGTGGTGTAAAAATAGCCTCGTCCATCCACAGAACCGCTTAAATAACCCTTGCTGCTATTGAGCATTTGTATTTCGGTGGTAACCAATTTGGCGTGTAAACCATTTGGCAATGTCATTTCAAAAATATCCATTGGATCGGCATCAGGCGTTGATTGAGTGACCAATTGATTTAAACTATTGTATTCATACCTTGTAGCCAATTGATGGTTGGTAAAGGTGGTTTTAGTGTGGTTGGTTCTATCAGCATTGATTGCCATACTAATTGGATCTGTAGAGGAAGTTGTTGGCAAAACTTTAACTCCTTCCGGTGGAATCGTTTTTATCAAATTTCCAGCCTGATCATAATAATATAAAGTAAAGTGATACAACAAATTATCATAGGTATAAGTTAAATTCTCATCTACCTTTAAACAATGAGTTTTGTATTTTTCAATCAACACATTGGTCATAGAATCCTGATAATTGGCGTAATTCAATTGCGCTGCAATAATGGCTTGATTTAGTGCCATTTCAATACAATCGTTATCAAATTCCACCATTGGCATTTCTATGTTCAACAAAGAATCAATTTCAGGTACACAAGGAGGAGTAGATATTGCATCACATAAATCAATTAAACTTGTATAAATAGGAAATTCTTGTTCTAAAATATTGGCTGTTCCATTTCGTATAGCATTCAGCCGTGCACACAATTCATCGATACAATAACACAAATTCAACTCTTCAAAAGCAGTAAGCGTTACAAAATCTGTATAAATCCAATTTGAATTCAGGTTGGCACTTGCCCAAATATTATATTCATTTGTACAACTTATATAATTTTCATATTGATATTCACACCAATCTTCAGGGGGAATGCTGTCACAGAAGGAAACAATATCAGTGTATTGATAAAAATTTGCCGGTGTAACCACAATTGTTCCTCCTATAATATTTCCAAAACGATCGCACAATTCCTGCGCACAATCGCAAACACCAGCACTTTCAAATTGAACCTGCGTTAGAATATTGGTGAAAATCATATTCGTAGCATTTACGTTGGCCCAATTGTTGTAATTGGCAATACAATTGGTGTACATTAAATAAGCCGAATCACAGGAAGGAGGCTCATTTACCGTATCACAAATGATCGTAATATCCGTATAAGCATTAAAATTAATACTTGCCAAATTTATTTGACCTGTACTAATCAAATTCAATCGATCACACAATTCTAATACGCAACCACAAAGTCCCAAACTATCAAATTGACTATTACTTAAAACAGAAGTCAGGACATAATTAGGAGCATATGAACTTGCCCATATATTGTATCCCGTTATGCATCCTGTATACATTTGGTAGGCAGAATCGCATGGATTTGGAGGTTCATTTATAGAATCACAGAAAATCAATATATCAGTGTATGTTTCAAAATTGATAGAATACGGATCTATTTGTCCCGTTACAATCAAGTTTAAACGATCACATAATTCAGTAGTACATTCGCATAAATCCTGATTTATAAAGCTGTTTTGATCCAAAACATTTGTTAAAATCAAATTACTGTCATTTGCTAGGGCCCAATAATTAAAATTATCCAGGCAATACAAATATTCCTTATAAGCCAATTCACAAGGTGTGGGTGGCTCAGTAACAAAAACACATGCCTCTCTGATATTTGAATAATGTGCAAAATCCACAGAATAAGGATCAACAAAACCGTTTATTATTAAACTCAGATTATAACAGAGATTATCAACACAACTGCAATTTAAGCTGCTTTCAAACTCCGTATAATCAACAATATCTGTAATTACGAAAGTTGGATCATTGTTATTAGCCCAAGCATTGAAATTATTAATACACGACAAATATTGATCGTATTTAATTCGACAGAAATTGGCTGGATCACATAGGTAATAAATATCTGTATACACATAAAAATCAACAGAATAGGGATTTACTTCGCCATTTACTATGCCACTTAAGATATCGCAATACTTTTGAGCGCAATCGCAAAAATTATACGCATAAAAATCCTGATCGCTATAAACTGTGTTGATGATGGGTGCATTATTGGCCTGCGCCCAAATGTTGTAGTTGGCTATGCAATTGATATACAGGTCATAACTTTCACGACAATAATTAGTAGGAGCACTATACATCATTGAAGAAAAACTTTGACTCGAATAATTTGAGTAAGGAATTCGTTCTACCAAACCAGCTTGAATCCGAGATTGAGTAAGCTGCTCAAATGTCGCCATGCTACTGGAAGTGTTCTGGGTATCCGGGCATGTTTTACACATACGCATTGGAATACAGGTTGACACAAAAAGCGTATCAAAATATATATTTCCGCCCGAAACAAACTTTGCATAGATTTTCAAATCATTGTAATTTGACTGAATATCCTGTACTCCATTTTTGTCCACTTCAACAGATATGAATTCTACAATATCATCCAAATAAATAGCTTGGGTATTGGGTCCATTTCTAAAAATATTTATCGAGCAATTCGGCATGATAATATTTAATTCTTCTGCAATGGAATTTGACGTACTATAGGCTGTATAATTACTCGTGGAATTGGTCGTTCCAAGTGGTAAAAAATCAATTAATCCAGGGTGTAATTCTGTACTAGTGAAAATATCAATGTTGTTTCCTTCAAAAGGACGGTTTACAATAACATCAAATAATAAATTGGAAACATAGTCCGTGTTTTCATAAACATCGCCTACACAAGAAAGTGGAGTTGGTAGTTCACAGTTCCCTATTTTCACCATATAGGACTCCCCATTAATCAAACGGGTTGCGTCACAATTAAATTTCACAAGGATATTGCCTGCTAAATGACCTATTATAGAGAAAGTTCCTTGTGGCCCAGATTCAATAGGATCGAAAAAATTAATCTGATCCAAATCATTTAAATTGAAGGTAGAAGGTTCTGTGCTCAATATTTTAAGTTTAAGTCCATCCCCTGGTGTACTCAAATTTTCAATACTAAATCCAGGTAAGGATGCATCATATTTCCAACCAAGATTTGTCCCCACAAATGCTGCATTGGCGATGGCCGTCGTTACTAGATTCGGCATACTCCCCGAAGTCAAAACCAACGGATTGATGCCAACCAAAGAAGTCGATTCTATCTTGTCTTCAAGTAAAATGGTATTAAAAAGCACGTCCAAATTAGCAGCAATAGGTGCCTCAGTACATACCGGTGGAAAATTACAATAACTAAGGTTGAACTCTGTTAGTTCACCCGTTATAGGAAAGGTCCTTAGCGTATCATCAATATCATAATAAAAAGCAGTAGCTGTAAAGGTATTGCCTGTTGCTGATAACTGTCCTATTGAAATTATATCCGACCAGGGTATCGAAGCACTTTTATTCAGAATGAAATGGACTTGTGTGTAGGGGCTTGGATCGTCCCAAGTTGCCGTAATTTGTGTTGGTGTAGAAGTTGAATTATAGGTCAATTGAGGAAGAGCGCCAGGGAAAAAATAATTATTATCCGCATTGTAGAATGCTTGAAGCTCTTGATAATTGTTCAATAACACACCTGTACCCTCCAAAGTACCCTCAGAAATTAATTTGTTTATTAGTTGCTCCGTTGCAAAGGCAAGAGGACACTGTCCAGTTGCCAAATAAACTTGGTAGGACGTACTTTGGGCTGTTTCATCCAAATCCGTTGAAGGTGTAGAAAATCGCTTGATTTTATTAACGTAAAAGGCAGCTGTTGTCGAATTACAAGGTTGAAGTGGGTTAAAATTTGGTGAATTATAGTAATTGATCATGTTAAAAATTATCCCCATCACTGTGTTGTTTCCATAGGCTGGTAAATTAATCATGCCAGCAGCCATAGGGTTATAATTTTCCTCACCAATACACCCATTATAAGCATTGCACGAGTATTTAGCTTTACAATCCTCCATTTGTCTTTGAATCCCCTGCTTCATAGACAAATAATACATTTTCAATTGACTCCATTGTTGGTCCAAAATTACCGTTGGTATACCTGATATGTTGTCAAAATCAAAACACCCTGGTGCAGGAGTAGACCCTAGTGTATTTCCGCATCTTGCCATATAGGATGCCAATTCTGGAATCGAACGCATGACCCCTCCTATTTCTACATAGTTATTAAAATTAAAACTCATACTTGAAATCATCCCCGAGCATTCTGTGTTTTCATAATTACTGGAAAAAACAACATATGGATCCCAGGCCCAATCCCCAGGAACACTAGGTTGCTGAAACCAATTATGCATGGTATTATCCGATTTGATCAATTTATTGTCTTTTGCATCCTGAAAAGTTTCTGAAACTCGCAGTAAATCATCAAAAGACATACTTGTAAATTCATCATTGGGATGTACTTCTTTTGTATACGTTAAGCACTCCTCATAATAACAGTATTCTGGATGGTAAACGACAAGAGATTTTGCCCAACTCATTTGAAAATTAGTAACAAAATCCTCAACATTGGTTAAGTTCTGAGGAATCGTATATAATTCTCCGTCACTTGGGTCCATGGTAAGAAGTGCTGTAAACATAATTTGGGGAAGGTAAGTCCCTCCATTTTCAGTTACATGTATACGAGCTGGCTGTCCATTTTCATCTTGATATTCATAATGTATTCCATACTGATCCGTTATTTCCGGATGCCTCCAATCTGCACTGGGTTTAGGTAAACTATTGTTCATTGATAAAATGGATAATGGAAAGGCGTCAGGATTAAAAACGTTGGTATTGTTATCGGTGTGCTGTGCGTATTGTCCCTGAGGAGACATATCCATCATCAAGATATCCAATGCAATTTCACAAAAAGTCTTGTCTCCTCCATTGCACAAGTCATTGCAAACTTCATATTGATTATTATAATCCGTAGAGGTGCCATTTCCTGCCGCAATAAAATCCTCAAGTGTTCCTAAATTTTCAAAACAACTTTCACAAGTTACGTTGCAATCAGTGGTATCAATTTCATCCATGGCTTGCTGCAAGAAATCATTGTACGTCAAGGCACATGTAGATTGGGCAAAAAATGTGTCTACGTAAGCATACATTGCCTCCTCATTAATCGTTAATATTTTAGTTAAGTTATACATACCCGGCGTAAGAGGACTTGTCAAGGGCGCTGGGAAAGAGTTTCCAATACCTGGGAAATTATAATTTTCGTTAGAAGTACAGCTTGCATGGAAAACATAATTGCCCGCTACCAAGGAAAACTTGCCAACCATATTATCCACATCAATTAACGGCGAGCCACATTCATCCGTTAATTTCAACTTTAAATCATAAACACAATCCACACAGATATTTGGTAAACATTCATCCTCCAAAGGTGCTATTACGAAATTATAATCAAATTCAAAATTAGAATTATAGGCAACAACTAATTGAGTATTAAACTCATATCCATTCTCTGCAATTGTTAGGGTATTGGTGGTGCTAACTCCATTGATATCCTTATTGAACGCATCTAAAGTTAGCTGTGCACCAGCACCTGAGGCACTTGTCAAACTAGACAAATTTGTCGGGGATGCTCCTGCTAGGGCAGTAGCAATAACTCTTCCCTCTTGGTCTAAATAAGAAATGCTAGATTGACCATTCCCATCAATTACTACATTCTTTTTGTAATGACTTGTATTACCTACTTCTGAACCAAATAAACGATCTAGTTCCAACTGATCGGGTTGACCATAGAGATACTTCGTTTCGTGTCCAGACCCTAAGTTAAAATCTGGACCAACCCCACTTTGTTTCGTTATTCTTCCTGTATTGTCATTAGTATATTCTACAGTCGTAAAAGGAAAACCATTGCTTTCAGGAACGAATCCCTGATGCTCATCATTATCCAAATTATTGGTCGAATAATATTTTGCTGCTCCAGAAGAACTGTTCATCGGTTCTGTGCTCGAAGCACAATTACTCCCATTATCCAAATCGAAATTCTCTCTATTGTATGGGGTATTCGAATTGTTTTGATTAAAATTCGGATAATACTTAATGGACGGGATGTTTTCTCCCGTAGAACAGGTCGGATCGGTTACAGGAACTGGCAAAACTTGAACAACCGGTCTTCCTTGATGATCATAAATCGTTTCACCTACAACAACGTTTTCACTTGAATTAATTTTTGTGACTGATTGGCGGTTTCGTAAGGTTCCATCAAAGTAACTGATTACTTCCTTCTTCTTCCCTTCTTCAGCATAAGTAGCGCTGTATTGCCAATTCATGGACGGCATATGCCCATCCCCTGGTAATATTTGATATTTATTTGTGTTTGGTAAGTCACTTACATGACCAAATTCTTGCCCAATCCAATTGGTAAATACTGGTTTATTGGGATCACTTGCTTGAACTCCAACCCCTCTTAGTCGGTAGATCAACCATCCTTGGTCATAAATTAGTGAAATGTCAAAATGGTTCAAGGAAGTGGTAATTCTCGTTGAATTAAACTTAAAATTGAAATCCAATAGGTTGGGAGGCAGAGGACTGGTGGCCACATTCCCAAAATCATTGATAAATGCCCACTCTAACTGATATTCCACTTGACCCGTGGCGTATTCCCAACCTACTCTAAAAACATCCACTTTCCCATCACAATCCGTATCTAATGGGCCAGAACCGACTATGCTTTCCATCAAATGCACCGAAACAATCCCACCCATAACCGGCTGAATTATATTATCTATTCTGTCAACTAAAATATCGGTCTTTATTTCTAGGTTTGCCGGTAAAATCGTTTCATCATTTCCATCGACTTTTATGGCTAACAAGGTTGTTTTTATTTTGTAAGCACCTTGAAAATTAACTATTTGTTGATCATTAAAGGTTGCCCCATGCAAAGGATCATAATTTATTTCTAATTCAATTATCGTATCAGCAATTGGACCAATTGCATCTTCCCTTTCAAGAAGCAATTTAACCCAAACAACATGAGCATCAGGAAGATACTCCTGATAGTTGTAGTTTACAAAAAACGAAACTTTATTGACAACTTGGTTGTCTACGAAATTGCCCGTTCTTGGAGAAATCTCTGTGAGAGATGAATTTGTCAGCGGATCATTAATATCTACAACACTCGTTTGATATACACTTATTATACTATTGGTTTGAGGCACTATAGTAGCATAAAAAGTAAACGACATCAATATTGAAAAAATCAATCCTGTCGCTTTTCGTGTAAATTGGGTTAAGTTTAGTCCTTTCATAACCTTTCGTTTTTTATTTTTTTGAACGATTTAAATCAAAAATCATTCATTAATTTCAATTCGTAAATCTTGTAGTTGATAGTCGGCATATTCTTGAACGGGAACCATTTTGTCTCCCGTTATTGTCAAGAAATCCTTGACCTTTCTCATTTTTGTTAAATTAACTTGGGTACCAAACTGAAAATCAAAAAAAGTGATTTCTAGTTTGGGTTGTATGTAATTCGACTCATAAATATCATTGCTATTATCAATTTCTTGGCTCGCATACATGATGTATTTTATCAAATAATTTTTCTCATTAAACCAAAGTTCACAACCCAAATATTTACCACCCTTCGGAAATTCCAAGGAAAATTTCTTGCCGTTTGTTGAAAGATTTGTTTTAACAACAACGTTGCTTTCTGAAAGTGCCTGAAAATCTTCCGAAGTTCTGGGATAAAAATAAGCCGGTATAGATTTTTGAATTGCAATGGATTTATAGGCCGTATCGATGGTGATATTTAAATTGCGATCCTGAACAATTATTTGACCATATTGTTCCAAATAAATATTCTTCCCATATTCAGAAATCAAGTTTCCTTCGTATTTCAAAGCTGGAATTTCCGAATCGAATGTTTCGTAAAATGAAAATAAACTTCGATAGGAATAATTGCCTTGATTACCCATAATTTTTTCAGATAACTTCAATTGGTTTTTGAAATCCTCAACTGTGGTAACATTCCATTGCGAAAGAACCCGTAAGCCAAACAGCACAAAAAATAAGCTCAAAAAATATCTCATTGTTTTACGGAATTATCTCTGTTTTCTTGTATCGTCATGATCCCTTTTTCAGTCTCCTTTTTGACCCGAATTAATTTGCCTTCTTCGTCGTATTCGTATAAAGTCGCGTAATTTCGTTCATCCAACTCTGCCATCAACCGCAAGGTAACAGGGTCGTAAACGTAACTTATCATACTCCCCTCAAAAGGAATAAATCGTATATCGTCATAATAAATTGTTCCTCCCAAAGAGGCAAATGAAAGATGGATATCTGTAGCATTTGAGGGGATCTCAAAAACTTTTTCCATTTTTTGCCAGCCGTCTATAATCTGTCCCGATGCTTGTACTGGATAAGTTACTGTGCTATTGGTGAAGGAGATGGTAATTTTTGCATTGGAAAAAGTGGTGGTGGTGATAGAATGACTCTCTTGTCTTACCCAAGCCGAAAGAAGGTACTTACCCGGTTTGGGAGAAAAGGATGGAACACAGTTTTCACAGGGCGGGTTGGGCTGGCATACCAAATCATTATCAAATACATTGTTAAATGAAATATTACCGGAACATCCTCTAGGAATCAATTCCAAGATATAAGTACCTTCCAATTGTACAGGAGTAAAAGGCCCAGCATTACTACTAAAACTAGATTCTAAGATAGGGGCCGTTAAACTTGAATTCATTACACTGCAAATATCAAGTACGCCGCTATTGGTAAAAGGTCCATATATTTTGAAATAAGATAACCCTGTTGGATTTGAACCCCCTGTAGTATTATCAAGGATAGTCATAGACAAGGCCGAATTACTCGTGTTTTTATTAAAAACATAAAACAAATGCGGTGGATTTCCAGCCCCCCAAAAGGTGTTACAGGCAGAAGATTCAACCAATGTCTGGGTTGTTACTCCGCAAATCGGCAAGGCCAAATCACAGGTAATATTTGTTAATGACTGTGAAAAGAGGTTGGTGGTAAAAACCAAATAGAAGGTTATTATAAATAATTTTTTCATGACTAAAATTGAATTTGATAATTTAACACACAACCCTTAGCATCCTTAGCTTTTACATCAATTACACAACTAAGATTGTTATTTAATACATTCAAACCTGTTCCATTTGTATTGATGGTTACCGTTGGGCTTCCTTGTGTAATATTGTATTCGAACTCATACGGTGCTTGGCCACCTGATACAATAAAAGAACCCAAGAGTCCAGGGACATTTGGTTGGTGAGTTTGAAAGTCACTGATCAGATTACATAAATTATCCTCGCATTGATCAACGATTCCTATCGTAACATTCATTGGTGTCGATTGGGTAACTTTCACACTCCTTTTTCCTGTATGTGATTGAGTTGTTGAAATCGGGTTATTCAAACCTTTCAACTTAAAATGTTTATCCGAACAATTTACATAATCATAATCCTCAAAGCCATCAAATCCTAGTTGGCTGTATTTCGTGTTTGTAGCAACGGCAATTGGCAATGCTTGGTTATACCCGTAAAGCGATGCCGAATATCGATTCAAGGCATCAATTGTTTCCAAAGTTTGCCCAAATGGACTAAACTGTGTCACGGATGAAACGTACGTCCAATTTTCTTTGACAATATTCCAATTTCCATTTACCATTTTGTAAAACGGGGTATAGGAAGTCATAACACCATCTTCTCGTATATTGGAATTGTTGTTCTCAAATGCTTGTGACCTTCCAGATAAATGAGTGTAAGATGCCTTCGGGCGGTAAACGCCCTTGATCCCCAGTTTATATGGATTTGTGGTGTTGGATGCACCGGAACCAGAAACAAAGCAATCGCAGAAAGTATTCCAATCACCTGAATATTCAATGGCACTGGCTTGGATGACATTTTCAAATACGTTGGCTTGTAATCCATTTAAAGGATTCGATTTTAAAGCTAAAGTTGAAACTGGGGTGTTTTGTATATTTCTACGACCCGATCTTAATATTTTAATAAAAGTAGTAGTAAGATTAATCCCATCCCCTGCCCCGTTTATTATTCTTATTGCTGTTGAAGACACCTCTGAAACCCAACCTTTTTGACCTATTCCTCCACTAATATAAAAAATCTCATCCCCAGGGAAAAATCCATTTGTCGCGGTAAGTTGGTTGGTATAGCCATTCGTAAATACCACACTTTGAGTCGTCTCATAGTCTATATTTTTATAAGCTTGCCCCATTCCTTCCATATACCAATGAGCTGGAAAGGAGAAATTATATACATCATCGTTGAAATCTGTTTTGGTCTTGGTTAACAAAACAGTTCCCGTTTCGGCATCATAAGCCAAATCTCTTGTGGCCACAGTAGATCCCAAATCAGTTGCAACAGTGGAATCCATAATTGCAAAACGCTCTATACATTTTACCAAAGAAGCACTTCTGAATTGGGTGTTTTCATAACTGCCAGACCCTGTTATTATTGGCACAAAAACAAAAGGTAAGGTAAAATCCAAATTCCCATTGATGGAACCTGATTTCGTTTCGCTAGTGCTTTCACGGAAATCTGCAACTGCATCAAAAACCAAACCAACCGTTTTTTGTACTGCCTGACCATTCTTCTGAATCGCGGTTACTTCATTCTTTAATTTGAAAACCGAAACGCCATCCTTAACAATATTTTCATGACGATAATGATAGCGAACAGATGAAATTAAATCATTGCTCTCATTGTAAATCCATTGTGCTTTTGGCTTGCCATGCATATCATTTTTTTCTATCACAAATCCCTGACTTGCAGATAGAAAATCGATACTTAAGGTGGCAAAATAAGCAAAAATAGGCAGACTAAATCGTTGCACTTGTGGACTTGTACGATCAACCAATGTCGGATATTCTTTAGCCGTATAAAATTCGTGAACAATTTTTCCGGTTCCTGTTCTATTTACGTTGGACCATTCAATATTTTTGACCGTCACCTTGCTATATCCAACTGAAGGACTCGGGAAATACTGCTCTCCATAAGGTGTTACTTGATAATTTCTTATGTCTGGAGCCAATCTTAATTTCGTATCATTTGCAATAGGTTGACGCCATACGTTTTCATCAGCACCCGAAGCTGGTTCATAGGAAGCAACGCCACTACTGATATTTCCATCATCATAAAAATATTTTTGACCGTAATGGAATCCATTGGTCGATGGACCTTGGGTCATTTCGTCCCAATTATCATAAATTCGAATTTCACTCACACGATGACCTCCACCTAATTTTCTTTTTGTCGGATTATTCAATCGAACCCAACTTTTGCCAATCACCAAATCGGTACCTACCTTTTGATCCCAAAGCGGCTTATTGGGACCTTTAAATAATTCTCCAAAAGATTTAAACGCACCAACCAAAGCCATCCCCAAATCTTTAAGGTTAGTCCCATCACTTAAATCTTGTCCAGATGGAGGAATCAGCCTTGAAAGATGTAATCTCCCAAATTGAATTGCTGCCACTGCAATAGGATTATACCAATCATTTCCATTGTCCTTAAGCGTTGTTGGTTTTAATTTCAAAACTCCAACCGTTTGCCCTGGTATAGCTGTAGTAGATATTTCAAAACTTTCTATTTCTGCATATCCAGGGACAAAATCATATTTATCACTTGCAAATTTCATTAAGGCTCTGAAATAAACATCCTTTATTCCATCCTTGTAATGTAGAGCATCCAAATCAGTTGGATCAATCTCAATATATAATTCAGCATTGTTGACATTACTTGTTGAACTTATCGGTTCTCCTAAATTAATTGAACCACTAGTCTGAGAATTTCCATGATACTTTACACCAATTATTTTAAACATTTGATTCGCCCTTTTATGCTGAACATAAGCGTATTGATCAGCTTCATAATCAACCTCCATTCTACCTCCAGAGGGTAAATTTATGGCCGACATATTCCAGGCTTTGGAGTTTTGGTTGGATTGGGTAATGTCAAATCCAACATAAGGGTAATCACTTGGACGTAAAGGCCCACTGGCGATATCATTTGAACAAGATACTGGTTGAACATAATTCCCCCAACGATCCATATTTTTCATATTGTAATCAGGATTGTAGTCGTAAACAAAAGTATAAGGACTATATCTCCCCTTTTGTGATTTCCCATAAGTGAAATAAACTGATTCAAGGGTTAACTTTCCCGTATTTGGACCTGAACCATAATAATTATTACACAATGCATAACTGTATTCAAAATGCACCACTTTTATAGGTACGGCGTTAGATAAATTATTGATGTTTGCCTCGTATTCAGGAATACTATACAATTCTATCTTGTCTAGCTTCTGCATATAAAGATTGGATGGACCACCATCCTCATTCGCTACCCCCTGAGCATCCGCCCGATCACTCGTGTAAAATACAGCTATATGGTTTTTAGTCTTAATCGTCTTTAAGTACCAAAGTTCTTTCTGACCATATTGATAATGAGCTTTATCATCGGATTGATCAGCATTTAACCCTTCATCAAAGGAGGCAGCGCCCACCTGAATTGGATTCCGCCATCCAAAATTTGTCGAATAGGGATTGTAATCAAAAAGTATATATCCTCCAAGGTCTCCTTTGGATGGCCCTTGAATGCCATCAATGTCTATATAATCAGGATTTAAAACAGAAGTTAACAAATAGGAATGTGCATAGGCAGGTGTTGTGATTTTTTCATAATAACCATCTACACCATGGTTGGTGCCTATATTTTCTGCATTCGAACCATATTGTATTAAGCCTTTCTTACCTGAATCATTTGAACAATCCGGCAACAAAGGGGTAATTGAAGAAGTGTTTCCCTTACCAACTGCAAAAGTTACATCCATTTGTGTTTTGTTGTAGGCCGCAATTCCGTAAACATACCGAACTCCTTCATTATTTAGCGTGGTAAATTGACTATAGTGATGCCCTACATTCGTATTGTAAGCACTTGGGTGAATCGCTTGAATACCTCCTCCTGATTGATGTATAGAATGGTTAATCCCATAAAAAACCTGATTCCTCTTTTCTTTATTGGTTCGCTTAAGGTTCGGATTGGTATTATCAAAAGATCCATTTTCATTATGAAGGCGATTTTGTAAAGTAATAACCGAGTTGTTGTAAAAACTTACCGCCTTATCACCTCCCAATTCATTGTAAACAGCTAAATCTTCATTCACAGAAACTTCATTCGCTTCTCGAAAAGGAATCTGACTCATGGGTGTGGTATAAGCTAGTTTCGAACCATTGCCCAACCGCCAAATTCCAGATTGCGTATTGGTATAAGAACCTGAAACGTCCAGTCCGCCTTTTGCTGTCAAACCTAGTCCTACCTCTCCTCCCACACTGCCACTTTCTGTAGAACTGGTTTGCATTGCATCAAACACATACCCAAACTCTGGCCGGTAAGAACGATAACTTCCACTTACCCCCTGACCGGAAACATTATAGTAATCATTGGTCATAGTTGGAATCGGCAATGCTGGCGTGTTTTTGGTGAACGGACCTTCATTTTCGCGATTGAAATCCAACATGGCGTTAAGATGTTTCTGCCCCTTGTCAAGATTTAAATATCCATACGCTGGCACTTCTTGAATATTATCCTTCAACCATTTAGCACTGAAATACCCTGTAAACACACCATGTACATCTAGTCCAACAGTATTCGGGCCAACTTTAAAACTAAACGTTACTCCCTTCGAATTCATTGGCATACCAATAGAAGGAGTATAAGTATTAGGGCTAGGAGAAAAAGAACTTGATACATTCCTACCACCAGCTCCAACTGATCCATTTAAAATTTGATTAGGATCCCCAGTTCTTTCTATTTCCTTTTGACTTTTACTTTTTGTTCTTGACATTGAAAATGAATAACTAACACCTGATCTTGAATTCATCGGGCTTGCAATTGAAATCGAGTTTTGAATATTATTATCCTCACTTTTTTTTGAAATTCCAAAGCTTGGACTCAAGGTGGCTCCTCCTTTGCTACTGCCTGATAAACCTAAACCAAAATTGAGTGCAGGTTTTTCCTTTTTTGCCAAGGAAATACCCGCAGATATTGATAAATCCGCTCCAAAACCGGTATAATTGCCATAATTAATACCAAGTGTGGCCTGTAAAGAGCCTGAAGCGCCCGAAACGTTCGGATCAAAACCAAACAATTCTACATCAACTCCGGCAGATGTACCAACCGTCCAATCTTTGTTCATATTAAACTCTTTTTTTATGGACTCCGATCCATTAAAATCATCTGGAATGCCGCGCATCATTCTATTGACAACCCCAGGATTCAAATTCCAACCTAACCCAACCCATGTAGCCTCTTGATCCATGGTTATGCCTGCATCATAGGCAATATTAATGGGGTATCCATCTACATCGAGTAATGGAATATTATAAGAAAAGTTACCCGTGAAAGGATTTACCATATCACTGGTTCCTATTGGCGTAAAAGACTGAACTTCGGGTTGATCCGGCCCTCCAGGTAGTTTAGGAGAAATTTCAATTTCGGCATTTTCCTTCTTAGTAATTGAAATCGGAAAATCATTGTGCTTGCTTTCAATCTGAAAAAAGTTCTTACCCTGCCCCGGTGTTAAAGAATTTGCAAATAAAAATGAAGGTAACGTGGTTTCAACAGTCATTAATACAACCATGAACCAAACCAAACTTTTTACCGAACCGTTCTTTTCGTTTATTATTTTCTTTTCCATATTTTTGAATATTTCAATTTGGGTCTGTTTTCAAATGCTATTTTAAGGAAATTAAATTCTATTAAATTTTCATAAAATCCCAAATCATTAATCGCAATTTTTATATTTTTTGGTAATTCTTCCTTAGCAAAGGAGAACTGAATATGTCCTTTGGGGTTAATATCAAAGCTTCGTTCAAAAAGATAATCTATCGAGACATTTTCATGATCTTCAAATATCATTTTGATATCTTGTTGGAGACCAAATGAATAATATTTCACCCTTTCTTCATAAGTTATTCCATTCGAACCAATAGTCTTTAAAAATTCTGAATTATCATTTTCGAGTGATGTAATCGTTAAACGAAAATCATAACTTTCCTCAAAAGTTTTAACGAATTCACCCACCTCCAATTTTGTCATTTTCTTTTTATTCGAATAGTTTATCAACTGAATTTCAAGAGGTACATAAGTCAGAGTGTATTGGATGCCATTCTGAATCGCAACTTTTTCAAATTGACTGATATTTGCTCGGTACCAATTAGCATAGGCCTCTGGATTCATTTTAGCAAAACAACTATTTTGACTAGCAAAAGATATTAATACCAAAACACTTAGAAGTGCCAACAATAGTGGATTTTGTCTCATTTTATCAAATTAAAATTCATGAGAAAAGTTTGGTTTTTATGATCTTTTACCGTCAATTGATAGCTTCCAAGTGGCAAATTACTAATATCCACTTCATAAGAATTAGTTCCACCAGATAAAGCAACAAATTCATCAGAAACGAAGGTTTTATCCAACTTTACTGTGTTTTTTTGAATTTCTCCCTTGTTATTCTTTATCTCTAAATTTAATTTTTGATGGGAGGCTGAAGAGCTCATTTTAAAATATAATTTATCACCACTTATTGTATATGGTAAACCATCACATTTCTTCTTTAATAAGGCATATTTTTTGTATTCAGGTTCTTTTTTCTTAGCTATGGTAAACACAAAAGCTTCGGATTTATCAACCAAAACATTGTTTGATAATTTAAATATTTGCCAACCATAACTATGTCCTTCTACTAATTTTGGTGCGTCATAGGGATAAAACATCTGATTTCCTTGAAGTTGATTCATTTTCAGTATTGGGGTATTCATCGTCACCCCTACTTCAGCTGATTGATCTTTTTTTAATTCAACTAAAATCAATCGATATTCCTCCCTTGAATTTTGACCTACTACAGCAGTTAAATATGTCCAAGTTAACAGTGGATTCTTAGTCTCAATTGTATCACTATCCCTTGGCGAGATCAAAAGAACATTAGTTTGTGAAAAGCTGTTATTGCTGAAAATCAAGCTTATTAAAACAATTGCTGTGACAAAAATATTTTTCATTTTATTAAATATTTGATTGAAGTGGTTAACACGTATGGGAATTTTTTAAATCTTTGAAGGTCATAACTGTTGTAAAAATTACCTAATACAAATTTCTCCCCTCCTATTTTCCAAAGAATGCTTTTCGAAATAGCTGTTGATATTTCTAATTTTCCTCCAAACTGATTGCCGTAGGTATTCGTAATTCCCATTTTAAGTCCTGCTAACATTTCTGTTTTTTTAAACTTTAGCTTGAACTCATCCCCTATGATCAAAGAATTCTCATATCCCAATAAATCTGTATTTGAAATAAATCTATTCAACGTCAACGTATTGGTACAACTATCTAGGACAACTAAATACTCAAGTCCATAATTCGTATAATTGCCGTTTTGATTAACGGTAGTCAATTTATAACTACTGTAGTTCATTGATAAAACCGTATTGTATCCAAAAGGTGTCAAGGTCACATTTAATCCCGCCGATGCCATATAGTTTGTGTTTTCAAATGAAGATGATTGCTCTCGGTTGTTATCTTGGATTAGATAATTTAAACTCCCAAAATAATTCAGCTTATTAAAAACTTCTCCTGAAATATTAGTCCCATACATTACAATTAACAACGTCGAATCTGAATTGTGGTCCAAATTGTTGCGGTCTTCACGGTAATTTAGTCCAATGGACATTTTTTTAGAAATATCATGATTTGATTTTAATTCCAATCGTCGGTTATTGGCTTGTACAATCCCGAAATCCGTCATATTTGCGAAAGGATCAATAAAACGCATGGAGACCGTAACTCTACTTCTCATTTTTATGAAGTTTTGTGTAAATGAGACCAATCCATAATTTGTTCGTGTACTTGAAAAAAGGGTATTGAACAATGTTGGTTTAGAAATGGAAGAATCTGTTTCATTCGATGACGTTTTTCCATATACCACATCTAATAAACTGTTGGGAAATAATCTAGATGACAATCTAGTATCCAACTCAATACCTAAAGATCCGGCATGATTTAGTGAATCACCGCTCCCGAATTTTGCAAATGGATTAGTATCCGAATACCTTACGCCCAATAAAATGTGCTTTCCTTCCTTGGTCCCCAACCCTGATTTAATATTTGCTAATAATCTGCTGGTTTTAATATTTTGAAAATCAAAATTGTTAAATAAATTCTGGGTGTTGTAAAGTTGATTTTGAATTACATTGTTAGAAACAAATAAATTATTCATGGAGGCCCCGGCCGAAACCGAGGTAAACCAATTTTTCTTTTGAAATTCCAATTCCAAGCCTTTCATGGGAATACTATTTTTGGAAATTCCGCTTGTTTGAGGATACACCAAACCTATATTCACTTTTTTAATGGAATTCAAAAAAGATGGAGCTTGAGTCATTAATTCAGGATTCAGTTTTTCATTTATTAAGTCCTTTCTATTATTCAAATTCTCATAAATTGTTTCGTAATTTTCGTAGATTTCAAGTAATTCGACATAACGCCTCTTCAACTTGTCTAATTTTACCTTATTTTCTTCAAACTGTTTTTTTCGTTCAATAATTTGTAACTCTACACTATCTATTCTTGATTGATATTTTTGGATTGTCTCCAAAGTATCGAGTTTGTGCTCATTTCTTATCTTTTCAATATTTTCATTTTCTATTTTCGTAAGTAATTGAGTCTGCTCTATCTGTAGTTTTTGAATTAATATTTCAGCGAATCCCATTTTGCCTTTTAGTTTTCCTTGTGACTCCAAAATTTTGTTTTGGTTCTCTACTATTTTTGATTGTAATTCGCTTTTCTTTTTCGCCTCAAGATCCTTCCATTGATCAAAGTCAACTGAAAATCTGAAATAATTATTTACACCAATTGGGTTTTTTAACGTAGAATAATTAAATGCTAAAGAAATCGGTATTCCTGCAACGTTCAGCCCTAAATCTCCTGATTTTCTATTACAAAACAGTGGCCTATTCGTCTCTGGTCCAACGTAACTTGTTAACAAACCATAACTAAAATCACTTTGCAGATTTCCAGTTGTACTTTTTAAATTGTTGCCCTTTAATTTTGTGAATAGCTTCTTTTGTTGATTTTCAATCATACTATCAAAGAAAATACTTGATGTATCTTCAAATATCGGCTCTTTCAAAAAGTCATCAATAATATCACCAGTATTGTTTTTCGAGGAGTCAATAATTTGTACAACACATTTAACACCATCACTTTGCTGTGAAAAGATATATTGTGATAACATCAGTGATATAAGTAGTGAAAGCTTCATTCAGTGAAAATGGCACTTATTTTGTTAGTAGTAATTTTATTTTTCAAATTCCTAGTGATCTTGGTTATTAAGGTCGAATCTATAAATTAACTTTTAAAAATCAAAACAAAAGTTAATATTTAACAAATTCTTATTTTGAAAAATTTTTCTTAACACATCAATTGCAGCACTTTAATTAAACTATAGGAGGTCCTTTCCAATTCAAAAATTGAATTTAACATTTAGAGAAAAAAAAATTAAATTTGGATTCATTGAATCTCTGATATTCAAAAATACTCCTCATATTTCCTAGCCTTCAATTCCGCATCCAATTTTAAATATTTTAAAAAATTCCGTTCAGAACTGTGACCACTGAATTTCACAACGGCTTGCGCTGGCATGCCTTTTAAAAATTTGAGTGTACAAAATGTTCTCCGACAGGTATGCGAAGTAACTTCCTGGTATCTAAATCGTGTTTCTGTTATGGTTTTACCGAAAACCTCTCGCTGAAATTTGATTTCTTCCGTCATTTTCGCCTTCAAACAAATAGCCCGAATCATATGATTAAAATATGTAACCTTCTCTTTGCCTATGCTTGGAACTTCACTGTTTTTCTACCAGCCAAATTACCACCGGTATTCTGGGGCATTTGAATTTTTAATATTATGTAGTATTATTTAGAAGAAATTCAAATAGACTGAAGACCCCTGATTCAAATATATATAATTTTTTCAGATATTACCTTTCTGACCTACTTGCTGTTCGTGCATTTGTATGTAATCATCAGAGGCAACTAAAAAAGAGGTTTTTTATTCTACGTGCCATTTCTTCAATTTACTTAGTAGGAAAATCGGGCATACCGCACACAAAATATAAGAAAATATTGCTTGACAGAATAAATCTAAACAGGTAACAAAAAAATCTGCCACCCTATAAAACAAAAAAGCCTCGTAATCAATCGATTACGAGTCTTCACAGTACTCTTAGAGGGACTTGAACCTAGTCAGCCTGATTCGGTTTAATTCACCTAAAAAAGCTCTACAAGCCTTTATAAATGGCACAAATGTGCAATTTTTCAAAATTCACAAAAAGGAACAAAACCGAACTAAAACGATAGGAAATGAGCACATGTTTGGAAGATGTTTGGAAGATTTTTCAAAATAATTATGCCAGATTTAAAATGTTATTACCTTTGTTTTAAAGGGTTTAAAACACAATAAAAAATGGC
>Ga0172380_10002425_pt1 | contig 28686 bp, 32 predicted proteins | sample Leawe162metaG_FD_119747 | JGI IMG/M metagenome (GOLD analysis project Ga0172380, IMG submission 119747) | Leachate microbial communities from a municipal landfill in Southern Ontario, Canada - Leachate well 162 metaG | ecosystem: Engineered > Solid waste > Landfill > Unclassified | place... | reverse complement strand
TCCTATGAGTCTCGACGAGATATCCTCGAAGACATCTTCCAGGATGTTCCTGATGATCTTTCTCAGATTTCAAATGAGAATCCTGTGCAGCTCGCAGCTAGCACTAACGTCAACACCTGGGATGAGGTGACTGCACTGCGGGATGCAGTGTGGGCACGAGACGGTGAAGGTCTCATCCTTAAACAGCGAGTTTCACCCTACATGCTCGGCAAACGTAGCAAGAGCTGGATCAAAATCAAGGATTTAAAGACCGCCGTGGTGCGTGTCGTTCAATTTCTCCCCTCGAAGGGTTTGATCAACGATCGTGGGCCTTGTGCGATGGTGTTGGTCGAGGATGAAGACGGGAATCGCACTACTGTCAAAACTCGCAACGACGCACTGTGTGTGAGTCTTGCTGCCATGTTCAAGAATGGTGTTCATCCATTCATTGGACGAGAGCTTCGCATCGAATACCAGGAACGCACTCCAGACGGCAGTTACCGCCATCCGCGTTGGGATCGGTGGGAGAACGAATAATGGCAACCAAGAAAACCATTTCACGAAAATTGACGGCAGCACGAAAGACCAAAAGGCTGATCCGCAACAAGGACCAACGTGTGGCTCGTGAACAGGAACGCATTGCTCGTCTCGAAAAACAAGACGCTGCGCGGCGCAAAGCAGTGCGACAGATGTTGGCACAGGATTCCTTGCCCGAAGATGAAAGACTGTCTCTTCAGGAAATCCGTGAACGTTTGCGGTGTGCTCGTGAATTGGCTGAAGAGGACGGTAGTCTTCACGAGATGGGACTTGGTAAATCCTCCATGCTATTGGATGCTTGCGAACGAATCAATCGTGATCCGATTGGTGTGTTCTACACTCCGGACATGGACGATGAGATTATTTCAACTTCAAAGTTGTTGGACGATTCCTTAAAGACTAGTCTTGCAGTTCGTGACTGGTTGGAAGATGATGAGGAGGAAGACTTTCTGTGGGTGACACGGGATGGCCGTTATCTTCGTCCCGATGAAATGGATGAATCCCATCTTCGTAATTGTGTGAGTTACACACAACGAAGATTACAGAAGCAGATGCTTGAAGCGGTGGATCTTGGCACGCTGGAACATCTTGCACGAGCTTTTTACGAATTCCTGCGTGAGTGCCGTAAACGTGGACTTAGGATTTGACCTAAGTCCTATCGAGACAACGTATCGGAAGTGACGAACAAAGAGGAATCGTCGTGAGGGATTGAGAGTAGCAACTCACCCCAAACGGAATCAAACCACTTAGGATCTTGGAGCACACCTGTATGACCCGCTTTTGGAACTTTCCAATTGAGTGAGGCCAGCGGGTGTGCTCTTGACATTCCGAACACTCCGTCACCAAATTCCCCTAAAATCTGCAGCCAGTCACTCATATCCGAATGGACATGAATCCAATTACGGATATTCGGCCTTGCCATCTCCGCAATCTTCATCATATCTTTACGAATAGGGCCTGATACGTCAATATACGTATCAATCAACAAACCCATGGAAGCGGCATAGAGCACAGCCTGCAGGCCATGAGAATGACTGATTACGTGAGTCTCTGAAGGCGGTATTCTACGTTCTGGTGCTAGTGCCGGAACAATCCTCTCGAAGAGTAATTCCCCGCCCGCCCGCCAGTCCCAGTGGTCTCGATTGTCGGCGTTGTTGAACCAACGCAGCCAGAAATGAAGACCTCCGGTGTCCGTGCTCCAAAGCAGTGGACGACCGGAGGGTTCATATACTGTCACGTCTTTCTGGGCGAGATACATTCCCCATGACGAGAAGGGACGATACCAAGAAGTCTCTCGACCCCATGTGCCCGGAACGACTGTGACTCGTCGCACGTTTACCTCATCTCGAGTTCAACTAGAGCTGCTTCCATCGAGGAGGGTGCCTGAAGAACCTGCTGTCCGGCTGAAACATTGGATTCAGCTAACAGCCCGGTTTCTGTCCAGATCCGTGCTGTAGCATTCCAGCGTGAACGGACGTCCCAGTTTCCACGGCCACCGTAGACCATAAAGAAAGCACGGTTTCCTGACTGCACACCGTCACAACGTTCCGGCCCTTCACCACGATCAGCGTAGGTTGTGGCGTAGACAGCAGCGTCTCCTCGATGGCCGGCACGAAGACCCCAGCCGTCGAAGTGCTCGGGGATGTTGATGTCCTTCCAGATTCGAGGAAGTTCACGGAAGCCCCAGTCACGACTCAGACCGTTTTCTGGTGACCAGGCCGTCAGGCCATGCCCGCCGAAAAAAGTCGTCATCTGGTCGGTGAGAAGATGCATCGTGTAGAGTGCAAACAGGTGTCGAGGATTGTCGTCTCGACGATATACACGAGGACCTGCACCGACCGGTTCATCCTGATTGAGAAGCCAACCCTTACCTTCATAGACCAAATTGAAGGCACGACGAATAGATCCAGGAAAGTCTCTCCAACCGTGGATCAATGTATGGTTGGCAGGCGGACGAGACCATGCATCCAAGCCCGCAGCTTCTTCCCCGGTAGACGGATCACTCAGTGCATGAGCGCCCCACGGGTAACGAGACTGGATGGTCTGAGAGATGGCAGCCGCTGTTTCAGGCGAAGGCCGTGCAGCGTTCTGCCAACCCTCATTCCAGACACCCCACCAGCCCACAGTAGTCTGATCCACCGAAGCTGCGAGTTCAGCCATGTGAGCGTGCCAGTGCGCTTCGTTGCCGTCCGGGACAAGAACCTGCATGTCCCCAGAAGACATGCTGACTCGGATGTTTCGCGCCTGACACTCTCGAAGGAATGCAACGAACAGATTGTCAAAATCTGGCCATCGCGGATCGACACCCATGTTGTGATCGGTCCACCACGGGGTTCCCAGATGCCAGAAGATTCGGACACCCTGCCAGTATTCTCGAATCTCATCGAGTTGTCGGAGCGAAGCGTCTCGATGGTCTTTGAAACACCGTAGTGCCGGGAACCATGAACAGATCCGGAATGATCGGCGACCACTGTCGTCGGACCACTTTCGACCTTCGGTGCGGACATAGCCCGCAACCTGCCGCACCAGATCAGATGTGGGAGGCGGAGGAGGATCCACCGGCGGCTCCACCGGAGGATCCACTGGAGGGTCCACTGGCAACCCTACAATTTCTCGAATACGCCGGTTTACCTCTCGAGAAGCCGTCTCGTGATCCTTTCCTTCCGTGCGAAGCACGTAATAGTCCGTCGTCCATCGACTACGTCCCAACGGATCTACAAAAGTATCCGTTGGTCCACGGTGCAATTCATCTCGATAGATATTCTCGAGATGAATTGCAAAATCTGCGAATTCTGCGTCGCTAATCATTTTCCCTCCTCAGGTCCTACTCTCGATGAACACCACGAATCAATACGAATTCTCCAAAGCCAAGAATAGTCTCAGCTCCTGGATCCATTCTCTTCAATTCCCAATAGTAAGTATCAGGATCAAAATCAGCAGTGTCGGTATCGGCAATTTGGATGGTGGCTACAGCTCCAGCAATAGTTATGCTGGTGATAGTGATAATGGCTGCTGCGTCATCATCTTCTTTGTCGGCTTTCACCATAAAACTCAAGGTAAAACCAGTTAGAAGATTGCCATCAGCTTCGGTAAAGACGTATTCATGGTCTACACCGATAAACTGTCGAATATTCGTTTCAACAGCATTGAGTGCAACAGTGGTCGCCATTATTCAGTTCCAATTCTGATAGAAACGGCCGAGGAGTTGTTAGTCCGGATTCCTATGGATGAACTTCGTGAAGTGCTAATTGCCACCGAGCTCGTTGAGAGATAGCGATTGAGACTCGGCGTAAATAAAGTGTCTGTGCTCGAAATACTCGGAAGAAGAATCGTGTATTCGAGGGAAGGCCCGAATAGTTGAGTTGTGCTCCCGATATACGATGCATACAGGGAAGTCTTTACTTCCGGCGCAGAAACCACTGTCGTGGAGGAAACTGTCGGAAGTGAAAGACTGGCCTGACTTCCAACATTCGGGGCATACACTGCGACGGTAGAAGAAACTACCGGCAGTGAAAGTCCAATGTCTGCCGCCTGCACGGACGGTGTAAAGAGATTGACCGTGCTAGCAATCGTAGTCGCTAGAAGAGCATTCCCTCCGGCCAATACAATCGGAACATGAACTGTTGCACTCGAAGCAATTGTTGGAGAGCCAAGTGTGATAGCTCCTGGAGATACTGTTCCAGGGAATACAGAGGCATCGGAAGAGATCGTGCCAAGTTCCAGAACTTGAGCCAGACTTGGCGTGAAAACCGTGCTAGTCGAGGGAATAGCTTCGGTAATCAGATTCTGCACTAACGTAGGTGCAGACACAGAAGTAGTTGACGGAATTATAGGAAGACTAAGAGAATTGCCTCCTGCTGATACCGTAGCACTATAGATCTGTGCAGTCGACGCTACGGTGCCCGGTTCAATTGTGACTGCTCCTGGAGTCACAGTAGGCGCAAACAGACCAGTCAAACTATCGATGCTTGGGGCCGCTACAGCATACGCCAGCGCAGGCGCAAATACCGTATTTGACGCACCTACCGTGCCCGTAGCAAGGTTTTGATGCAGCGCAGGTGTATAGGTAGCGGCACCGCTCGCAATGGCAGGCAGGGCCACCGTAGCGGCTCCCGGACTTACGGTCGGGGCATAGGTTGAAACAGTGCTCGAGATAGCTGGCGGTGTAAGTTCAAGCGCACCGGGAGACACTGTTGCAGGTAAAACGGCCGAGCCTGCAGACACTGTGGATAGCAGAAGATTCAGAGCCAGTGACGGTAGATAGACTGCACTACTGGAACTGATCGTTGAACCAGTGAGAGGAAGATCCGACAAAATCGTCGGAACGAATAGTGCAGCACTCGAGGCAATTGCAGGCAGAGCCAAGCCACCTGAAGCTTCCCCGTTAAGGGAACTGATGACCATGTGCCCATAGCTATTTACATCACTCTCGAAAGTCTTAGTCGAGGCTGTAGCTGCGGTCTGGATCTTGTAACCGAAGTAATATACAGCGCCGGGCGTGCCGATATGTGTGAAGCCCTCAGCAGGTGTCGCGGACCAATCTCGGTTTCCACGACCATTCCAAACAATGATAATATTGTCGGCATAGGTCGGAGTAACCGGCCCCACCGAGAAAGACGTCATTGCATCCTGGAATGTAATAACACTCTGAGGATCAAAGTCGGCAGGTAGTCCTCGAATTACGACGCAGCCCATCGGGGTATTTTCCCCGTCTGAACCTGAAAGAGTGACTACAACGTCTTGTCCAGATTCCGTCCCATCAACACGTCGCCACCAGTTTCCAAAGTCAACGAATGTGGCATTATACGGACTTCCGGGAAACGGCGTCATTGCCTGACCGCCGAGGGTTACACTTGAGAAATTACGATTACTTCCGTTCTCTGCACCCGTGATAACTACATCACCGGGAGTGAGCGTTGTGAGTGCCGTATAGGTCTTAACACCGGCCGTAAATGCTGAAACTACGACGTCCGGTGTCTGAACTACAGTAATCACATTGCCTCCTCCGCCGCCAGTCTGAATAGGTGGAACTTGATCCCACGTGATGGTGAATGTGCCGGGGGGACCACCGCCACCTCCACCACCGGGAATAGTCGCGCTTTGAGAAGCCGACCAATCTCCTGCCCCTAAACTGTTAACCCCTCGAAGTCTGAAGACAGCAGGACCGATTGGTATTGAGACGATACAAAACATATCTGGACCGGACAAAGATGCCGGTCCACATGAGATTATTTCACCGTTACGTTCTATTTCCCAAATCGCATCTGTATGTGCAGGTTGTGATGTCCAAACAAATTGGACGGGAACTGAAGTTTGCGCCGACACTAATGTCGGCGCAAAACCTAGAAGGCACAGAACAAGTGCCAGCTGACGCATTAGATCCCCGAAGGCGGAATCACAGCAGTGATCGTGAAGGTTCCCGGTGCGATACCGACAACCACACTATAACTCGGCCCGGGAGTAGAACCGAAAGGATTGGTGCCAGTCACCTGAACGGTGTGCGAACCAATCTCGAACAGATTGGCCGGAAGAGAAAAACTGTGAGTAGTTCCTCCCGGACAAGCAGGCGCGACGGTGGTATCCATCGTCACAGCCTGAGCGGCACCACCATCCACCGTCGCAGTGTATGTTTCGGCGTTGGGGAGAGCCTGAATTCCACAGAAAGTGACAGGACCACTCGGCTGTGGAATCTGCTGCGCTTCGAGGGAAACGGCGAAGACCAGTAGCAAGAACGACATGAGAAACTTCACGATACCTCCTAGGAATAGAGTTTAGAGAGCGAACCAACCCGAGGCGTTGACGGTGACATTGATATTGCCACCGTTCGGGGTAATGGGCATTCCGGTGATGCCAGTGTCCATGAACAGAATCAACGGATCTGCCGTGGGGGTGGTCGGAGTGTCGTTGTAAAGAGCGATGGCTTCACACTGATCGCCCGTCACGGTGGTCCACGAGAAGTCGGCAGTGTCAAAAACACCGTCAGCAATGGTCGGAGAACCCAAAGCCCCACTTGTGGCTACGACACCAGCGGAGAGATCTCCGACGGCATCGTGTGCATCATCGTAAGTGTAGTCCGCACTGTCGAGCAGAACGGCCAGAATGGAGTCACTGTTGAGATCGTGCTCCTTGTTGAGTAGAGCCTGCTTGAAGAGCGGGTAGAGCACATTTGCCATTGTCTAGTCCTCCGTGAAACGCAATTGTGGCAGGATGAGTAATTGCTCCGCGGGCGTCCCATCCTGTTTCGACCCCGCCTCCCATTTGACTTCTGTCTCGACCAAAGTTCCAACACCGAAACCGATTGTAAAGAAATCGAGGAAGCATCCTCGACAATATTCAACGAACTGTGGATCGTGTGCTGGATGACCTTCAGTTCTGATCTTAATGATATAGATATTACGAAGATCCTTTATTACATGAGCAATATGCACTTGTGTTGCAGAACCAAAACCTTCACGAATGAATCGTGCGGTGTTCTGTTTCACATCTTCATAAAGCCTCGGAACCTGTCTTCCCGGTGTTACGGTGATGGTCCATTTTGACCAACACTGATTAGACGAATTAGGATTCATCACAGTGACAAATCCCCGCCATTTTTCGAGAGCTCCAGAAGACGATTAGCTCCTGCAACAGCAATATCACCTTGCGGTGCTGGATGAAAATGAAGTTTCACGTTCTTCAAAGTTCGGTTCTTTGGGAAACGATGACAATGGAAACAAACATCATATTTTGTCATCGGTCCAGCGTTAGTTTCCAAGTTCTGTCGTCCTACTCCAACCCACGGATGCTGAACAGCTTTCACTCCACAAAGAACACAAGTTTTCATACACCCTCCTCAGGGATGCCCCGATTGCTCCACCATTCGGGGCCACATGGTGAGGAGAACCCTGTGGTTACAGAGCCCGGAGCTAGAAATCTCTTCGTGTCCTCTGTTCACGAAGAGCTTGAACACAAACATTGGTCAGCCACAATATGGCGAATGTTGCAGCAATGGTGCAGATGATTAAAACAAGCAGGAATGTCATACATCTGCTTTGAGCTTTGCGTATTCACGAAGAACTTTGTCTACGTATGCTTGATTACGTTTAACAGGACGATCTGGTCCATTGTCTGCGGTGCGGCCACCGTTGTAGGCTGCGAGAGTTGCCGGAATATCACCATGCGCCCATGTGAAACAATTCTTCAAAATACGACACCCATATTCCAAACCAATATGGGGAACAAAGAGGAACTCAGGAGCATCACCAGGAGGATATCCGACTAGCAATGCAGATGTATACATCACCTGCATAAGTCCGTAACTGGTGGCTACACGTTTGGGATTATGCTCTCGCCATTGAGGTTGATTCGCCATGTATCGAAGCCAGAATTTAGGTTCGTGACGACGAGCTGCTGTATCTCCAGACGATTCTACCATACAGACCGCTTCAACCAGTAGCGGATCTAATCCATGAACGGAAGCCTTCTGTTGGACTTCCGTGTGATAGTAGAACCGTGAAGCAACCGTGCTCATTTGACGAACTTTCCTTGACGAATGGCATTGGTCAGTTCATAAAGAGCATCAGTGGTCTTCTGCTGCACATTGTATCCAAGTTGAATATGTTGGATCAGTGCTTGAGAATTTTCTTCGAGCTTCTCTTGTTGACGTTTAACAAGTTCGTTGATTTGCTCGTCTTTCTTTTCCACAACCCCCATGAAATAGCGGAGCATGAAGAAAGCTGCAAGAACCAACATACCTGCCACGCCAAGTCTTTCCACGAAGGGATCCGAACCGAACGTAGGGCTGCTTTGAGTGAGCACAGTTGCGATCGATGCAGATGTCAGACTCAGCATAATATTGGTGCCCTTTAACATATCAAGGTTCCCCCTTATATTACCATATTGTTGAACTAATAGCAAGGACTTTTTTCGGGAAGCCTTACGGAAAATCTTTCTAGAGTATTCACATCCTTATTTCGGATTTGGGGTATATACCCAATTACCATCAGCAGTTCTGTCGAAGGAATATCCCGGTTTCTGAAGGGAGGTAAGAAGTTGGTTCAATTGAGCACGTTGTTCAACCAACTGCCGCTGCAAAAGTGCGATCTTGAGAGAAGTGTTCTCAATAGACACTGTTGCGATAGTCAGATCTTTTACAACATTTTCCGGTGCAACTGGCAGAGCTTCTTGCGCCCCCGACACTCCCGAGAGGAGAACGAAAACGACGGCTACGAAAACGAAACGCATGATTGTCCTACTTTCCGGCCCATCCGGTATTACCGCTGCCCGACTGCTTGACGTAGAGGGAAGTTCCGGACCCTCCGTCCTTTCGGAGATAGACAGACCCGACAGGAGCTGACAAAACTCCTTCCGGACTTCCCGTGCCCGTGCGGATCTGGGCTTGTCCGTCGAGTTGAAGACCCGTATGGATATAAGCTTCCTCGATATATGCTTTTCTCCATCGAGCACCACCGGCCCCAAGGTCGAAGAACTCATCAGAACCGGGTAAGAGATCCGATTGCACGTCTAGAAGGACGACAGTGCCGTTGTTCAAGACACGAAACGGAGCAGCGGCTCTATTGGCAATGGTCCCGCCAGCCCAGAAAACTACGGTCGTAGCGTCTACTGTAGATGAAGCCATACCGGCCGACGTAAAGTCGGACCCTGTGTCTTTCGCGATATAATCACTTGAAATCGTCCAACCACCTATAGTTCCCGAGGTTGTAGTAAGAACACCAGCTTCAGTTACTTGGAATTCTGCAGAGCCTCGATTGGCGTAAGTGTCACCTGCCCAGAATCGCACATCATCCCCGCCAGTCACAGTGCCCGACATACCAGCTACGACATTACCGGTTCCATTTGCGGCGTCGGTCGTCATGATGTTCGAACCGAACACGAAATTAGAAGCCAGCATAGATCCATCAAGCTGAGAGATTCCGCCAGGAGCCCACGGCGTCAGTCCAGTTTGTCCTTCCAAGGCTGGCCCGAAATATACGCGTGTAAAGATATAGGAACCGCCGGCCGAAGGTGAGCTATTATAGTTCTGTCGAATGATCGGCACCGCATACGCCGCCGTAACGGGCACATCGGTGACCACACCTGGACGCCCATAATTAGCAAGATTACTGAGTGTGCAACCCGACACGACAGCACTGCCTGTCGGAGTAGACAATAGTGTATTCGATGAGTTGTAGAACGCTACTACCGCTGTCAATCCCGCCGAACTGCCGTCGACACATCCGTAATAAGACCACTCGACTCGTTGTCCTGGCACAACAGCAATTACGGGTCCGCGAATGTCTTTGACTGAAAGAGCAGAAGGTGTGCCACTAGTGTTAATCACGGCACAGTTACCTGACCCTACCGGAAACTGTCCAGGTGAATTACAATCGAATGCCCAAGTCGGAGTGCCTGTGCCTGAATAAAAACCCAACGACCAGAAACTTCCTGTAGAGGCTCCGAGACTTTCTGGAGGAAATCCAGTCTTCGGTCCATCTGCACCTGCAGAACCGCCAGAACTAGACCCGAACTGGAAAGAAGGTTCCCCTCGGAATTCGGTATTGCTGAGGATATTTCGTCCGGTGCCGAGAGTTAGTCGACCCGCGAACAACGCATTGCCATCTGTTCCCATCGAGAACATTGTGCCAGCATCACCGATCATTCGAATACCGTTCGTCGCATCAACCGTAATATAGCTATTCGTGAAGTCACCAGCCGCGAAACCGTAGATGTCACTGCCGTAGCCGTAGAGTCCGTTCAGATTACCAATCGCGCCTCGGGTTGCGATATCGGAATAGGTAGTGCCAGTCCGCACATTGAAGGCAATCGTTGGACCGAACATCGTTGGACCATTTACCGCACTGATGCTGTAGAGATCAATAAAACCGTCATTGACCCCGCCCGTGTTAAACATCGCATCACCGGCATACCAAGTATTAGCACCGGATCCATCGAGATTACGTGTGACCGAATAGGTGTAAGGTCCAACACCGCTCGGACCACTCGTAACAGCCATGAACTCAACTTTGCCGTCCGCCTCCATATAGACGCGGTCACCACTTGCCATCTGGTTGTGCTTGACCTCAATGCTGGTCGCGACGTTCGTCAAGTCACTGGTAAGCGTGGTTGTCGGTCCAACTAGAATACGACCACCGATGGTGGCGATCGTATTCTGTGCCACAAGCGTTTCCACCCACAGCTCTGCTGCATGAAGAGTCAGATATTTATTCGTTAGTGCTCCAATATTCTTCGTGTATCCTGTATTGGGCAAGATGTCGTTGCCAGTGGGAGCCAGCACGAGATCACCTATCGGATTAAAGGTCAAATTCGCCGCACCGCCAATACTTGTCAGACTTGGACTAGCACTGTAAGCAGGAGGAGCACCTATCCCGTTCGAGGCAAGAACCTGACCTGCTGCTACGGCGGCAATTCGAGAAGTGACTACAGCACTAGTCGCTGCAATCAAATCTCCCGCTGCTGCACTACTTGGCATACGAACAACAGCCGTCCAAGTAGATACGCCAGTTTTCACGTAAATCGTATAAGGACTGTCCTTCTGGTGATAGACATCACACTCGGCACCTAACGACGTAGAAGGCACTCCGTTACCAGCATGAAGAGTGCAGGTTACGCCAGAAGTTCCAAGATAAAGACGAAGAGCATCCTGTTCGTTTTGTGCATATGCCGGAGATGCAAACAACACAAATAGTAGAGTCAAAAGAAGTTTGATCATACACTCTCCAACGTGCCAATTCCGTAAACACCTTCATTTGCTGCGCTAGCAACAATTTCGAGATGATAAGTGACGCCTCCAGTAATGGTTACTGGAAAAGTCGTAGGTGTTGCAGTCTGTGATGTGATCGGACTAGAAGTGCCAACTGCTGAACCACCTACTGCAAGAAGACGAGCTGTGCAGCTAATCCCAGAATTCCGTGCCCACAAATCCACTCTTACTTGTCCGCTGAAAGACGATAGAGCAGTAAAAGGAATATAATTAGGAACAGGCTTATAAGCAGGTCCAGAAGAAACAACAGATTCACTCCTCGAACCGCCAAGAACAATTCCAGAAAGAACTGAGGTGATACTGCCCGGATTGATGCCGGTGGTGAATGTGGCAATCGGTGGAACACCGTTCAAACTACGGAAATAGTCCAAACGCCCCGACTGAAATACTCCAGTAGCTGCTTCGATCGTGTGCTTCCAAAAACCGTCTGAAACCAGTGTAATTCTTACTGATACGATAAGTGCGGTGACACTACCAGTCCCTCTTACAGTGGAATTGATAGAAAGAGCTTGTCCGGGGCGGAAACCGAATGTGGGGGTTTCAATTTGGAATTTCTTAGGTTGCTGGTAATAACGTGCCAGCAGACTAGCGATCATATCATTTGCTGAAGATACCGTGGTAACTTCAGGTGCATCAATCTTAATTTCAATCGGCGGAGTAACACCGGCGTCAGCCGTAACAATGAAAGGATACTGTCCGGTATAGTTTACAACGAGAACATCACCGACATTCGGAATGAAAGAACCTGCCGATACACGGTGTAAAGACCAATCCCAGATCAACTCACTACCAGAACCACCAATTGATCGAGGAGTCCCGTTTACTGTCGCACTCACACCCGTAGTAGGTAAGGAGGGCACATCGGTTGTGACGTATCCAGTAGAGATATCACCAGAAGACAATGTCCAGGTCTGTGACAATTCGGCTGTGCCGTTTCCACCACAAACCATGATAACACGAGTTGCGTATTCTTGACTGTCCTCGGCCCAATCTATAAGTTGAACATGGGAATTGGCATCAGTAATCGTGTAAGGAGCTGCCGGGGCTGTCGAGGACAGAATAGCTTCAAAAACTTTAGCTGGAGTGATGCTCCAACTATAACCTCCAAGATACGTGGTTACATCACGAAGAGCTTCATCAATTGTTTTGTATGTCCACGTATAGCCAGTAGCATCAATAGATGGACCCGTTGCTTGTGTGCCAGACAGAGTAATTCCATAGTCTGACAGATAATTATTAACCAATTCTTGAAGAACTTGAATCAGTGAAACCACACCTGTAAAAGTGTGAGACACTGTGCGCCAAGACAGATAAATGGACCAATCTACACATTCGATCTGCATCTTTGTGAGAAGACCAATACCCTTTGTCCTACGAGAGTAAATGATTCCTCCAAAGATTGGAGTTGTTCCGTCAGTATCATAAATGATCACTTCAGAACGCATGTCAGGGAAATAGCCAGAAATAGTAGTGAACGTGGCCGTTCCACGTTCATTCCGTTCCATACTAATATCCACACCAGCTTTCTGATCGATACTAGTAGTTCTGTCAACTCCTGCAATCGTGATCTTCCAGGCCACTATCTTCCGCCTCGAACGGAGAGACGACCATTCAGATTATCAACCACTACATCGGTCACCTTTCGACCATCAAGATTGAGTGCCACGGTGATGCTGCTTCGAGTGGATACTCCGGAGGAACCAGGAACGAAACTCAGTCCTGATACGGAACTTGTCGGTGTTCCCGGAGAATAGAGACCACCGTCTTCGCCAGGAACAGGTCGAATTGGAATATCCGTAAAGTCGTTAGCAGCATCGCCAGCACGATCAAACAGTCCAGGGATTTCACGCAGACCGTCGAGGAATTCATCCAACTTACGGATCAATTTTTCGAAATCAGTTTCCAGCTTCGCACCAAAGGTCAGATTACTGACATCAGTGATGGCCTCACCGTTTGCATCGAGAAGAAGCCCAGCACGAGCCAACTCCTCGATCCACGGTTTCATGTTCTCCGGGATGGTGGTGCCAAATTGGATGGAGTCTTGAACAACCTGACTAATCTGTTTTGCCATCCCGGACAAAACAGTGCCAACGTCGGTTCCGCCCCGTGTTAGAAGATCAAAGTCATTGATGATCTGTGCCGCAGTGGCGTTGATCTTACTTTGCTGGAAGCCCTTTCCAAGAGCACCTTCGGCGATGCCGTAACGATCGGCCGCCTCTTTCATCTTCTTCCAGTCGACTTCACCTTCCCACAGTAGTGCATGGAATTTCTTAGCAGTGTCTTCGGTGAGCAAACCAAGTTCGCTCATCTGAAGAATCGAATTCTGGATACTCATCGGAAGACCAATTCCAAGTTCATTGGCTTCATCGAGGAGTGTGCTTAGTTCGTCGTTAACTTCGGTGAGACGTTCCTCAAAGATTTTCATCTGCTCATTGAGCAGCTTCAGTTCCCATTCTTCATCAATATCGAAATTGACAGCGACACCCATTGCCGTCGCAGCAGCTTCAATGTCTTTGATGGCAGGATACATGTTCTTGAATTTTGCAGTAGAATCCGTAATCTCCTTCTTGAGTTTTGCCGCTGCTTCCGCAGCAGCCTTGGATCCACGAACCCAACCCACAAGACCACCTACAACTGCACCAATCGCATGACCCCATCCAGGAAGAATGGATCCACCGATCTGTGCGCCAGTGGCCGCACCACTCATGGTTCTCTGGAAGGTTGTGCCTGATCCAGTCGCTTGCATGAAAGCAGCACCAGCAGCGATAGCTCCTTGTGCAATATTGAGAAGACCCGCCACGACGTCCTTGCTTTCTCCACTCATTTGGGAGAAACCCTTAGACATCTGATCAGTGCCCTTAATAGTCAGATCAATACTGGCGAGAACTTCCGCAATTCCACCGATAATTCCTGCAAAGCTCCCTTCTCCGGAAACACTCTTTAGACGACGCAAAGCACCAACAATATCGGTAAGACCTTCCTTTACGTCCTTGATTGCTTTGGTATGTCGTGCTGCTGCAATGATTGCAGCTTCCTGTGTGACATTGCCGGATTTGAGTGAACCTGCAAGCAACCCATTCTGCCGAACCCACGCAGCGGTCTCTTGCGATGCTCCTCTCAGATATTCGGCAGTATGAACAAGAACGTTTCCATTCTTTTCCAAACCTCGATAGAAATTCAATTGTGCTAATCCAGCAGATTCAATCCCTTTGGCAAAACCTCCAAGATTATCAGCAGAATTGAAATACTTGATACTGGACAGGAATTTAGTTTGTGTCTTATCGGCTGCCGTATTGGCTTTAGTTTGATCCTTCAACACATTAGTGTATCGTGAAACAACATCAGCCGATACGGAAATCTTGTCACCAATTTCCTGGGCGTTCTTTCCGAGCTCCAGCCCATAACGAATTTCTTCCTTCTGTGCTGCCGTCAACTTTCTAACTTCCGCTTCCAGAGCGGCCAGTTCAGCTTTGTAGGTTGTCGGAATTGCAGGAAGTGCCGGAGCATATCCGCCAGCACGTCCTTGAGGTCTTGCAGTATTTGTATGAGACGCCATCATCGGAAGATCTTTTGGCGTCAATGCAATTTGCTTGTTGAAATCTGCCTGTGCTTGTGCTGCATTCGTCGCAGCCACGGCCGCAGCAGCTTCAGAAGCCGTTAGACGTTCGATCCCTGCAATAAATCGATACAGATAGGCCACTGCATTATGGGAAGAAAGCGCCCATTCTGCAATAGCATTCTTAACGATATCGGAGTTCCCAATCTTCCAAGCTGCCCAGATAGCAGCAATTGCTGCGGCGAGTGCGACGAATGCAGCCGTAGCAGGCCATGCCGTCATACCCAAAAAGCTAACGAGAGAACTAGCCTTGGCAGCATTTGTGAGCAGAATAAAACCACGACTCAAGTTGCCAATAGAGACCAACATCATGCCCGCACCTGTAAGGAACGGACCGATGGCGGCGATGAGAAGCCAGAAGGCAATCGAGGCGAGTTTGACGGGTTCAGGAAGCCCCTGAAAAACTCGAATCATCTCGATAATCGTGGGAAGAATATAATTCTTCGCGATTCCCAACAAATCCTTCAGAATGGGAATCAGATCCTTCGAAATTTCTACAGCCGCGACCTGCGCCGCTGCGACAAGTTGACCCCATGTAAATTGGAAGGTTTCTCCAGCAATCGTAAAGACTTGTGCGGCTTCTCCTTGTGAATCAGTAACTTCTTTGAGAATACGATCATACTCGGCGGCCTGTTCACCAGTGGCTCCGAGAATATTCTTCAAAGCCTCGATTCGACCGACCACGTCGAACAGTCGGCCGTCAGCCAGACCAAAACTGTCCATCAGGAACTGAAGAGTCTGTCGAAGACCGACATCCTTCAACATTTCCTTCAACTTAGCATACGACATCTTGGTGCCGTCTACCTTGTTGATTAGAGTGCCGAGAGCTTCTTCACCTCGTTTGGTTTCTCGAGTAAGTGCGGCGAATACTGAGTTCAGCTGAGTGACAGCTTCGGCGGTCGGCACACCCAGTCGCGTGATGACGGCGATGTTAGCTGCGACTTCCTGGAAACTAACTCCGAGCTTAGCCGCAAACGGAACCACACTCGAGAGGACAGGTGCCAAGTCCTTAGCTTCAGCACCACCAGCACGGATCGAAGCAACCATGATGTCTGCAGCTTTCGCAGCATCAATATTTTCTTTTCCGTAGGAATTAACTACAGTAGTAAGAGCCTTAGCGACATCCTGTGTCTCACCCAGACCACCGGCGGCGAGTTTAGCTGACTCACGAAGAATGTTAAGAGCTTCGGTTGTATCCGTTGTTGTCGACGAAACTGAATACAGTGCATTCGCAAGCGCAACAGGCCCAACTCCGACAGCCGGAGCCATGTCGAGGATGGCTTGTTTGACTCTGGGAAGATCTTCCGCAGTGACGTTGGCAAGAGATACGAGTCGAGACGTAATAGTCTCAAAATCTCCGCCAAGTTTGATGGATGCAGCGGCTGCGCCTAGAATAGGAACAGTAAATGCTGCTGTCGCGATGATCCCGGCCTCTCGCATACCGCGACCGAGAAGCACGAGTTTATAACTGGAATGATCGGCCGCACCGCCAAGACCGCCACCACCTCCACCACCGCCACCAGTTCCGCCACCGCCGCCTCCAATCGCATTGGTGGCAGCAGTGACGGCAGGGGTGAGTTGATTAGCGGCCTGTGTGGCTCCCTGAACTGCCGGAGTAAAATTACCTGAGACAGCACGACTGGCGTTAGACGCTTGTGCTCCCAGAGCCGCAAATACTTGATTTGCAACTGGCGTCGCTTCATCTCTGAAGCGAAGAACCGTAATCAAATCCCCGACGTTTATGATCATTTTCTTTTCGCTTCTATCTTTTCTCTAGCGATATCGAATACGTTTTCCTGAACCTTCTCAATGAGTGGCCCCGAAGGCCGTTTACTTAGATCAGATTCTTTGAGTCCTTCTTCGTATTCGGTTTTCGCTTTTGCGTAGTTGCGAAGTTCAATGATCTTGAAGAGCAAGCCGTCTACATCGTTTTCGATCTCCTCGAGTGCGATGGAAGGAACGCAGCGGAATTCTTCACAAACTCGGCTAACGATCCATTCGTAAGGAACTTGCACCTCCCCCGGTTCATCGAGGAAGAGATGAAAGTTCCTTAGACGTTTTTTGTTTCTTCCTTCGTTTCCTTGCGGCTGAAGTTGAAGATTTCATCCGCCAGAAACTTGGCAGTCGGCTCATCGAGATCGTCAGTGCCTCCGGGGAGAAGCGATTCGTAAGTCCACGAAACGATACCCTCCTGAAGCAGAACATCACGATCGTAGTTGGAAACATCGGCCTCCTGCATGTCCTGCAGCTTCTTGACCTTGTCTCCATCGACATCACGCAGCGCCTTCATGAGCTCTCCGCCCATCTCGCGCATGAAGCCGACGCCTTCACTCTGCCGTGCCTTGGCAGCAATCTTGAGTTGCTTGTGGCTCAGCTTACGGATGACTGCAGTGTGCTCTTCGTTGGGGATCTGAACCGTCTTTGTGATGTTGAGAACCAAACCCATGACTAACCTCCTCGGTTGTAAACGGCCACCTACAGGCCATTGCGAAAGTAGGTGGTAGCAGTAGCCGCACCTAGTAGTCAAATGCGGTTACAAGGGCTGGTAGGTGGGTCAAAACGGCAGTATACGTGCCGTGTTTGGCCCACCATACCAATTAGGTCCACACGCCGGTGGACTTCTGCCGCACGAGAGCCTGATACTTGGTCAGGCCGTTGTTTTCCAACTGCACCTCGTATTTGACGAGATGAACAGTGATGGTGAAGGTCTTGCCAGTGGCAGCAACGATTGCCAAAACACGACCAACACTCGCCGGGGAGATGTCAGCAGCTTCAACCTGAAACACCACATGCGGACCAACCGTTGCAGTGTCGTCGAAGAAGCCACTGATAGGAATATCAGCCGTCTTCGTGATTCCAATCGGAGTGTGCTCTTCACTGGTCACACCGAAAGGATTGGTCTGCTCGGTGATTGACTCCACTCCGATGCCACCAATCGAGGTGACATAAGGGGTAATGACTCGCGGAGTGCCTCCGGGGGCATCGTCGATCGTAATGACTACTTCTGACGGAGAGTGTTTCGCCATGTAACTGACCTCCTGTTAATTGCGACAGAATCCGGAGAATGCCGTGATGCTGCCGGACCCCGTAACGTCTCCGTTCGAAGAGAGATAACGGTCGACCGTCGTGCCTGCTGCTACCGTCTGACGAACTGCACCGATTGCAGTAAATGTTGGAAAGGTCACAAGTGCTGCATACGTAATGTCATCAGCACTGTGCATGATCTTCAAAATACCCTGTGAGAAACCTGAGTAGGCTGTCACTTGAGCGTAACCACTACCACCGTTCACCGTGCTGGCACGAGTGATAGTTCCGCCAGTTCCAGCCACCGTAACGTTCACGGGAACGGTAAAAGTGGTTGGTCCGGTAACTGTAACCACCCGAGATCCATTGATTGCTGGACTGGAAGTAGCTACTCCTGCGATGATTACCACTTGTCCTGTAGTCAAACCGTGAGCAACAGGCGTAGTGACAACCGTAGGATTGGCGATGGAGTTCGAAGTGATCGGAATTACACGATTGCCAAAATAGGTGGAATAATCCACCGGAGTATCGGCAGCGTTGGCACCACCAGTCTTCGTATCCCAGTCGGCCGTGAAGGTAGCATGGTCCTGCACAATCTGACCCTGCTCTGCTTCACCGCTTACCAGATACGTGACATTGGCTTTCGTCAGACCATCACGTTCGTCCTGAACTTCGTATTTCTGGTTGTAAGCACCCTGGAAGCCCATGAACATCTTACCCGGAAGATTTCCATGGACAGCAGCACAAACAACCCGAGATACTCCCGTCAGTGTTGCGAGATTGCCATGGAGTTGATCCGTGACGGTGTCAAAAAATCCACCGGCAGCATTCAACATCCCTTTGATGATTCCAATCGGTGTGTGGGATTCACCCTCTACACCGAAAGGATTGGTTTGTTCAGTGATCGACTCTTTCCCCATTGACACACTCTCGTTGAGTGAGGCAGCGAGATTGTAGCCGTCGACGAGGAGAACCGAGAAAGACCCGGAACCGTATTTCACGCTTCATCTCCTTCCGAGGTCACTTTGCTTTTGACGGTCACCCATCCACGACTGATGTAGAGACTAAGAGCAGGTTCCGGCATGTCAGAACAGTCCTGTCCGACAGTGACGGTCTTGAACTTCACAGTTCGTTTCTGCTCCGGTGTCAATTGCTTAACACCGCCAGCATCCTTGATCGTCCGCAGGCTGATAGGATCAGCCGGATAAGTATATTCTCCGACGACTACGGTGTAATGCTTGGGCATATCTGTCCTTTGAATTCGTAACCGCAGAGACATACCATCCACACTTGGCCGAAACCGCCGGATGGAACACGTTTATCAGCTGAACGACCACAAGACGGACAAGGTGCGTATTTCTCGGACTGCACCGGCTTCCCGTCGGGGCCAACAAGCTGTTGATTACTCATGATGCATTCTTTGTCAAATAGTAATTACATTTGACTTCGTAGCGGTTATTCGGATCTTTACCGGTCGAAAATGGGGGCTGTGCAGGCACAATCATATCATACACAGTTGATGTCCCCGAAAGAGTTCCGGGCTGCGCCGCAGCGAGTGCGAAATACGCAATGCGTGCCCGTGTCATCGGTGTTTCATAGTCGTGAGGTTCCCCACGAAATACAATCTGAATACTCGGACGTTCCTGGTAAACCCCTTGAACACCAAACTGCCCAATAGGGGAAAGACCACCGTATTCATAGATCACACCGAGTGCGTTAGGAGTCGCATCCATGTTACCGACGCGAATCGTTCCGAGGGAACCAATCCCGTCAAGAAACGTCTTCACTTCAACACCCGGTGAACTCATTTCACCTTCTCAGCGATGATCGGTCCAATATTCTTTTCCATTTCTTGGACGGCCTTTTCGAGGAACTTTGCTTCTCCTCCGTGAATATGCCGAGCTTCAAGATCTTCATGAACCTTGATAGCATAAAGAACTGACTGATCACCATAACTGACTACTACGTAATAGTCAGTTTTCGAATCGGCGTAGAAACTAACACGTCCGGAGTCCCTAAGACGACCGGTAAGAACCGGAACTTTGGTATTGGAGAGTTCCAGAATCTTTTCACCAGCCGCCATCAGACCGTCTCGTCCCTTTTCCACAATACGGTCAAGACGACCTAATACAGTTCGTTTCAACTCTGGAATTCCTTCAACTTCCAGAGTAAGTTGACTAGCCAAGAACCACCTCCAGCATATAAGGTGAATTTGGCTGTGTCGTTTCCAAACCTTCAACACTTTTGATAGGACCGGTATAGCCGTTAGACAATACGATCTTATCTCGAGTATCGATAGGCTCAATTCGTCCAACAGCCCCATGAGGAGCAAGAGGACGAGGAATAGTCACTCGAGCACGTTGGACAATTTCTTGCCCGGAAGAGTCACGAAATGACCGCTGAACCATCTCGACAATTGCCATGATAGTAATTGGGTCATCGAACTCCGCATTCCCGTAAGTATCGTCTTCCCCGATCCAAGCGTAGAACTGTATTGGAACCTGCAAGTCTGCAGTCAGCCGATCGGCTAACGCGACCATTTTGGTTACAGTCTTCGCCTTGTTTGCCATGACTATTCGTCTACGACTACCGAAACATCGCAGACACCATTTGCAGCCAGATTCCAAAGAATCAAACTACCACCAGCAGGAATACTGATACCACTTGAGAATTCCCAAGTGATGGTGGAGCCGATAACAGCCGGAAAACTGATCCGTCGGTAGAAAGCTGTCGGAATAGTCGGAGGAGTTCCCCATGCGACTGCCGTCATCGTGCGGAGTTCGAGGGGATCTCCGCCATGCTCGTGAAGAAGACGAACGGGTGTAGTCGGAGTGACGCCAATTGCCGCCGGTCGTCCAAGACCAAGAGTCGTTGCAGTTGCAGCAGCCAGAGAAATCGTCATCTGTCGCAAGAACACCCCGTATCCGTTGGCAGGAGCAATCAGTTCAAAAGCCGCTGAACCTGAACTGACGGTAATGGTGCGAACACCGAGAAGTCCTCGTTGCATATTAAGCCCTCAGAAGATCCCGATTGGAAGAAGCCATACCGGAAATCTCGGAATACCACGAAGGAACCAGCAAACTCCAAACGGCTGAAGTTAGCACACCAGAACCGATGGAGCCATAGTCCCGGAATTTCATGGTAATCGGGCCGGCTCGGAGATGTGTAAGTGCGTTAGTGTCGATATCGCTTTCGGAAGTTCGATCGTCCAGAATGAGAAGACGTGCAAGCTCAAACTGTGCGTGCTTGAGTTCCTCCGGGATCACAGTCTCGGAGATGTATATAAAATCATTGCGCTCATACATTCCAGTTCGCGGCCACGGCAACCGTTGTGAAGTGGTTGCATAGAAGCCGGTCCACTGAATGAGTGCTGTCATCTGCTGTGCTGCCATGATCAGAGCGGGCAGCTTCGTTTCTTCATTATAGGTGCCGCCGGTAAAGGATTTCGAGGCAGTTACTGGGATTCGAATAGCACCTGAACCACTAGCTTCGGCTGAAACACCTACCAAAGCATCAATTGCGGCAGCGACGAGTAAGGCAGTATTCTTTGCTGAATCGGCTGCACCCGCACCATCGGTTCCGAGGGTGACAGTAATTGCATCACCTACGATTGCTGCCGACATGGCGACGTTATTGCCAGAACCGAGAACGGCTTCGATTGTGAAATCGTTCCCTTCAGTTCCTTCGTTTTCTGCCGTAACTGTCACGGTGCCGTTAGTCCCTGACCCCAAGGTTGCAGATGCAGCAACATTGGAGGGCCACGGATTATCGGCATGAAGAACAGTATCGAAATACGCGTCTGCCTCTGCCCGAGTGCCAAATGAATTGGCATTCGTTGCTCCCACGGTGGCGATAAGAGTAGGCAGGGCCATTGGCGTATCCTATTTCGGGTGGGATTACTCCCACCCGAATTAGAAATTAGGCAACCGGGTCCGCAACGAACTCGAGGATGACATCCACGTGCGTAGCGGTCGCCGCAGTGGAACCAACCTTGCCGACGGTCACGGCCGTGTTGGCATCCAGTGCCGTAAAGGAAGCACCATCGGCCAGAATGACCGCATTGGTAGCTCCGGCACGAACCAGAGCACTCTGCGTCAATGCAGCAACCGCCACGGCCAGGAGCTGAACAGCAGAACCACTACGGGTTCCGATGATGTTCACCGAATTGGCAGTCGCAACAGCACCACCCACAGCGATCAGAGCAGCATCAACCAGACGCCACTTGACGCCCGGCAGTGCCGGCAGAAGAGTGAATCCGGCGTTGATCTGGGCCAGCGTCACACGAGTGCGCTGCTTCTTGACCACACCGAACTCTACGAACGTGCCATTGATGGGACGGGACTTGGGACCACCGGAACCGGTGGGATACATGCGGGAATCGGTCGACATTGGAACCTCTTTTGTTTTGAAGGAGGGGACTAGGCCCCCTCCTCCACCTGATTATCAGGAACGAACCAGCGATTACTCGCCGGCGATGACTGCGCCGAACTGCGGACGAGGCGCTCCGACACCACAGAGGATGTCATAGCTCCAGCGAGTCCGCTTGTGCTGCCGAGTGACCTCCAGGCGGAGTGCCAGACCCGAAACCGGATCGACCGCCGACTGGTAGACACCCAGACCCATCGGATCGGCACCCTCGAACGGGCGCGAAGCGAGAGCCAGTGCATCACGATGGAACAGGAAGTTCTGACGGTGGGAAGCCTTCACGGTCACCGTTTCGCCCGAGGATTTGGCAGTCACGAGCGGCGGGTAAACCACGATGGCGGTGGTCGGCGCAGTGCCGGTCGGAGCACTGACCACATAAGTGGTCTCGTCAGCGCCCGAGAAGGTGATCTTGTCACCAGCCAGAATCGAACCCGTGCCACCAGTCAGGTTGACCGTGGTAGCACCGGCTGCGTTCGTGCCGGTCGTGGTTCCCGCATTGGTCCAGGAACCGGCGGTGTGGCGCGTCAGATTCTGGTCCATGAACCAGAATGCGCCGAGCTTCTCACCGATCTCACCCTTGATGATACCGGACGTATCACCTCGGTAGCTGGCATCCTGGAACGCCCGCAGACCCATTGCGTTGGCCTTGGCTCGCGAGCTGATGGCCACGAAGCGATTGTCCGGCGGAGCCAGATAATCGTTCAGCTGCTGGTCAGCCGAGAGGAACTCGGACAGATCGTTGGCAAACGGGGTCGTGCCGGCGACACCGGCATAGCTGGGGAACGAAGCCTCTGCCTTTGCAATCAGCAGAGTGTCCACCTTGTTGGCAAGGGACTTGATGGCCTCGGAAGCTTGCATCGGGATGGTCCCGTTCATGGCCTCGAGCATGTCCTTGTCCGTTAGGAAGAACGGAGCCTCCCACCACTGGTCCAGCAGAATGCTGGTCTTCGTCGGCACGAATCCGGCATCATCCGGCGGAACGTAAGAAGGAGTGACAGCCTGCGCGGTGATGGCCGAAGGAATCGGCACATCAATCGAGGAGCCCTTCTCACCAGCAAGGGTTTCGAAGCCTCGGTTGACGTAACGGGGGAGGATAGCCATCTGACGCAGAGCAAGCATGCCCTGCGCCAGAAGCTTCGGAATGACTTCGGTGAGAGTGTTCGAATTTGCCACAGTTGAGACCCTCCAGAAAATGGTTTGAGGGCCTCAGGCCATCGCCTCGAACTCCTCGGGAGTTCTACGCAATCGTAGGAATTTGCGCCCACGCTCGCAGTTGACGTCTACTGCTGAACGATCGTTTCGCCCTTTGCGATGCTTTCCAGATTGCGCCCGAACTCGAGCGGATCACTAGAAATGACCTTGCGCTGCCCCTGGAATCCGTTGGTCGGACCTCCGTTACCGGCTCCGCCACCCTTCGACTGCTTGAACAGGAAAGGAGCTTCGTCGTGAAGTTCCGTAGCCCACTCCTCCATCGAGAGTTCGTCAGCAGGCTTGGTCTTCGAGAAGATCGGCTGATCACCCTTGCGAGGGGCCGGACGACCGTCGACCAGCTTGAACACCTGCATCCCGCGATTGATGTAATCCGGGAGAGCACGTTCGTCGACGCCCACCTTCATGCCGACTTCACGAAGAGCATTCTCGAGCCCCGTCCGTGCCAGAGCTTCCTGAGCGGCCTTCTCCGACTGTTCGCGCTGCGTGAGCTTCTCTTCGAGAGGAGTGACTGCGGCCTTGACTGCAGCCTTGACAAGATCAGCCACGCTGCTCTTGTCCTTGACGCCTGCGTTCTCGAGTTCAGTCACCTTGGTCTTCAGTGTCTGATACTCGGCGACGTCCACACCCTCGAACGTCTTGAGCTTGTTGTCCAGCTCGGTGATCTTGGAGTTGAGAGCACGATTGTTGTCACGGAATTCCGTGAGCTTGGCGTTGCTCTCGACGAGGGGCAGATATTCACCCTCACCCTTCAGATAGAACTTACCGTTCTTCGCCTCGTATTCGCTACGAAACGCTTCCGGGACTTCTTCCAGTGAATTGATCACAAACTTCATAACTACCTCTACAGTGTAGCACAGCCTTATACGGGTAGCAAGGACTATTTTGTGTGAATAACCCTTGCACGTTTACGCGTCGCGATTACCTCTCCTCGTGGTCAGCTCTGTGGGACAACCTTGGGCTTGGTCTTCGGCTTAGGAAGACTCGGCGGCTGGTTGTCCTTGCCCGGAGTTGCAAGTCTTTCATCGGGACCGAGCTTAGCAGCTGTCGCCAACGGTGCGACACCCACCATTTCCGGCTGATCCTCGATATCCTGCAACTCTTCATCGGAATCGATACCTTCACGCATCCAGCCTGCGTTGGACAGACGCATGTAAAAGGTCTTGTAAGAAATAGAGTTGGACTGAAGTGCCAACAGAAGAGCTCGGAGCTCGTCTGCGGTAATTGTCTGATCGTAGAAGATCTTGTTCAGTTCAATCTTGGACTTGATCTGTGTAACTAGTGTTTCAGTCCCGACCCACCATTCATGGACTTTGAGTGCCCATGAGATCTGCTGTTCTACAATCTGTGCCAGTGTTCGCAGAGTAGCATAGTCACCAGCATGGCGCATACTGACAGCCGTGGCCGTCTCAGTATATCGAGGGGCTTCCTCAAGAAGACGGGCTCCTAGAGTCGCCATGATTCTCTGCATGTCCTGCAGATCAGTTCGAATAGCGGCGAGGCCTTTACCGGTGAACTCCACCATTCCGGCAGAACCATCCTTCTCGAGCACCCATGCCGTTCCGCTACCGATGGTGAGTGGCTTACTTCCGTCACCAACAGCTCCGGACACCCACGGTGTCGGCAGAGCCGTGAAATGAAGACCGTGCTTGAGATCAGCTGACCCTCGATAATGGCTCAGATTGACATCTACGAGATCGAGGATAGGAGGAGATGTGACTGCCCACGGCAGAGCGAAAGGAATGAAGTTGAGCGGAACACCGCGACGCAGCGGTGTCAGAATTTCCCCCGGCACATATGTCTTATTCCCCGACATATCCCCCGGAGCCACCTTGTCCTCAGTGTAGATCTGCTGTGTGTAGACCCCTTCATCACTAAGACGCAACACACGATACTGAATGACAGGTTTGGCCGCAAATTCGTCATTTGGGTCCAGTTCCTGAATCTCTTCACGCAGAACTACAAGATTCAGTTCCTGGTCCCCGCCCATGCGCTTGAAGCGCCAGTTGACGATATCTTCGGCCTGATAGCCGACCCAATAGGGACGTTTTTCGACCGCTTCGTCACTCGCCATGTCAACCAGAATACCATAACGCCCGGTGATGAGGTATTCCTTCGTGACTTTGAGTGCGAACATATCGAGAGGTTCACCTGTGAGGGTGATGTCCTTGACATGTTCTTGAATCTTGGAAGCCGTCTCGATAGAAGGTGCCTTTTGAAAGATACCTCCAGCAAGACCGTCTACTGTGCGTCCTGTAGCATTGTAGAACAGAGCGCGCTGTTTGTAAGCGGCATACTTGTCTGGCTTGTCTTTATGACTGTCCAGCAAAGGCAGATATCGGGAACCTGCGTTCTTGACAGCGTCACTCCCCGAGACACAGTCACGGCATCGGCGCCATTTCGGCGCGAGGGTTTCGTAGCTCTGGTGCTGTGTCACGACTCCAGCCATTATTAGGTTCCTTTGTAGTAGAGACGAATCCGTCCACGAAGAATTATGGTCTTGATTGAACCCTTCTCTCGATCAATCAAGAATTCTCCGGTAGAAGATCGTGCGAAACAGAAAGCCATACGTCGACGACCGTCTACCTTGAAACAATCATGTATCGAGATCTTCTTCCCATTCACCGTCATGCCTTTGAGATGTCGTATCTTCTTATAATTTCGTCTACGTTGTGCGTTTAGAACCATGTAGCTCCTCAGCTATGTCTTCTGCACGTAGTTTCAATATATCCTCACGAGGGTCTCGTGCGAATGCTTTCCCCAAGACAATCAAAGTGAAGTGATCAGAACCCTGAATGATAACGAATCTGCCACAGCGGGACCGGAGAATATCACCCAATCCGTCTCGATGCGGACTCCAAAGAACTCTCATCTTATCCCCATTGAATTTCAATCTCAGATGCTGTCTTAACTAGTCGTTTCGGTGCCGCAGCCAACATAAGTGATTCTGCCCGGTTCGGACTGGCAATCGTCTTCCCGGAAGAATCCTTCTGTTTGTCTGCGATTTTGATCTTGCCGTTGGAGCGGCGCTCATATCGTATCGAGAGGAGTTCGGCAGCGAGGTCGTCGTCATTAGGATCGATGTCAACCAATCCACGTTCGAATAACTCCCTCAGATACCAATAGAGCTCTGCCTTCAGATTGAAAAACCGCTCATCCGACTCTTGATCATCTTCCGACGCACCTTCACCAACATTGATGCCGATGAATGGTTTACGAAGTTCCTGCCCACGGTTGACAACACCCCACCCGATACCGATCTTGTCGATCTTAACACATGACGCCCCGGTGACACGGAGGTCTTCGATGATCTTGCCGCACTGAGACATGGTATCGGGATCAGTATCAGATCGGATGATCCGGAACACAAACCCTCGTCGATGACAGATAGATGTGTTGTCTCCACCAGCACCGATATCGGCTCCAAGTTCATTCGGGCCATCCTTTATAGTCGAGGAGAGATCTCGAAACTGAGCTGCCTTCAACCATGAAATAGGAATGAGCCCATTGGCCTCTGTCTTCTCAGGGAAAATTCCTAGGATCTTCGACTTCCACATCGGGTTAGAATGTGGATCGGTAGCCTCGTCAACACCTTCCGGCGGAACACACCGTGTCCCTTCCGGATTCCAGCTCCAGTGCGGTGCCCACTTCTTCCGTTTCTCCTCGACATACACCTTGCCGATGAGCTGTTTCAGCACGATTTGGGGCATCGGTTCCCCGGTGAAGTTAGGGGAATCGAAAGCACAGATTCTGACGACGTTCCACCCTGATCCGGGCTTCGAGGCTTCAAAGAATTCCCCGGTCGGGTCATCCGGATTCCCGATCATGCAAATCTTGGAATCATCATTCGCAATCAGCGATTCCGCCGCTTCATGAAGAGGCCCTCGAACACCGTTAGCCTCATCGATGAGCATGAGCACTCGAGGAGCGTGAATCCCCTGAAAAGCGGCCGGGTCATAATCGTCCGGCTTACGTCCGAAAGCAACGAGTTCTTCTTTCCCGTTGACCTTCATATACCATTCAGTCTGGTTGACTCGGCCGTCTAGCTTCCCCTTCGTGAAAGCTCGACCGATTTCCTTCCAGAGAATGGCTTTGATCTGAGGATTGGTGGGCGCAGTCGTGACTACGAAACTAGTTCCAGCAGGCCAAGCATCGAGCCACCAGGATGCAATCCGGCCAGCCAGCCAAGACTTTCCAACTTCGTGGCAGGACGTGACACAGGTGCGACGATGATTGAGCACCGAGAGGAGGATTTCGAGCTGCTTGCTCCAAATGACCTCATTTAGACGTTCAATGATCCATTGTTGCGGATTGTCCTGCCAATCCAGACGGCGCATCTGCGCCTCGATGAGTGCGAGCTCATCTTCTGGATCCAGCTCTTTCGGAGCTATTCTGGCTGGAATCATTGAACTGGTGTCGAGGAAACGTCAATCGCCTGCACTTGTTTCTCACGCAAACGCTTCGCCAACTGACTCGCACGTTCGGCCAGTTGTTCCCTCGTCATCTCGGTGAGATCCAGATGTGTGGTATTGACGTCTACAGTGGACTTCGGTCCGAAACCCGTGCGGTCGAGGATGATCTGAGCAGCCTTGACGGCGGTCTGATGATCCGCACTGTCCATCGCCTCTTCGAGAGCTTCGAAAGCCCTCTCGACCATCTGAAACAAAGTCCGCTGTCCAGCACGCTGTTCGGCCTTCGAGAGGTCTACTACGCGCTTCCGACTACGTTTGACCGGTTCAGGTGAGGGACTGGCTTCGGAACCCGGTGCATGTATGTCGTAGATGCTAGACATATCTGAGAGAACAGGATACCACAATTGGGCTAAGGAAGCAAGGACTATTTGGGGCGAACGTGTGATGAGGATGGAAGGTAAGCGGCTGGTTCCGAATGGTCGGATATAAAATTTGAAAATTTTGAGGAGGCACATGAGACGGAGGGTGCGGGAGGTGGGAAATAATTGGAGGGTTCGGAAAATCGGATATAAAAATATCACATCGGGGTTGGGGGCGAAATCGCGCCGGGCGCCCCCGACTTTGGGGGGGGGGGGGGGGGGGGGGGGGCGCGCCCCTTTTTTCTTCGCAGGAGGGCGCGCGGGGTGCTCAAAAAGTGCCCCCCCAATAAATTAAAAAATATGCGG
>Ga0172380_10002423_pt1 | contig 28705 bp, 29 predicted proteins | sample Leawe162metaG_FD_119747 | JGI IMG/M metagenome (GOLD analysis project Ga0172380, IMG submission 119747) | Leachate microbial communities from a municipal landfill in Southern Ontario, Canada - Leachate well 162 metaG | ecosystem: Engineered > Solid waste > Landfill > Unclassified | place... | reverse complement strand
TTGTATACAGCCAATATTTAGTGCGTTATCAGCCAGTTATTGGCTTTGTGTTCGTTATTTGTAACAAATGATAGGGTGAAATAAACATCTAATTAAATACCTAAAGTATTCCACCGCAAATACTGGTTGCCATGAACTGAGCGAGCATCTGCCTCCAGACTTCTGGGTTGCTGGCTGTCGACATCAGCAGAATTAACATGATGTAATTTTTCACCCTCGCACCTAGACACTAACTGCACTTAGGCGCTAAAGCCACCATTTTTTTCCACGTCGGCTTTGTCTAACTCAAGTAAATTCTCCTGTTGTTTGCTACTCATTCTTTCAAATAAAAGTTTCATCATATCCTCGCGCTGATTTTCTGGAATATGGTTTTGGATTAAACCGCCTATTGTTTTTAGCGGGTCTGGGGCGTTATCTGCAACATCCGACTGGTTGCTATTAAGTTGCCCCATTTGCTGCACTTGTTCATCCGTAGTTAAAACTTTTGTAATCGCACTATTTGCATTCGGAAACGGAGTTTGTCCGGTAGCCGCTTGTTCAATTGGATCGACTTGTTGATTACTCATCATAATTCCTTTTACTTTTATCTGTGACTGTTTCAGTGGGTTTGTTGATAAGACTCAACTGGAATTTTTAAGTCGGGATGATTTTTTATTAGTGCAGCACGTTCTGCGGTTATTGCAATATGGCTCAAATACTCTGTTGCCAGCGCTGTATTTTTATCTTGTGTATTGATATCCATTACTATTTTTCCAATATTTATTATAGTCGTATCTTTGCTATCTCATCAAACGAGGCTGGGCCATCTTCTTGAATTTGATAATAAATGTTTTCAACCAAGGCACTTAGAACAATATGAGCGTATTTATTTGATGATGAATTTTGAATAAAATTACTTTCATTTTTTTCATAAAAAATAAGTGCACTTTTTAGCTCAGGGTAATTATTTAGCAGTCGAGTACGCTCTTCTGGTTTTTGTATTGCCTGCTTAAATGCATTTGCAAGGTCGTCATTGCTGTCGTATTGAGACATTTGATTTCCAAAATTCAATGGTTACCGCTCTAAAACAGCTTCTGTAGCCACATGTTTTGATTCATCTGTAGATGCGCCGTATTCATTTAGGCGGATATAGGCACTTATATTTTCAACTGAGTGCTTCAACACCTCAATATCATCTTTATTTAAACCACTTTTATTGTCCGTTTTAGTAGGTGTACTTAGTAGTGATTCGATAGCCTCATAGCGTTTTAAAGGTGTTGCCAGTCTTGGGTTGTCTTTGACCATTTGCTTACGTGCGGCTATTTCTTCTGCCGTTGGTTCTAGCTGATCTCGTACTTCAGGCTGCATGGTTTGGCTAAAAGTTTCAGCTAACAGCTCATTTTTAGCTTCTGGTCCGTAATAGTCCACCCCATGTTCTTTGATGTTATAGGCTAAAATCCCAGCTTTAGACTGTAAAGCCAATTTTTCTGTCTGGTTTACTTCCCCATCTTTGCCATAGTTTTTTTCATCTGTTACGTAAAAAGCTGTTGCATTTTCAAGTTCCGGTTTATCTTTCACCATTTGACTGCGTAATGCGGAATCTTCTATATGATCCTTGAAATATGTAGCATATTGACTGTTGTTTAACGCGCTCATTTTTTACTCTCCCGTTGTATTTGATGAAGTATAAGATGGCAAAAGCAATTGTTATGCCAATTTAAATTTTTTCAACAAAATCAATCGGTTGATGTATATGTGTGGAAAACTGGCTCTAAAAACGGAAATTAATAAATTGAATTTGTAGTTAAAAGATAACCGAGTTCTTAGTATGATGGTATAACCCATTGAAAATTGACTACATTTTATGTAGTCAAATCGCTACATCACTCAACTGGCTTACTTTCTTTGAACATGGCAGGCGTGAGTTCATGCCGCTCTAGTAACTTGTAAAATTCAGTACGATGGCGCTGGGCTAGTGATGCAGCCTGGGCAATATTGCCACTTGTGGTTTTAAGTAGGTTGATAAGATAATTACGTTCAAAGTTTTTACGTGAGGCTTCAAAAGGCATGATGATGCCAACGTTATCTTGCAGTGCTTTTTGTACTAATGATGCCGATACAATAGGAGTGGTAGCAAGAACAACCGTTTGCTCAACAATGTTTTGTAGCTGACGTACATTGCCCGGCCAAGGTGCCGCAATAAGTAATTGCATGGCTTCGGGTGCAAAGCCATTAAGTTTTTTATCGTATCTTTTACACAATGCCTGCAATAAATTATTGGCAATCAACGCAATGTCTTCGCGTCTCTCCGCTAAAGTGGGAATAGACAAGCCAACAACGTTAATTCTGTAGTAAAGGTCCTCGCGGAAGCGCTTGGCTTTCATTTCTTCTACAAGGTCGCGGTGCGTGGCAGAAATTACTCGAACGTTGATAGGGATGTTGGTATTAGAGCCTACGGGACGAACAACGCGCTCTTGTAATACGCGCAATAGTTTTACTTGCAGCAATAATGGCATATCGCCAATTTCATCAAGTAATATTGTGCCACCTTCAGCGCTTTGAAATAAGCCTTTATGGTCACTCACGGCACCTGTAAATGCACCTTTACTATGCCCAAAAAGTTCAGACTCCAATAATGACTCAGGCATGGCGCCGCAATTAATTGCCACAAAAGGTCCCGCTTTGCGTGGGCTCACCTGATGAATAGCATGCGCCAACAACTCCTTACCAGTACCGCTTTCACCTTGAATTAGAACGCTGGCGTCAGAGGCTGCCACTAACCTTGCTTGGCTGATTAGGTTTTCCATTTGAGGGCTACGTGTAAAAATACCTTCACGCCAAGCATTCTCTTTACTCTTTGACGTACTTGAATGCACGCTTGTGCCTATTGCAGCTTTGATTTTATTCAACAACGTAGCTTCGTCAGCAGGCTCCTCAATGAAATCAAAAACACCGTGCTGCGTTGCAGTTACCGCTTGAGAAATCGAACCGTGCGCAGTCAATATAATCATTGGAAGTGCTGAATCGGTTTGATGGATAGTGTCAAATAAATTTAAACCATCCATGTCAGACAGGCGTAATTCAGTAATCACCAGTGCAGGGCGCTCAATAGAAATTTGAGCTAAAGCCTCTTGACCACTTTTTGTGGGTTTTGCTTGATAACCAGTCGTTTGAAGTAATTTGCATAATAGTATTAGTTTCTCTACATCACTATTTACCACCAGTATTTTTTGTTTATTATCAATCATTTGCTTGCGTCCGACTTTCCTATGTTATTTGAGTCATATACAACAATCTGCAAATGTTACTCCGTTTGCGTACTTGATGAGCTCTTAGAATTAGAGCTATTGGGAATAGTTAAGTGGAATTTACAATAGTTTACAAACTGAAATTTCCAATCATTTACAATACTTTTACAAATCATTACATTTAGTAATAAATAAAAAAATAATATAAGTTTGATTGGGGGAAGTTGTATGGGGGAAATATTTATCGCTTCATTGCTAGCACTTTTGCGCCTTAAATTTATTAAATGTTTAGTGCAGTTAACCAACTTTCTGGCTGACACTCCACTCACCTCACAAGATTGGGTAGTTAGTTCGCTATGCACAATGACGGCATTTAAAACTACCTCTATTGAAACTTGGTAGATTTGATGGACTTTAATGCATTAGCCGCAGAGTGTGCCCCATGGGTAGCTCCGCAAACCATGGCTGCCATTGTTAAAACAGAGTCACAATTCAAACCGTTTGCTATTAATATTAATGGTGGGGCAAAGCTTGAGCGTCAGCCTGCTACTAAAGAAGAGGCTGTGGTTACGGCGAAGTGGTTAATTAATAATAATTACAATATTGACTTAGGGTTAGGGCAAGTCAATTCGGTAAATCTTACCAAAACTAATTTGAGTGTGGATGACGCTTTTGACCCATGCAAAAATTTGGCAGCCGCAGCCACTATTTTGCAATGGAATTATGCGTCAGCCAGCAAACGTATTCCAGGTGAGCAAGCTGCACTCCATGCAGCTATCTCGGCATACAACACAGGATCTTTTACTAAAGGATTCTCAAATGGTTATGTGCAAAAAGTAATGATCAACGCGAAATCTTCAACCGTACCAAATAAATCGATTATCTCACCGATCCCTTTAATTAATATTGCTAAACGCACTCCTGCAAGCTCTTCGAATACAGTAGCAACAGAGTTATCTGCGGTGAAAATTAAAGCAGTTCAGTCTAATAGCGAGAGTCAAGTGTCACCAAGGAGTGTTTACGGGAGTGAGCAATCGACACAAAGCGTCATGGTTTACTGAATGAATTGCAATGGTTGAGTAAGTTGTTCTTGTAAGTCTGTAAATTAAGTGTAGGGAGTCTTGTTGGTGGTTTTTGATATTTATTTATTTTTGAAGGGGAATATTTTGATGGGTAACAACACTTTTATTAAAAATGCTAAAGAGGCTTTGAGTTTAAAGCCATTTCAAACTAGTAACGTAAGTTCTATTGAACAACGAAAACAATCTGGTCGACTGATGCGTTTTATATTGGTTTCAGCAAGTGTTTGTTTTGTAGCCTTAGAACCATCAATTGTCAGTGCTGCGGATACTGGCACCACAGCAGGCGGTTTAGAGAAAATGGTGACAAATATAGTATCTGTCCTAACGGGTACTTTTGGTAAAGGTATTGCAACCATTGCCATCATGGCTATGGGTATTATGGCAATGTTCGGCAAATTGGAATGGGCAACAGCTGTGAAAGTGATTATTGGTATCGCTGTTACTTTTGGTGCCGCGTCTATTGTTAAATGGCTAACTGGTGGTACAGCTTTTGATTCGATTTCTTACTTAATGATACCTGCTACTTATTTGGCATAATTTAAAAAGTTGCAGGAGGCTTTATGAATAAAAATCTACATAAAGATATACTTTTTGTCGCGATGACCAGGGTACCCACTATTTTGGGGGTGCCTTACGTAGCTTTTATCCTAGAGCTGGTGTTTGCTTCTGTCGTTAATGTGGTCTCTGGTAATCCTTTGTACGCATTATTGGTGCTACCTGTACATGCCATTTTTTATATGATCGCCGCTCATGACCCTGGAATTTTTGCTGAAATAGAAATTTGGACAAGAACCATTGGACGTTGTTTAAATAGAAGGTTCTGGGGTTCAGCAAGCTTCTCTCCCCTTGTAACACGTAAGTGGAAGAGGTGAACGGTGCGGAAAAAGAGTTCTGTTTAGGACTCAGAACTGTAGCTGCTTACTAAGCATAATGTAGGAAAGTATAGACCTGTTTTTACAAAGGCAATGCTGGTTTAAATAAACCTAATAATGAATTTTTCTAGATTCATTATTAGGTTGATAGTTTTAATAAAGTTAGCAAAACTAATATTAATGTAGCTGGAATAATAAACAGGAAAAAAAATGGGAGAGATGTTTCAATTTTCTAAATTTCTAAAAAGCGAGTTAGAGGCTTCCTCGTTTATTCCGTATGCCAGTCATGTGACTGAAAATACCATCAAGTTGGTAGGTGGCGACTTTATTCAAATTATTAAACTACAAGGTGCCGCGCACGAAAGCGCCGATATTGAAGACATCAACAATTGGCATAACCAGCTTAATGGCATGATGCGTAATATTGCGTCAGCCAATGTTGCTTTATGGACACACGTAGTACGTCGAGAATATAACGAATATCCTGAAGGTAAATTTCCAGCTGGTTTTTGTAATGACTTCAATGAAAAATATCGTTCACAGATGGAAAATGACCGCATGCTGGTCAACGAGCTATATCTGTCAATAGTTTATCGTCCACAGCCTGTGGCAGCGACTAAATGGTTAGATAGATTCAATATACAAAGTAAAGAAGAGTTGGACGAGTTACAAAATGACTATCTGGAAGCGATTAATGAAGTCAGTGGAGCTGCAATGGCTGCATTATTTCGTTATGAACCTGAAATGCTTGGTTGTTATGAACATAATGGCGTGATGTATTCAGAATTGTGTGAATTGCTTGCATATTTAGTGAATGGCGAATGGCAAAAATTCCCGCTACCAAGATCAGAAATCAAGGATGTACTGACTACATCACGCCCGTTTTTTGGTAAAGGTGGCTTGATGTCACTTAAATCAACAGTTAATACAAAGTTTGCTTCTATTCTTGCAATCCAAGAGTATCCTTCAATGACCCAACCTGGCTTGCTTAATGAGCTCTTAGGGCTACCATTTGAGCTTGTTATTTCACAATCGTTTACATTTTTGTCTAAACCAGTCGCTGTTGGCAGAATGCAGCGGCAGCATGGACGTATGGTTGCTGCTGGTGATCTGGCAAAATCGCAGGTCAACGCACTTCATGATGCACTAGATGAGTTGATTTCAAATCGCTTTGTGATGGGTGCGCATAATATTAGCTTTATGCTGTATGCAAAAAATCAAAAGCAGTTAACCGAATATGTTAATTTGGCTGGGGCCTCATTATCAAATATTGGTGTTAAATGGACACGCGAAGAAATGGGTATCGCTGGCTCATTTTACGCAATGTTGCCAGGTAATTTCAAATACCGAGTTAGAGTCGGCGACATTACTAGTCTTAATTTTGCAGGGTTTTCCAGTTTCCATAATTTCCCGATTGGGCGTATAAAAAACAATCAATGGGGAGATGCGGTGATGATGTTTAAAACCACGTCCAGCAGCCCGTATTACTTTAACTTTCACCGAGCTGAAGGTAAAGAAATGCGGATTGATAAAAACCATAAAGACTTAGCAAATACCATGGTGATTGGTCAATCTGGTGGTGGTAAAACGGTGCTGGAAATGACCATGCTAGCTATGGCGATGAAGTTTAACCAACCACCAGAAAATCCAGCTACTTATATTTTGTTTGACAAAGACTTGGGCGGCGCAATCGGTGTGCGGGCTATGGGTGGTAAATATTACCCCATTAAAAATGGGGTGCCTTCAGGGTTCTCACCGTTCCAGCTAGAACCCACTCCCGATAACTTGGTTTTTTTAGAAGCTTTAGTTAAGAAGCTGGTTCAGCATGAAGGTATGCCGCTGACACCTGCACAAGAAAAAGAAATCAATCAGGCAATTGTCGGGGTGATGGGAGCAACTAAGAATAAACGTCGCCTAGGTGCTTTGCTGGAGTTTTTTGATCCGACAGATGCCAACGGCCTGCATGCACGTCTATCACGCTGGTGCCGAGGTGGCGCATTAGGATGGTTGTTTGACAACGCTGAAGATACATTTTCACTTGAAGGTTCACCAATATTTGGTTTTGATGTGACAGATTTTCTTGAGAATGAAGAAACACGTACGCCAACCATCATGTATTTGTTCCATCGCATTGAGAAACTCATTGATGGCCGTCGATTGATAATCTTTATGGATGAGTTTTGGAAGCTATTACAAGATGAATATTTTGAAGATTTAGTACAAAACAAACTTAAAACAATTCGTAAGCAAAATGGCTTTTTGGTGATGTTTACACAATCACCACGCGATGCACTCACGTCAAAGATTAGTCATTCGTTGATTGAACAAAGTGCAACCAAAATTTTCCTGCCTAACCCAGGTGCGGATTATGAAGATTATGTCAATGGTTTTAAATTGACAGTGCGTGAATATGAAATTATTAAAGACTTAGGCGAAAAATCCCGTCAATTTTTAATTAAGCAAGGGCAAAACTCTGTGGTTGCAGAGCTCAACTTGCGTGGGTTTGATGATGAACTAGCAGTACTTTCTGGCAATACAGCGACATCATTATTAGCAGAACGGTTGGTAGTTGAGTTAGGGGATGATCCTGACAAGTGGCTGCCTGAATTCCATCGTGTTCGTAAAGGAGATTGAAATGAAAAAAACACTTAGCACGGTAGTTTTAGTGGTTGGTCTTTTTAGTGGTGGCAATGCCCATGCCATTGATGCAGTGATTGATGCAGCAAATATTGTTCAGACTTCATTAACAGCTGTTAAATCTGGATTAACTGCAGCTTCAACAGCAATAATTGAGGCCAAAACCACGCTTATGGAGGCATGGGATAAGACAGTTTGGGCTCAGCAAGCAAAAGATATGATTAAATCTATTGAAGAAATACAAAATACCATAAAAAAAGTTAATGAAGCAAAAGAAACGCTTACTAAGCAAATTACTGGGCCAATAGAAGCCGCAACTGGCTACCTCGACAAAGTGGAAAACCTAGGTAAGGATAACCCGCAGGCCGGTGTTAACTATGCTTATGCACAATTACTTCCTAATGAAGTGATGACGACAGTAACATGCGCTGATGGAAAAGCTTGTGAAACAACTGATAGCGGCTATAAAAGTGTGAGTGCTGATGTTGCTTCAATTGATCTCCGTGATAGCTTGAAAGTAAAAGCTGAAGACGTTGGCGGAAGTTTTAATTTTTTAGGGGTTAGTGTTGGATCAGGGAAAAGCATTGCACAAATATCGCGTGAAGCAGCCGAGTTAAACGCACAAGAATTGGCAGTCATTGATACGATGGCGCGTGAGGCTTATGTACAGGCGAGCAATCGTATTGTAGCAATTGATATGTTACGTGAAAGTTTAAGAAAACCACCAGCAGATAAGGAGAATACGCTTAAATACACAACAGATGTGCAGGCTATGCTTGTGGCCGAGCAGGCTTTTTTGACTAATGACCAAAATAGATTAGCTGCATTGTCCGTATTGCAACAGTCTCAGCGCGATAGATATGAGCAAAGTAAAAAAGAAATTGTGGACTATATTGCGTACGGTGATCGTGCAGTAAAAAGTGGTGCGTTTGACCCTAGCGATCCTTTAACATTTTTGACAGACTCCTCTTATCAAGGGTTGAAGCGTGTTGCAATAGCGGGAGTTACAAAAGGAGCATTTACAGCACTACAGGATCAGTACAAATAACTTTGATTAACTGGCAAGGTAATAGTTATCACCTTTAAGTTGCTGTGTTCAGAGTGCATTCACTTTGATGTGTAGCGATGATTTTAAAAAATCATTTGATAGGTGAGTGAATGAGATACCTTTTTATAATTGTGCTTGAAACGATTTTATAAGAAAAAAATTATGGATTTAACCCAGCTTTTTCCTGATTTAAGTACGCTGCAAATGCTTATATTGTTAGATGAATCGTTGCAGACTGCGCAAGCTGCGATGTTTTTTTATTCAGAGACGGTTGTCAAGGGAATTAGACTTTTTGCAAAAAATACAGCTATTATTTTTGTATTTCTATATGGTTGGGGCATGGTAACTGGCGCTATCAAAGAGCCAATTCAAGAAACCTGGACGCGGCTTTTTAAGTTATTTGCAGTTGTTACTATCGCATTAAATATTACCGCATATAAAGAAATCGCAACTTGGATTTGGGATTTACCGACATATTTAACCGACACACTCATACCTGCCAGCATCGTTACTTTTCTACAGTCCTTTCTACCTGCGGGCAGTTCTGATTTGGCGCTTATGTTGATTACTGTTTTTATGTCTGCAGCTGTGGAAATCATGAGTACTGGACTCCAATCATCAAACATCGGAGGACAAACTGACCCGACGGCATGGGCCGCCGCTATGGGTATAGGAGTTGCTGGTATGAGTTTATCTGCAATAGTTGCAGGTATTTTGTTGGTTGCAAAGTTTTCACTTTCAGTCTTAGTGGCTTTAGGACCATTTTTTATCTTGTCTGTATTGTTTGAGAAAACCAAACATTTTTTCGATGGATGGTTAGCACAAGTGATCAACTTTATAGTTGTCATATTAATCATGACATTGACTGTTTATGTGTTGTTCCCAGTGATATTGATTGCAATTAGTTCTTATTATCTGGTGATGAAATTTGTCGGCACACTATCATTAAAAGAAAGTGTTGAATTGGTTACGTTGATGGGTATTTATATCGCGATTATCAAACAAGTACCAACAACTGCTGCTGCTTTGGTGCGAGGTTATGCGGTTGCATCACCTCAAGAGCGTAGTTTAGGGGGGGGGCATGCTGGCTCTAATGGAGGGAAAAGTGCTGGTCAACAGCAAGCTGAGGTTAATTCACAACGTTGATAATTTATAAAGTGGTAATAATAAGGGGATGAGAATGATGGGGCATATTAAAAAAATTGGCGTTATATTTGTACTTCATTTCGGAATGGCTGGCTGTGCTTCTGCACCTCCGCCCCCTGAGTGCAAAGGAGAATTCAAACCTGTAAATAAAATAGAAAAAAATAATGCTGAAATTAGCAGTGCTATTAAGCTTGTGCGCTGTGGTGAAGGGGAGTTGCATGGTAACAAAGGTTGAAAAGAAAAATTTTGATAATTATTTGGCAGAGGCGAAGTCTTGGGAAACTGACAAAGTCAGAGGGCTGGAAAAATCTAAGCAAGTAGCTTGGATTCTAACAACGTTTTTTGGCGTATTGGCAATGTTGTCAGTAATCGCTTTGGCCATGTTAACCCCATTTAAAACGTCTGTGCCTTATGTGATACGTGTAGATAATGTCACCGGTGGCGTTGACGTGGTAAATGCATTAGTAGATGGTAAAACGAATTATGATGAAGCAATGAATAAATATCATGTTCAGTGGTATGTGCGCTGGCGTGAAGGATATTCAAAACACTTGATTAGCGATTATTATAAAAACATTGGATTGAGCAGTGCGCCAATAGAGCAGTCTAAATATGCACAATTGATTTCTCGCAACAATCAAAATTCACCATTAAATGTATTGGGTGATAAGGGGACAGCCTCTATTACAATCAAAAGCACATCGTTCATTAAGGATAATGTTGCGTTAGTCAGATATACCAAAGAAATAAGTAATGGTGGTGTCGCTGAGCTAAGCCATTGGGCAGCGACGATAGTATTTCAATACTCTGGCACCCCTATGTCAGAGCAGGACCGTGCAATTAACCCATTAGGTTTCCAAGTGGTTGAATATCGCAATGACCCTGATCAAGAGATTACAGAAAGGTCATTGCCATCAAGAGCTACCTTGCCGCAAGATTCTGCCATGCCGCCAACTACGCTTGCTGTTCCATCAATTCAATAGGGAGTTTGCTTTGAGATATTTGCTCATAATTTTAACCATGTTACCTAGCTGGGTCATGGCAGAAATTGTTCCTAATAAGAGTCCTTATGATTCACGTGTTAGGGTGATTGATTACAATCGTATGGATGTAGTAAAGCTATCTACATTTTATGGAGTATCAACCCACGTACAATTTGCCGATGATGAAACTATTAAAGATGTTGCGATTGGGGATGATCAAGCTTGGAATATAGTACCTCGTGGCAATCACCTGTTTATCAAACCAAAAGCTAAAAAAGCTGATACCAATGTAACGGTAGTCACGGATAAACGTGTGTACAACTTTGCATTGATAGTCGTACCTAGATCCACAAAAGATTCAACAGCTTGGAAAGACCCTAATTTGGTATATGGCGTATCGTTTCGTTACCCAGAGGAAGAAGCGGAAAAGTTAGCTACTGAATTAGCAGCTAAAGCCAAAGCCGATGAAATTAAACATCGTTGGGATACAGTGAAAACTAAATTCTCTAAAATAACTAAGGAGGGCAATGTTGACTACGTTGGAGGCAAACAGATTCCACTAGAACAGCAAAATTATGATTATTGGATGGCCGGCTCTGATGAAATAAGCCCTACAGCAGCTCGCGATGATGGTCGCTTTACTTACCTTGCTTTTAGTAATAACCGTGATATGCCAGCAGTTTATTCAGTAGATGCTACTGGTAAAGAGGCGCTCATTAATACCAATGTAGAAGGTAATACGATTATTATCCATCGCGTAACACCTAAACTGAAGTTACGAAAAGGAGGTGCTGTCGTATGTATCCGCAATAATTCCTTTGATCCAGATGGTGGTGCGGACAATACAGCTGGCACAATTGCACCAGATATTCAGCGCGTAATCAAGGAGAAACAATAGTGGCTATCTTTGATTCTATTAAAAATAAGAGTTCTGGTGGAAATAAGCATCAAACTCATGACGCTGTGTTAGCCTCCCCCCCTTCAGATATTGAAGATATGATTGATGATGAAGTGCCATCTGTTAATCGTCGCAAAGGCAAGGGAAGGTTTGGTGACATGTTGGGATTGGCAGCAATTATTGGCGCAGGTTTAACAATGTTGTACTTTATTAATTCAGGTGATGAAAAGAAAGTTGAGCCAAAGCCAGAAAAATCGCAAATTAGAAGCAGTTTGCCACCGCTCGTGATGCCAGCTCCACCACCACCAGCTGAATTTATCGTGCCACCAGTCCAGCCAACGACACGACAGCCTATTCCATTGCAGGACTTAGGGCAATCTAATGCTACCGCCTTAAATAGGCCACAATTACCAACATGGTCGGATAGAAAAATGTCTGGAGGTCTTGTGCTTGGTTCGCAAAATGGGGGTGGCAGTACGACATCGTCAAATGCGAAATCGCTAGAAAAAGTCGCTTTAACTGACATTCCAGACACTAGTCCATTAGCATTGAAGCTTAAACCTACGGTATCTAGCGGGGTGTCGGCTAATTTACTACCCAATAGAGATTATCTAATCACAAAAGGTACAGCGCTAGACTGTGCTTTAGAAACTGCCGTCGATAGCACGGTGCCTGGTATTACCACTTGTCGATTAACGCGTGATGTTTATTCAGATAACGGGCATGTAATATTATTCGACCGGGGTAGCCAATTGGTCGGTGAATATCAGGGTGGACTCACTGCAGGTCAAGCACGAATTTTTGTGCTGTGGACACGTGCTAAAACGCCCAACGGGGTAATTGTTGCGCTTGATTCACCGGGCACTGATGCACTTGGCAGGTCTGGTCATGCAGGGTGGGTGGATACGCACTTTTTTGAAAGATTTGGTGCGGCAATATTAATGAGTCTGGTTAAGGATGGATTGACCGTTGCAAAAAATAACAATAGTTCATCTGTGACTATTGGCGGAGGTGGTAGCGACCAATTAGCCACTGAAATTCTAAAAAACACTGTCAATATTCCACCAACCTTATATATCAATCAGGGTGAGCATATTCAAATTATGGTGGCAAGAGACCTAGATTTCTCTACCGTTTATGGTTTAGAGCTGAAAGAGTAGCAAGTGTTGAAAGCGCATGTCAGTGTTGATGATATTCAATCGTCAGAGATGTTGGATGAGTACCTGCTACCGATACAGAGGTTTATTGACGATGCGTCATTAACTGAAATTTGTATCAATCGCCCAAGAGAAGTTTGGACAGAGGGCAGCGAAGGCTGGCAACGCTATGAAGTATCAGAACTTTCATTCAGTCATTGCCGCCAGTTGGCGACCTTGATTGCCAGCTATAACGGCAAAGCAATTTCGGCCGACAAACCTGTGCTGTCATCTGCGCTACCTAATGGCGAACGGGTACAAGTCATTATTCCGCCTGCCTGCGAACCAAATACTGTATCTATCACTATCCGTAAACCGAGCATGATAGATAAAACGCTTGATGAACTGGATAGTGAAGGTGCATTTCAGGAGGTTGAGCATCTTGATGCTGGATTAAAACCCTTTGAGCATGAGTTGCTAGCGCTAAAGGGAGAGGGAAGCATTAAGGAGTTTCTAGATTTAGCTGTGCGTTCTCACCGAAATATTCTGATTGTAGGTAAAACGGGTTCGGGTAAAACCACCATCACTAAAAGCCTAACCCGAAGCATACCCGGTGATGAGAGACTGATTACGATTGAGGATGTTCATGAGCTGTTTTTAAACCAACATTCGAATAAAGTGCATTTGTTTTATGCTCGAGAAGATGAGGGTGGGTCTAAGGTAACACCTAAACAGGCGCTGGCTTCTTGCCTGCGCATGAAACCTGATAGGATTTTATTGGCTGAACTACGTGGCGACGAGGCTTGGGAGTTCATCAAGTCTGTTAATACAGGTCACCCGGGCTCGATATCTACCATGCATGCAAATGGTGCTTTTGAGGCGTTTGAGCAACTGACAGCTTTAATTAAAGACAGCCGAACTGGCGCACACCTAGATACTGCTTATATCAAAAATAGATTATATACAACGCTGGATATTATACTTTTTTACCACAAACGCAAGCTTAGGGAGTTGTATTACGACCCTGAATTTAAACGTAAACAGATGAACGAGGGGCAGGGTAATCAGGAGCATATAAAAGATCATTCTAAGGTTGTTGCAAAGAGCTCATTAACTGAACGTATTGTGCAACATTTTAACGGTGGCAGACGGCAAACGGATCGTATAGATTAATGAGTAATCGAGATTTTTTACATACCCCTTGGGGCAAGGTCGCGATTGTGGCGATGTTAGTAGCATTAATCGCAATATGGTTGATGATAGCTGGAGCTGTCTTACTTATCGCATTCAAAAAAGATCCGAATGATGCAACGTTATTAACGCTATATCAGTATTGGTACTATTACCGAGACAATGTTGAGGTTATGGATTGGATATATAAGGCCAGTGGCATTACTTCAGCCATTATGGCGCTTCCAATAATAGCGATTTTAATTTCACCCAGTAATAAAAAGTTATTTGGTGAAGCACGCTTCGCCAAGCGCATTGATATTCAAAAGGCCGGACTGCTTGGTGATAAAGGTATTATCGTTGGTCAATTAGGATCACGTTATTTAATGTTTGGTGGTCAGCAACATGCCATTATTTCCGCACCAACCAGAAGCGGCAAGGGTGTTGGTATAGTGATTCCGAATTTATTAAATTGGCCCGAAAGTGTTGTTGTACTCGATATCAAACAGGAGAACTGGGATGTTACCAGTGGTTATCGGCAAAAGCATGGTCAGGAATGTTATTTGTTTAACCCAGCAGCGGCTGATTATCGTACGCATCGCTATAATCCGCTGGCTTACATCAGCGCAGACCCGAACTTTCGTATTGATGATGTGCAAAAGATTGCCAATATGTTGTTTCCTGATGTTCAGGGAACTGATGTTATTTGGACGGCGACACCACGAGGGCTGTTTTTAGGCATTGTTCTTTATCTTGCTGAAACACCCGACAAACCAGTGACTTTAGGGCAGGTTGTAAGGGAAACGCTAAAAGATGGTGATGGCTCGCAATATTTCGCCGGTGTTATCAATAATAGAGTAGCAGAGGGCAAACCGCTTTCAAATGCTTGCGTGAGAGCACTAAATAGCTACATATCGATATCTGCTGAAAATACACGAGCAGGCATTATGACCTCATTCCGATCGCGTTTAGAGCTTTGGATGAACCCGCTTGTAGATGCAGCCACCAGTGCAAATGACTTTGACTTGCGTGATGTACGCAAAAAGAAAATGTCAGTTTACCTCGGGGTGACCCCTGATAACTTAGAGCGTATGGCACCCCTATTGAACTTGTTCTTTCAGCAGTTAATTGATTTGAATACACGTGAGCTGCCCAATCAAAATAAGCTAATCAAATATAGTTGTTTATTACTGATGGATGAGTTTACCGCTATAGGGAAAATTGGAATCTTGTCAAAAGGCATTAGCTATATTGCAGGTTATGGCCTGCGAATGCTACCTATCATTCAGAGCCCTGCGCAATTAGTCGATGTTTATGGTGCTGATGCGGCACAAACTTTCACGACCAATCATGCTTTAAATATAATTTTTCCGCCCAAGGCCTCTGAAACTCAGACCGCTAAAGATATTTCAGAATGGTTGGGTTATGAAACTGTTAAATCCGTTTCAAAATCAAGGTCCAGGAAAATGTTTAAGCAAGATAATGACTCAAATAGCACGTCCGAACAACAGCGAGCTTTAATGTTGCCGCAAGAAATCACTAGTCTGGGGGCACGACGTGAGCTCATTATTATGGAGAATGTCCCTCCAATTTTAGCGGATAAAGTCATTTACTTTAATGATGTCGTATTTGTTGAGCGATTGAAAAAAATATCCAAAACGTTACGTAAACTGGGCGGTAAGTTACCTACACAAAAACAAATGGACGAGGCTATCGGATTAGGGGAACTCGCTGCAAAAGTGCCTCACATTGATCTTGAAGCCCATCATAAAGAAACGGGGGGGGATGTTGCCATTACCGTCACTGTTCCCTCTAAAGGTGGCGGCACTGCTGTTAAAAGACCTATAACTGCAGAAGATATTTCAAACTTAAGTAATCTTAAACTGGAAGACTTTGCGGTGGATTTTTCTTCAGTAAAAAAACCACCGCCAGGTGAGATGGATGAAGCCGCGCTAAAGGCTTATGCCGATGATTTATGCAGAGCCATGGGGATGCAAGTGTAGTTAAACTTATGGACAATAATGACGCGAATTCTGCAAGCCCCACACAAAATGACGCAGGTCAGCAGTTGCATATTATTAAAGTTTATCCCTTGGATGGAAAGCCCGTGGCTCAAAGCCAGTTTTGGGTGGCGGTAACTCAAGTGCAGAACGAGTTAGTTAAAAGACTATTTTTACGTGATGGGCAACAGCACCGTTTGATTTCTACCGACTCAGCGATGCGCTTGCTTTCTAGTGAAAACAGAATGGATTTATCTGTAATTTTAAAAGTGTCATCAAAAAAAGGCGGTTCAACGCCTGCCGTTGTTCTAAATTCAATTGAACCTATTCGCGATCAGTCGTCACCCCGTAGCGTAAATCAGTCCGTAAGTACATGTAGTGCTTATATTACAAGACACAGCCCTAGTTTAGATAATGTAGCCAATGTGCTTAGTACAACATCAACCGATTTAGTCGCCATCGCCACCTTGGTGCAGACGGCGCAGTTAAGAAGCTGGGGTTCAATAAAGGTAACCGGTTCTGCGTTTTTTAGAAAGCAAGTGTGGCTAGAGGCTGTATCAAGAGGGTTATACGTAGAAGGTTACATGCATACTGAGGACGATAGGCGGGCGTTATTCATGCGCATACCAAAGTCTGCACAAATGTATATTAGACCGGAATATAGACCAACAGAAACCATAAAGAAAGCGTCAAATGCTGACTTTAAATCCAAATCAAAAATTATTAAAAAAAATATCACGGATGGTAAGAGCCAGCATGAATTAGATGTGACCGATCTATCGGAACAGGAACTCATATACCTGCTTATGCGCGTTCATCAAATAGAGTTAGGTAAAACAAGTATGACTAGCATTCACTTAACTTTGCAACCGATATCAAACATAGACGCGATTGCAATAGACAATGAGGGGACTTTTATTGAGCATTGAGTCACTTAACGATGAGGCCGAAGTTTAATACATGTGTGTAGTTGAGCGGCTACGGAATAATTATAAATACATCAGCTATTAACAGATAAACACCATAACCATATGTTAATAAAGGGTTTTTATAATATGGCATGTTGCTTGCTACTTTAAACTCAAGTGGCAATATAAATTGAATTTATAAAGGATTATGTGATGGCTGAAAATAACAATCTAGATCGAGCACAATCTGTACGTAATGAACAGGCGGATGCTTTTTTACAAATCATAAATTCACAGGTAACTGAAGAAAAAGGAAGGCTTTTACAAAAGCACCCTGAGTTGACAAATATTGTTGACTATTACGAAGTAGACTTAAAACTACATGCTAATAACCCAGGGTTTAAAGAGAATTTTGAAAATGGACGCTATGTAAATACGTTGTTAGAGAATATCAGGCATGGGCAACTCCATGAATATGATTCACCTGCGCAGTCACAGAATAAAAGCCATTTAGTGCTAGCTAATAAAGATTACGATTCAACCACTAAGATACTAACGGGCTTTGACATTAACCTTGGTGACAATCAAAAGCCGCTACATATTGATTTGAGTCATTATTCTCCTAAAGATAAATCACCTGAAGAAACACAAAAAATTCGCGAAGATTTTTATGATGTTTATCAAAGCGCAATTAACAGAAACCCTGACAAAGCAGAAATTACGTTTAAAAAAATTGCGGAAAGTTTTCCTGATGGCATTTCATGGCGTTCACCAGATCAAGAATTAAATCACCTCATTAATTCGCATGTGTTAAGTATGCAAGGTGTGCCAAATTTAGGCGTAATCGCTTCAAAGAGTTTTGGGGAAGCGTTCATGAGAATTCATAATGACAGAGCGGATAGCCCGCTGAGGCATGGTGATGTGGATATCCCTAAATCTAAACTTGTTGACCTAAAAACCTTGTCAGAAACTATTAACCAAAATGACTATTTCACCAAAAATCAAAAACAGTCTCTAAATCAATTGATTGCAGAAAACTTCAATCAAACAGAATTTTTGCGTTTAGTGCCTGGCCAGCAGCTAAGTTAATTTATTCCATATTCTTTATTAAAGTGACATCAGACAGATAATTTTTATGACAAACGCCGTAACTCAACAATCATCATTATTATTAAATCAAAGTTTACCTGACGCTCTTTCAGGCGATGAGGGCATACAAGTATGCAAGGTAAATTAGAAGTTGCAGATAAACAACAATGAATTGTTGGATAACTAATGCAAATACATCACAAGTAAAGGCGCGTAATGGCAAATGGAATCAAACCAGTTGGGCTAGGAGCAAACCTCAATCTGGTTGTTCCAGATGACGCTTATGGATTTGCTGCGCCATATGCAAATTATACCGGTGCATATAGCGTAATCGCACATGGACCAAGTGCACAAAACGAGTTCTTTCTTTACAGTAAGCATGAAATTAGTCGAAATTCTATGGATGCACAATTCTCCCCTCATGATCTGGCTAATATAATTAAAATGGATCCGCAATATCATCAGGGTCAACCAGTCATTTTATTTGCATGTAATGCAGGCAAGTGGGGCAAAGACTCGTATGCACAGGCGCTTGCTAAAGAAATGAAGGTTAATGTAATTGCGCCTACGGAGAATATCACCCCGGTGGCTTTTGGGGATAAAACAGATTATCACTTCAAAGAGTGGGTTGTGGCAGAGCATGTTACTGATCTTTTAACGATAAGGTTGCTAGGCAAGGAGCTGTACAAGCCAGCAACATTTGATAAGTTTGTTGATGATGACGAAGGAAGAGATGCTGAAGGAAGACGTCATTATTTAAAAATAGAAAATCCAGGTAGTTTTGCTACGTTTAGCCCAACACAACAAATTAACTCTGGCATTCAGATTACCTCTGCAATAAATAACAACATCCCTAAAGCTATAGGGATTACTGCTGACGGGCTTAGTAGTCCCGAGTTATTAACACTCGAACAAAAACTGGTGCAACTGGCGCAATTTGTTAAAACACTTCCATCTGCACAGCAACAGCCAATTCAAAAAAATATAGCCGATTTAGCAACTGCACACCATATCAACCTTGCTAATCTGCTTACGGACAATGCAGATATTGAAAAAAGTATTTAAAAGAACTGCCAATACAAAATATCTAAGAATAGACAATTGCCCAGAAATTTTAAACTAATAAAATCAATAGGTTAAATTGATGTCACTAATTTTATACAAAAAAATATATTTAAAATCAATAAGTTATATATTTTATAATAATTGTGTAGTGATATCACTACACAATTAAGTGTTGTGGCAATGTTGAAGAGCAGTAAATATTTTAAGTAATTGAAATTATTCAATATTATATCGATGGCATAGCTTTTGCTAATTAAGCTTAACCATTTCTAATTTGTACAAAATTACTTTATGAATGCGAGTAAGTTTGAATAGGTTTTAAACTTTTTAAAACCAATGGCTTTGTTTAAAAAATTATAGGTTCACTAGGGAGCGCGACATGGCAGATCAAAAACAAGAAAAATTAAGTGCAGACATCAAAGTAACTATAGAAAATGGCATCGCCAGAATAGAGCACTCTGATGCTTATAACGCACAGCAAGAGCGCTACTTTGCAGGTGACAATTTTACCAAACAAGAAAAAGCTGCAAATGAGAAGTTAATTGAAGCTGAAGAGATTCAAATTATTAAAGCACAACTTGACCCTGCTGCATATATCGAACAGCAACAGGTAAGCACTGACCATGACTCAACATTGCAAGCGGCCACGAGCGCTGCGGTGAAGCAAGATCAAGTAGCCTCATCTAACAATCTAAAAAATCAAACCGGGGTGCAATCACTTGAACTTCTAGAAAAGCCACCTATTGTCAAAGCCGGACTTAAAGAACAGCTACCTGCAACGCCCGCATTTCAAGAGCCACAGCAAAGCCTAAGTGAAGAGCAGCGTTTTGAGAGAGCCAAGCATGCTTTTGCAGAGGCTAAACCAGAAGATTTAGCTGTAGCTAAAAGTAATTTAGAGGGGGTACAGCAAAAACTTTGGGCAGTAGCAGACAATTTAAAAAATATTGGCGTGGTGATGACTCCTGAGCAAATTGCAATGGGTCAGAAAAAAGCTTTTATGGATGAAGGGGATAAACTTTTTGAGATTAATGAAATTGCCAGTAATAGAAATTCCAATGCGCTGACATGGGAAGTCGCTAACTATTCTCAAGGCGCGGGTAAAACTTTGCTCAATGCTGATGCTGGAGGCGGTGTTGCGGGTGCAAAAATTGGCACTGAATTACATCATGGCTTGAAAGCACCTGGTTTAGATTTGGCTGAAGTAAATGTAACTACCAGCACTACTAACGAAGGTGTTGTGAATGGAAGTGCCGGCGTTAGAGGCGTTAAACTTGTATATGGTAGCGGCGACCATAAAGTATTTTTAGCTGGGGCTGCGGATTTGACTGCTTCAAATTTGACGGGAGAAACTACCCAGTTAGGCGGTAACGTTACAGGGTTAGTCGTTAATACACACTCGTTAAATGGGCGCCCAACTTCTGAAATTATTGGAGCAAATGTTGATGTCTTGACTGGAAACAAAACCGCGGTCGGTAGTATTGCTCAAACTTTTAACGCTGATACCCGATACGCGACAACGGCTAGAGCGATAGGTACTGTTGGTGTGGAGTCTGGCTCTGGCAGTTTTAGTTTTGAGGCCTATCAAAGAACCGGTATTGAAGGCCTGACTGCTAGGCTAAATTTAGGGGTAGCAGATGTTGGCGGTAAAAATGAGCCGTCAGGAGGACTTGGAGTGAGTTACGGGTGGTAATTAGGGCGATTTAAAAATGGACAATCAAAAGGTGCAAGTTAACAACACAGTACTTAGCGGTAACGCTAAGGTGTCTGAGCCAATGGTGGACAGTCAGGGCTTAATTAAAGGTTTTATTATCGACAACCCTAAAGGTCCTGATGTTCAGGTTGATTTGCAACACTTTTTGCTGAATGAAGAAAACGTTGAGGAAAACAAAAAACTGCGGCAAACCATTTATGATACTTATAAGCTTGCAGCGCAATCGGTACCTGCATTTACGCCATTGGCAGAGTGTGTAGCACAGACATCGCAGCATATTTTGCATAGCGAAGCGAATAAACCTGAAGGGGTCTTTAGCAATATTATCTATTTAAAAAATGCTTTAAAAACAACAGACAATAATTTACTGGATGCTTTACCTGTAGTGAATATCGCAGGAAACCCAAATTTACCAGATAGAGAAATATCCGTTGAATTTGATACCGATGTAGGACACGTAAAAACGGTAGTTAAAGTTGAACAGCAAAACAAATATTATTTAGGTGAAGATGGTCTCTGGTATACCACTAACCCACTAGAAGTCATTACACATGAAATTGCACACGCCTGTAAAGATTTACAAAATCTCACGAAATCGGGTGATTTTGCTTATGAGTCCAGCAAAAAGCAAGGCATTACACCTGAAGATGAAAAACGCGTTATTAATTTTGTAAATCAAGTATTGCTACAACCTAGAGGCATGTCTGGACGAGATTTAAGTTCAGACACCGCAGTAAAACCAAATAATGCAACAATGGGTAAGTATGTGCCTTTAGATACGGTGGGTGTCGAGTGGTTAAAACATGCGCCAATTCCAATTGAATTGAAGTCATATTCTCAACCCAAAGTGATTGATTTTAATAGTCAGTCAAAAAATAATAGTCATGCCGTTACTGAGGAAACAGGCTCTGTACATCCGATAACATTGGTTCAATTAAAGCGTGAGCTTTCCTCATTTGATTCTGAACATCAGCAGAGTTTTGTTTTTTCTAGAATTAGTGAGGTGATGAAAGGTAATGGTTTTTTTCAAAAACCGACTAACTGTGATTCTGACTTAGCCTTTTGATCGAAAGTCCATTTATGTTTATCAATGATGAATCAGGCAATAAAAATACGTTAAATAACCCTGCAATGGATTCTGGCCTTCAAAATGATTTAACGCATGAGAAACCGGTACCAGCTTTTGCCAACGAAGCGCAATTGCTTTCTACAGAGAATGCACCGATTGGAACGCCACAAAATCAAACACCAAGCGTTGCAATGGAGCAGGAATCTGTTGTAAGTGATGATAAAGACGCGCGTAAACCGATTGGTTATGTAGAGCCGGCAATAAAAAACGCAGCTTATACTGCGCCAGAAAAAACTGTGCAAGTAACAGCGGTTGATAATATGCAGCAACGCATTGAGTCGCAAAATCAACTCAATTTGCAGGTGACTGCACAGGGGCGCCAAGAAAGTTTAAATCAAAATTCTTTAGAGGTTAAATCTAAACAAGAGGTGTTAGCGTTGTTGCAAGAACAGAACCGCCCTAATCTTGCTGGTAGGTTTGCCGCAATGAGTGCCCATGTTGAATCATCTCAAATGACGGATGAAAACAAAGCAGATGCGCAACAACGCTTAAATAAAGCCACGCTTGCATACGCAGAACGGATAGATGATAAAGAAATTTCACCCATTGATATTAATGTGGCACAGCGCGTCAATGACAAGATTTTAGAACGTGGCTAGCAAGCTGATAACCGCATAAAAATAAAGAAAAGTTCAATTAAAGGAAGTCGAAAATGGCAGACGTAATACAGGATAAAAATAACCCAAATATATGGCGAGAAGATGATATTACGATTATTAAAATACCTGAGTTAGGTGAAAAAGCGGAGATGCGTTTTCGCTTCCCGGAAGCGCATATTGAATTAGCTGGGCATATGAGTCCTGAAGATATTGCAAAAGCAAATAAAGCAGAATCTCGTGAATCGGTCGCAGACAGCGTAAAACCCCCTAAACTTATTATTGACGTAGTTAAGCAAAATGGTTTTAGTTCTGTTGGCAGTGATAGGGCTGAAACAGAAAAGATATTAGAGGAAATGTTTAATCATTCAAAAGCTCCGGAGACAAAGTTACAGCACGATTTAAATCAATTAATAGTAGATACATATCATCAAAATAAAGATGCATCAGGCAAGTCGATACCTATAGACATTGGCAAAAGTAATGACCTTACAAAGGATCAGTTGGGTGGTGCTTTACTAGAAAAAAACAATGGGCAAGCCGCACTTGGCATCAATCTAGAAGCAATGAAAAAATCTGAATATATTTATGTGGATACTGAAAACGGGCGTAATGTAAACAAGAATCACCCAGCCTCGGTAGTAGATATTTTTAGGCATGAGCTATTTCATTATGTCGATACGCATATGCAAGGTAAAGATAATGGGGCAAAAGAGGAGAAAGATGGTGAGGCACGTGCCGTTTGGTATGTTAATCAGTTTCAATCGGCAAGAGGTGAACCAAAACGCGCCTCATACGCAGTTTCGGATAATCCGGAAAATGTTGGGAAAAATCATATGCTACCTGAGTTGGTTGGTGAAAAAATGCCACTTGGTGATGCCCCATCTCATGGAAATTTAAGAGTTTACAAACCCATCGCAACTGAAGGTAAAGAGCACCAGCCTGAACAACCACTTCAATCAAAGCCTCAATCTCAAAACCAATCCAGTAGCGAAACAAACTTATTACCTGGATTGGCGGGATTTGCAAGAGGGGCTGATCTTTTTTTAAGTGAAAGAAGTGGATTATCACCTGAGAATCAAACAGGTGTTAAGGCTTACGTGGATAGTTTATTGGCTAAACAAAACTCTACTGGTAAAGATATTGTTGTATCCATAAGCGACACTACAGACGTAAAAACTACAGTTGAAAAAGAGCTGACACAAAATGCGTAAGTTAAATAGATATTCAATATATATCAACTAAGAAAGATAGACATGACCATTGAAAGAGATAAAGCAAACACTAACATTTCAATTGTGCACACAGCACAAGGCAAAATACGTTTTGATTTTGGCGCAGAAGGTAAAGCCATTGATGTCAATATTCAGGGGATTCCAAAATTAGACGCATTTAAAGAAGATGGTAGAAAAGAATTAGAAGCGTTGATGGATAAAACATTTAATCCATCGGCTGATTCAACCCAAAAATTAAAGGATCTGCAGGCTAAGTTTAATGAAACCATTATTGCTACTCAAAATGGCAAGGCTTTAGAGGTTGGCACTTCAGAAAAATTAACGAGTTTTGATACGGGCGGTGGAGGTTTAACGCGCAAAGTAGATGCAAGTGGCATGCCTGTTCAAGATGTTGCATTAGGTATCAACCTTGCCGAAGTAGTTAAAACTCCCTACAGAGACAATATGGGCAGGGATCACAAAATGAAGCCTGAAGACATTCTTAGGCATGAGCTATTCCATTATGTTGATAAAGCCAGTGACCCAAATCAAGTTTCAAAGAATAAAGATGACCCGGCTAGCGATTTAATGTTTAAGGAAAGACGCGCAGTTTGGTATGTTAATCAATTTCAATTAGCTGAAGATCCGCCTCGCGCACAAAGAATCTCTTACAAGACACTTAATTCTGATCTGGATACCGGCATAGCAGGTGCTGATGGAAAAGTGGCCGGTTCAACATTACCCGGTGCAGAAAAAGGTTACCCAGAGCCGAGCCCAAACAATCATCGAGAATATCCTTGGAATAAACAAGCAGAAAATTCAACTTCATCAAGTATTTCAGATTTTTCTAAAAAGCTAGATTTACCTGACGACTTACTCAATAACTTAAAAGGTGGGGCAGCGGCTATAAATCATGGTGATTATTTTTCTCCTGAACAAAAAGCACAACTCAATACACTGTTGGCCAACAACTTGAATGAAAGTTTTACATTAAAACAGTCGGAAAGAGATGTGTAAGTTTTGTGTGTGATTTAGGTTTTAGTATAAATTTGATTGAAAATAAAGTAGATATCCAGCAAGGAAGGTAAATGGCACAAGGTGATAAAAAAACTTAAGAGCAGGAATCTGCCGCGGAGAGAGATGTGCGGTTTATTAAAGATAATCCTGTAAAAGGCAAGGTTATCCAGTTATGTGCTGGATTTCTGGAGTCATTGATGTTCTAGATATCCAAGCCGTGACCATACCGGTAGAGCTAGTGAAAGCGCTAGCTCTGAGTCATCTATTTAGTTGTCTAACCATTTAATTAATCGGAAATTCAGCATGAAAATTAAACATAGCATGATATTTGTATCTGCACTATTTATTGCAGCATGTAGCCAAGCACCCGTTCAATCACCAATGGATGACGTACCACAAAAGGTGAGCCGCGATTATGAAGCGATAGGAGATGCTACTGGTATTCGTCCTTATGTTTATGGTAAACATACTTTAATAAAAATTGAAGCAGGGAAGCCAGCTTTTCTATCTTTTAAAGATGAAAATGGTGCTTCAGTGGGCTACAAGATACAAGGCGGCTATTATGTTCTGGATCGAAAACTAGATTCATTTACTGTCGCAGGGTTACGACGTGTGGTTCAGTTTAATCTGATTCAACAAGAGCCTTCTATTGTTGATGTTGAAAACACTGTAGATTTACAAATAGAAAGTGATGCTAACGCATGGTCATTAAATGAAAGTGCAGAAATATCAGCGGATACGGTACGCAAAATTAAAAGTGGCGATCCTATATACGCAATTATGAATAAACAAATGCAGCAACATCGCTATCTATTAAGTATTGCGAGTGAACATAAAAAATACACAGGGGAAGAGCTTTTTCAGATTAACAGTAGATTAGATTTAATTGAATATAAAATCGCTAATCGAGACGAGGCTATTGTTCACGTATACTTTCCTTTTAACAATACGACCTTTAAACCTGAAACAGATATTATCGATGCGTTGCTGCCGCTCGCAAAAAATGCAGTTAGTATTAATGTTTTTGGCAGAACTGACTCTAGAGTCGCTGATGAAGGAAACAAGCAGGTTGCTAAGGGCAGGGTAATGGCAACCAAAGAGTTTCTAGTTGCGCATGGCGTACCGGAGAGCATTATTCATACAGATCCACGTGCCTCTGGTGACTTTATTGCACCTGCCGGCATGGAAGATGGAAGAAAGCTCAATCGAAGGGTAACGATTGAAGTGATTATGCAGTGATTAACGAGGGTATCCTGATTTTCGTGTAAACATCGGTTATTTAGTCAACCCTGAAAAACTCCCAATCAATTTGAAATGGTTAATTTGCTATACTAGGATTACTCATAATTCTGTATGCTTACAATAATTGTCAGGCAATATCATTGCCTGATATACAAGCAATTGAAATCATTTTGGATAGATTAAGGCTATGGAACAAAAAAACACGCCGATTGAAACTGCTCGTCAAACACTAATGCAATTAATGCAACGTAAGTTGCCGCCTACGCCAGATAATTTTCGGAGTGTTTATGATGAAATTATGGGCGTTAAATCTGTTGATAAATCCGTTGAATTAGCCAAAACCCTTGAAAAAGTATTACTTGAAGCAGGCAAACAAAAGCCCAAGTATGTTGTGGTAGCGCAAGCGATATCACCATTGATTGAGAAAGCTGACTGGAGCAAACTCGAAGATCAATTACGCAAGCTGTTTCCTTCAGGCTCAGGCAGTGCTGACGTTGGTGAGGCGAATTGGTCGGTATTGATCCGTAGCTTACTTAAGCAGTTAGAGGTGAGTCATAAGGGCGTGACATTGAGTCGCAAAAAAGAGGGGTTGAGCAAAGTCCTCACTAACTTTGCGAATGACTCTGATGTGCTGGCGCAAAAGATTCAAGCACTGATTAACTCATGGGGCACGGGAAGCGCTACTGAAACGGTTGCCACATCTTCATTGCCTGCTGATGGCGGTGGCACTACTCAAGTCACTGCAAATACGCTTGCATCTGTTCAATGGCGAGAGATGCTACTGAGAACATTTGAGCTGGTGCTGATTCCTCATTTGCAGGCAGTGTCAGAGCATCAACAAAAAGCGATTAGCTTATTAACGATGATGCGGCAAGTTAATGGCGAGCAAGCGCTCGCTAAATGTGCAAATGACTTAAAGCCCATTTTATTGGCGCTGGAAATGGAGCGCGACCATCAGGCGCGCATTCATGAGGCATTAATGCAACTTTTACGTTTGCTTGTTGCCAGCATGGGGTCATTGGTGCTTGAGGATCAATGGCTTTATGCACAAACCATCGTTATCAACGATATTATTTCAAAGCCGCTTAATATCAACACGCTTTATGATGCGGAGAGTAGCTTGAAAGAGCTAACTTATAAGCAGTCTCAGCTTAAACCTGCATTAACAGAGGCTAAAGATACACTGAAAAAAATGGTGACTACTTTTGTCGATAGACTGGTGGAGATGACAGAAAGCACCAGTGACTATCACGACAAAATTGAAGGCTACCAACAAAAAATTGCCTCTACAGAAGACATGGGCGAGTTAAATGTATTACTCAATAGCATATTGGAAGATACACGTGCCATTGGTTTGAGTGTGCAACGCACGCGCGATGAGTTTACCTTGAGCCAAAAGCATGCAATGGATGCAGAAAAAAGAATACAAGAGTTGACGGCAGAACTTGATTATATTGGTGAAGTTGCTCATCAAGATTACTTAACAGGCGCACTCAATCGACGTGGAATGGATGAGGCTATTGAGCGCGAATTTAACCGCGCTGATCGCCATAATACGGCACTGTGTGTCGCGATGCTTGATATTGACCATTTTAAAAAGCTAAATGATAGCTTAGGCCACGCCACGGGCGATCAGGCACTTACGCATTTGGTTCGGGTGCTAAAAGACGTATTGCGCCCGACAGATGTGTTAGCGCGCTACGGCGGTGAAGAGTTTATTATCATTTTACCGGCAACCCCGCAAGATGAAGCAATTAAAGCGGTGGCACGTGTGCAACGCGAACTTACTAAAAATTTCTTTATGCATAAAAATGAGCGTGTACTCATTACATTTAGCGCCGGCGTGGCGCAGCGTGCGACGGGTGAGTCTGCCGAGCACTTGATACCCCGTGCTGATGCTGCACTGTACCTTGCTAAACATAGCGGACGTAATCAGGTGATAGGTGCAGAACTGCTACCTGAGCCGGATAGCACTGCTGTTGTATAACTATTTCGGTTGAATAAGTGATGTATAAATGTAGCTAGTTAAAACCATGACGCATGGCTGGCGCTAGCTGTTTTAATTCTTCATCATCATACAAGCGACCGCGTGTGATAAATGCCATGCCTGTACCGCAATCTAGTGAAAATGAGCCGCTGGAACCCACGACGGCATCTAGGATGGTGTGTGTATTTTGTGCAAATGTAAAATGGCTATCGCCCATATAAAACATCGCGCCAGCAACCTCACCTAACTTTACATCTGATGGGCTGGGTTTGAATTCATTGGCAGGCATACATAAAGGGCCGCTTCCTTCACAGCATCCACCGGATTGAAAAAAAATAATTGATCCAAACTTTGCCGTGAGTTGCTGGATTAGCGCTATTGCGGCAGGGGTTGCAGAAACGCGTTCAACCATGATTTAATCTCCAAAAAAAGAGGCGGTGTAAGCCGCCTCTTAAATTCCGTACAACGTTAGCGGACAATGCTTAAATTAGAAGAAGCCTAACTTTTTAGGGCTATAGCTCACTAACAAGTTTTTGGTTTGCTGGTAA
>Ga0172380_10002422_pt1 | contig 28705 bp, 39 predicted proteins | sample Leawe162metaG_FD_119747 | JGI IMG/M metagenome (GOLD analysis project Ga0172380, IMG submission 119747) | Leachate microbial communities from a municipal landfill in Southern Ontario, Canada - Leachate well 162 metaG | ecosystem: Engineered > Solid waste > Landfill > Unclassified | place... | reverse complement strand
AGAAGTACAAGGACAGCACGGGCCGCGGGCCGAGGCGGAAGGCGGCCTGAGTGCACACAAATTGCACCAGGTATGCCGAATCCCGCTACTGGCGCTGGCTTCGCCGTCCTCTTCTGGGCACCACGGCACTTTTCAGCCGCATTCCGTAGCATCCCCCGCAAGCCGGTTTTCCCTAGCGTAGCGGGTACTTTCGAACCCTACGCTGGCTGGCACTTCGCCACATAAACCCACGGTTTTCCGCTATTCTCTGCACCGGATTTGCACCACAGAGTGCACCACCGGAGGGGAACATGGCGACATACATCAAGCGGGGCGGCACCTGGCGGGCGCAGGTGCGCCGGCATGGTATCACCAAGTCGGGCACCTTCGACACCAAGACCGAAGCCGTGGCCTGGGCGACCCAGGCGGAGGCGGAGATCCTCGCCGGGCGGCGCGGGGCGGTGCCGGACAAGACGCTCGGCCAACTGCTGGAGCGCTACGCCGAGGAGGTGTCGGCGACCAAGCGCGGGGAGAAGTGGGAGCGGACGCGGATCGGGCTGCTGTCGCGCGACGAGCTGGCGCGGGTGCGGCTGCCGGACCTGAATGCCTCGCACTTCGCGGCCTGGCGCGATCGGCGGCTGCGGGCGGTGTCGGCGGCGTCGGTGCGGCGGGAATGGACGCTGCTGCACCACGCGCTGAATGTGGCGGTGAAGGAGTGGCGCTGGCTGCCGGAGAATCCGCTGGCCGGAGTGCGCCGGCCGGCGCCGCCGCGAGCGCGGGACCGGCGCATCGGGGACGACGAGATCGAGCGGCTGCTGTTCGCGTTGGGCTATGACTACGACACGCCGCCGGCGACGGCCACAGCGCGGGTGGGGGCGGCCCTGCTCTTCGCCATCGAGACGGCGATGCGGGCGGGGGAGATCGTCGGGATGACGTGGGATAGGGTGAATCTGGAGGGATGCTGCTGTCGGCTGCCGCTGACCAAGAACGGCACGGTGCGGGAGGTGGCGCTGTCGGCCGAGGCGCTGCGCATCCTGCGCCAGTTGCCGCGCAGTGCCGACAAGGTGTTCGGGCTCACCGGGGATGCGCTCGACGCCCTCTTCCGCAAGGCGAAGGCGCGCACATTAATTAATGACCTGCACTTCCACGACGCGCGCCACGAGGCGATCACGCGCCTGTCGAAGAAGCTCGATGTGCTCGACCTGGCGCGGATGGTGGGCATCCGCGATCTGCGCATTCTTATGGTGTACTACAACGCGACGGCGACGGAGATCGCCGGACGGCTGGGGTGACAGACCCCTCACCGCCCCCGCCCTTTCCCGGTCAGAGAAGGCGGGCCGGGGCGGCGGGGCCTGTTCTTTCACGCCGTCGGCGGCAGCACCCACTCCTCCGGCACGTTGCCGTGCGAAGACAGCCAGGCGGCGACGTCGAAGCCGGGGCAGGTCTTGAGCCACTCGTGCGGCTCGACAGTGCCATCGCCGTCGATGTCCGGCGAGAGGTCGCGGTGGCCGAGGATCTTCGCCGCCGGGTAGCGGGTGTGCATCTTCGCCACCAGGGCATCGAGGGCGCGCCACTGATCGAGGGTGTAGGCGCTGGTGCCGATCATGCAGATGCCGATCGAGCGGGCGTTATGGCCACCGGCGTGGGCGCCGACTTCGTCGAGGTGGCGGCCGCTGACGACCTGACCGTCTGTGTAGATGACGAAGTGGTAGCCGATGGCGGCGTATTCGGGGTTGAAGCGCTCGCGCCAGTGGTCGCGGCGCTCGAAGCCGCGCTCGTCGTGCCAGCGCTCGATGTCGGGCGCGGTGGTCCAGCGCCCGTTCGGCGTGGCGCTGCAATGGATGATGATCGTGTCGATGCGACGGCTCATGGCTTCGGCTTGCAGTTGGCCGGCCAGCGGCGCTCGAAGACGAGCAGCAGCGTGGCGCCGGCGATGAGCAGGACGACGATCCAGCCAGGGCGCCAGGCGTGGGCGAGGATCTCGCGGGCGCCGGCGGCGCTGGCCACCAGCAGCACCAGGTCGGCCAGCCAGCGCGGCGGCCAGGTGCGCCAGCTCATGCGCTGGAAGGCGCACTCGATCTTGATGGCGGCGACGAGGGCGGCGACGAGGAAGAGGATTTGTTCGGTGCTCATTTACGCCCCCCCAGTTCGCGGCCGGCGCGGCGAATGAGCGCCGGCACGAGCACGCGGTAGGCCAGCACGCCGAGGCCGAAGCCGATGCCCAGCCGCAGGGCGCCGATGTCGGCGCCGCGCAGCATGTCCGGAAAGGCGCGCGGCGCGATGGAGACGAGGATCGGCCCGCACAAGCCGGCGGTGGCGATGGCGACAATGACCGACTCGATGCGCTGGCGCACCGGCATGGCTTCCATGGCGAGGATGGCCGCGATGCCGCCGACCAGGCCGGCTATCACCAGGTCCGGATGCAGGCCGGCGAGGTAGCCGAACAGCGTCAAGCCGGCGGTGGTGGCGGCCGTGGCAGCAGCGGTCGTCGTCGGTTCGGCCATAATTCACTCCCTGTTTGGCGCGTAGAGCACCGGGTTATCGTCCGGGTTGTCCGGGTTTCCGCCCTGACCGATGATGACGCCGGAGTGCCAGAGCGAGGCGCGGAAGGGCCACATGCCGTCCTCGATGCAGTGCTCGTGAAACTGCTGGTGCACCGTCTTCGCCCAGGTGCGGTAATCGAGCAGCCGTTCTTTCATCATCTGGCAGAAGCAGTCGTGGATCAGCGAAGAGCGCATCGACGAGTCGGTGTCCCAGGTCGGCCCGCTGGCACCGTCCCAGGCATAGCCCTTGAAGACGTAGAGCACGCCTTCCGTGGTGAGCACAAACCAGTCGGTGACGATGTTCCGTGGCGGCCGAATCGGCGTGCGGACGGCGTAGTCCGCGACGAGCTGATACTTGTAGCCCTGCTTGTAGTCGATCCCTCGCATTGACGGCAGCGAGTTGATCTCCTGGATCGTCGGATAGCCTATCCGGGTGGCGATCATCTGGCGTACACCTTCCGCTCCCAGCGATCCTTGCAGACGGTGCCCGAGCAGGACTTAAGGGCTCCCGGCAGCCACTGCAGGTTGCGCACGGCGTCGCAGCCGCCGACGGCGAGCGGGATGACGTGGTCGATGGCCCAGCCAGGGCACGGGCCCTGGTGCCGGCCGGTGGCCGGGCAGGCGTAGAGCTTGCGGAATTCGACGAGCACGTCGGCGCGGCGCAGGATGTGGCCGTCCGCCGTGCGCTTCGGCTCGCCGCAGTAGCGGGTCTCGGCGAACGGGTCGGGGGCGGCGAAAGTCAGCCCCGGCAGGACGGCGAGGATGAGGATGGCCAGGCGCTTCACAGCTTGTCCTTCTCCACCCACGACGCGGCGTAGATGGCATCGCCATGCTCATGCAGCGCATAGGCCAGATCGGCGTGCTGTGCGCGGTCGAGAAATTCAACCACGTTGTCCATGCGGCGAACCCTTAACTTGGCATCATGGGCAATCTTGCCTTCCTGCCACAGCGTCAAGCGGCCATTGAGAGCGGCGATCATGGTCTGGTCGATGTGGTACTTGTTGCCGTTCCACGTCAGGCCAGCACCAAGGGTCATGTCGCGCTGGAGTTCGATCTTCTCCTTGGTGGGCGCTTTTTCCGCTGCCTCGCCAGTCTTCGCAGCAGCGATCTGCCCCGGCGTCATCACGGTGGCGCGAACCTTGCCGGTCTTGAAATCAACTTCTGTGCCTTCGTATGCCATGATCAGGTCTCCACTGAATAGCCAAAGCCGCCTGCATCGCCGGTATCGCTGCCGCCGACCGTGGTGACGCGGAATTGAGTCAGTTCGCCGCTCAACGCCTTTGCGCCAGAGATCGAATAGCTTGCGGCGGCCGAGTTGTTCGCCGACATAACCCCGGAGCACGTCCACGTGTTCGTGCTGGAGTCGGTCAGTTCAAACGTCAATTCCCCATCCAGCGAGAATGCGGCCGATCCGGATTGCGTGAGCATGATGCCGGACGAGAATGATGTACGTGTGCCGCCGGATTCAACTGTGCCCGTGTAGCCCGATGTCTCTATGCCGCCAGAGTCTCCTAGCTGCACGATCATGATCGACGTGCCGGTGGTGGACATGGCCACTGGCTTGACCTTGAATCGCTTTGTTCCGGACGGAAGCCCGCTGATGTCCCTGTAGGCCCCGGATGTCCATGCGGTGAAGGCTCCGATGTCAAAACTGCCGACCTCAGATGCCGTCAGCGTCGTAACAACCGTCTTCGTGCCCGCCGAGAAATTCACCAGGCTGCCGCTATTGCTCGACGCCAACACGGTGGCGCGCGACAGCGTGGTGCCGGACGCCGTGTAGACGCCCTCGCCGACTTCCCACTCGGCGCCCATCGAGATGGCGTAGCGCACGGTGGCGCCGTCGGCGTGCGCGGCGCTGATGGAGCGGTAGCCGGTCGGCGCGGTGCCGGTGAGCGTGACGGTGCCGGTGCCGGTCGTGGTGGTGGTGTCGGAGACGCGGTCCTTGCGTTCGATGGCCATGGTTCAGTCCTCTCAGGTGTCCGCGCTGACGCGCACGACGTTGGTGCCGTCGGCGTAGACGATGGCGCGCTTGCCGTCTGCGACGGTGATGCCGGTGCCGGAAGCGCCGATCACCTGGACGCCGTAGCCGCCGCTGGTGTTGGCGAAGACGGTCCATTGCTGGGCGCCGAGCGGGACGACGAGGTTGCGCAGCGCGGTGAGCGCGCCGGTGCATTCGAGGATCTGGCAGCGGGCCTCGGCGGCGCTCAAGGTCTGGTTGGCGTCGGCCATGGCCTTGACCAGGCGGCCGGTGGCGGGCGGCACGGCGAGGCGGTGGTCGGTGTAGCTGGTGACGGTGGATGCGCCGGTGACGATGGTGTAGAGCGGGATGCTGCCCGCGGTGAAGCCGGTGGTGTTCTTGCTTACCACCCCGGCGCGGGTGGCTTCGACGTAGTTCGTCGTCGAGGCGGAGAGCGCGACGGTGCCGTTGGCGATGCTGGTGAGCGCGCCATCGACGAGCACGATGCCGCCATAGTAGCCCCAGGTGAGCGCGCTGGTGGTGCTGGCGCGGCGGGCGAAGAGCGTGGCCGGGCTGGCGGCGTCGAACAGCGCGTTGGCGGTGACCTCCTTCTGCGCCTGGCTGCTGCTGATGGTGTCGAGGTTGGTGGTGGAGCTGGCCATTAGACGGTTCCTTCGAGTTTGTAGCCCCGGCCGACGGCGGCGGAGAGCTGGTAGACGCGGCAATAGACGGTCGATTGCGCGCTGCCGAAGTCGGTGGTCTGCTCGGCGGCGGTGTAGCTGGCGGTGGGCGTGCCGGCGGCGATGGTGCGCTTGAGGGTGGCGTAGCCGCTGCCGTCCCAGATCTCCACCTCGTAGGATTCGGATGCCTCGCCGAGCGGCACGTCGGCGTAGTTGTTCCAGCCGCCGCCGATGCGGGTGCGGCGCGTCCAGTTGAGGGTGATGTCGGCCGCCGCGTTGCGGCCGCCGCCGAGCAGCACCGGGGCGAGCGGCGTCTGCGCGACGGCGGTGTTGGTGAAGGCGACGGTCTCGGCGTCGTCGAGGAAGCCGCCGAAGGTGGCGGCGCGGTAGTGGCGCTCCAGGTCGTATTCCGCGCTCGATGCTTCGAGGATGTAGGTGGAGGCGGCGTCGAGCAGGACGAAGCGTTCGCCCGCTGCATGAGTCGAGGCGGCCCATTCCGTGCCGCGCCGGCCGCGCAGCAGGCCGGTGAGGGTGTAGGTGTCGTCCGAGATCAGCGTGGCGGTCTTGAACTGGATGATCTCGGCTCCGAGCAGTGCGGCGTTGGCGCCGTTCAAGACGTTCGCCTCGGTGTCGCTGGCCAGCTCGCCGTTCAACAGGACGACGGTGACGCTGTGCGTCTCGTCGAAAATGTTCCGGGTGAAGGCGCCCAGGGCGGTTGTGGCGGTGCCGATCGTGGCGTCGTTGAGGAAGCCCGCGCCGAAGCTGCCCCAGGTGGCGCCGGCGTCGGCGGACTTGTAGGACTGGGCGCCGTACCAGCCGACGCCGTAGCCGCAGGCGGCGGCGTAGAAGCCGACGCCGTCGTCCTGGTCGCGCAGCAGCGGGATGTCCATCAGCGCGAGCTTCGTCAGCGGCGTCAGGGCGACGTCCTCGTCGGGGGCGAGGATCTCCGCGGCGGCGCCGGACTGGGTGTAGATGCTCGGGTCTTCCAGCGCGGCGCGGCGGCGGCTGACGAGGCTGTAGTCCTCGTCGGCCAGGCGCACGGTGTAGGTGCGGCCCGCCTTGACGATGTCGATGACGTCGGTCGGCTCGAGGTAGCCGTACTTCCAGCCGGTCTGGAAGTCGAACTGGGTGCGCGCCGTCCAGGCGTCGTACATGAGCACGTCGGCGATCTGCTTGGCCTTCGACGCGCTCATGGCGATGGCGAAGTTCTGCGAAACCTTGTTCTCGCTCTCGGTGGTGAGGCGCTGCGAATACTGCGCGCCGACCTGGTAGGCGGCGCCGGTGTCGAGGTACTGGATGTCCATCTCCAGCGGCAGTTCCATCTCCTGCGTGCGGGTGACGAGCGCGGTGTCGGGCGGCGCGCTGCCGTATTCGTGCGCGGCGAGGTCGTCCTCCGCGATGGTGATCGAGGGAGATGCGCCCCGTTTGACGAACTTGACCTTGCCACTAGATTCGACCGCGTCGAAATAGAAGGCACGCATCAACTGCTCGATCTGCGCGCGGCCGGTGGAGCGCTGCACGACGTAGCCGTGCACCTCGTCGGTCAGCGCGGTAACGTCGATCTCGCCGACGGCGAGGCCGGCGCGCTGGCAGATGTCGGAGACGATGGTAGAACACGGCGGCGCGGCGACGTTGCTGACGACGGGGGCGGCGAGGAAGGCAAGGGCGTAGGTGCTGTTCACGGAAGCCGTCAGGAAGATGCCGTTGCCGTAGGCCAGGCCGTAGAAGTCCTTCCCAACCTCCAAATGCGAAACGACAGTGATACCGTCTGTCGTGAGATACACTTTATTTCCTGCTGCGAAGGCGAAACTTCCGCCACCGAAAGCCGCGCCGTGGGATTCGGCAGTTGGCGATGAGGCACCGGCAGTCCAGTTCAGGCCGTCAGTCGAATAGGCCATGCCATTACTTCCGGCGGCGACGAACAATCCGTTGCCATAGACCACACGTAGATATCCGGTGAGCGTGGCGATGATGGTCGGTTGCCAGCTTTCGCCAATGCGCACTGCTGCTGTAGAGCCGTTGGCGGTAGCGACAACGATGCCATTGCCGGCGGCGATCCCGTACCATGCCGGAGTGGAACCGGATACAGTCCATGAAACCCAGTTGACACCGTCTCCAGAACCCCAGACAACAGATGAAGAATACTGAGTCGCATAGATAATGCCATCGCCGTAGGCGAGCGCCGTGCAGGTGATGCCCGACTTGACCTGCGCCCAAGTAATGCCGTCGCCGCTGCGCCAGATGCCGGTGGAGGTTCCTGCGTAGAAATATCCCGCCGCGAAAATGCAGTGGAAGACAGCGTAGGACAGGTTCGTCGCGGTCAACGACCACGTCACCCCAGAGTCAAACGAACGAGCCGCGTAAATGGTTGATGGTGTATATCCCTGATTCAGCACCAGGAACATACCGTTGCCAAATGCGGAAGTAACCCAATCAGCCGATGCAGGCAGCGTCAGGTCGGAATGGGCCACTTCAGCCACGTCCGCCGCGACGACGACCTCGAACTCGACGTTCGGCATGCGATTGCCGTAGTCCGCAAGCTGCAGATTGTTGAATACGACATAGGCGACACCGCGATAGGCGGGCGCGTTGGCAGCGCCGACATTGGCCTGGATCAGGCTGTCGGCGGTCTGCGATTCGGAGCCTGTATAGACGCGAATGCCGCTGACGGCGGAAGTGCTGGCGGCGATGGTGGCCAGCGAGGCGGAATCGGACAGGTTGTAGATCAATTTCCCGTTCGCCCAGATTTTGCGCACGCCGGTGATCGGCCCTTCGCCGATGGCGACGGCGAAGGACTGCGAGTAGGTATAGCTGACAGTGGTGACCGTGCTACCACCCCCGCCTCCGCCGCCTCCTTTACCACCCCCACCGCCGGAGGATTGGGTGGAGGTATGCCGCGTCTCGATGATGTCGGTCGACCAGATGACATTGCCCGCCGCGCGCATGCTGCCGTAGAAAATCGGCAGCGGGTTGCCATAGGTGGAGGATTGCACCTTGAGGTCGCCGAGGCGTGAACCCTCTTGCGTGATGTCCTGCCCCTTGTTCTTGGGACTGAACAACATGCTGCCGAGGGTGGAGCCGATGCTCCAGCCGATGGAGGCGAAGGACATCCCAAGCAAGGTGCCGGGGATCGTCGATCCGATGGCCGCGCCGACAGCGCCAAGAACGAGAGAAGCCATTACGTGATCTCCTTGAGGCGATAGCAACCGCGCAGGCGCTCGCGCCAGACGCCGTCGAAGTCGTGCTCGACGACCTTCTTGACATCCTGGTAGGCGTGGATGAGCGTGCCCGCGGCGGTGTAGATGGCGAGGTGCTGCGGCTCGCCGCGAAAGGCGAACATGAGCAGGTCGCCGTGGCGCAGCTCGCCGACGGGGATGCGCTCGCAGTGGCGTTCGACCATTTTGACGAAAAGGCCCTGCGCGGGGATGCGGCCGTAGGCGCGCACGTCCTCGACCTGAAGGCCCGCCTCGCGCAGGGCGCAGACGACGACGCCGGCACAGTCGAGGCCGACGCCGGGCAGCCGCGCCTGGTGGCGGAAGGGGGTGCCGAGGTAGGCGCGGGCGATGTCGACGTAGTCTGTCATCGTCCGGCGATCACTTTGTCGGGCCCCGGCACATGCGGGAAGCCGCGGAAATTGACGACGTTGCTGAACTTGTCGCGGCAGGTGGCGAGCCGCTTGTCGCAGCCGGCGGAAAGGCTGTAGGCGTCGCCGATGGTGGTGTCGTTGGGCATGCCCTGCTGCAGGGTGATGACCCCGGCGGCGGTGGAGGACTTGACCTCCATGCTGTAGGTGTCGTTGTCGCCGGATGTCCAGGTGATGAGGCCGCCGTCGAAATACCCGTCCGCCTCGGTGCGGGTGGTGTCGGTGAACACGCGCGCGCTGGTGGCGGTGGTGACGCTGCCGGTGACGGTGTAGCTGGCCAGGGTGATGCCACAGCGGGCGTCGCCCAGGGCGGCGTCGCAGGCGGGGGTATAGACGCGGCCGATGGTCTGCTGCAGCGGCTGCATCATGCCGCGCAGCTCGGCGACGAAGGTGGCGCGGCCTGTCTTGACGTTGCCGAGCCAGCCCTTTCTCAGGAGCATGTGGCCGTCGGCGAGCGACAGGTAGTTCACCAGCATGATCTCGACTTCTGCGTAGTCCCACAGGCCGGCCTGGATGTCGGCCTCGGTGATGGCGGCGGAATCCAGCACGGACTGGACTTCGAGGTTGTCGACCCCCAGCGTGGCGGTGGTGCGGATGCTCGAGGGGGTGTGGCCGGCGGAAGCCTCATAGGTGACGCTGTCGTAGACGACGGCGCGCGAGTTGTCGGTGAAGCCGAACACCTGGGCGTCGGCGCGCGTGATCTTCCACAGCGTGCAGACGGTGAGGGTCTCGCCTTCGAGGTGGGCCTTGAGGTTGGCGCTGACGGGCCTCATACGCGGATCTCCACGACAGGGATCTGCCCCCAGGAGTGCGTGTTGTAGGCGATGATGCTGGTGCGCATCTGGTCGGTGTCGAAGCGCGCGGGCACGTCGAATTCGCCCGTCCAGGCGGTGGGCGTGCCGCTGGTGACGGTGACGATGCCGGTGGTGGTATCGACGGAGACGCCGCTGCCGCCGGTGACGAGGACGGTGCCGGCGACGGGCTTCCTGATGTCGCGGTCGTGCACGGAGCCGCCCAGGGTGTAGCGCTTGACCATCTGGAAGGTGGTGGCGGAGAGCGTGCGGAAGATGCCCTCGCCGCTCTCGGCCTTGAAGTCCTGGTGGTCCTTGAAGCGGAAGCCGTTGGCGCGGCCCTTCATGACGCGGAAGAAGGCGATCAGCGTCTTGAACTGGGCGGCGCTGCGCACGCCGTGGGAGACGTCCCACATGCCGCGCGCGTCCTCCCAGGCGGCGTTCCTCTGCTCATGCCCGGAATTGACGACGATGACATCCGTCTGGAAGCCGGGGCCGCCGGTGGCGCCGTAGCTGATGTCGTCGGGGAAGCGGGTTTCGATGAAGGCCATTTACGCGCCCCTCGCCATGGCGGTCTGGATGGAGGCGCCGGCCAGGGCGGCGATCTGTTCCTGCGTGCGGCGGTCGGCTGGCTGGTTGACGGTGAAATTGTTCACCACCGTCATGCCGGCGGCACCGTTGGGCACGATGTTGCCCGACTGGCGCGGCACGAAGAGCTCGGGGCCGCGCTCGCCGACGAGGTAGGCGCTGCCGCGGGAGACCGGCCCGCCCGCGGCGCGGGCGCCGCCGAACAGGCTGCCGAAGATGTTGCCCAGCGCGCCGCCCATCTGCCCTGTCTTGCCGAAGTCGCCGGTGAGGAAGTTCATGAGCTGCGAGGCGAGCAGGTTGGCGACCATGCGGTCGATGGTCGCCTTGAAGTTGCCGGCCAGGTCGTCGAACTTGCCCTGCATGATGTCGAAGAAGCCGTCGGCCATGGCGTCCTGCATGTTGCGGGCGGCCTGCTTTGCGAATTCGGTCATTTCGTCCGTCGTCTTCTTGGTCTTTTCGAGCGCGGCGTCATAGGCGTCCTGCGCGGCGAAGACGGCGCGGGCGTAGGTGTCCCAGGAGATGGCGCCGGCGTCGAGCAGCTCGTTGAGCCGGATCTGGGCGGCGGCGAGGTTTTCTTCGGGGGTGCGCGTCTCTTCGTAGAGCCGCTTGGCCTCGGCGGCGTTTTTGATGGCTTTTTCCTGGGCGTCGGCTCGGTCGAGCAGCGGCTTGATCGAGGCAGCCCATTCGGCCGGCAGCTGCCGCTCGACCTCCAGCAGGAGCTGCTCGGACTGCGTGAGGGCGCGGCCCTTTTCGATCTGGGCGTCGAGGCCGGCGACGTATTTCTCGGCGGAGAGGAACATGCGTTCGTACTCCTCCCCGATCTTGCGCATCTGGGCGATCTCGTCGTCGGCTTTCTTTTTCTTGTCGGAATCCGGAAGCGCCGGGGCCTTGGCCTTGATGGTCGGGCCGAGGTCCTTGCTGTCGAGGCGGCCCTGGCCGGCGCCGGCCAGGGCTTCGGATTTGGCGATTTCCTTGAGGTAGGCAATGCGCTGGCGCAGGACGGCGGCGTCCTTTTCCAGCGCGGCGCGTTCTCCGGCGGGTATGGCGAACTGCATGCGCCGTTCGATGGCGGCCAGATCGTCGGAATAGGCGCGCAGGTTCTCCTGGTGGTTCTTGAACGGGTTGATGGTGCCGAAGTTCAACAACGCGTTCCAGAAGCCGCCGGCCGCCTTGATGCCGACCACCAGTTGCTCGACCAGGCGCGACAGCGTCGGCAGCACTTCCTGCGCGATGGCGATCTTGAAGGCGTCCGCCGCGGTGCTCAGCCGCGTCAGGTTGTCGTTGAACTCCTCGCTTTTCTTCGTCAGGTCGCCGCCGACGATGGCGGCGAACTTTTCGGCCTCTTCCTTCATGTCGGAGAGGCCCTTCGATCCCTGATTCAGCAGCGGGATAAGGTCGTCGCCAGCGCGGCCGAATATCTTGACGGCAAGCGCGGTCTTGCCGACGCCGTCTTCCATGCCGGCGAACTTGTCGGCAAGTTCGCCGAGCACCTGATCGGAGGATTTCAACCCGCCGCCGGCCTCTGTGACGCTGATGCCCAGCGCCTTGAAGGCGTCCTTGGCCTCGCCGGTGCCGGCGGCGGTGTCGATCATGTTCACCGAGAGTTTCTTGAGGCTGCTGCCGATCGCCTCCAGGCTCACATCCGACAGCGCGCCGGCGTATTGGAGCGCAGAAAGTTTCTCGACGGCGATGCCGTACTTCTGGCTGGCCTTCGCCAGTTCGTCGGCGCCGTCGATGACGGACTTGATGCCGGCCACGAAAGCACCGGCGCCCAGGGAGGCGCCCAGGGCGACGAAGGACGCCCTGGCGCCGGCGAAGGCGGCTTCCATCTTCTGGCTGTTCTTCTCGGCAATGTGCGTGGCACGGCCGAGATCGCGCTCGATGTTGGCGAGCCGGGCGTTGATGTCAATGGTGAGGGTGGCGAGGGCCATCTAGTGCTCCGGTGGGTTGTCGCGGTGCCAGTCACGCACGGCGCACAGGCTGACGATAAGGGCCTCGATGTCGCGCACGCCGAGCATTTCAGCCACGACGGGCAAGCCGGCCCAGTCCAGGCCGCCCATGAGGTTCCAGGCGCGGATCGCCAGGGCGGCTTCCTGCGGTTGTTCGCCCGGCGCAACAGGCAGCCGTGTCGCGTCGAGCCAGGCGGTTACTTTTTTGCGGCGGCGGACAGCGCATCGGCATGCTCCCGGTAGCGCTCCATGATCCTGGCGGCGAGCGGGTCGAGCAGGTCGGGCCGGTCGGAGAGCCATTCGCCGCAGGCTTCCGCGTCGAAGGGAAGCGGGTGCGAATCGCCGCCGGGGATGAGGTCGGATTCCTTGACGCCGTCCCAGCCGACGACGAAGCGCAGCAGCCGCGCGATGCTGCCGCCGCCGCGCATCTCGAGCATCTCGATGTCGGTCGGGCGGCGCACCGTGAAGGTGAAGCCGCCCGCCTCGACGCGCTCCTCGCGGGCGCGCCTGAGCTTGTCGACCAGTGCGCTCATGACGGGTAGTAGGTCGGCGAGCCGTTCATGGTGATGACCGCCGGCGTGGTGACGAGCTGTTGCGCGGCGCCTCCCGGCAGCAGGTTCGCGCCGCAGTAGCCGGCAAAGACCATGATCTGGCCGCCGGTGCCGAAAGTGAACTTGAAGGCGCGCAGGGCCTGGGCGTCGGAGGCGTCCTTCATGGCGAGCAGGCCGGCGTCGGACACGTCCCAGATGTTGTCGAAGGTGTAGGTCGCCGCCTCCGGCAGGCCGGGCATCTGCGTCTTGGCGTTGTTGTGGATGGTGGTGGTGTCGATGAAGTCGAAGCTGCCGCCGCTGCCGGTGAGGTTGGTGGCGGTGGTGATCGAGGTGCCGAAGGTGATCTCCTTCGCCGTGCCGCTAGAAAAGGTGTCGAACTCGGTGGTGTCGATGCCCTCCAGCTCGAAGGTGTTCGCGGCCTGGTTGGCCACGCGCGCGACGCGGTAGTTGAGCTGGTGCATGCCCTGGATTTCCAGGAACACGTAGGCGCCGTTGGCCAGGCCGTGAGAGGTGGAGCTGACGACGCCGGGGTCGGCTTTGGTGATGCCGGTGATGGTTTTCGCGGAGCCGAGCGCAGACTGCATTGCGACGGCCACGTTGGACCACTTGCGAGCTGTAGCCATGATGAGGGCCTTTCAAAAAAAAACCCGCTCATGGCGGGCCGTTGCAAAATCCTTCCCGGCGGGAAGGGGTTGAATCTCAGGTCTCGAAATATTCCACCGCGATCTGCGTGGCAAACAGCCCGGTTTCCGGGTCGTAGGCGGCGTTGCGGCCGCGGCGCAGGAAGGCACTGCCGGACAGCGCGGCTTCGACCGCGGCGGCGACGGCATCGGCGCTGGTGCGCGTCTTGGCCCAGCAGTCGATCGCCACGGCGACATCGGCGCCGAATACCTGGTTGCCGATGCCGAGGTAGGGCTCGGTCGATTGCCGCGCGAAGACGATCGCGGGGTAAGCGCATTCCTCTGGCAGCACGTCCGGGTAGATGCGCGCGGCCACCAGGGCGGTGACGCCGGCGGCGCCGGAGAGCAGGGTGTAGAGGGCGTCTTCAGCGGCCACGGCTCGCCTTTGCGTTGAGTTTTTCGATCTGCGGCACGACGCTGGCCATGAACTTGCGGACGGCCGCCTCGCCCTTTTGCGCGACAGCCGGGCGCAGGAAGGGCCGCGCGGCCATGTGCTTCGTGCCGAATTCGAGGAACCGCCAGTAGTAGGGGTCGTTCGGATTCTTCGCGCCGGCCTTGCCCTTTTTCTTCTGCGCGGCGCCGCGCAGGGGGCGGACATTCACATACACGCCCTCGTCTCCCCGCCCGCGCGCATATTTCGATGCACGCACGGCGATGGCTTTTTTGACGGTGCCGGGGCGCCGGTATTTTTCCGGCGCCTGCAGGACCGGGGCGGCCTGCCGCGCGGCGGCCTGGATGACCTTGCCCGCTTCGCGCAGCGCCCCGCGCACGGCCTTCTTGCGGATGTCGGCAGCAGCGCCGGCCATGGCGCGCTTGAGCTCGCCCACGCCTTCGAGTTTCACCACCAGGCCGTCAGCCATGGGCATTCCTCGCGCCGGCGAGGCACATGATTTCGAGCCAGCCCTTGCGGGCGCCGACCTCGATGACGCTGACGATGTCGAGCGGCACGGCACCCCACAGCAGGCGCTTTTCGCGGGCAACGTCGCTGCGCCAGCGGGCGCGCACCTTGACGTCGACGGCGTCCTGCATCTGGCCGCCGGCGAAGTATTCCTTCCCCCGCAGCTGCTGCACCTGGGCCCAGAAGGTGGCCTCTGTCGTCCAGGTGACGACCTCTTCGCCGTTGGCGGCGCGGGAGACGCTCTTCGCCTGCAGCGCGACGCGCTGGTCGAGCAGCCCGGCGCGCATCAGAGGAAGTGCAGCCGGTAGGGATCGAGCAGCGCGTCGCAGTAGTCGCGCGGGAGCGCGGCGACGCTGGCGCCGACCACGACGGGCTCGCGCTGCTGGTAGAGCTGGCCGACGGACAGCAGGATCCACTGCCTGATCGGCGCCGGGACGCTGGCGGCATCGGCATAGCCGGCGACGAAGCGGACCATGACGACGTTGGCGCTGTCGAGCGTCGCCGGCCAGGCCAGGCCGTAGGCCGGCAGGACCCACCCGGGCAGGACGTCGGGGTCGAGCACATAGTCGGCGCTGTCAATGGTCTGCAGGGCGCTGTCCGGGTCGTAATACTTGACGTGCGTGATCGACTGGATCGGCAGCTTGCCGACCATGATCTCGGCCGCGGGGAAGGCGTCGAGCAGCAGGTCCCAGGTCTGGGTCATGAGGGCGCGGCCGGTGCGGTCCTCGGCGATGCGGGTGGCGACGGCGATCAGCGTGTCGATGTAGGTGTCGTCGTCCGAGACGTCGACGCGAAGATGTGTCTTGGCCTCGCTCACCGTGACGGGAGCGGTGCTCGGCGCGGCGATCAGCTTGAGCGTCATGTCCTGCGTCCTCTCGATAGTGCGTGCGGGCGGCTGCCCGTAGAGGCCTGCTCCGGCCGCGGCAGCATGGCCGCGCGGCGTCGTCCGGCCGGCCTGGCGGTGGTGACGGCAAACGGCAGGATCTGCCCAGTCAGGGCGGCGGCCTGCTCGCCCGCGAGTTGCCGCCCCGGCGTCCAGAGCGTGCCGGCCTGGGCGTGCGCCTGCAGGCCGGTGAGCCGGATGGCGCTGGCGGGCGCGATCGTTCCAGGCGACGCGGCGGCGGCAGCGCCGCCCAGGTTGATCGCGCCGGCGCCGACGGTGCCGGCCTGGACGGCGGCGGCGGCGCCCAGGAGCGCAACCGCGCGCTCGGGCGAGAGCGCGCCCGCGGCCGCGGCGGCGGCAACCCCGGCGGCCTGGGCGGCGACGGCAACCCCGGCACTGCCGGCGGCAGCGGCGGCAGCGGCCCCGGCCAGCGCCGTGCCGGCCGGCGCCTGCTCCGCGCCCGCATAGGGCTGGGCCCCATAGGGCGCGGCGCCGTACATGGTCAGCTCAGCCGGACGAGTCCGCTGGTTCCGTCATTCGTCGGCATCGTCAGGGTGAAGTCGCCCGCCGTGATGGTCTGGCTGCCGAAAGTGAACACGCCGATGCTGCGGTTGGTGTCGGTGGTGCTGTAGAGCAACAGTGCGTCGAAGGCGGTGGCGAGCGTGACGGTGGACCAGGTGATGTCGGCCGAGGGCGTCCAGTGGGCCACAGTGCCGTCGAGCGCGGCGGTGTTGGCATTGGTGACGGCGGCGCCGCCGGCGGTGTAGTTGGTGCCGCTGACCTCGCCCGTCGCGGTGTAGGCGGCCGTGGCGGGGCCGACCGAGGCGCTGGCCAGATACAGGGCGCCCTTGAGCGTTTTGCCGTCGACGACGGCCGCCAGCGCGGCCTGTTTGGCGGCGGCGGTGATGCCTTGGGTGTTGGCCATTTATGCCTCCATTCCGGTTGCGGATTCGGTCATGAGCCCACGCCGGGCGAGCACATGCGCGGATTCGCGCACGACCTCGCCGCGGTAGAGGTAGGTCTCGACCATCTTGGTGTAGTCGGGCCGGTCCTCCCAGCGCACGACATGCTCGAGCTCGGCGAGGGGCAGGTTGCCAAGCGCGGTGTGGATCAGGGGGGTGGTGGGCGCGTTCATTCCGCCTTGCCTTTGCCCTTGCGGGGCGGCTTCGCTGACGGCACGGCGGCATCCTGGGCGCCCTCATCCGGAATCGGCCTGGCCCAACCTTCCGGCACGACGATGCCGGCCAGGTAGTCGGAAAGTTCGGCTTCGGTGCCGGCGGTGAATTGCTCCGTCACGCCGCCCGTCTGGCTGCCCTTGAAGTCCTGCAGGATTTCGTAGCGTTTCATGGTTGCTCCTTTTCAACGATGGCATTCGGATGCGCGCTGTGGTCGTAGCGCGCCTCGATCTCGTCGGCCGTGGGCAGGGCGGCGAGCGGGGCGAAGTCGAGCTTCACCGAGCCGTCTTCCTGCAGGTTGAAGCGCACATCCAGCGTGTCGTAGCCGTACAGCCGCTGCGCCCGCGTGTGCATGGCGTCCATCAGCGTCGTGGTCTTCGGCAGGCTGATCTTCACGCCGCGGGCATGGGCCTGGCCGAGCCAGAATTCGACGCAGCCGCGGCCCTTCTCGGCGTCGTGCGCGTTCGGGTAGGTGAAGTCCATGCCGAACAGGCTGATCTTCGTCGCCCCCACATGGATGGCGAAGGCGATGGCATAGGCCGCCGTGCTGTTGAAGTAGTCGTGCCCGAAGTGGTTGAGCACGTCTTCCAGCGGGAAGGCCTTCAGCGCCGGGTAGTCGTCATGCGGGCGGCTGGTGACCACCGGCGCCTTGGCGGCCTTGAGCCACTTCACCATGGCGGCGATGTTCGAGTCCGGCCGCGCGGCGGCGCGGATCTCCTGGATCCTGATGTCGTCCATGTGGAAGATCAGGTCGCAGTCGAAGATGTCGCCGAGGGCGTTGATGGCCCACACTTCGTCGCAGAACTTGCTGCGGCCGCCAACCCGTTTGGTGATCTCCAGGTACTGGTCCAGGCTCGGGCCAAGGCCGAGGATGGCGATGTGCTTCTCGTCGGGCGCCTTGTCCCCGGACAGGGCCTCGCGGTGCGCCACCGCGATCAGGGTGCGTCCGCCCGGGCCGGGCTCGACTTCGGACTCCGGGCCGGCCTGGCCGTGCCATTCCGTCACCACCCAGCCACACTCCTCGAGCAGGGCGTTGAACTCGCGCCGCGTGTAGTGGCGGTGATGAAAGGCGGTCACGACGCCCGGCGCCGGCGACCACGGCATGACGGCTTCGTTCGGCACGCTGGCGATGAGCATCGGCGCGGCCTGGCGCAGCGCCTTGAGCAGCGGGCGCGGATCCTCGATGTGCTCGAGGGTCTCGAAGCAGACGGCGGCGTCGGCCTCGCCCAGGTGGCCGGGGGCGGCGCCATCGGCCAGGATCAGTTCGGCCCGGGGGTGGCCGTAGTGCAGACGTCCGTACTCGAGGGCCTCGGGCGCGATGTCGTAGCCGCGCACGGAATGCCCGGCGGCGGCCAGGATGCCGGCGCCGTAGCCGATGCCGCGGGCGAAGTCGATGACCCGGGCGCCGGGGACGATGCGCCGGGCCGCGAATTCGTAGCGCGCGACGTGGTCGCGCCGGATGCCGTCAAGCGCAGGGGCAACCTGCCGCTCTCCTTCTTGCATGTTCTTTCCTCTCACCAGGAAGTGGATGGGTGCCGAGTTTCACGGCGCCGGATGGGTGAGCACCCGGCCTGTTTCCTTGTGCAGCAGGTATTACGGGTTGGCCGTCGGCGCGTTGCCGGGGCTGTGCAGAACGGCTTCCACCGAGACGCAGCCGACCGAGGTGGTGCCGGTGCTGATGGCGTCGACCGTGACGTAGCGCTTCTTGCCCTTGTAGCCGATGCGCTTGGTGACGTTCTTGCCGACCTCGGAGGTGCGGGCGGTGGCCTGGACCGGCAGGCTGGCCAGGACTTCGGTGCCGAGCAGGTCGGCGTCGGCGACGCTGGTCAGGGTGCCGGTGACATCGCCCTCCTTCACCACCAGAGTGACGATGGTGCCGGTGGTGGTGACGGCGCCGTAGCTGGCGACGAACTCGACGCCGCCGTAGCCCTGGCGGTCGATGACCTTGCCGGACTTGGTGGCGTTGGCGCCGATGGCGATGGGCGCGATGACGCGCTTGGCGCGGGTGTTGTTGTGCAGGTCGTTCATGGTTGCGGTTCCTTTCGTTGCCGAGCAGGTTTGGTCGGCACAATGCTGCGGTCAAAGAAAAGCCCGCCGGGTCGCCCCGGCGGGCCTCGGTCCTGCCTTTGCGAAGCAGCCGCTCAGCTGGTCGCGAACTTCATCAGCTTGATGGCTTCGAAGTTCGTGATGCCGCCACCGAAGCGGCGGCGGAAGTTGAACAGCGTCTGGCCCTTCACCGTGATGTTGTCGCGGATCAGGCTTGTGCCGGCGCGATTGACGATGGTGTAGCCGCGCTTGAAGTTGCCGTAGGCCAGGGAGTAGGCGCCGGCGCCGATGTCGGGCATGTTGTCGTCGATCTCGACCGGGCTGCCGAGGAAGCGCCCGCCGAAGGCGGCGGCGGGATCCGGCTGCCACAGGTAGTAGCTGCCGGAGCCGTCCTTCATCTGGCGCATGACGCCGAGGGTGGTGTCGTTGCACAGCCAGGCGGCGCCGGGGCGGTATTGCGACTTCAGCGCGTGCTGCAGGCCGACGATCTTGTCGGCCGGCGCGACGGAAGCGAAGGCCGCAGACTTGCCGGAAGCGATGTAGCCGACGGAGCCCCAGGCGTAGGAGGCGTTGGCGACATTGGTGTAGGCGGTGATGCCGCGCGCACCCGCGACGCCGGCGCCGGTGATGAACTCGCTGCCGCCCAGTTCGGCGAAGGCAATGCCGGCTTCTTCGGCCAGGTCCATGGCGAGGTCGACCGCGGCATCCTCGAGCGTCTCGTTGTAGACGCGCGGCTCGGCTTCGGCGGTGTGCGCGTCGATGGCGATCTTGGCGTACTTCGGGTTGGTGGTCTCGCCGCCGGTGGAGCCGTCGGCAACGCGGCGCGCGGCCATGCCGGAGGTCTTGACCATCTTTTCCCACTTGGCCGAACCGATGGTGACGACGTTGGCGAGCCGGAAAAGGGCGCTGACGGTCGGCGCGACGCGGTCGATGACGCGGTCCATCTCGGGCAGGACCAGGTAGCCGCCGTCCGGATCGCTGGCGGAGTTCATGGCCTTGCGCTGCAGCTCACCCAGGCCGGTGTCGATGCCCTTGCGCAGGTAGGTGTTGAGCGCTTCCTTGTACTCGGCCTGCTCTTCGGTGAGCTTGTCGTCGCCGGCCGGCGGACGGTGCGCCTTCTTGGCCAGCTCGATCAGGTCGCCGTCGATCTTCTTCATCTCGGCATTGAGCTTGTCGACCTTCTCGACGACATCCGCAGGGGCATAGCCTTTCTGCTCGATGGCCTTCAGGCGCGTGTCGTTGGCGGTCTTGAACTCCTCGAAGGCGCGGCCCTGCTTCTCGAGCAGCTCGGTGAGGCCCTTGACGTCGATTTCGCCCAGCGCCAGCGGCACCAGGCCGAGGCCGATCATGGATTCGGCGGAAACGATGGGATGGCCGGCGAGGGCGGCCACGACCGCAAGCGCGATCAGCGCCAGCACGGCCAGCTTGGGATTGAGGATGTGACGCATGGTTTGCTCCTTGTTCAGGTTGAAAGGGTTGCGATGTTCCTGCTGATGAGCTTCGCCAGTTCATCCAGCTCGCCGGCAGCGTCCTGCATGCCGAGGAGGGTCTTGAATCCCTGGTTGATGGCAATACGCGCTTCACGGCGGCTGAACCCAGCGTCCCGCATGAGCCAGCTTTCGATTTCGCGTTCGGTTTCGCCGATGGACTTGACGCCGGACACGCGCGCCTTGCCATTGGCCGGGAAGGTGACGAGGCTGATTTCCACCAGGTCGATGCGCTTGATGCGGCGGCGCGGGTCTTCCGGCTTGCTGCGCTCGCTCCATTCACGGGCGTAGTAGCCGATCGACAGGCCGTCGATGGCGGGCCGCGGCTGCATCTTCATGAGCGTGTAGGCGTCGCGCGACTTGGGGATGTCGGCCAGCGTGCCGGCGGATTTCAGCCCCTTGCCGTCCTCGGCCAGGTCGGTCCAGATGCCGGCGGGCATCATGTCCTCGGCGGTGAGGCCCCAGCCGCCGTGCTGCAGCAGCATGGCGGGCCACGGCTGCTTGCCGCCCTGGGCATCGGCGAGGTAGTTGGCGAAGGCGCCCGGCTCGATGACGTCGCCGTAGGCGTCGACATTGCCGAAGACGGCGCCGTAGCCTTCGAAGTCCATGGTGCTGCTCTCGGGCGGGGCGAGCTTGATGTCGTTGAACCGGCAGAGCATGTGCTGCAGCTTCATGTCAGTCTCCTTGCGGTGGCGTGTCGGCAGCGTCGCTGACAGCAGGCGCGACGTTCGAGGGTTCGCGCAGCTGTGCGGCGGCGCCGCCCTGCGGGTTGAGTTCTTCCAGGCCGCGCACTTCGTCCTGCGTCATCCATGCGGGCGAGCCGCCGGAGCCGAGGGCCTTGGCGTAGTACTCGGCGCGATCCTTGTGGGCGCCGCGCATGAGGCCGGCGGCGATGAACTTGAAATACAGTCCGGCCTCGCGCTCGGCCTGGTTGAGCAGGAAGGCGTTGGCCGATTGCTCGATGCGCGAATACCAGGGATCGAGCGTGTACACGACATGCGCCAGGAACATCTGCTCGGCGCTGGCGTAGGTGGCGGCCTTGTCCGAGTAGCCGACCATGATCGGCATGACGCGGAAGCCGCGGCACAGCTCCTCGACCTGGAAGCGGCGCGATTCGAGAAGCTGTGCGTGGTCGTTCTGCTGTGCACGCGGAAGCCACTTAAGGCCGCCCCAGAGGATGGCGGTCTTGAAGGCATTCGCAACGCCGCCCTGGGTGCTATCCCAGCTCTCGCGCAGCAGCTTGACCTGGTCTTCCTTGAGGGTGGCCTCGGTGGTGAGGATGCCGCCCACGGTGGCGCCGTTGCTGAACATGCGGGCGCTGTGTTCTTCGGTGGCGAGCGCGAGCCCAATGGCTTCGCGCACGAGCTTCACCGCGTCGAGGCCGACGACGCCGTCCCAGCTCGGGCCGCGCAGGTGCCACATCTGGTCGGCAGGTATCGGCACGCGCGTGCCGTTGGCGGTGGTGATTTCGTAGCCGACATTCCAGCCGTCGCGCTTGACCGTGACCTGCTGCGGGGTGTAGGGCAGCAGCTCGATGATCTCGCCGCGAAAGCGGTTGATGAAGACGTAGGCGCCGCCGCAAAAGACGAGGTGCAGGGCGAGCGTCTCGCGGAACTCGAAGCTGGTCTGCCGGTTGTTTGGCTTGACCGAGAGCAGCTGGTGCAGGCGGTGCGAGGCTTCGACCTGGCGCCCGCCGTTCGGCTGCTCGCGAAACATCTTGAACGGGACCTGGGCGAGGCCTTCGGCAATCACCCGGGCGCACGCCAGGGCGGTGGTGACTTGTAAAGCGGTCTGCCAGTTAACGGCAACGCCGGCCTTCGAGCCGCCCTGCAGCCCGGCCAGCAGGTTGCGGATCCCCCCCGGACTGCTGCCGGAGGACTTGCGATCTTCGCGCGTGATGTTGAAGCCGAATAGTTTCACCAGACCTCCAAGCCGACGGTGTCTGTCTCTGCGGGGGAGACCATCGACCGCGCATGCGCCAGGATGGTGCCCACCGCGGCGTCGATCTTGTTCGCGGCGCGCAGCTTGCGCGGGAAGATGTTCTCGTTGCGGTCCGGCGCGACCTCGACATTGCTCATCTGCCAGACGTAGCAGGGATTGCCGTCGTGGTGGAAGCGGCCGGCATCGACCAGGGCCTGAATGTCCTTCATGGGCTCGCTGAGGTAGCGTACCTGCTGCGGGATGTCGACCACTTCGAAGCCTTCGCTGGCCAGATTGGCGCCGAGCTGCTGCCCGCCCCACTGGTCCTTGGCGACCTCGCGCACGATGACGGTGCCGGCATTGGCCAGGATGTCTTCCTGGATCATCTCGAGGTCGATCATGTTGCCCGGGGTGACGATCAGGTGCCCGGAGTTCACCCATGCCTGGTAGTGGGCGTTCTCGGGCTTGTCCACCGCCGCCTGCGGCACGTAGTTGCGGCTGATGGCGTAGTAGTGCGTCTCGCCGTCGATCTGGCGCTTGAATTCATACACGGCGCTGGCGATGTCCTGCTTGCTGGCGAGGTCGAGGCCGACCCGGCACTCTTCGCCTGCGAAGGCCTCCAGGGTGAGCTTCGGGTCGCCGGTTTTCTGCAGGTTGTACAGATTGAGCCAGGGCGAGGCGGCAGCAACCCAGACGTTGAGGTGCTTGGTCTTGAAGGTGTTCTGCTTGCGCGGATCGGCAATGGCGTCGCGCTGCTGGGTGCGAAGAAACTCGGCATCGACGCTGACGCCGAAATTGGGGTTCGCCTTGAGCAGCGCTTCCTCCGTCGTCCAGTCGTCGCCCTCATCGATGCCGAAGATGATGCCGAAGCGCTGATCGTTTTCGACCACGCCTTCGAGGATCTTCTCGAGTTCCTTCTGGTGCAGATAGCAGGGACCGCTGATGTCGCTGCCGGCGGTGGTGATGACGAGCATCAGCGGTTGCGAGCGCGCGCCCATGCCGGTCTGCATGGTGTCGTACAAGTCGCTGACCTTGTGCTCGTGATACTCATCGACGATGGCGCAGCTCGGGCTGGCGCCGTCGCCGGGCTTGCCGATCACCGGCTCGAATTTGCTGTTGGTTTCGGTCACCGACATATTGGTCGGCTGACGCGCCGCCGGCACATTGACGCCGAATTTCTGACGGTAGATTGGCACGGCACGCGCCATTAAAACGGCCGGCATAAAGACTTCCATCGCCTGGCCTTCCGAAGTGGCACCGGAATAGACCTCGGCGCCGAACTCGCCATCGACGGCAAGCATGAAATTGCCGATCACCGCGGCAAGCGTGCTCTTGGAATTCTTGCGCGGCACGATGAGGTCGGCCACGCGGAAACGGCGCTTGCCGGTCTCGACATGCACCCAGCCGAAAACGCCGGCGAGGATAAAGACTTCCCACTCTTCGAGGGTGATGAGTTCGCCGCGACCGGCCCAGTCGCCCTTGATGTGGGGCATGAGCTCCGCGAATTTGCAGATCCGCTCGGCCGGGCGGTACGCAACGCCGTCGCCGTCGATCAGCTCGGGGTTCCAAGTGTAGGGGAAGCCGGCGCTGCCGATGCGATCGAGATCCTTGAGGTGGCGCGCGCAGGCAAGGCGGTGCCACTTGCAGGCGGGAACGCGCCCGTCGACGACAGCGCGGGCGTACTGCGTTGCGCGGTCGGCAAATGACAGGCTCACAGTTTCCATGCGTCCATCCCAGGTTGCTCGAACAGCGCGGCCTGACGGTTGTCGCTGGTGCGCACGCGCGAGCGCGACGAGGGCGACAAGCCAAAGCTCTGCAGATACCAGTGCACCTCTTGTGCGGCGCGGCGCTGCACCACCCAGTGATGCGAATAGACCAGGACGCCGTTCGGGCTGGGGACCATGATGCCGTCGCCGCCCTTCCACACCTCGCCGGCGGCCTCGGCCTCGAGGCGCTTGTCTTCGGCGATCTTCATTGCGCGCGCCAGCATGGTCTCGGCCCACACCAGGCGCGCCCAGGCCTGGCAGTACAGCACCAGGGCGGCGCGGTCGAGCTTCGAGATCAGGCCATAGCGCTCGAGCTCGGCACCGACGCGCCGCCATTCCTTCCTGGCCTCCGGCCAGATCCACTTGGGCGCCGTCGGGATCTCGACTTCAGGATTGAAGTCGTCGACCAGGTCGGCGGCGGACTTCTTGGACGGATTGCCGCGCAGTTGGTGCACGTTCGACGGCAGCGGCTGCGGTCCTCGTGTTCCCATGTGGCGACTCCAGAAGTAAAAAGGCCGCCCGCAGGCGACCCGACTTAATCAGTTTCCTAGAGTACAGACGCCTGCACCCCCCCCTCCCCCATAACTCCCGCGCGAAAAAATATGCCTTGGCGTCCGGTCTCGGGCGGGTAGGTTGTAGAGATTTACACCCCCCTCCCCTGCGCGGCCTCGCGGGCGGTTTTGGCCTTGTGGCAGGCGGTGCAGATCGCCTGCAAGTTGTTTTCGTCGTCCGTGCCACCTGCCGTCTTCGGCTTGATGTGATCGACCTGCTTAGCTTCGGTCACTCGGCCAGCCTGCAGACACGGCTGACATAAGCCCGCGTCTCGCCGCATGATGCGGGCGCGCAGCTTTACCCATGAGGATCCGTAGCCGCGTTCGGTGGCCGTGCCGCGCCGATCATCGCCGAAGCGGTTGATGCGCTTGTCCGACTGGTGCGTCGCACAGAACCCGGAGCCATCACGCACCAGGGCACTGCAGCCGACGTGCCGGCATGGGCGGGCGGCTGCAGTGGGCATCGAACCTCGAATAAAGAAGCCCGGCCGGAGCCGGGCGAATCCACACCAGAGGAGGAGGGGTGGAGGAGACTAAGGCAACAAAAAACCCGCTCGGCTAGGCCGTGGCGGGTTTGCGGTGACACTTATCGAAACTATCTGAAGTTGCGTGATTCTGGTTACATCTCAGCTCGATGTCAAGCGAAATTTTCTGGTGGGCGTCGGACAGGTACTTTCCGACGGCTATATGACTGAATCCAAGCCGCCGCCCGATCTCGCGCATGCTGCCGCCGCGCTGATAGGTCTCAATGACCACCACCTTTAGCCCGATCGGCAGACGCCCCACCGCTGCATCCACCATCAACATCTCCGGTTCACCGATGCCGAGCGGTTCCTGCGAGCCGAATGAATCGCCACGCGGCGCATCGTTAAACATCGGCGAGATAGAGGGATAACCAAGTCCGCCCGATGCGCGGCGTATCGCCCAGCGCCCCCACATCGACAGCAGCACTTCCATCTGCGCCTTCATCGTTGCCCTCGCAATTCCCTGGCCTTGGCCAGCTTGGTCAGCTTGCGAATCTTGCGCGCCTTGCGGCGGCGCTCACGTTCCTGGAATTCCTTTTCCTGCTGGCGAAGTTCCTCGAGGCGCTCGACCACCTCGGCGGGATCGGCGTACATCCAGCTCGCCAGCGCCACCATCAGGCCGCCTCCTTCCTGCGCTGTTCGGCTGCCGCGTGGATCCGCGCCTCGGCCGCCCGGCACAGCATGGCCAGGTTGGCCCAGCCAGCCAGCGCTTCCAGGTAAGCCGCCCACCAGGCCAGCGCCTCCTCGTTGCCCGCCTCGACGTGCCCGCGGATCTCCGCGCCGATCTCCTCCTGGTCGGCCTCGCTCCACCCGCACCAGACGGCCGCGCCGAGGAAGGCCCGGCGCAGGCGGTTGAGGTCAGTGGCCATGGGTTCCATACCTCGGAGAGGTGTGGAGGAGGTATGGAGCCCGGAAACCCGCATGGATAGGGCCTCTTCCATACCTCCATACCTTCCATACTGGAAAATTAAATTCCTGCGTGCGCGCGCGCGCGTGTACGCGTGCGCCCGCCCCCGCACGCACGGACAACAGGTATGGAAGGTATGGAAGGTATGGAAACCCCTTTCCATTCAATGCGCTGCAGGTTCCATACCTCTGCGGGCAGGTATGGAAGGTATGGAAGTCAGAACGGAACACGACCGACCTCCTCTCCATTGCCTTCAAGCTGCGCAGACTGATCCGTCGACGTGGCCTCTTTTCTCTCGGGAGGCTTGTACCAGAATCGCGTCATTCCGTTCCTGCGCTCGACCCGACTGCAGCCGAGCTTGCGCAGACTGATGCCCAGGCGTGTCTGCAGATCGCGCGTCAGTTTCGACGCATCCATCTTGAGACCGTCCATGGCCGCATCGGCCAGCGAGAACAGTCCCGTGCGGGCATACACCCAGTCGTGCAGGGCATCGACCAGGGCGTCCGGCTGCTCGACCTTCAGCTGCTCCGGGTCGAACAGCCGCTTCTGCTCCTCTGCGGTCGGCCAGTAGCGCTCGCCGGCCATCACCAGGGCATAGGCCTCCGCGAACAGTTGCTCGCGCACCTCGGCCAGGCCGGCGATGTCGATCTCCTCGGCCTTGCAGGCCACCGGCCAGAAGCGCCGGCCGCCGGTCGGGTCCTTGTTCCATTCCCACTCGTTCGTCGTGCCGCAGAACACCATCTGGCGCGGCACCTTGACGAAGCCGCGCCCGTAGGGCGGCCGGAATTCATCGAAGCGGCGGGAGAGGAAGGACTTCTGCCGGCGCTCGTCCGAGCGTGCCAGGGCGCCCAGTTCCGGGATCTCGTAGATCAGTTTGCCCTGCAGGGCCAGCATCGAATCCTTGTTCGAGAAATCCAGATCGGTGTCGCCGAACCATGCGCCGCCCAGCACGTCGAAGGCCGAACTCTTCTTCTTCCCCTGCTCGCCTTCAAGCACGAGCGAGTAGTCGAACTTGCAGCCCGGCCGCAGCACCCGCTGCACCGCGCCCATCAGCCACCACCTGGAGACCAGGCGCACGTATTCGCTGTCGTCCACGCCGACAAAATCAATCAACCAGTGCTCCAGCCGCGGCGTGCCATCCCACACCAGCCCGGCCAGCCACTCGCGCACCGGATGCACGCGATTGCTGTCGGCCAGCACGGCGATCGCCTCATGAACCAGTGCAGACGAGGGCGTGAAGCCGTACTGGCGCTGCAACAGCATCGCCGTGCGCGCGTCGTCCGTGTCGCCCCACTCGCCCACCGTAGCGTCCGCATACGGCGGCGGCTTGCGTTTGATTACCTTCAGCGCGAACTCATCGAGCGCGACCACGCCGCGCCACTCCGGGCGGTTCGACAGAATCTGGAATACATTCGACAGGCACGCCGCCAGCTCGCCGTTCTTGTACACAAGGTCGGGAATCCAGGCGTCCTCTTTTCCACTGCCTGCGCCAGCATCGGTTGGGGTAGAAGCCGGCTCCGCGCCGGAAGGCGATGCCTCCGCCTCACCCTTCAGCTTGCGCAGACGCTGCTGCGCCTGCGTGCCCATGCCCCTGGCCAGGTGCGCCATCATCCACTCGGTCGTCTGGTCGGGCGTCCAGTCCTGCATGCCGGCCATGCCGGCGTCCCAGCCCTCCGGGCGCGACTCGTCGCCCCAGGGATCGACGATCGCGAAGACCGAGCAGCCGTAGCCCGTCAGCACCCGCTCCAGCTTCAGCGCCGCCTGCCAGCCCGGCTGGCGATCGCGCGGCAGCACCTGGCCGGAGCCCTCTTCCACGTCGCGGCGCTGCTTCGCGCGCGCACGGTGCAGCGTCGGCCAGATCCACACCCGGCTGCCGCGCAGAAGCGACCAATCGACCTCCTCGATGTTGCGGGCTCCGCCGGGCCACGACACCGCCTTCAGCCACGGCACCAGCCTGCGTGCATGCCATGCCGCATGCTCGTCGAAGCACACCAGGATGTCGTTCTGGTCCTCGCCGGAGAAATCCAGTTCCTCCAGCCCATAAACTGGTCGCAGGCGCGGGAACTGAATCCAGCGCCAGCCGCGCACCCCCTCCTGATCCTGGCACCAGGTCAAGGGCAGATGCACCGCCTCGCCCGTCGAGCTGATGAAACGGCAGGAATAGCCGAGCAGCTGGCCGGCCTGGTCATTCCAGACAAAGGTCTGCAGCGGCTCACCGCGGTTCGAGTGCGACACCCGCGCCGCCGGCGTGCCGGCCGGCACGGGGAGAATCGGCGTCCACACCGACTTGGTTTTCTTATCTGTCACGCGTTTTTATATATGTCGGCCGGCCACGCTGCACCCATCCCCCGATGGCGTGGCCAGCGGCGACAGGCGCGCGTGCTCGCCCTTGCAGCGGTCGCAGATGCGGTTGCGCTTCACGTCCCAGGACGCGAAATCGTTGCGGCAGCGCAGGCAGGGGATCTTCGTCTTTTCCGGCTTCGCGCCTGCGCGCGAGCTGCCGTACTGCAGGAAGTTCTTCACCGAGCCGCGCGTGCGGTGCAGCATCTTGGCGATCCATTCATCGGATCGACCGACGCCGCGCCAGGCGACGACCTGCGCCTTTTCCTTCGGTGTCCAGGGGCGGGGGCCGCGTTTCATTTCGCCACCGACAACGGCGACTGCTCGGTGGCCGACTTCACCAGCGCCTGAAGCTCAGGCAGCAGCGCCTCGATCTTGCTCAGGACGTGCTGACGGCGATGCGCCGGATCTTCGAGGAACGCTTCGATCAGCCAATAGATGGGGCGCCTGTCCCCCGTCGCGCCGACAAGCTCGGGCAGACGATGCACAGGGAAGTTCACCGGGTCGTTCGGATTGTCGGCGAGCTTGCGCGACAACTCGGACACGCTCATGTCCATGTCTGCGGCAATGGCCTTGAAGGGCCGGCCGCAGGAATAGACAGACGCCTTGATGACGTCGCGGAACTCAGGAAATTGCTCGACCAGTCCGGCCTCGAAATTAATCTCGAACTGCCTCATGCTGAAACCTCCTGAACAAACGTTTCAATGCGTTTCAGGTTCCGATTCGCGCAAAATTTTTTGAAAGAAAAGCCCGGCACGGAACGCCGTGCCGGGCAAAAGACCGTCGCCAGAGGGAGGAGAAGCGACGGGGAGGTTGACATGGAGGGGACTCGCATGCTGCTAGACTT
>Ga0172380_10002421_pt1 | contig 28711 bp, 20 predicted proteins | sample Leawe162metaG_FD_119747 | JGI IMG/M metagenome (GOLD analysis project Ga0172380, IMG submission 119747) | Leachate microbial communities from a municipal landfill in Southern Ontario, Canada - Leachate well 162 metaG | ecosystem: Engineered > Solid waste > Landfill > Unclassified | place... | reverse complement strand
CGCCGTGATGGGCTGGGAACCAACGGCATCATAACGACGATCCGGGCGGAGATCCCGGGCACCGCGGTCCTGCGGGGTGATGTTCCCGTTACGGGCTTCAGCAAAGAGGAAGGAACAAGGTTTGTTTACGCGACTGCCCTGCCCGCCACCAGCGCGGTCGTGGTAGTAAACGAGCTGGACACGCTGAAGATCCTTGAAAAGGCGTCCAGCCCGGCGGAGCTTGATTTCATGCCGGGGGTGTTTTACCACGACCCGGAAGCCCAAAAGCTATATATCACTCCTTCGGATGCTCGCCCGGCTCTAATGCACCGCTACACGGCCACCCTGATCGGGACGCACGGGCTTTATCTCTCCAACGCCCGCGGCGTGGCCATCGAGGGCCTGGCGGCGACCGGGTTCAACGCCATGAAGGAAATGCCGGGACAGGACTATACCTTGGCCAGTGTCTGGGGTATATTTGTTGCTGACGGGCAGGACTGCATTATCCGCGACTGCCAGGCCTGGATGAACGGACAGGGGATCGGCCTCAACTCGCAGGGCAAGGAAAGCGGCAGCAACGTGATCGAGCGCTGCACGGCCTGGGGCAACTTCACCCGGTTCGGGGTCGGCGACCGCGGCGGCCTGACGCTGATCGATCCGAAACGTGACACAATCCGCAACTCGCTCGCGTTTCTCAACGGGGAATACGGGATCAACATCCGGGGCGGAGAGCGCAAAGCAAGCCTCCTGGCGGACAACATTGCCTGGGGCAACATGTGCGATTTCAAAATCAAAAGCGGGTATGCCCACTTGCGCGAAATCGAGCGCTGCGCCGGGCCAACCTGGACCCTGAATGGCGGTACACCGGCCTCCTGGTGTCTCGTCGGCCGGGGCAAAGTTGAATGTGCGAACGATACGATCATGCTTTCTTCCGAAACCAACCTCAATCCCGACGCGGAATTCGCAGACCCATTGAACCACGACTACCGCCTGCAATCAGACTCGCACTTCCGGGGCGCCGGTCCGGAAGCGCGCGACCGCGGCCCCTACCCTTACGCAAAGAACATCTTTTATGTCAGCACCGAAGGCAATGACGGGGCCGACGGGCTTTCATTCAGCAATGCCTGGAAGACCATTGCCCGGGCCATGAAGGACCTTGAGCCGGGCGACACGCTCTACCTGTGCGGCGGACGTTACGACTCCGCAAAGGTAGGGCTGACGGTCCCCGTCGGCCGTTCCGACAAACAGGTAGGGCCGACATTCCCTGCCGGCCTTTCCAACAGCGGCGCGGCGGGACACCGCGCCCTACCTTGTGGGATTACGATCCGCGGCCGCGGCCTGACCCTGCCCAAACTGGAAGGACCCTTGGAGGTTTCCGGTTCCTGTCCAATTGCCTTCGACCGGGTCGGATTTACCGGTCCGGTATCGGTGTCGGGTCCGGCCGCAGTAAGTTTCAACAACTGCCAGTTCCAGGGCCGGACGTTTGGCCTGCAGGCTGATAAAGTAAACGAATTGCGGGTCACGCACTGCGTTTTCACCGGGTTTGAACAAGCGGCACTGGTGATCGGGCCGATGCCCGGCAAGGCCGGCCGGCTGGATAAGTTGATGGCCGTAATAAAGAAAAAAGACCAAGCGGCGCCTTCAAGCAACAGCTCCGGGGTTTATCTGGCCGGGAATCTGTTCGACAACCAGCGCGGCGCGGCCCTGCAGGTGGACGGTAAAAACTGCATTTTATATTCGGACTACAACAGCTACCGGCAGGCTTCCTTCGGCTGGAAAGTAGCCGGCAGGCCATGGCCCGCCTCAGAGGTCCAGAAAAGCCATGATCAACACTCGCATGAGCTAGTGCCGGAGTTTGAGAATAATAACGATATTTACATCCTGAAAAATGCTCTGACATTTGCCGCTCTGGGCCCGCTGGACCGCCCGATCGGGCTTTACCGCGATGAAAAGCACAGAGAGGCGCTGGGCATGGTCTCGCCGCCGAAAGCGCATTCCGTCGGCGCCACCACGGTCAACATTGAATGGATGACATCGCGCCCCGCAACCTGCCAGCTCCGCTGGGGTGATACGCCCGAATGCACCCAGACCAATTATTTCGACATCAACTGCTTCGGCAGCTACAGCCTGACGGGACTTAAATCTAACCAGGCCTATTATTTCAGGATACAATCACTCTGGGCACCGACCTCCTCTTTTTTCCCGCGCGTTCCCCCGCCCTCCGCCGTAACAATAAGCGAAGCCCCAATTTCTTTCACAACCTTGAAGGAAGATCCCGCCCCGGCGGTGTACCACGTAGCGCCGGATGGCAGCAACGGGAACACAGGCCTGGACCGTAATAATGCCTGGAAGACGATTCAGCACGCGGCCGACTCAGTGAAGCCCGGCGACACGGTCCTGGTGGCGGGAGGCGTTTACCGTGAAAGGGTGCGTATCCGGGCGACCGGATCAAGCAATGCGCCCATCGTGTTCAAGGGCGCGCCGGGCGAGAAAGCGGTCATGGATGGCGACGGCAAAAAAATCAACACGGCCTTTATCGTGGCGGGGAAAGAACATGTCCGCTTCGACGGTTTTTACTTCCGCGAATTCAACCGCGAACCGCTCCAGTCGGCCGAATGGTGGTGGCCGGAGTTTTGCGGTGAATTCAATATCCACCACTGCCGGGACATTGCAATCACGCGCTGTTTTTCAGACGGGCGCGGCGGCTATACCGCGCGTTTCATCAGTGCCTGGCAGGTTGAAAACCTGTTCATTAAAAACTGCGTCACGATGAACAAGATGTCGGGCGCCATGGAAATCCTGCATTGCCCTAATTTGCGCCTGGAAAACAATGTCTTTGCCCGGCCGATGATCTCTTGCTATATCCTCAGGAATGAAGATAAGCATCCGGCCGCGATGGAAAACAACATCTTCACCGACATGCTCAAGAAAAAAGCCGACGTAAACATCGGCTTTTTTGTGGATAATCCGAAATCAACGCGGCAGCGGAACAACTGCTACTTCGTGCGCAGTTTCCCGCCGCAAAAAAGGGCGCTCCTGGGAACCAACACTTATGAGCAACTTACAGCTTATATCAGTAACCCGCTCTTTGCCGACCCATTGTTTGCCGGCGACCCGAGCCCGACCAACACGGCCGGGTTCCCGCCAGACAGGATGATGGATCCCGGGCTGAAGCTTGATTTCAATTCGTTTTTCGCCACGAACCCGGAAGTGGCCAGGCGCGGCATTGGCCTGCAGCCGGAGGCGTTCAGGGATTTTAATTTCACGGCCGAGCAGCACCCGGGGCAGGCGAAATGACGCATTTATATGGCCAAATACCAAGAAAGATGTAATGTGTCATGAAAAGAGAATCTGTAAAATATTCATAATGAAAATAAGGATCACGTTAAAAAATCATCTCTGCCAAAGCGTAATTATTTTGTTTTCAGCGCTGGCAATGCTTGTTCCGCCCCGCGCTACGGCCGATCATTACGTGGCCACCAACGGCAATCATGTCACGCCATATGAAACATGGGCAAAGGCCGCCACCAACATCCAGGATGCGGTGAACGCCGCCGGGGCCGGCGGGACGGTATGGATCTCCAACGGCATTTACAGGGTAACTTCCTCGTCGACCAGGCTCGTTTCCATCACGAATTCCCTGAGCCTGCGCGGATTCAGCGGCAACCCGGCCGATGTCCTCATAGACGGCAACGGGCCCGCCTGCACCAACCGCGGCATATATGTTGCCCTGACGAACCCGGCCTCCGTGCTGATTGACGCCTTGACCATCTCCAATTTTTACGCCAGCGGGAGCGGCGGCGGCATTTTAATCAAGATCACGAATCTTGTGTCGGGGGCCGAGGTTTCCGGCACGGCCGTGGTGCAGAACTGCGTCTTAACCGATAATAAGTGCTTCAGGGCGGGCACAACTTTCCGCGGCTGGGGCGCCGGGCTGTGCGCGTTTGGACAGGTTGGATCGGATTTTTACACGGTGGTGTCAAACTGCGCCATCGTCAACAACATTACGACAAACGCGGCCTTCGGCAACGCCGGCGGCGGCGCCCTTTTTTACATGAGCCGGTTTGCCATGCAGGGCTGCCGCGTGGCGGGCAATATATCCACCTATGACGGCGGCGGCGGAATTTGTGTTTTCCAGGACAATCTGACCATACCCGGGTCGGTGATCAAAAGCTGCGTGATTGAAAGCAACACGACCCTGACCACGGCCTACGGGGGCGGCGTGCGCGTCGCCAACGGCACCCTGATTGAGAATTGCACGATACGCTATAACCGGGTGATCGGCACGGCTGGAGGCGGGGGAATCTACCTCGGCGCCGGGCAGACCAACACGCTCCGCAACTGCCTGGTCTGCTACAACACCGCCAATATGGGCGGCGGCTTATACATTCCTGCCTCAACCAACCTGATCGAGAACTGCACCATAACCAGCAACGTGAATGCTTCCACTGAGAATGGCGCCGGCATCTGGATGGGCTTCGCCGGCAGCCAGCTGGACATGCGCAACACGATCCTCTATGACAATTACAAGACCAACGGAGTGCTTTACAATTTCTACCTGGTCAATTACATACGCTCCGCGGCCAACTGCTGCACCATGCCTACCAACGGCATCGCCGGCGCCGGCAATTTCACAAACGCACCGCGTTTTGTGAATTTCGCGGGCGGTGACTTCCGGCTGGCTTCTGATTCGCCCTGCATCAACCGGGGCCTGAACCAATCATGGATGAGCGGCGCGCTGGACCTGGACAGTCATACCCGCATGGACATATTTTCCGGCATAGCCGACATTGGCTGCTACGAATATGTGCACGGGGGGACCCTGTTCATGGTGCGATGACCCTGCCATTGCCCAAACCCGGCCGGACGTTACGCCACAAGATGCTTCCCGTTATTCCGCCGGCGCGTCTTCGGGCAGGACAAGGCCGTTGCCGTCGAGCCTGTCAAGGGGATCGGCGGCAACGTGTTCGGTCTTGAAGGTCATCATGGCCGGCATGTAGAAGGGATAAGCCCGGCGGCCGATCTCCGGCTCGCGGCGCATTTCCTTCACCGTGGCCAGGTCGGAATTATCCAGGCGGTAATAGAGCGTCATGTGCTTGGAATCCAGGATCACGTAATCGTCTCTGTATTCCACCAGGGCGACGGCGTGCCCTCCGATGCCGAAGCAGCGCGCGCGGTGCTTTTTGTCCGTGTTGCCCTTTTCCATCAGGTTGAGCACTGTGGCCAGGACGCGCGCCATGTGGCCGCAGTAGCCGCTGCCGAAGCGCAGGAGCGAAAGCGTCTCCAGGCGGTGCGAGGCGCCCGGGTCGTAGGCCGTGTGCGCGCGCATCAGTGAGGGCTGGCCCATGAAGAACATCATCCCCAGGAGGCGGTCGGCGTCGTTATCATAAAGCCCGTGGATGTATTTTGCCATCTCTTCCAGGCACTTCGGGTCCATCAGGTTGAACCGGACCGATCCATCGGCGCTTTCAAGGGTAAAGTCGGAAGGGGCGCCCTGCATGGTGTTGCGCCGGAAAAAACGCGGCTGGCGCGAGGCGATGTATTCAGCCGTCTTTCCCAGGAAATCCTTGTCTTTGGGAGAAGGTTTGGCCGCGGGTCCTTCGGTTTCACCCTTGTGCAGGTAGTTCAGCGGCAGGGAGCCATCTTCCCAGCCAAACTCGTACGACCCGCGCCAGAGTATTTTATCAAGGCCGCGCTTGCGGACTGAAAGCTCCAGCACGCTGGCATCGTCATAATGCCGGGTGCGCCAGTTAATTTTTCCGGCAACTATCCCCCTGCCGGCCGGCTCGAGGGCGCACCGCCCGCCCGGGTAGATGGGCTTTCCGTTCCGGCGGGAACGCACGGAATATGCCAGCTCAAGGCCGGACCTTGAAGGCGTTTTAAAGCTGATAACGGATCTGTTCGTGCCGAAATGCGGCACGCCCAGGCCGGCCTCAAGCAGTTGGGGTGTATCGCGGTCAAACACCACATCGGTAAAAACAAGCGGGTTGGCGGCATAATATCCGGGAATGGTTGAAAGGAACGATGTTTCACCCGCAGAGTTTGAAGGGTTGGGTATGCTTGTTTTCGTGGGTTCTCCCCGGTAGACCGGCCAGCGCGTGTGCCTGGCAATGTTCAAGCCCAGCACTGTCTCGGGTAACGGCGCTTCCATACCCATGCTTTCAAAGGGGATGGCCATCTCAAAGGTCCAGGCCCGGCCCTCCTCCACCAAGGCGGCGTAGCGGAAATACATCCCGAAATCAGCCTGCTCCTTGTGGTGGAACCAGCGGCTGCCGGGGCCGGAGCGGTATTCCATCCGGTAGGTGCCGCGGCCGGTATCGGTCTGGTCGAAGGGCCCGACCGAGAACCGGCGGTAGTTGACGTGGTCATGGCCGGGGTTCACGATGACGTCCACCCGGTCGCGGCTGAAAATGTCGCGCATGTAGGCCGAGCCGGCGCGCCGGAGGTTGGCGGTGTTTTTGCACTCGCAGCGCGCGGCCAGGAAGAGGTAGCCGGCGTCATGCCCGAGCCAGATGCTGGTGCGGCTGGCGGCGGCGGTATTATCCTCGCGCACGAATTTGTTCCATTTTGCCGCTCTGCCCCACTCGCCCCGGCCGATCTTTCCGTCAATGCCGGGCGCATTGATCAGCGGGCAGACAATTGTAAGGGGTTTAAGTTTGAATTCTTGTGGGTTCATTTTGTTTTTCCCGTGATTATGGTGGACATGACATTTGCCGGAATGGATACAATGCCGCAGGCCCCAAGTCAAACGTAAATGGCAAGCGCATGTTCCGGGCATCAAGCTGAGTCCTGGCCATCGCAAAGATCATTCAAAGCCGATAGCCAGCGTCACTGGCGCGTAACCACCGGTAGAGAACATAACAATCCACTCAGTTCCATTAATGCTCTTGACGGCCGGATCAGCGAGCCCATCGCCGTCGTAGTCGGCCGGAACGGGGATATAACCCGCGCCTCCCAATGCGTGGGCCAGGGCGATGGAGAAATAGTTTGCGCTTGAAATCTTAAACACCCACACCCCGTTACTCTCTCCATACACGGCCGGGTCCGCCTTGGCATCCCCGTCGTAGTCCGCCGCCACCGCCCGGTAACCGGTTCCGCCCAGGAGGGCCAGCGCTTCGACCGTGTAGTAGTTGGCGGTGGAGAGCATGACGCGCCAGTCGCCGTTATCCCGGTGGTATACCCCGGGGTCCGCCAGCAGGTCGCCATCGTAATCCGCCGGCATTCCGCTGTATCCCGAACCACCGAGCGTCTGGGAAAGGATGATAGCCACGGCATAGTTGGCCGAGGATGGCAGAATAATCCAGCGTCCGGTCACCTCGTGGTACACAGCAGGGTCGGCCTTGCGGTCGCCGTCGTAGTCCGCGGCCACCGAGGCATAGCCGGGCCCGCCCAGACCGTTCAGGGTGGTGACTATCATGTAATAGCCGGAGCCCGAGAGCTTGATTTTCCATGTGCCCGTGGATTCATCGTAGACGGCCGGGTCGGCCTTGCGGTCGCCGTCGAAGTCTGCGCAGATCCCTGAAGAAATGATCGTCCTCCAGCCGGTATCGGAAGAGCTGAAGGCGCTGGTGGAACCGCCGTTGGTGGCTTTTATCCAGTAATAATAAGCCTGGCCGGCGGAGGCGGAATAATCGGAGCAGTTGGTGGAGGTGCTGTTGGTGACCTGGGTGGCGGCAGAGGAGCTGTCCGATGTGTGCCGCCAGACCTGGTAGCCGGAGGCGCCGGAAGCGGGGTTCCAGGTCAGGACAACCCGGTCATAGTAAGTTCCCTTGCTGGCTGAGAGCCCGGACGGTGCTGAAAGAGTGCGCGTATCCAGGGTGAAGACGGGCGAGACACCCCAGCCGGTGGCGGCGCGGGCGGCGATGCCAGGCAGCAGAACAAGCGTTGCCAAAATGATCCAAAATCCGCAATTAATTATTCGCGCGGCTTTCATGCCCTCTCCTGTCACACTTATGCCTGATGCCGAATTCATAGCCCCATAATCTTTATAACGAAAGAGGATAACAATTTTGGCTGCAGGGTGCAGTCTCGGGTTTAGGTCCATACGTGTCCATAAGATGCTGCTGCGTGCTGGCCGGAAGATAGCCGGGCGGCAGTTCAGGATGCCAATCCGATCCGAACTCGGATAGAGGAATGCCATGTTCATTATATTCCTGCAGAGCATCGACAATCGGCTTCTGACTGGAGGGGAACGCGGCGGGTTTGTCGGGCGTGGCAATTCCGGAAGCAACATTCCAAACCCCGTAGCCAAAATTGTTGACCCCGCTGATAGCTTGGACGATACCCCACGCTCCAGCTGGCGTCAGGGGTCCTCCTCCCGCGGTCGCAGCCGCGACGCCGCTTATCACCTGCCAGGAGCCGTAACCCATTTGACCGGCTCCCGTGCCCATCGTGACCCAGTTGGGGCCCAAGCCGAGCGAATCCGCCAAATTGACGGGATCGTTGGAACAATAGGCATACAGGTTAACGTCCGGCCCCATGAAACCCGCGGGATCGCGAATGAGCCAGCGGCCGGTTTCGGGCGCATAGTCCCGCGCACCGAACCGCACGAGGCCCGTGTCGGCATCGTAAAGCCCGCCGGCGAACCCGAAGGGCTGGAAGCCGGGCGCGCTGTCGTTCAGCACCCGGCCCCATTCATCGTAATCCAGGCGCTGGGCAATGGCGCCGGTATCAGCCTGCACCACAAGGCGCGGACTGCCGCGGTGGTCAGTGATGATTCGATAAACGTTTCCGGACCGGATCATGTAAAGCGGCGCCGCGTTGCCGCCGCCATAAACAAAGCGGCTGACCACGTTGCTCTGGGCATCGAGCTCTGCCAGGGGCAGCAGGCCCGAGCCATAGAGAAAGCCCTGGGTAAAGACGCCATCCACAAATTTCGCCACGCGGCGGCCGAACCCGTCCACCCGGTAGGCGATATTTGTGCCGCCGGGCAAGTCAACCGCCATCAGGTTGCCGCCCCCGTCATAGGTGTAACCGGTGACCCCGGCCTCAGAAATCTTGTTGGTCAGGTCGCCGCCGGTGTTGTATAAAAACTGCTGGGTGCTGCTTGCGGACTGCATATTTGTCAGGCGGTCCTGGCCGTCGTAAGCCGCGGACCAGGACACCCCGTTGACGACCCAACTGGTGCGGTTCCCATTACCGTCGTAGGCGTAGCTGTTCGTGCCGGCTCCATTGGTGACCACGGCGACCAGGCGGCCGGCCGGATCATACTGGTACGTTGAAGCAATGGCAGCGCCCTCCACGGTTTCGGTGGCGCTCTCTATGCGGCCCAGAGCGTCCCGCGCATACGCGACGCTGAAAACCGGGTATCCGTTCGTTAGCGCCGTATAATTCGTGACTTCACCATAACCGTTATAAGCGAAGGTGTCGGTTGCATTGGAAAGCGAAATTCCCGTAAGCAGGCCGCTCTCCGGCGCGCGTCCAAGGCGGCAAGGCCCGGCGTTGGTCAGGAGCCCGTCGGCATCAAAGCTGTAGGCCGCGGCAAAAGCGCCGTTGACAATCTCGCTGACGGGCCGGAAATCGTTGTCGTAGGCGTAAGCCACCGCACCGGTTACAACTCCGGACAGCGCCAGTCGGGTAATCAACTTGCCGTCATACGTATACCCGATGGTCACCCCGCCCGTGGCGGCGATCGAATTCACCAGGCCGTTGGCCAGGTATGCAAACACCAACCGGTTGCCGGCCAGGTTGTTCGTCCCGGGCCGGCCGGCGGCGTCGTAGCCGAACGAAAGGACCTGGCCTCCGCCGCGGTCGAGCTGAACCGGCTGGCGCTCAGCGTTATAGATGGTTACCTGGGGCGTGCCGCCGGGGGCGGTATAGTTGGTGACAAGATCCACCAGGGAAAAGGCAAACGTGTGCGCCGACCGGCCCGGGGGAGTGACAGAGGTCCGGTTGCCCTGGGCATCGTAAGTATACTGAATGGTGCGCCCGTCGGGCAGAACATGGCTCGTCACCCGGCCGATATCGTCGCATGTCATGCGGTTGGTGCGGCCGAGCGCATCCGTTACCTGCGAGAGGAACCCGTTGGCATCATATGCGTACTGCGTCACGCGGCTGCCCGTCTGGGCCGAAATAAGCCTGCCATGGGAATCATAAGTGTTCGTGACCGCAAGCACGCCCGGCCTGGACACCACGAGAGGGCGTCCCAGGGCGTCCCTGGACGTGGTGGTCTTGCGGCCGGCCGGCGAAGTGGCGCTGAGGAGGCGATTGGAATACGCGTAGACGTTGGTTGTCGCGCGGCCGTTGAGCGTCACCGTGTCGGTCAGGCTGGCGCCATCCGTCACCCGGGTGAACATGCTGGTGGAAGCCAATCCCGAGGGAAGGCGTACGACCCGACGCTGAACGAGCGGCGCCTGCATGCCATAGCGCGGGTCGGGACCGTATTCCGAGCCGACGACCGTTCCCTCCGGCAGCTGGTTGGTCTCGTACCCGTTTTTGAGGAAATCGGATATTTGAAGAGTTCCATCGGGCGCGGTCACGGTGCGGCGGCTATTGCCGGTTGACATTTCGTCCACGCGCACGCGGTTGACGCGGCCCAGGGCCGAGGTAGAGGCGGCCTCGTAACCATTCGACCATGAATTTTTGCCGACTGTTGTATACCCGCCGGCGGGATCGGTCACGCGCGTTACGTTGCCGGTGCCGTCATAGGCGACCGTATAAACATACGCGGCGCCGTTGGCGCCGACGACGGATGTCAGGCGGGAGCCGTCATAAGTCATGCGCGTGGTCTGGCTGCAGGGATCGGTTACGGCCGTCAGGCTGCCGTTTTCGATGGTCAGCACTGTGCGCTGGCCATAGGGGCTTCGAATGGCTTGCGGCGCGCCGTCCGCGGCACGCTCGATGGTGGTCACCAGCCCGTCGCCATCGGTTATGCTTTGCAGGAAACCGTTGGTATAGGCGAAGACATAAAGGTTGCTGCCGGTCAGGGAGTTCAGGGTGCGCAGATGGCGGCCATCGGAGTCAAACTCATAAAGCAGAGTTGCATCGTCGGAAGGAATGACCGTTGTTCCGGTGCTGAAGGGCGGCAGGGTGGCGGCCATGCGCCGGATCCGATTGTTGTAATAATCCGCAAGATAGAGGGCATGCTTGGAAGAGGCCAGGCAGACAAGGCTTTGGATTTGAGCGGCGGGCGAAGGCTTGTTGTCGCCGGAATAGCCGGCGGTGCCGTTGCCCGCTATCGTTAGAATAATGCCGTCGCTGTTCACCTGGCGCACCCGGTAATTCATGCTGTCCGCCACGTAAAAGGCATTATCCGCCGCCGGCAGAACCTGGTACGGCTCCCAAAGAGAGGCGTTGGTGGCCGGCTCGCCATCGCCGTAAAACCTGGCGGCTCCGTCGCCGGCCACGGTGGTAATGATGCCGTCCGTCTCGACCCGGCGCACGCGGTGGTTGCCGGTATCCGCGATGAGTAGCGCCCCGTCTGATGCCACCGCCACGCCAAAGGGTGTCTGCAGTGAGGCGTTGGCGGCAAACCCGCCGTCGCCGGAAAATCCGCCGTCGCCGGTGCCGGCGATGGTGACGATGTAGCCGTCGGGCGCTATCCGGCGGATGCGGTGGCTGCCGAACTCGGCCACGTAAATGACCCCGTCGGGCCCGACGGCCAGGCCAACGAAATCGCCAAACCCGGCTTGGATGGCAAGGCCGTTATCGCCGGAATAACTGCTTGCGCCGCTGCCGGCCACCGTGCTGATGATCCCGTCGGTCCCGATGCGGCGCACCCTGTAATTGCCGGCGTCGGCCACGTAGAGGGAGCCATCCGGCCCGAAGGCCAGCCCCTGCGGATGAGAAAGCGCGGCGTTGGCGGCCGGGCCGCCATCGCCGGAGAACCCGCCCGTGCCGTTGCCGCCAACGGTTGCGATCGTCCCGTCGGTGTAAATCCGGCGAATGCGGTTGTTCCACCAATCGGAGAAATAAATGGAGCCATCCGGCGCGATGGCGATGCCGGCGGGATAATGCATAGCGGCGTTGGTGGCCGGGCCGCCGTCGCCGGAAAACCCGCCCGTGCCGTTGCCGCCCACCGTGTTTATGATCGTATCCCATGGGCGCACCGCATCGCCCGTCAGCTTCATCGAGCCGTTGCCGAAGTGGATGGTTTCACTGATCGGATTATACACATGCAAAACGTCAAGCGTCCAGTCGCCAAAGCCCTGGGAAACTGCCACCGGTGCGTAGCAGAGCGACATGATGACCGACTGGTCCAGCCTCTTTTCGGGGCCCGGGTAGGTTCCGTCCGGCATGCGCATGGAACTGGGCAACCCGAAGGTCCGGGCCTGGAACTCGGATATCGCATACGTTGTGTCATAAACATAACCCAGAGTGACTTGCAGAGGCTGGTACCCTCTTACGGTGCGGCTATAGGCATCCTTGCCGTTCCAGGTGTAGGTATAGTTAAGGTTGACCGCCGGCGAAAAGGTCTCGATGGCACTCTGCCCGGCAATCGAGGTGCGCAGCTCAATCCTCTTCAGGCTCGCGGGAACACTGCCGCCGCTCAGGGGGAACGTCACGGAGGCGCCGCCGGACGAGCCGGGCATGCGGGCGCTGGTATAGTTCAAGCTGAACGGCGTTCCGGCAATCGGCAGGCTTTCACGAAACGCCTGGTTGTCCAAATCGAGAGTGCCGTACCCGCCCTGCGTTTGCGGCGACCCCGTCTGCTGGCCGGCCGTCGAAGAAGGCGGCTTCGGCTTTTGGGCGCCGTTTGGCAATATTTTTGCAGGATTGAAATCCTTTCTTGAAAAATGCTCTACCGGCATACGCCACACGCTCTGCGTCACGGCGGGAGCGTAAGTTTGTGCCACGACTCTCCGCTCGTCAGCCGTGATGCCCAGCGCCAGCAAGTCCTCGTCGCTTGCCAGCGTGCCGTTGGTCGATAGCGAAACGAGTGCCAGCCCGTCCGCGTTGGTTCCCTTCAAGTCCATCACGATCCCGTCCGGCGCAGGCAGCCATACTCCGGCATCCTCGTCGTAATAGCCGAGGGGAATGCCGGCGCCGGCCGGGAAGCGCAGGAAGTTGTCCAGGTAATAAAGGACGTTGGTGCTGAACAACACGCTCGCGCCGGCGACCGTGGCCTGGGCCTCGTCGGCGCCGGCCTCGACGCAATACGTGTAAGCCACGGTGGCGGGCAGGTCGCCGGGCATGGCCGCCGGCCCGTTGGTTCCAACCGTGTATTCCGTAAACCGGGTGGTGAGAGTGGCGGTTTCCTGGGTGCCACCGGCGTAGGTGTGAATCCATGCGCGCGTGCCGGGTGGAAAAAGAACCCGCGGCCGGCGCTCGCCCCGCTCGTCGCTCGTCAGGCTGCCCAGCGCCACCTGCCAGTTCGTGGAAGGCAGGCTGACCACGGCGACTCCGCTGTCGGAAGGGATCATAACAACGTCGTCAATCGCCAGGTAATCCTGCCAAGGCACGTCATAAGTGCGCTGGACCGGAAGGTATCCGTTCTTGCTGAAATTCAGGTGCAGGATGCCGCCGCCATTGACGGCCATGTCATACTGGCCGTTGGTGCGGGTCAAGGTCCGGCCGAATTCCGGATGGTTGTTGATAGCGACCGTTACGCCGGAAAGAGGCTCTCCAGCGCGGGTCAACGCCCGGCCCCTGAGGACCGCGACCTGCACGGCGCTGATCGTGCCGGAAGCCACGCCGGTCTGGATTGGATTGGCTCCGGTATAGAGAAACGCGGTGCTCTGACCTATGATGGTCACCACCCCGTTGGAAACGGCCGGGGCCACGGTGGCCGGATCGGGCGGCAAGGGCGGGTTGTAATTATCATCGGCCGTCACCTTCACCCGCACCGCGGTTGAATATTGCCCCGGCCAGTCCGCGCCGGCGTCCCACACGATCGCCTTGCCCGTGCCGGGCGTAATTCCAGCGCCGGCATCGCCGCTCACGCTCGTTGCGGTAAGATTGTAGGAAACCCCGGAGTTGGTCGAAACGGTAACGGTAACCGTCACGCTGTTAGTGGCGGTGACATCATAGGTGATGTCAACCAGCTTGGTCCCGGTCCTCTGGCTGGCAGTCACGTTGGAGACCTGGGGATCGCCCCCAGCCGCTAAAGCTATGGGGGGCAGGACTGCAGTTAATGACAGGGAGGCAAATATCAACCAGGCAAGGGCCAATATTGGTGTTAAGCGCATTGATCTCCGTAAAAGCAATCAATACAAATCAACTATTATTAGTTAAAAATACAAGAATGCACGGGAAAGTCAAGGATATATCGGCAATATTTATTGCCGACAATATGCCAGTGGAAGTCAATGCCCGAAAATGAGACTGCCAGCCTAAACCGTTACGGCAGGAAATCCCATCCGGTATTCGTGATGCACCCCGCGCTAGACGCCCATGACGAAGCGGCGGAAAATTGATTTCAGCGGCGTCAGGAGCCTGATGAGCGCCTCGCCCGCGGGCGAATAATACACCCGGTAAAACAAGGCCTTCAGAGGCGCATGCCGGCGGTAAACCTCGAAGGCGAAGGTCCTGAAGCAATGCAGGATTTGGGCGCGCGGGAACCGGGGCATGTTAAGCACGGTGTCGCGGCGCCCGACGAAGCAGGCCTCGGTGGCGCCGGCGCCGAGGAATCCCTCCTGCAGGCAAACCTCCGCCAGCCTGGTGCCGGGATAGGGTTCGAAAATCCCGACGATGACGCTGTCGGGTTGGATAAGACGGTTAAGGTTGACCGTTTCGCGGAAGATGGTGGGTGTTTCGCCCGGGAACCCGACGATGTTGAAGGATTTTGTCTTGAGCCCGGCGCGCCGGCAGGCGGCGAAGGCCTCGGCGATGCGCGCGTTCGATTGCTTGCGCCCGAGCACCTCGCGCCGGAATTTTTCGTCCCCGCATTCGACTCCGATGCTTACCCGGCGGCACCCGGCCGCCTTCAGGCTGCGGCAGATTTCATTGGTGATGGTTTCCGGGCGGGCGTTGATGTCGAAGGGCAGCTTGAACTCGCGCGGGTAGCGCTCGCAGAATTCATCCAGGAAAGATTTCTGGGCGGTGAAGCAGTCGTCGTTGAAATAAAGCGTTTGCATCCGGTAGCGGGCGGTTACCTGCCTTATTTCCTCCAGGGCGCTTTCAACGGAACGGAAGCGGACGTAGCGCCCGGGCTGTTTCAGGCGCAGGGCATGGTTGCTGCAGAAGGTGCAGTCGTAGGGGCAGCCGCGCGATAGCATGAAGAGCGCGGTGCTGAAGTCGGAGTCAATGATCTTCTGGTAGTCGAAAAGCTCGCGGTCGGTAAACGGGAGCGCATCCAGGTCTTCGATGAAAGGCCGGGTTTCGTTGCGGATGATCCGGTCGCCCGCCTTGAACCAGATGTTTTTGATGGAGCGGTCAGGCTGCCCGCCGCCGTTTTTCGCGGCGAGAGAGTCCGCCAGCTCAAGGATCGGGTATTCCCCCTCGCCGATGCAGACGGCGTCCAGGCCCTGGATTTCGCCGAGGCACTCCGGCGCGAGGGTGGCGTGCTGGCCGCCGAGGATGGTGAAGGCCGGGAAGGGCTGGAGGTCCCGGAAGAGCTGGCGCACGTAGCGGTACTGCGGCGACACTGCCGAAAAGGCAATCAGGTCCGGCCGCCACGCGGCGACTTCCTTCTGAAGCGCGGCTGAGCTGTAAGCGCCGAAGATGTAATGGAGCTTGGCCTGGTGCCCGCGCGCCTTGAGCATCGCGCTCAGCATGCCGATGCCGAACTGGTAGCTCAGCGCGCCGCCGCGGATATTTATGTCGGGATATACAAAAAGGACTTTCATCAGACCGCCTTCAGGCCTATCTGCGCAAAACGCTTGAAGCCGCCCCCGCCGCGGCGGGCGCAATCCCGGCCGGGCCGGCGTTGGCGGGAAGAAGGCGCAGTGCTGATGCTAGAATGCCTGCGCGGATTTTGCAAGGCCGACTATTGCGGCAAAGCCTTTCGGATCGTGGATGGCGATTTCGGAAAGCATCTTGCGGTTCAATGCCACCTTGGCCTTGGTCAGGCCCTCGATGAAGCGGCTGTAGGTGACGCCCTGCTGGCGGCAGGCGGCGTTCAGGCGCGCGATCCAGAGGTCGCGGTAATCGCGCTTGTTGAGCTTGCGGTGGATCGTGGCCAGCTTCATGGCGCGGTCGACCGCCGCGGTGGCCTGGCGGAAAAGCTTGCTGCGCGAGCCGTAGAAACCCCTGGCCATGGCCAGGCGGCGGCTTCTGCGCTTGCGGGATGCTGGGGCGTTGGTTACTCTTGGCATGGCTGTTTACCGGGTAATGTTGTTAAATGAGGTTGATCAGGCGCTTGGTTTCGCAGGGTGCCAGGATGGACCCGCGCCGCAGGTGGCGTTTGCGCTTGGAAGACTTCGTGGTGAACAAGTGCCCGCGCGAAGCGCCCTTGTGGCGCAGCTTGCCGCCGGCCGTCTTGCGGAACCGCTTTGCAACCGCCTTTTTGGTCTTCATTTTAGGCATAGTCTTTATTCCTTCCAAGTGACAGGACTGGTTTTTAACCGCAAGCGCCGGCAATGTCCAGCAATATTTTGCGGAAAAAAACGCCCGGCGGGGGGCGCGGGCGCGGCCCTTTAGGAACCTATCTCAAAGTTGGCATGCCCAAGCGAATTTTGAGATAGGTTCTAGTCTTTTTCCCGCACGAGCTTCATGAGGTACTGCCCGTATTTGTTCTTGAGCATCGGCCGGGCCAGCGCGGCAACCTGCCGCCTGGTGATGTAGCCGAGGCGGCAGGCGATTTCTTCCAGGCAGGCGATGATCAGGCCCTGGCGGTCCTGGACGGTCTGGACGAAGTTGGCGGCCTGCATGAAGGACTCGTGGGTGCCGGTATCGAGCCAGGCGAAGCCGCGCCCCAAGAGCTCCACCCGCAGTTCCCTGCGCTTGAGGTAGGCAAGGTTCATGTCGGTGATTTCAAGCTCGCCGCGCGCCGAGGGCTTGATCTTCCGGGCGGTTTCCACGGCCTTGTTGTCGTAAAAATACAGGCCGGGCACGGCATAATTGGACTTCGGGTTCCGGGGCTTTTCCTCGATGCTGACGGCGCGGCCGCTCTTGTTGAACGCCACCACGCCGTAGCGCTCGGGGTCGTGGACCGGGTAGCCGAATATGAGGCCGCCATGCTTGAGGCGGCCGGCCTTGCGCAGTATCGCGGAAAGGCCGTGACCGAAGAAAATGTTGTCGCCGAGTATCAGGGCCACCGGCTCCCGGCCGATGAAATCTTCACCGATCAGGAAAGCCTGCGCCAGGCCTTCCGGGCGCGGCTGTTCGGCGTAGGAAAATTCCAGCCCGAACTGCGCGCCATCGCCGAGCAGGGTCCGGTAGCGCGGCAGGTCTTCCGGGGTGGAGATGATGAGAATCTCCCGGATGCCGGAAAGCATCAGGATGGAAAGCGGGTAGTAGATCATCGGCTTGTCGTACACGGGCAGCAGCTGCTTGCTGACCACCTGCGTGATCGGATAAAGCCGCGTGCCGGCTCCGCCGGCCAGAATAATACCTTTCATTGCAGTTTCCCGTTCGTAATGTTTGTTTTCGCGCCCGCCCGCATGCGCCCTTGCCGGCCAATATAGCGCCGCCGGCCGGAAGAGTGAAGGTCAAAATATCGACAAGATTCAGCCCGGTGCTTCAGGCGCCGGTGCCCTCCTGCCGCAGGGCGAGCGCGGCGCAGCCGATCATTCCGGCCCGGGCCCCGAGGACGGCCGGAATGACCTTTATCCTTTCCGCAAAATAAGGGTGCAGGCGCTCCGCCAGGTGCCTGCGCAGGGGCGCAAACAGCAGGCGACCGCTTCCGGCCACGCCCCCGCCCACGATGATGGCCTCGGGCTGGACAAGGTAGGTCACGGCGGCAAAAGCCGTGGCCAGGCAGTCGGAGATGTAATCCATGATCTCCAGCGCCAGCCGGTCGCCGCGGCGCGCGGCCCCGGCGATGATTTTGGGGGTGATTGCGCCGGGGTTGCCATTGACCATGGCGGTCATGAGCGACTTGCGCCCGCGGCGCAGGGCCCTGGCCGCGCAGGCGGCGATTTTGCGATTACCGACATATGCCTCAAGGCCGCCCCGGCCCTCGGCCGTCCTGACGCCGTTCATCCGGATGGGCACGTGCCCGATTTCGCCGGCCATGGAGAATGCGCCGCGGTAAACCTTGCCGCCGATGACCAGCGCCCCGCCCACGCCCGTGCCGAGCGTGGCGAAAAAGGTGTGGCGCAGCCCCTTGCCGGCGCCGTAAAGGTATTCTCCGAGGGCCATGGCGTTGACGTCGTTATCCACGAACACCGGCAGGCCGAATTTCCTGCGCATGATCGCGGCCAGGGGCACGCCGCGCCAGCCGGGGACGTTGGTGAGGTTGTATATGTAGCCGCGCTCGTAGTCGGTGAAGCCCGGCACTCCAACGCCGATTCCGCGCAGCCTGCGGCCTGCGGACCGGCAGGCGGCGACCCGGGCGGCCACCATGGCCAGCCACCGGGGCAGGTCGGCGCAGGCGGAGGTGGCGCAGTGTTCTTCCTGCAGCATGCGCCCGCGGGAGTCCACGAGGCCGATTTTGACCGAGGTGCCGCCGAAATCAATTCCGAGCGCCGCTTCCGCTTTCATCGCTTTCACCCGCGGTATTAATTTAAAGGTAAAACCCCGAACCGCGCCAGCATCGCCAGGAAGGTGTATGCGAGGGCGCTACAGGCGGCCGTGGCCGGTATGGTCATGATCCAGGCCCAGATGATCTTGCGCGCGGTGCCCCAGCGCACCTTGCCGACGTTTTCGACGGAGCCCACGCCGAAAATCCCCCCGGCAATGACATGGGTGGTGCTGACCGGTATGCCGAAGTGAGCCGTAGCCAATAAAACCAGCGCCGATGCGGATTCGGCGCAGAAGCCCTCCATCGGCCTGATTTTCGTGATGCGCGTGCCCATGGTGCGGACAATCCGCCAGCCGCCGAAGGCAATCCCGAGCGCGATCGCAGCCTGGCAGGAAAGGATGATCCAAGTGGACACATGGAAAGAAGTGGTTATATGTGCGGAATAAAGCGTCATAGCAATGACGCCCATGGTTTTCTGGGCGTCATTGGTGCCATGGCCCAGGCTGTACAAGGCACAGGAAATCAACTGGAGACGCTTGAAGATCTTGGTCGCGGCAGCGGGCTGCGCGCGGCGGAAGATCCAGATGATGATGGTGGTAAAAATCATGGCGCCGAACATGCCCAGGATCGGCGCAATGAAAATGAACAGGAATATTTTAAGCACCCCGCCGAAGAGGACCGATTGCCATCCGGCCGCGGCCAGGGCGCTGCCGATCAGCCCGCCGATCAGGGCGTGGCTGCTCGATGTCGGCAGGCCCCATATCCAGGTGATGATGTTCCAGATGATTGCGCCGGTCAGCGCGGCCAGGATAAGCGGCACGCTGACGCATCCAATATCGATGATGCCTTTACCCATGGTGTTTGCAATTGCCACTCCGAAAACAAAAGCGCCGATAAAGGCGGCGGCAGCGGCCAGAATGACCGCCTGCAAAGGGGTCAGAGTGCGCGTGACCACCACCGTCGCCACGGCGTTGGCGGCGTCGTGAAACCCGTTGAGGAAATCAAACAGGAGCGCAAAGCCGATCACAATCACGGCCAGGTGGGCGAGGTCAATCATGTGCGTTATCCCATTTTCACAAGTATGCCCCGGACGACCTTGCCGATGTAATCTAGCGAGTCTACGCAGGATTCCATGTGCTCGTAAACATCCTTGAGGCGCACGATGTCAACGGCCGAATAGGACCCGCTGAAGAGGTCGGCCATGCTCAGGTGGAAGAGGTAATCGGCCTTGTTTTCTATCCCGTGGATTTTTTCAACCACACCGTTGATGTTCTGCCGCTTTTCGAGCGCCCGCAGGAGGGGCTTGATTTCCACGGAGATATCGGCAATCAGGGCCGCGAACGAGGCCACGTTCGGCGGGAACTTCTTGATGTTGTAGACTTCTATTTTCTGGGCCACGCTGTTGAGGATGTCCAGGCCGCGGTCAATGCCGATGGCGATGGAGTGGATGTCCTCGCGGTCGAGCGGGGTGATGAAGGTCTTGTGCAGCTCGTCGATGATCCGCATTTCAACCGCGTCACCCTTGAGCTCGAATTCCTTGATCTTGGCCAGGTTGAAGTGAATGTCGGCCTCGGAGAGGCTGTCGAATCGGCTGATGAAGTCCTTGAAGAAGGCCGCGCCCTCGATGAGGACGTCGGTCAGCTCATGCATGTAGGTGTAAAACTGCGTTTCGCGGGGCAGGAGCAGGTCAAAAATCCTGAATTGCATAGGCCTCCATCGTTAAAATATTTTTTGCCGGGCAGGCGGCATGGCGCAACGGTTGATAGAGTACAGTTAATCTTCCAGAAATCAACTTTCATTTTTTAAGGATTTGTGCCGGGGCAAGGGGAAAATGGAGGTTGACAAGCCCCCTCCCGCGCCTTATCTATATCGCCTACGGGAGCGGGCGGAGCCGCTTGCATCCCGGGATGGAGATTATGGCGGAATCAAAAACAATCTGCACGCGCATCGCGCCCTCGCCGACCGGCGCGCCGCACATCGGGACGGCCTACATCGCGCTTTTCAACTACGCCTTTGCCCGGCGCAGCGGCGGCCGCTTTCTGCTCAGGATCGAGGATACCGACCGGTCCCGTTGCTCGCCGGAATCCGAGGCTGCCATTCTTGAGTCCCTGCGCTGGCTGGGCCTGGACTGGGACGAAGGTCCGGACGTCGGCGGGCCTTCCGGACCGTATCGCCAGAGCGAGCGGCTGGATATTTACCGCGAGCACGCCCGGAAGCTGGTCGAGGCCGGGCACGCCTACCCCTGCTTCTGCACCGTGGAGCGTCTGGCGCAGTTGCGCGCGGAGCAGACCGCGGCCGGGAAGAACCCCGGCTACGACGGCCGGTGCGAGGCGCTTCCTGCCGGCGAAGCCCGCGCGCGCGCCGCGGCCGGCGAACAGCACGTGATCCGCATGAAAATTCCCGCGGAAGGCGACTGCGTTTTCCGGGACCGCCTGCGCGGGGAAATCAGGATCGGCTGGTCCGGAGTGGACCGCCAGGTGCTGGTAAAGTCTGACGGCTTCCCCACCTATCACCTGGCCAACGTGGTGGACGACCGCCTCATGGGCGTGACGCACGTGATCCGCGGCGAGGAGTGGATCAGCTCCGCGCCGAAGCACATCCTGCTCTACCGCTATTTCGGGTGGGATGCGCCTGAGTTTGCGCACCTGCCCCTCCTGCGCAACCCGGACAAGAGCAAGCTTTCTAAAAGGAAAAACCCCACCGGCATCCTCTATTACCGCGAGGCGGGCTACCTACCGGAAGCCTTGATAAATTACCTTGGGCTGATGGCCTACAGCATGCCGGACGGGCGCGAGATCTTTACCCTGGATGACATGACCGCCGGTTTCGACCTGGACCGCGTCAGCCTCGGGGGCCCGGTTTTCGACCTGCAGAAGCTTGCCAGCTTCAACGGCCAGTACCTGAGGCGGATGGATGTGAAAGAGCTCGCCGGGCGCCTCAGCCGGTGGAAGTTGAACGAAGCGGCCTGGGAGCGCATCCTTCCCCTCGCCCAGCCCAGGATCAACACCATGGCCGAGCTTATGCCGAAAGTTGCCTTCTGTTTTGCCGACCGGCTGGACTACGCCCCGGCGGAGCTCCTCGGCGGGAAAGCTGACGGCCCCGCCGCGGCCAGGCTCCTGAAAATCGCCCAGTGGGAGGCCGAGAAAACCGCCGCGTGGAATCCGGAAAGCATAAAGGAAATTTTCAGCCGCATGGCGGCCAAAGAAAGCATTGAATTAAAAGAACTGCTGATGCCTTTTTACATTGCGATTGCAGGCGCGGCGGTTACCCTGCCGCTTTTCGACAGCATGGCGATCCTGGGGCGGGACATGGTCCTGCGCCGCATGCAGTACGCGCTGGAGGCCCTCGCAGGCCAGGGATTTGCTCTCAAGGGCAAGGATTTGAAACAGCTGGAGAAGAGATACGAATCTGAGTATAAGCAGGCATAGTGCTGCAGATATGTAAGTTTAAGAAACGTTCAACGCTCAACCTTCAACTTCCAATGTTCAATGACGCAGATAATGTTGAACGTTCAAAGTTGGACGTTGAATGTTTTCATAGTCTGAATAGTTATGTTATTTACCGGGTATCTATATGAACGCTAATGACACTGCCCCCGCCGGCCATTTCATCCGGCGCATCATAGAAGAGGGCATCAAGGACGGCAAATACAACGGCCGCGTCGTCACGCGCTTTCCGCCCGAGCCCAACGGCTATCTCCACATCGGCCACGCCAAGTCCATCTGCATGAACTTCGGCCTCGCCCTGGCCTACGGCGGCGTCTGCCACCTGCGCTTTGACGACACCAACCCCAGCACGGAGGAAGTGGAATACGTGGAGTCCATCCAGCGCGACGTGCGCTGGCTGGGGTTCGACTGGGGCCGAAACCTTTTCTACGCCTCGGATTACTACGAGCGGCTCTACGAGTGCGCCGTCCAGCTGATCAGGAACGGCAAGGCATACGTCTGCGAGCTCAACGCCGACGAATTCAAGGAATACCGCGGCGCGCCGACCCGCCCCGGGCGCGACAGCCCCTGGCGCGAGCGCCCGGCGGCGGAAAGCCTGGACTTGTTCGCGCGCATGCGCGCGGGCGAGTTTGAAGAGGGGCGCTGCGTGCTCCGGGCCAGGATCGACATGACTTCGCCCAACCTGCACATGCGTGACCCGGTCATTTACCGCATCAAGAAGGAAGACCACCACCGGACCGGATCGAAGTGGTGCATCTACCCGATGTATGATTTCGCGCACTGCATTTCCGATTCCATCGAAAAAATCACCCATTCCATCTGCACCCTCGAGTTTGAGGTCCACCGCCCGCTCTACGACTGGATACTCGATGCGCTGGGCGTTTACCGTCCCCGGCAAATAGAATTTGCGCGCCTGAACCTTTCCTATACCGTGATGAGCAAGCGCAAGCTGCAGCAGCTGGTGGAAAACAAGCTCGTGGCCGGATGGGACGACCCGCGCATGCCCACCCTGGCCGGGCTCAGGCGCCGGGGCTACACCCCGGAGGCCATCCGGGCTTTCTGCGAGACGATCGGGGTCACCAAGGTGAACAGCCTGACTGACGTGGCGCTCCTTGAGCACTGCCTGCGGGACGATCTCAACAAGACCTCCCGGCGCGCCATGGCCGTTCTCAGCCCGCTGCGGGTGGTCATTGATAATTACCCGGAAGGGCAGGAGGAGTCTTTCGACGCCGTCAACAACCCCGAGGATCCTTCCATGGGCACGCGGAAGGTGCCGTTTGCGAAGGTTGTCTACATTGAGCGCGACGACTTTCGGGAGGAGCCGCCGGCCAAGTTCTACCGCCTTGCGCCCGGCCGGGAGGTGCGCCTGCGTTACGCCTACTGCATCACATGCACCGGCGTGGTCAAGGATGATAAAACCGGGGAGGTTGTCGAGCTGCACTGCTCCTACGACCCCGCCACCCGCGGCGGCGCCACCCCGGCCGGCCGCAAGGTGAAAGGCACCATCCACTGGGTTTCGGCGCGGCACGCTTTGGCCGCCGAGGTCCGGCTTTATGACCGGCTATTTCAGCACGAAAACCCGGCCGAAGCGGGCGCAGGGGACGACTTCATGAAATTTCTCAACCCCCGCTCGCTGGAGGTGGTTTCAGGCTGGCTGGAACCGGGCCTGTCCGTGGCAAAACCGGGCGACCGGTTCCAGTTTGAGCGCCTGGGCTACTTCTGCGCCGACAGCGTTGATTCCGCCCCGGGCAAGCCGGTGTTCAATCGCACCGTGCCCCTGCGCGATTCATGGGCCAAAATGGAAAAGAATTCGTAGCAGATGGGTGCGCCGGTCAATAAACAGAAATTTCCTCTTGTTCTATCGTTGTGCCTCTTCTTTTCCCGTGGTTGTTCTTGATTTGGGTTGCGGGTGTTGCCCGCCCTGAAAAAAAAATGGCCGAAGGATTTACCATCTCCTTCGGCCATTTTTGTTTAACTTATCAAAACGCGCTTACTGCGCGGGGGCAGCAGCCGGAGCAGCAGCCGGGGCAGCCGCGGGTGCGGCGGCGGGAGCAGCTGCGGGGGCAGCCACAGGAGCCGCGCCGCCTTCAGTAACGGGCTCGACGCCCTTGATGGTCAGAATCCTCTTGCCGCCTTCATGGCTGAGAGTGCAGGTAACCCTGACTTTCTGGCCGTCCATGGCTTCCAGGGGCTTGCTGCCATCATCCATCTGGATGTCGTAGCTGGTCACAATGAGCTTGATGGCAGTGGCTTTGCCGCTGGCATCCTTGGTGACGCTGACGACGCCGGTTTTGCGCAGCTCCAAAGGCATCATGGCCGGGGCGGCGGCGGGTGCGGCAGCCGGGGCAGCCGCGGGGGCGGCGGCCGGGGCTTCAGCGGCGGGAGCAGCAGCCGCGGGGGCAGCCGCGGGTGCGGCGGCCGGGGCGGCGGCTTCCTGGGCGAGGACCAGCGTTGAAACGAACATGGAACAAATCAGCAAAGCAATAAGTTTTTTCATATTGTGAATTCCTCTAATTGTGCAAGAAATAACGGTTAAATTTTGTTTATAATGTCGACACATCACCTGATATAAGAATCTTTCCGGCCCTGATGATGGCACCCCCCATAGCCCGCCGGCAACATTGGCGGCGTGATCGTGTTATCCCAGGAGACCGTGATTCGCAGCATCACCTCCTTTTGATTGGAATGTGAACAATATGCCAAGATAAGGAGCAAGTCAACTAATTTCCGGCAAAAATCCTTGACTAATAATTTACCCTTCTTCGCCAGAAAGCCCTGTGGCTCTTGGCCTTCGTAGCCCCTTGGGCGAAGTAGGTTGCCACAGGGATGAATGGCCTCCTTGGCTTCGCAGGGTTTCGCAAAGACTCGACCTGCGTAGCCAAGGCTACTCCGGCGAAGCAGGTTGCCCAGTCCCGACCTTTTTGAGTCGGGACCGCGGGGTGCTTCACATAAAGCGATACTCGCAACCCTGACGACATTTTCCGAGCAGTGGGGGATTAGCTCAGCCCGCCTGCAACACTGTAGCACTGCGGGCAGGTTGGCTAGAGCGCCTGAATGGCATTCAGGAGGTCGAGGCCCCGCGCTTCGCGGGGTAAAGTTCAACCCTGTCCCGCTTTGAGCGGGATCCCTTATCCCGTATATCCCGGCCAACTTCGTCAATTATGAAACCCAAGTGAGAAAATAATTGACTAATTTATTCTTTATGATGATATTTCGTCAATTGCCAGGTCTTGACCTGTCAACGGGGGATTAGCTCAGTTGGCTAGAGCGCCTGAATGGCATTCAGGAGGTCGAGGGTTCAACTCCCTTATCCTCCACCCAGCATTTTTTGGTCGTCATTAGTCTGATGGCGACCATTTTTTTCCTTATCCTGCCTATATTTTTCCTGATTCTGGAATTTTTTGGTCATTCAGGGCAGTTTTTGGCAGTTTTGGGGGTGAGGACCATAATGAGGACCATCGGAGGGAGGGGGATATTATTCTTGTAATGTAGAAAATCGGGAATATTTTTTTCTCCTGCAGAATCGGCTAATAACATCCACCCCTTTTATCTTGCCCCAAAATAAATTCATAAAAATACCTGTACGCTCTCAAAACCATCCAGGGGTTCAGATATGCCCCAGGATTTCAAATCGTTTTACGGGCAAAATCGGGGCTGGGAGGTTATTAAATATTCTCGCAATTTCTGACAAAATAGATTATTTTTTTCTCATGAACCATTTATTCATACTTCCCTTGCCGCTCTTAATCATATCTGCTGTTTTCCGAATATTCCCACCCAAGAAAATCAATCGGTTTTACGGCTATAGAACAAAATCATCCATGAAAAATCAGGGTGCATGGGATGAAGCAAACAGATTCTCGGCAAACTTAATGTTGATCGGTTCCATTACCTATTTCTTCTTTATAATGCTATGCAACATTTTTATTCAAGGTCGTGAAATGCAAACGTGGGTATCAGTTGCTTATTTGTTTTGTTTAATCTTTGGAGTAATTTTTATCACGGAATGGCGACTAAAAAAACTATTTGACGAATCAGGCAACAGGATAAATCCCGAAAAGGATTCTCACATCAAGTTTAGCAGCCTTTCCAAATTGCGTAAGATAGGATTGGTAGGAATTGTCGTTATTATGGTGGCAGTACTGGTCTTTATCGCTTATGCCATGCGTTATCTCTTCATTGAAGTGGGTAGTGGAGAGATATTTATTGCTCGATTTGAACTCGGTCATCCAGGCTACGATGTAGGAGCTATAGAAGCAAGGTTCTTTGCCTTTACCTTATTGGCGATAATAGGACTTCCATATCTGGCGATGGTACGATGAATAAGTGATAGAGCCACCAAATTTACTTACTGGGTGTTCGTAGTCCAAGCAACCGTTCTGTGCCTATTGCCACTTCTAATCCTTACTTCTGCATTATATAGACACATGCTCTATATCAATGATTATGGTTTTACCGTCCTGCGTATTTGCGGGCTGGTTTATGGGTTGGGTGGCTATATCCTCATGCTGAAATTATTTTATTGGGCTGTCAAAGTAAATATGCCAGAAAACACAAGTCAACCTGTTGCTGGTATCGTGCTTCGAAAAAGTCGTGCAGCAGTCTTTGTTTTCAAGCCGTGCAAAACGAATGATAGCACTTGGGAACTGATGTTTTATGGATATTCTCCGCTTTATCAGACCAAAATGAAAATATTAGCTGTCGAACCATAAGCCGACTCCTATATATTAATGCCATGGGATATAATACCCCATGGTGCATCTTACGGGTTGGGTGGGTATATTCTTATTTTAGGATTTTTATATTGGGCTGTCAAAATGCCGAACAGAACGTGTGCTAAATAAAATATTTGACGAATCAGGCAGAAGAAAGGACATATCATGCAAAGATTAGTGCCAAAAATCCTCGGAATTGTTTGTATCGTTGCTGGGCTGGGCTGGTCGGTACTCTTTCCCAAAGGCGGTTACTTCCTTCGCCCTGATTTCGTAGCATCGGTGGCAATCGGATTGGGACTTATTATCCCAGGCATCATCATGCTCTTTATTACCAAGGCAAGAGCCCTTCCGTCCATCTTGGCAATTCTACTTGTCTGGTCAGTGCTGCTCAACGCATGCCTGTTCTCGTGGGCATATGAAGTAATCGTTCTTGTCCGTAGTCCTGCTGCCCTAAAAAGCGATAATGGAAATATTAACGCTGCAGCCACAAATGATGGTAACGCTATTACTTTTCTTTGCAGGGTACAGGCTGAAGCAGAAGTATTCTACGAAATCCATATTGACGGCAAAACTGTAGGCAGTGGGGGTTCGGCTCCAAATCCGAAAAATAAAATGACGCATATACTGTCTGCGGCCCCTGGAGACCACATTTTAACAGTAACAGCCCCTGGGTATGAGACATGGCAAAAGATCATTACTCTCTTGGAAGGGTCAAAGAATGGGCAAATTTTTTTGATTGAACTGAAAAAGTCAGCAAAATGAGCGATAGTAACACCAAAAAATAACCATATGTATAAAACTTTATTACTTTTTATTTTCTTTCTTTTCTGCCAACAAGTCAAAGCAGATACAGCCATTTCTACAAGCACTGTAACAGTTGTTGGACCAAGAGAATGGCGACCAAAAATTACTGCGGAAGAAGCCCTGCAACTTGCCAAAACCTACATACAGGAAAAAAGCATAGACATTTCGTCTTATTACCTATCTGTTATCAAAATGGACGCAAGCTGGAAAATGGTCGGATCATACAAGAAAGTTGATCAGCAATTTTGGACATTATTCTGGGTAAAGCCCACGGCAGACATTGAGGAATCTCTGGCGATTGCTGTACCGATGGATGGAACGAAAGTTCGGCAAGCTGATGTTACGGAAGATTTAGCTATGAAAGGTCACTTATCAAAAGCACCAGCGATCACATTAGAGCGTGCATTGCAGCTTGCGAATGAATATATCCATACAGAAAAATTAGATATGTCGGCTTTCTTTCTATACCAAGTCACCTTTGTTGCTTCACGTGACGGCTGGTGGGTTTGGTGGACCAATGTTAATGGCGGTTGTGGAAACTATATTGAGATTGATGTGTCTATGGATGGCAAGGTAAGGCGAAGATGTTCTATGTAAAGATGTGATTCTATAATTTAATATTTTATCAGAAAAAGGAAGAGACTTTCTTTGTTTTATGGTCTGAATTTGTTCTGATAAATACTGTTATAAGGGAAAATAAGTGAAAAGATTGATATTAATTACCTTAGCCGTGGGACTTGGGAATTTTTCAGCCCCTGCCCTCATTGGTGCTGAAGTTACTGCTCAAGAATCCTTATATTACGAGGAAATATATAACGAATACAACCAGATCGTCTCGGAGGCAATCGAGCAAAACGCTGACATAAAAAGCATAACCGAAGAATATTTTAAAACTATAAATCAGAAACCTTTTGTAATTCATATTTCTAAAATATTAGGAAACCACAAATCTGAAATAGTATTTCAATGGTTCGACAAAGATACTTTAATTTTGTTACCTCATATCCACTATGGTCCCAAGCCAAAAACAGTACATGTCCGTAAACTCTCGTCCAATGGCATCGAATATGTTTTAATTGAAACCAATCTTTTGCCCATGTTGCGTGAGACGAATCGCGTGCAACCAGATGAGATTAGATTATATATACGTATGGCAATTAAAATTAATAAATTATAGTCATCCCTGGACATGCTCCCCTCCCTTTTCCCCCATTAAATCTTTACAGCATTATTTTGAACCTTATTAATACCCCCATAATCTTCTG
>Ga0172380_10002420_pt1 | contig 28717 bp, 27 predicted proteins | sample Leawe162metaG_FD_119747 | JGI IMG/M metagenome (GOLD analysis project Ga0172380, IMG submission 119747) | Leachate microbial communities from a municipal landfill in Southern Ontario, Canada - Leachate well 162 metaG | ecosystem: Engineered > Solid waste > Landfill > Unclassified | place... | reverse complement strand
TGCTGTTGCGTTGGTAATCTGGGGAAATATGAGCAAGTGATGGGGTATAACTGAACTTGATGCTGATTTCTTCGCTTCCAATTATCACATTCTTAGTGATTTCCTCTACAATGTATCTTTTACTCTCAAGTTCAAGTGTTGGCCAACGGTCATAAAGGGTTTTCGCTTCATGGAGCAACTGACCACTGTTTAAAGCCTCCATTTTAAGAAAGTCTATCTGTGCCTGTAATTTTGGTTTTGCTTCCTCTATTTGTTTTAGCTGCGTATCTAATGGAGCATAGTGCTTTCCAAATCCTTCAGTTGGAATTTCCTTTTTTGTATGCAGTTTCAATAAATCCTGCATTTCATTTTCAATCCGTTTTGATTCATTTTCCAATAATTTCAATTCAACTTCTTTTGATTGAATTGTTTGGTCTGCTTTGGCAACAAATGTTTCTAGCTGCTGGTCTGTCAAAAGGAATGTTTTGAGATTCCGATAGTATATGTCCTCTAAATCATCTGTTGCAATCCTTTGTTTCCGGCATTTATAGCAGGTGTATTTTGTACTATCAGAAGGAACATACATTTTACCCCCACACTCACATAGTACAATTCCCGAGAAAAGATGGGCGACCCGCTTTGCAGGTTTCTTTCCTGTTGTTTCCTGTTGGTCTAATATTGCATTACACTCATTCCATAGGTCTTCATCTACAATTGCAGGACACGTTGATGTGACCCATTCTGATTCGGGCTTCATGACCCATTTCTTTCCGTCTCCAAGACTCTTTGTATAATTTGCCCTCCGTACTCCCATTGCTGAGGTATCACGCAATAGACGACCAACTGTAGTATCTGTAAATTTAGATTTGTTACGTGTTCTGTATCCCATCCCATTTAACAGCCTTGCAACAGTCCCTTTCCGCTTGTGCTGTTTAAACAGTTCATACACTAGTTTTCGAATTGGTGCTTCATTCTCTGCAATTACCAATTCTTTCCCATCCCATCGATATCCAAATGTAGCTTGACCACCTAAGGACTTACCAAGCTTTGCTCGTATTGGCACAGAAGCAGCCACACGGTCTGCAATTTCTTCACGCTCCCATTGAGCCATTGCCCCAAACATGGTATAGAACAAACGCCCCGCAGGTGTACTTGTATCAATTGCCTCTTGCAGTGATACGAGGTCTGCATCACATTGTTTAAATATTTCAGCAATTTCAAGTAACTCTTTTGTGTTACGAGCAAGTCGGGCAAGCTTTGAAAAAATTAGTCCGGTGATATGACCCTGCTTAATATCATTGAGCATTCGTTTTGTTTCGGAATAGTCAAGAATTGACTTACCACTGAGTGCATCTAAACGGTATACTTCCTTTACATTCCACCCTTTTGCTTCGGCATATAATCTACCTCGCTTTTCATGATGTTCAGGGCTCTCATCTCTTACTTGGAAGTCTGTTGAGACGCGAATCCAGAGGCCGACAGATTTTTGAGTGTGCATACATTGATATATTTTCAATACAAATATATTGAAAAATGCACCCAACGCAACATTGGTTGTGTTTTATTTTACTAAAAATAAACTGACCACATAGTGTAATCATGCACTATGTAGACGCAGGTTATTCAACTACTTCTTTTTGGCTGTTTTCTTTGCAGCAATTTTCTTTGGTGCAGCTTTCTTAGCAACCACTTTTTTAACTGGTTTTGATTGTGCAGGGAAAAGCGATTTCTTGTGAGTGAGGCAGAATTTCACAAAGCTATCTTCACCAACAACCAGTCGAACAGGTAATGGTAGAAATCCGTGTACCTTAGCAAGAAGTGGTTTGAGTTTCTTATCATCCTTTATTATGTCAACCCCTGTGGTTGTAATTCCTGATAATATTTTTTCTGTAAATAGGTTCTTAATTAATGGTAGGTGTTTTTCGAGGCTCATAGGTTTTGGTTTTTATTTAATAAAGGTATAATTTTATTTTTAAATTTTCCAACATGAGAAATAATCGGCCATATTACACAGACCCAAAGTTCTATATTTTCGGTCTCATCATTTTTGTGGTGGCTGTACTTGTCGGTTGGCTAAGTACAATTCTCTAAGGTCGAAATAGTTTTTCAGAACGTTTTCTTCATTTACCTGCTGTATTGTTTGTACTTCTTTCGTATGAACGTCATAGAAAACTTCAAAGTACGTATTCTCAAGTATGTACAATTCAACATATGACTTGTTATATATTGCCCTTGTATCTAATAATTTACAACGCGTTAAAAGAAAAAAAGCTTTTCCACGCATACTTAGCTTATTAAAATCTTCGATGCTCATACACTACTCTTTTGATGCTGTAACTTCTCCTTTAGTATCCGCTGCTGAACCACAAAATGAACCTTGTATCTGAGACACCTCAGAATCTTCATTGACGTTAACTGTGAACTCACCGAAAGAGTTACGTTTTACACCTGAAAGTTCATACTGTGCTTTTAATACACCGTCTTCTATTTGGCCTTCAAAGGTTAAAGGATCATGTTGTAATGATGGAATTTCCTTGTTATTAATCCAGAACTTCTCTCCTTTACCTTTTATTTTTTTGCCCTCTTGTGTGATGTATATTTTATATCCGGCAGTCATACCAATGTATTTAGGCATGGCACTTTCTTTAATGGTGAATGTGAATTTCCATGCACCGCTAATATCTTTTGTTTGTTTGTCTTGATAGTAATCTATCAGAAAGATTGCGCTACACAAAAGAGTAATAGTCGCTACTGTGACTTCAAGAATGATTTTTGCAGAGAGACGTTTCATGGTAGAAATCTTTTTGTTTTATAACTTCAAAGTCAAAGTTAAATAATTTTGTGAATTATAAAAAGAAACCCCCGAAGATGCGAATGCACTCCGGGGGAACTATGAAAACCTAACTTTCTGCTATACGAAATAAAACACCTTACCTGATTAATACAATCTTTTTCTGTTTTATTTCATTTCCTGCTTTAAAGGTGATAAAGTAGATGCCCTCCTTAAGTGATGTAGTGTTAATCTCAAGAGAATATGACCCTGCTGTTTTCACCCCGTTTTGTTCCACTTGCTGGACTGTCTGACCTAATAGATTTGTTATAGAAATATCTATTTTTTCATCTCGTGGTAGGGTGTAACGTACCATCAATATATTATTGAATGGATTTGGATAAGCAGAGAATGATACTTTACCCTCCGTTTGATTCGGTTTAGTTCGGATAATATAGCTCTCAGGTGCAGGGGGCTCAAGATGTACTGGAACTCCATACCTAATACCACCAACAGAATTTGTATCGTCTGCTTCCATGTATTGTTCCAAGTCAAACTCATAATAGAGGTCAAGGGTTGTATCTATGCTTAAAGTGTCCCAAGTCAGGTATTCTACACCTAGCCATGCGCGTTGACTGGCTGTGTATTCAATAGTATTCAACTCAACATCCTGGCAACTATCTATTCGTAAAGTGGAATCATTCACTACGTTGTATCCCGAACCGTTAGTTGTTGACCATATGCTTCTCATGGTCGCATCTAGATGGAGCAGTATATAGCCATATCTGAAGTAATCGCAATCAAGTGCTTTCATTGTCAGTTTACCATCAGAACCTGTGCTTGTGATATTTCCTGTCATTAATTTGTGTACTACATCATTACCCGGAATCACATCTGTTACGACAAAGTTTTTGGCAATAACTCTTTCATTGTTTCTGACATTGTAACCAAGGTTTTCTGTTTCTGTATTTTCCATACCGAACGGAGAGTCTTCACAGGTGACTATTCGTCCCAAAAAGATAATATCTGAGAGTGCCGTATTGTCCATACCATATACCTCAGGGTTTATCGGATACCATTCAGTTTGTATGGTGTAAGAGCCATTGGAAGAAATGGATGGGATGTTAAATACACCAATTAAATTACCTAAGCCGTTCTTAGCACCTTGATGCAATAGCCAGTTGCCAGTTTCAGCACTTTGAGTGGTGTCGTATTTCCAGTTTCTCTCCCATGCTGCACCTGTATTGGCTATACTCCAATAAAGATAGAGTTTTGCCGGAGCACTTGCTATATCCCCATCATTTCGAACAGTAGTATAAATATAGTTTGGAATATCGTATTCGGGTGTTTGGTGAGTGCTACCATTGTCATTACTTCTTCTGTTCACAATATCAGGACTACTCCATACAAATGTCCCTGAGGTATTGTCTTGTGCCCACAGGTTATCCGTTATAGGAACAACAGTAAGTGTAGCAGCAGAACTGTACTCAGTGCCCAAAGTACAAACATCTCGTAATTGCGCCTGAAAGGTTTGTTCATGGTTACACTCCTGAGTCGGGTAATGAAGTTCACTTGAGGTGTCTTGTATGATTGCAAAACCTCCTGTATGGTTCCTTTGCCAGTTTACGACTTCCATATCCAAAAATGATACAGAGAACACAGCTTCCACTCCTTCAGTTAAAGAAGCGTTTACAGGGTGACTTATGATGTGTGGATCACGAAGACGAATCATAAACGCAGGAGAGTACGTAATTACCATTGTATGTTGTTTTGTGGCCCTTCTACGGTAATACATGGTTTGGTTGTTTATTATCGGCTGATAATCTTTACCCGTTGCTCCAGATATCTCAGTCCATATACCTAAACTATCCATTGCACTTTCCCATTGGAATGACCAGTAGGCAGGTGTTACAGCTGCAATTCCTGTCAGATACGGTGGAGTACTGCCTTCACAAATAGCATCGCGATACGCTTGTTCAGTCGTTGCCACAATAGAGTTATCTAAATAGTGAGCAGCTGTGTTTTCAGGCATTACAAAGCTCATCATCATTCCTCCTTCAGCTAAAGGCGTTGCCTCTGAAAGGTCGTCCTGATTATATTGGAAGAACTCAAAATCAAACGTCATGAACTCTGTGCGTTCAATAGACTCATCAGAGACATACCTGACCCTAACTTTCGCCTCCTGATTCGGTTCAAATGCTATGTTGGTAAGCCACACATCACAGGTATCAGTAATCTGTATACCATTGCTGTCTTCCAAAAAGACAAAGCCACTGCCCTCCGCACCATTGTTTACCCATGCCTGAGTGAGCACATCGTCAAACAGAATTTCTATGTGCCCATAGTTAAAATAATTGCAGTTGTTTGCTTTAAATCTGAATGCTGATGTAGAGTTCGCATCCCAATAATTGCCAGTATAAATTGGAATAGTCTTATCCGTGGAGTTAGTATCTACTACATGGAAGTTTCGGGTAATTATCTTGCGGTTATTTCTTGCATTGGTTGCTGTTACAAGACCTTCAGGGTAAGTCATACCATGAGGTTTTTCATCACAGGAAAGAATACGGGCTAATAAACATACCATTAAACTGCTATCGTTTCCGTTTACTCCATACCAAGCGGGGTTAGGAACTTCCCACGGTACTACCAGAATGCTTGACCCATTTGCACTGATAGCCGGAATTGTAACGGTATCAATTATGCCACCACGAGGGAAACTGTCTAAATAGAATTGTGAAAACGAGTCAATATTTGTAATGTAATTGTCCGATGAATGTACCCAATGCTTAGGCCACAACTCACGGGTAGCTGCAACTGTCCAGTGCAATACTGCTTTTTGAGTTGCGCTGGTTGCTGTTCCGATATTTTTTACCTGAATTTTCGCATATCCAGTTGGCTGAAGCTTTTTGTATTCGATATTGTTGTTATTGTAATCATAGGTGGCTGCTGCATTTCTGCTAAACCAAATGTCAGGACTTGCCCAGATATTACTATTCGGATACGGTTCTGTACCATTATCATCCGATGCATCACGCATCATGAGGTTATACTGGATGCCTGATGGGAGGCTGACGTTAAGGGTGGCAACATTGCTGTACACATATCCTGAGCAACCGTTAAATAATGCCGCCCTGAATTTCATACCACTTTGGCAATATGAACTGTAGCCCAAAACGTAGTCTTTATCATTTTCGTTTGGAATAAAGTCCCAACTTTCTCCCTGATCAAAACTGCGTTGCCAGTAGTAGCGTAGACCATGTCTGTTAGCATATGAACTATCAACAGCACTGTTAAAATCAACCAGAGTTCCATCAGCAACAGTTTGCGAAGAAGGGTGAAGAGCAAACTGAGGAGCCGTATTATTTACATATAATGTTGCCACCCTCGAATAGATATTGCCACATGGAGTAAGAATCACACATCTGATAGAATCTCCAGGCGAAGATAATATTGACATTGCCCCTGTTGGGAAGGTATTCGTATCACTTCCCTGTGCAGGGGTATCCCACACACTTGTATCGGCATTTACTTTCCTTTGCCAGTCATAGTAAATTGTGCTGTCAGTTGTGTTAACTATATTCACCTTAAAGTAGGGAGATACATTCGGGCCACACACCAAAGTATCACGTGGTTGTTGTGTGAAATAGATCTTGGGATGAACTTTTAAACTATTGCTGTAGCTACGACAGCCTGAACTTACACCATATACCGTTCTTCGTATGTACACGGAATCAGATGGTATTATCCAACTTAAATCTTTATCACTTTCACCCAAAATCTGAGACCATGTAGTCCCATTCAGGCTGTAATCCCATAAATAGGTAAACGAAGAATCTCTTGTGCTTTTAGGATTACTTCCTGTAACACTAAATGATTGACCTACAATACAGGCTTTTTGGTTCATGCTAATCTCATTATTGCCTATAGTACCTCGAATCAAAAGCGTATTACTTGGTTTTTCACATCCTGAAGACATGGCAACTCTGATGTATTGAACAGAATCTTCAGATGTAGGAGCCACATAAAATGTGTCAGTTGCTTCAGGGATTGTTTGCCATGTTCCGTTTTTCGTCTTTTTTCTCCAAAGGTAAGTGAGTTCTCCGCTTCCGCCAGTTGCTCTATTGCCTGTAATCAGGGCGGTAGTGTTTAGCATACAGGTGTCATGTGATGAAGAAATTGTCGTACTGCTAATCGGTGGAATACGTCTGTAAAAATGCTGTGTGGTAGTATCAATACATCCTGTTCTTTGGTCTTTAGCAATTAATCTAACTTCTCCTTCATCAATAAAACGAAGAGTTACATTAAAGTTTGTGCTGTCAGAAATGTATGTCGCAGCATTATTTAAAATTTGCCAATTGTAGATGTAATCTTCATTCTCAGTTGTACTTAAATAAATTACTGCGGGGGTATCACAGAACAATGTGTCAGCCCCTATACTAAGGTTTAAAGGAGCTATATTCACAATTTGAGTAATAGATGTATCGGATGTAACAAGTGATACAGTATAAACACCGTAAGAATTATAGGTATGAGTAGCATCCATTGTAGATGCGGAATCTCCATCTCCAAAATACCATTTATACCAATTTGCACATGGGATGTTTGATCTTACGTAAGCTGTTTTGCAACTTTTTACCGTAACGTCAAAAGTCTTGGGAATTTGTGCGGGAACTTTTGCATCTATCATATTGGGAAGACCATCAGTTGCCCTTGCTCCGGAGCTTAGTTTTGGGCCGTCTAATGTGAAGCCACAAGCGTTAGGTACGCTATCTCGAATGTTGGGGTTGTTGATTGATAGAAGCTGGTAAGGTTGCCATTCACTGGTTATATATATTTTCTCATCAGGGCCTAATTGCATGCATCCTGAATTAAAGAATCCAAGTGTTTTGATAGTAGCACTCATGCTGTCACTCAGTAAATCGACCTGAATAATTCTGCTATAGAAAAAATCACTCATATATAATAATCGTGAATCTGAACTAAAACTTACTCCATATTGGTATGGGTTAGTAAGTGTTCGCATATTTGTTATTGCTCCGTTTGCCCTGTCAAACTCAAACAATTTTCCAAAACCAGCCAAATACCTTCCATTAGGTGAGGCTTTCAACTGACATGGTCTATAATTATCGGGAAGTGAATAATAATCATGGTACTCTATTCCATTGGCTGTAACACTATAAATTAAAAGTCCCTTAAATGTTTCCGTTGGATGATCTGAAGCCTGAACAATAAGCCAATAATCACTGCCATTGCACTTGGGTACAGCAGTTATGGCTTCTCCCGGTATAAGAGAGCTATCCGTATTCTTCATACTAACAAACCAAGGGCCATTTATAGGTACGTTTTTCATTGTATCTACAATTCCTCCAAGACCTCCGTCAAGCGTGGTATCAACAACAGAGTACCTTAACCCCCAGTCATAAATGGATGTAAAAGAAGTATGAGGGTACGAACACAAAAGGTAATACCGCTTACCATTGTTAGGAAATGGTAAGCTCACACCCACCTGTACGGCAGAATGATTACCAAAAAGCCCGTGGCTGTTGTACATTCTAATGTAATTTTTATTGTAGACCTCCATCACGCCAACACTATCTGTACTACCTGCGGCATAAAACAACATTTCTCCTTTGGCATTTGCTTGGCTTATGCTACCCTCGGTAGGCTTAATATTATTAGGCTTTTCGTTTAATGGTCCATTATTTTTGATAATACCATCTGTCGTAAAATCAATCCCAGCAAATTCTCCAAAAGCCCAACTTGATTGTGGGTTAGGTAAAGGTGCTCCACATGCAGCAACCTCAAATAGATTGTGACGATAATGACTTACAGAATCATTGTTGTTGACTATTGAAAGCTTTACTGAATAATTACCTACTGCATTGGGGATAAAGCTAATGTAATTGTTGCTTATTGATAAATAGCTAACCAGTGTATCGTTTCGGAAAACGCTCCACCTATAGGTTGCTCCCGTGTATTCAATGGCATCAAATATTACTATCTCAGCAGGTAAACAAGTAAAGTCAATGTTCGTTTCAAAAAAAGCCGAAGTGTGACAGCAAGTAAGTTCCTTGCCATTAACATTTGTGGGCGTTATAAGACTGTATCTACTGCTGTTAAGCGCAGCGTGCATCACTTCTGTCTGGTGAGCGGTAAAGGTGGTTTTACAGTCGGGTGAGCTGTAATCCATGTAATTCTCAATAGGGTCATTTAAATCAGGGGTCTCATGACAAGTGTTCCGCCCTAAGTTGCACTCAAATTGTTGCCCACTCACAGGTGGTACATCACAGCACATATCTCCCTCAATAGCACAATTACTACTATCACCACCTGCACATTGTCCACCATCAAAAGGATGGTATAGGCCCAGAAAATGTCCTGCCTCATGAGTTAACACACTACCATTACTAAAACTATGTAATTCACAACTATCACAATCGTTTATATTACCCATGCTCTTGTAGTCAATTACAATTCCATGTCTGGGCAGTCTACTGCGAGGCATGGTGGCATATCCGAGTATGCCGCTATTATTACCTTCTTCATCCAGTATTGATTTAACTACCCATATATTTAAGTACTGATCATGAGGTAAGTAATCGAGGTTCATGAGAGATACAATATTTCCTGAGGTTGAAGCGTGAGTTGTTAAACTGTGTGCTCTTCTGGTTATACCCGAGAAGCTACTACCATCAGGTTTCTTCTGTGCTAAACAAAATTGTATCCCCGTATTTACTGCCGGAGAAGAAGCATTACCGTCATTCGAAAAATGAGCATTTAATGCTCTAAGAGCACTTTCTACCTGCTCATCGCTGATGTTTGTAGCAGCGTCATTTGAATCGTAAATAATATGAACAACAACAGGTATGATATATGTTGCTTTTCGGCAAGAATATAATCCTGTAGTTTGATTTTCACCAAATGTGCTTCCATTTGGGAGAAATTGAACTGAGTTATTTGCCCTGAACCTAATAACATCCTGTTGATGTAGGTAGCGTACATTAGAATTGAGTGAATCCATTAGCGATACACGATCAAAGGAACAAATGCTATCGCTTTGAGAGTAGGCGGTGTTGCTAAAAAAGAGGCATAGAAATACCAGCACGATATAAAATCGTTTTTTCATAAGACGAGTGTTTAATAGTTATTGGATTATTGTGATTCGGGTTAAATAGGTTTGAGTATTGGTTGTAAGTTCAAGTGTATATAGGCCGTTAGAAAGTCCTTTAAACTGAAGGGTAGCGGTATTGCTACCTCTACTGCTGTAATGTTTAATGTAAACAGGTTGTCCGATAGTATTGATAAGCCTGATAGTGTGTATTGATTCCTGACTCACACCGGGTAGTTCAATATGTAATGTGCCGCTGGTAGGATTAGGATATACTTTTATATCATTCTTTATGTGTTCAATAATGTTTGTTGTATTATATGTTTCAGAGAAAGTGCTACATCCCAGAGGGCTTGTTACATATACTTTGTAATTACCATCTGAGGCACGTATGGTATAGTGTAAGGTATCAAAGGTAATTTGTTGCCCGTCTTTATACCATTGATATTTTATATAATCTCCTTGTGATGCAAACAACGTATCTCCTATGCGGGTAATAAGCGGTTTAGTAGGACTTGTGAAAATAACAAAGATACTGTCTCGTAGCTGACAGAAATCATCGTTGGTTGCGGTTACCACGTATAAACCTGTTTGCTTTGCTGTATAGGTTGCCGAAGTGCTGAAATTCTGCCATTGGTAGCAATTGTATTTTGTTCCTTTATGCTCCAGGACTATTGAATCGCCTACGCATAAAGTTGTATCGTTACCCAAATTAAAATCTAATTCTATTGGGGGACTTACATATATGTGTTTTATTGCAGTATCGGACCCAATAATCAGTTGAATTTTATAGTTTCCGGTATCAGCAAAAAGCATAACAGGATTTTGCACTGTCGAGGTAACAAAGCTGTTATCTGATTGCTTTCGAAATTCCCAATCCCATGAGGTTGCGTAAGAAATGTCACTAGAAAAGATAATAGTATCACTGTGACAAACTTTTTTAACTATTATATTTGGCTTCGGCAGAATACTATCTAAGCAATTTGATGTAGAACCATAGCTATAAGATAGTCGATTTTGAGCATAAAAACACTTTAAAATATAAGATGGGTCAGAAACAATATTAAAGACCATAGAAAAATCAATAGTAGAGCCAATACTCTCAATAATATTGAATGTCTTTGGAGAAGATAAATTCTCTTTGTAGCGATACATTTTTCTGGTGCCAAGAGATGTATTTACTGTATCTATCTGCACTAGGATATATGGATAGCCTCCCACGTAAAAATTCGAGAATAGAGGAACACTAAAGTCATACAATAGCGTCTCTTGACCATTATCATATCTATATATTCTTTTTTGAATAGTGTCTTCCCTCATCAAATAATATTTTTTACTCTTGAATACTGAATCATCAGATTGTCTAAGTATTCTTTTATACCGAAGACAATTAATTAATGTATCATCTTCCAATACTTTGTAGTAATAGTCATAAGCTACATTAAAACTTGCATAGCGATAATACATACATCTATTTGCTACCAATGTTGGATGGTAGTTTTGAGCTATTGTTGCTAATGCCTCCAAAAGAAATAGTGTTATTAGCAGAAATTTTATTTTTCTCATAGCTTAATTATTATCTGTGCTTTTTTGTCTACCTGAAAGTATTTCATCATAAAAACTTTGTTTATAATCCTGAGCAGATAGCGGAACTACAAACAATGAAAGCAGAAGAAAAGAGAAGATTCGGTTCATATTCTATTATAGTTTTTGCAATTTACTAAATATTTTCCAAAACAAAAAGGGCACGAACCCTAATTGACAGCCTGTACAAGGTACCGCGAAGCACCCACGTAGAACTGAACAATCATGGGAACGCACCCTTTCAGGGTACGTTACTTCAGATTGTCCCTCCACGTAAGTAAAATTCGCGGTTTTAGTACAGAGGAACTGGTTAGTAACGCTATTAATTAATCTATTTCTGTTTCGTTTTATTTTTCACAAATGTAAAGTCAAATTCTTTCAATAATGCAAATTAGTCTTTCTTTTATAGGCAGTAAGATAAGAAATTAGCGAATAGTTAGCTTTTGGGTGTAAACTGTCTTACTTGTTTTAATGAGGACATTATAGAGTGCTGGAGGAAGTGTAATTTCTGAGAAGTTGTATTCAGTTGACGATATATTGCTCCCTTCTAAAACTACTTTTCCTGTAATATCAATAACGGTTATTGCATCTATTTTCTCATCCGGCATCGTATTAAAGTATATGTTGTGAGTAGCCGGGTTAGGATACATTTTAGCTTCACGCTTTACTAAAGAATGACTGCTTGCCTGAGAGCAATTTTCATTCGGATTAGAGGGACTGCTATACACTATTTTCCCGTTTTTAAAGTTGCAATCAAGCGTGTATGCTGGGTCAGAACTCATTTCGTGGATATAAAAAGGCTCCTCCATAGACCCAACACCTTCCACTACATAAAAGTAGTTAGTACCGGATTGATACCTAATCTGTTTTCGAAACCCTTCATTGGTTGATATAGAATCAACCTCTGTTACCGAAAACAACGTCCCCTGTAGATTGATTTGTGAGCCAAGTGAATGAGCAAAATTGTATAACGTCTGATCATTGCTTCCATCCCAAATATATACTCTTCGTAGAATCGAATCTTCCCGTACAATATACGTGTATGAGTATGGATATCCTGATGTTAAAGACTTGCTTGTAATCTTCTGATATATTTTTGAATTAATAGTGGTATCTTTTTCAATAGCATACCTGTATTTTATTTGTACAAGTGGAAACATTGCCAGTAATCTCCCATACCATTCAGGGTTGTTACTTAACATCGGGTGGTACGGGCTTTGCGCCAATGAATTAATAGAAGTTGAAAGGGTCAATACCAGTAAAAATATTATCTTCGTTTTCATTTTGCAAGTGTTTTTAAATAAACAAATATTAACCTTCTGTCACCCGTCATGGACGCAGATTTCGAATTGCAGCATTATTATCTGAATGTCCTTATTCTATTTATTGTGTTCTTTATCAAAAATCTGCATTTTATTTTTGATATGCAATAGGGAAATCCTGAATCTACATAACGTAATCCATAAATTTAACAAACACTTGCCAACAGGACTATTAGTAAGTGCTTGTTCGTTGCTGTTTTAGTTAGTTCTATTCCAACTTTATGATGCTTTTTGGTGGTTTATTGTTCACCTCAATTCTACTCCTCGTTTTGTTGAAAATTAAGATTATATACATAAGCGATGACAATATGTAGCATGATAGAACAGTCTTTTTATCAAAAGTGATATAGTGATATAACTTATTTAACTCATAAGCATTAATAGAAACCCATACTAACACCAAGTAATCACTAATCGCAATTGATAACTTACTAACAGAAAATTTTCTACCAGATAGCCAGCCACTGTTGTTGGATGGAGTATCGTCAATGAATAGATTTCCGACTAAATCGTCTTCTAACTCTTCGACTTTCTTTTCCCAATACTCCTGCCAGTATTTACTACCTCTATTCGCAAGTGACCAAACGAAAGAACATACTAAACCAAAGCAGGCAATTACTAAAGCAATGCTCTGAGAGGTTTTACTAATGGTCACGTATGCTATAAACGTTGATGCGACAAAACCCCAAAAAAACAAAGCACGCTTCCAGAATAGCTCAACCTCAAACAATCTGTTTTGATGAGCTGTGTCAAACGCTTTCAATTTTTGGTCTTTTGTCATGGTTTGAAAGCACAAAGTAATGAAAAAAGTGGCAGACCTGCCTGGGAAAGGTAGCGTATGTTAAGTCTGTTGTCGTTTGGAATTATTACATCTGTTTCTTGAAAAAACTGAAAGCCTGTATCAGTCAGTAAGTTGCTGTAAAATTGAGTGCTACGATAGTGTTCCACTGCTGATAAGCTCCACACCAATCTTTTGGTATAGAATGTATCATCGTTAACTTGTTTTAGTATATAATTACTTTTTGCCCAATTTAGATGTGTTACTAAGAAAGAAATTTGCCCTCCATTTTTAAGAACTCGGTAACACTCCTTCAACGAAAATTGAACCTCATCATTGTTAAGGTGCATAAACATGTTGCTAGAAAAAAATAGGTCGATAGCACTGTCCATGATGGGCAATTTTTCATAGGCAGCATTACACAGGTGGAATGTTGAGTTGGGTATTTGTCTTTTAATTGCTAGCTTAATAAGGGTTCTATTAATATCTATACCAATTACTTCTTTAGGATTCAACTCTGATAGCTTATGGGTTAGTTCGCCATCTCCGCAACCTAAGTCACATAAACTAATACCTGCAATCTTCAATTTTTGCTTAACAATAGGAGTAATCATGACCTCTTGTGTCGGCCCCGCAAGATTCTTATAGTTCAACCAGTTTTTTGCAAATTCAAATGTTGCTTCAAATTTTTTGTTTTTCATATTAAAAATTAAAGATTCGGGGCCCCAAATAATTGCAGCTAATGCAAAACCGGGAGAAGTGTATTCATTTACCAGTGACCGTTATCATTTTGGAATGTCTTTGTGGAATAAACGGTATTGCGCTTACATTCTACTTTTATTAGTTCCCATGAGGTTAGATTGTACATTTTTCTGTTTATTCTCATTTTTACCCGAAGGTACTATATATAATTTCTAATATGCAATAGGGAAAACCCTAAATTAGTATAGTGAAAACCCTAAAAATAATTTAGATTCTTAATGAAGTTATTAGTAATCTTTATTAGCTACAGAAAAATAGGTCGAAGTGAGAGTCTCGCCTAATCAACCATGTTTCAAGTTCTACTTCAATTTAATGATTGTCGGAATCCAGTGGGGTGTTGAATAGTTTTCAATTCTGTCTGCCATTGGTAGGTCAAGCATAACACCATCATAAGCATAAGCAATAAGAGCTTCTGTTGGACTAAGTGGCTTCATTAGTATTTTATTGGCTTTCTCTAGCTCTACAATAGCATTATTAAAATCAGCGGTTGTGCCATCCCAAATTATAAGGTTCTTTTTTACGTATATTGCCCTGTCGCCTTTAACTGGTAATCCTTGATTGGCTAATTCCGAAACTAATTCTGAAAAAGAGTAATCGTTATTTTTATACAAGAGTTCCATGACAGCCTGTTTGATTTTTTCCTTCATTTTATTTATCGCTTTTATTGTTTCATTTTCATGCTATTTGAGTAGCAAAACTAATCTATTTCAAATATTACATTAGTTACTGTTGTTTATTGAGTTCTTCATTCATTTTGTCTACTTCAGATATATATAAACGACTAAAATCACTTTCTAAAGTTTGATAATTATTTGTTGATTTTAATACAAACCGTAAAATTTTTTGAATGTCGGTGAATGAATATGATGTTCCAAGAGATTTGTAAGTTCTATTGTTCTGATGGTATCCATCTGAATCAAGTTCAAACTCTCTTACTTTGGTTTTTAAAAACTGGTTAAAGAAACTAATTAGTTCTGTTTTATTGCTAATTTTCATAGGTCTTTCAGATGCATACAAGAAATCAAAAATACCTTCCGCATTTTTCAGAAAGTAGTTTTGAATCATAGAACTTATTTTTTGAGATGATGGTTTTTCATCTTTTAAAAATATTTCAAACTTTTCAGTCCATTTCAACTGTGGCGTTAATTTATTTGCAATAACTGCTAGTTTAATTTGGTTTAGAATAAGACCAACTGTGATAAGTGCTATAGTAATAGTAAAGATATTGCCATACTTATTGATATCTTCAAAAATTGATGTAATGTTCACAGGGAGGTTTATGCTTTGAAAAGCAAGAAAAAAGCAGACTATAGACAAAGCTACAAAGAGAACCGTTATCTTAATATAAATAACCTTGCCAACACCCCTAATTAGAAGGTTAAGTCGTTTTATTCTACTATTGTATGGCATTAGCTCCTGGGGTTGTTGTATATAGTACGGTTAATTTCAAATCTGTGTCTTCATTACCCGAAAAACACAACTCAATTTTTGCATGTTCGAAATATGTATAGGAATCCGGTTTATTAAGAATATTTTGTTCAGGAATAATAAAATCACCTTGAAACTCAAAAACGGGTTGAGTGTGGAATGTTGATATTAAACTTGCAATTAATACAGGGTATTCTAATGTTTCTCCACTGCTCTTTGTGCATGAAATCTTTAAGTAAGGATTTGACGACATCAATTTAGAAGACCATTCGTTAGGCTTGTTTCCAAACAATGAAACAATCACAATTTTCTTTATTGAAATATAGGAGTGGGAGTTATCAAACGAAAATGCTTGGCTTTTTCTATCCTTATAAAGTTCAAATAATTTATCTATCTGCATTGTATTTATCAGTATTCTGTCAATTCTGTTTTTTGCAATTATTTCTTTAATACTTTTGAAAGTTGCTCCATTGTCAGCCAAGGTCGCTTCTTATGAACCATTCTATGGCAGTTACCACAAAGCATTGCAATTTCATCTGGTTTTGTTTTATAGTCAGGGGGCATTTCACTTACCGCAATTGTGTGGTGTCCTTCAATAAAATCTTTACCAACATTTCCGTATGTGTTTTCAAAGTCAAATCCACAGACTTGACAAAAAAGTTTTCCGTGTAATTTCTTGAAGTTGCGTTTCGCTAACTCAACAACTTTGGAGTTCCTTTCTCGCATCATATGAGTTCGTTCAGCAATTTTACCTTCTGGAAATTCTCCAGTTACTTCGTTATTGTTACGAAAGTCTTGATCTAAATTTAGTAACCAATATTTTCGCCTGATGGCGTAAGCACCTCCTTTGAGTTGCGGCTTGATACCTAACCCAACACAATAGGTAAGATATTTTTTCTCAATGGTGTCGTTTGAAAGTGGTTTAGACTTCAAAATTGCGTTTATGGCTTTGTTAGTTTCTCTGCCGTCAATGTCAGTTGTCGAATGTTTAAAGAGTTTATTGTTCTCATATCCTAAAAATCTGCTGGGTGCAAATCTTAACTCTTTTCCAACCTTGTAAGCGACAAAACAAGTCCCACGTTTTATGAGCAATGATGCTTCCGATCTTTCATCATCACTTCCTTCAGTTAAATAATTTTCAATTGTTTCAATGTTCTGAGTGAGTTGGTCAAGATTAGCAATGAGAATCGGAGAACTAATTTGTTCCAAATATTTTTTATGAATAGCTCTCATCTGATGCATAGTTGTCTTATGCTTTTGTTGCCCTTCATAATACTTAATATGTTGAATGAGTGCAGATAAAGGTTTAGTAAGTTGGGTTGTTCCATAATCTTTAAGCAGATTAGCAAAAAAATACTCCATAGAGTTCGCATTTAATGTTCTGCTAAACTTTTTCCCTAGCATTAAATACCGGAAATCATAAATGTAGTCACGGGCTGAACTCTTATTCATTCCCTCAGCAACAAGTTTGTTTATACCCTCTGTAAGTGTGAGATTACCTTCATAAACTTGTTTAGATATATTGTAAGCTTTCGGTATTAGTTGTAATGAAATTTTCATTTTTATCTATTTTTATGCAATCAATTCAAAATTAGTAGAGCTACTTAGCAATGTGGCATTAAAAACTCTACGGAGTATGTGCTGAAATAAATTTTTAACAATGTGTTTACTCTATTTCTAATCAAATGTACTAATATATATTTTGCATATACAAGAGGGAAAACCCTAAATCTTCATAGGGAAAACCCTATTTATTGGAATTTAATTGTCCCTACTAAAACTATAAAAGCCCCGTAGGTTGGGGCTTTTATAGTTTTAGTGTTTAATCTTATTCGTCATCATCTTTAGTTCTTTCTTCCCAATCATCTGGGCGTCCTTCTTCACCTCGGGATTCATAAAAAGCATCATTGTTGGGGTTCATTTGGTTTGCATGATTATCTAACTCTTCCTGAGTGTAATCATCGTTTTTGTTTCCTGGGTTCATAATTGTTTCTATTTTGATGTTTAACTATTAGTATCAAATTGCCTGTAAAGTTTGAAGTAATTCAAGGATATGCTTAGCATTAAGTTCGTTTACTTTTTGATGATTATTATGGTCTAAAATGTCATAGGTTGAAGTCCAAATTGTGTCATATCCAGAATATTCAACAGCCTGAACGGTATCACCACGAGTACGTGTAGCGCAAATAATGGTATCGCACTTATATTTTACTATTAAATCGTCTATTCGAAGCGCCAAGTTGGTATTTGGATCTCCCTGACTTTCTATGGCAATAACTTTCCCTCCAATTTCAAATACAAACCTGAAATCATTCTTAAGAGAGGATGATGTTTTATGTACGATTATATTTAACCCCGGGTAGGGGGTATCAATAAAATGGTTTGCTAAATAGTGTAATGTTTGTGTTTTACCCTTACCTCCACGGTTCCAAACTGCTAATATGTACTTCATATATTTTTACGTTTAATTATTCTGATAACACATCCTGAATTTCTTTTTCTATCGAGGTTGTCTCCATTAGTCTTTTTTGTACTTCTTTTTTCTCTATATCAATTTCCTCTAGTTCACTGCCATGAGATTCAATTTGTAAGTCAAGGTTAATGTATCGTCCATAAACATAAAGCGTTAATTTTTTTGTTACATGGCTCCATATAGATAGAATGTTAATAGGATTCCCATAGCGTACAAATCCGAGAAAACAAATTAGCAAAACGAAAATCTGTATATAATCAACAACATCTTTAAAACTAGCACCCGTTAAGGCATGAATCGCTATGCCAGCTCCTATTAATATCAATACAAGGGATATACGCACCCACAAGAAAATAGTATTACAAACTCTATTTAACTTCTCTTTTAAGTCACGCTTTTTAGTTAGTATTTTCTGCACTTTTTCATACCGGTGATTCAAAAGACTAATTCGCTCCTCCAAGCTCTTTTTAAACTCATCTTTGTCATCATCATGTTTACTATTGGGTGAAGAAACAAAATTTATTTTCCCAATAGAAATTAAATATGCAACGATGGCTATAACTAGAAGTAGGCCGATAATAACCCAGGTTAACGTACTCCTTTCTTTCTTTGTCATGATAGTTGGGGTATATTCAAGTCGTATTTGAAAACTAAGATAGGATTGTGTTTTATCATGTTATTAGATTTGGTTTATCGTTTTCTTTCTACCAAAAATATACCGAGATAAACCTCTGTCAAAGTGTCACCGTAATGTAAAATAGTATTGATAATCAATAATTAGTATCATCTTAAAATTAGGCTCATCGGCACTCACTTCACTCAGCCACACAAAGCACTCGCCACACCAGTCATACGCTTTGAAAGTACAACTTGTGGCGGGACATCGCTGGGTGTCTTCCACCGTGCGGTACAAAAGGCAGAATCCTCAACAGCAACGGGACATGCTGAACAGGTTCTTTCCAGTGAGGTAAAGGTGCTGATATCTTGCCCCATCTTAATAGGGAGTTCCTTTTTTAAGTGGTAAATAAAGTTTGCAATATTGCAAACTTTATTTACCTTTGTAAAATTAAATTAAAAAGGAGGTTTATGTTATGAGCAAAAACAATGTAAAGGGTTCCAACTTTCAATTACGTTTCGTCACATGAAAGTTTACTTTGATGACGATCAGTTGGGATATTTTTATGTCACACCCTTAGATAAGATAAAAGGCAAACAAGAATATCCCAAATCGATTATCAAGCAGTTTAAGAAAAAGATACAGTTACTCAAAGCAGAAAGAACCGTTTCAGATTTACAGAAGCACAAAGCACTGAAATTTGAGTATTTAAAAGGAAACAGAAAAGGACAGTGTTCAATCCGATTAAATGATCAGTATCGCTTGGTATTTATTAAAATCACTGCTAATGAAATTGCAGTATCTATAATCGAAATATCAAAACACTACGAGTAAAATATAGAAAACAGAAAATAAAGAAATAAAAAGACTCCCGTTAAAGACCATATATAGAGTTAGATACGGAGAAATTTTAAGCAAGAAAATGAAAAGAGATAAAATGCCCGCCAATGAGATGATAGCCGGAGACGTATTTGTTCCCGGGGAATACATCTACGATGAAATGCAAGCCAGAGGAATGAAGCAAGTAGAACTGGCCGTGAAGTTGGGGCTGTCAAAATCAGAGGTGAGCCTGATTATTCATGGGAAAAGAAGCATTACTGTACCGATTGCAGTAAAACTAGAACAGATTTTTGATATTGATGCAGAGTTTTGGATGAATCTCCAAATTAAGTACGAGATAGAGGCACTTAAGAAGAAACATGCAGAGCAGGTCAGCAAAGCAGTAATACCCATGAACAGGAAAGCTAAAATGAACAGGCTTATATCAGTGGCATAATAACAGTGATAGAAATTTCTTATTCTCTTAAAGGAATTTTAAAAGGGGTTAATTTTAAAAGGTTAACCCCTTTTTATTTAGGGTTGTTGCCTGAGGTCATTAACAGGCTCAGCGTATCTGTAACTAAAAGTAACGTATTTAGATTTGGTTAAAATATTCAGTTGCTCACATACCCTGCTTAAAGCCTCTTTAAAGATAACAATATCACCTGCATGAGCTTTTTGCCGAATGGTTAATGTCCGTGTTAAGACATCGCCCTTACGGGCTGATTTACCTTCCTGATAACTTACATTAAACACCCATGCATCACATTGTTTTTTAATGATGTTTGTTAATCTTAAGCAGTCATCATGGTGCTTACAGGAAACAGAAATATCTAATACCTGAATAAATTCTCCGTTGTACATATAGTTATGTGTTCTACTCTCAGTGTAAATTAGGTTGCCATAAAGGTTCCTCTCGCCAGTTCTCGGGAAAACCCATTATTTGCAAATTAACCTCGCCTTCAGCAGCTAATTCATTGAATTTGTTGACGAAATGAGTATTGGGATTTATTACTTTTAAGAGATATAAGGCACAACTTAAGAAGGCATATAACTTTGTTGGCTCGACTGTAGTGTTGACTAACCACTGATTCGCTGTTATCCGTGGAAATTTTGGACTTACTGTTAATGTCCTATCCCAAACTCTACAGTGATGTGCACAAATATTTCGTACATGGGTTAAACAATGCATCCAACTTTCAAATGTGTCAGGTCTGTGAATTTTAAAATGCTTTGCAATATCATTCTTTATTCTTGATGCGGTTAGGTTACTGTAAATCTTTGACAACAAACCCATACTAAAAACCTCCATTGTCATCCATGAAGGAGGAAGTTCTGGAGATGTATATCTTCGCTTGTATTCTTTAATAAAAGGTTCTTTTGAGCGGTCTATTTCAGCGTAAATTTTATTGAGATCATTTACAAATAGACGTTTTTTCTGGAAATTATCTATTTGCTCAAACCACCACGGATTGTTTAATGAATAATGATAACTTATTTGTGTCCTAAAAGAAATCTCTATTCGCTCAATCATATCGAAAATAAGCATCCTGAGTTCCCGATCAAAAAAATACAATTTTAATACCTTTTCAAAAGTAGTACCTTCAGCAAATATGTAACTGCCATTTATGTTTTCCCGAAAATGGTATGCGTAAGCTGAGAGGCGGTAATAACTGATGTTGGTTAGAAATTTAAATGCTGTATCCTTGTTTTCAATAATCAGCTTCCTTTGTATCAGTAATTCAATTTGCTCATCAACGCTGAGGTGTGGTTTATCAAATATCATTTGAGTATAAAAAATTAACCCACCCAATTTGTGCATTGTTAAGAGGCATGGGCGGGTCTTGTTGAAACAAATATATATTTACTCTTTAGTATACCAAACTTTAAATCAATAACCACTGTGGATAACAGGTGCTACTTTGTATAAAAAGGGCGACAAAAATAGGTCCAATTGTTTTAAAAGCAATGGTTTAATGTAAAAAAAGTCCAAAATCGTCTTTAAAAACAAGATAATAGCCCCTTTTTGTTTATTTGGGTAGTGCACCTTTTATCACTTATTAATAAAAAGTAAATAATAAGTTGAGCGTCAGGGGTGGTATTCACCCTCCCTTCTTTCATAAAACTATCCAAGTTAATTCAAGAAAATCAGGCCCATCGGCATTCACTTCAGTCAGGCACACAAAACACTCGCCACACCAGTCATACACATTTGAATGTTATTGATACTCAATAGAGGCATTCAAAAGAGAATGACTGCCCTTCGGGTACACAGTAGTGTGTCATGTGTTGTGTTAGTGCCTGACTTACGTTCATTACAGCCTACTTCATACGAAATGACAGTTCACCTCCATGTCACCATCCACACAAGCCCTTCGGGTTGATATGGATGACTCTATTCCAGTGAACAGTCTTTCGTATACCGGCTGTAGTATTAGGCTCGCCTGCGAGCGGAACCCGGCTACATGGCTGTCATGGTTTTTGTAGTAGCCAACTCAAATACCTTGCACAAAAACACACGCCAGCCCCTTGTGTGAACATAGGGTATTACGCCTGGGTACAGGCTTTACAATACCCACCGTGTTCCGCACTCGCAGGCGGCTCGCTCACACGGACTGCAAGGTATTGCAGTCCGTTGCCTTTGCTTGCTGAAGGCTCTTGGGCACTATAATTTGCAAGTAATTAATTTATGAGAGTAAAATAATCTTCGCAACTCCTGTCCTTTAAAATACTATTAAAAACCGTATATTGAAATCATATATATATTTGATTATTAATGCATTAAATTGGGTATTGTGTTTGGCAAAAACTAATACTTCAAATTTCGATATTCAAATACATATCTGATAATGAGGATATAACTACTCTTATCTGAGATTTCTTTCTGTCCTTTAGTAATTAATCTAGCACATATAGCTTTGCTAATGTCTAAAAATTATAGCTAATGGGATTAATATATTTGAGTGCTGTGTTAGTAGTGACCCTTTTATTCTTAATAGTGCTATGGATGATATTAAGAAATTCATCAAGTTTTTCAGTTGAGTTGAGAACCATTTTAGGTAGACTCAAGGTAACGAAGCATAAATAAAATTATATACGTCCAATAATTTTTAGCTGCTACTGATTTTCTCTACTATTGTTATATCAAAAGTTTCTTATGGAAAAACTCTCTGGTTATTTTTGCCCCAACCATTTACCTTTTGGAAAGCCTTTATGCATAATCTCTGTATGGGATACTCAAGATGAAATCTTTTGTGAATACACAATATATTTCATTCTCCATAATAAACAGCGGATAAAGAGCATATATAAGCATGAGCTAACTTCTGTATTGAAATCTGATTGGAGAGTAGTTTGTACATTGGGAACGAATGAAGAAATAGCAGATGAAGTATTGTTGGATGAATTTCGTTTGGAACATGGAATCCAACAAGCTGAAGCGCATTTATTCAAAATACTACTTGATTTAAGCGAAAAGAATGGTGGAAGTAACGATTTTTCACCTAACAAGTTAGAGCTACTTGAAAAGTCAGTCATCAATATTCTAGTCCAACTCAAAAATAACTCACCAGAAGATTTTATTAAACTGAGTCAGCAAACCAAATCAAAAGAACTGAAAAAAATAATCAGAATAACTGACGAAATGAATATTCATCCTATAACAGAAGAATGATATAGTTATGGAAAAAACAAGTTTGGATAAACTAGCAGAGTATTTCAAACACTTTGTAATTGGCTACACAATTTCAAAAGCGGTATTAGAGGATTACGCAATTGTGGTAGCAAAAATTGAGGGATGTGATGCAGAAGTCGTAAAAGATAGGATACAAAAAAGAGCAGATGAAATCAGGAAAGAAATTTTAGAATCTGTGCAAGGAGATAAAAGAAGCAACCCATAGGATTGCTTCTAAATTAAAACAACTGCAATTGTGAATCTCCACTTCCATCACCCAACTTCTCCCACAATTTCTTTTCTCTGAACGGAGGTGGTTCCTGTTGTGCTTCCTTCTGAAAGGTATTTTGGTTTAACTGCCATAGGTGAGACTTTTCTTTCTCTGTAACTCGAAATATCCCAAAAGGAAGAAAAGAAAGCCGGTAGCTCATCCGAAAGTCATTCGGGTCAAGCGCATTTGCCCACATCACTTCACCATTGAATACACCGTTTAAGAACAGATTTAAGGCAGTCATGCGTACACAGGTGAGGTCTACATCAATTCCATAGAACTCATGCTCTCTGCCCTGATTGTGTGCTCCTGCAATAAGCATTCTGCCACTGCCACAACATGGGTCTAAAATGCGAAGTCTGCGAGGCTCTGATTCATCATGAGCCTCACCTGTAAGACAGGAAGCCATAAACCAACAGATGGGCCAGGGGGTGAAATACTGAGCCGTTCCTTTCCTGTACAGGTTCTGTTCATAGAAAGAGCCTAAAACATCAGGACACTCACGGGCAGTAATTAATTCCTCCATTTCCAGTACTAAACAGGAAAGCAGTTTGGGGAAATGATGTCGGAGTTTGTTCTCTTTGTACTTATCTATGGTTTCCATGTACAAATCCTCATCAAAGGATTTTCCCGTTGCAGGATTAAGAGAGAAAGAACAAAGCGTCATGGTCAGAAAATCATCAAAGACAGTTCGGGCATCAAAATGATATTCAAACTCCTTAAGAAGACTTGCAAAGGTCACTATTTCCTTTTTCATGACTTGCTCCTTCCTGAAGAACGTTGCTTTGACAGCCACACTTTGGATTGTTCCTTGTCCTTAATCAGAAAGGCACCATAGGGACTTTCTGAAATCCGGTAGCTTAATTTGAAATCAGCAGGATGTTCAGGGTCAGCCCACATCACCTCTGCTCCAAAGGCTCTACCCAAAAGCAGATTAATGGCCGCCATTTTCACACAGGTAATGTGATGAGAAATACCATAGTTCGGGGCAGTGTTTCCACGAATACCTGCCAGAGCAAGCATCATCCGACCACTCCCGCAGGAGTGATCAATGAACGTAGCATCGGGCACCGGACAACTGCCAACCATGCAGGCCGCAATAAAACGACACAGATACCAACTAGAGAATCGCTGTTTACCATCCCATCGGGGAAGAAAGTTTTCATAGAACTCTCCCAGTATATCGGGATTACATGAAAGTTCCTGCCTGTCTAGAAAATCATCAGCCAGTTGTTCAAATAGGATGGAGAAGCGTTCACTCAAAGGATCATCTTTGTACCTTTTAAGGATTTCGGCACAGGTGTCCTCATCGTTGGGTTGTAGCGAAACAACATCTTTTGAAGCGGCAGCAATGGCAAGAGAAATGAAGTCATTAAAGACCGTGCGTAAGTCATGCTTTCCTGCATAGACTTGCATGAGTACGCTAAAGTTTTGAGGGGGTGTTTTCATAAAGAACGATTTTATCTTTATGACCATCATACTATTTAGATCAGTACTGAAAGAGATACTGGATTACCCAATGGATAGGGAGAAATGGGGATAGTAATATTCAGGTGTAATCCCTGATTAGGGCCAATACATAGAAAAAGGAGGTACGCATTCGTACCTCCTTTCCTTAATTCAACTGCAATGCAGTTGAGCCGTTTTGAGCAAACCTGACACACAAATCAAAAGCTGCCTGACCTCTGAGTTTTGCAGTTCCATCCATAATGGACTTAAACTTTAATTCTCCATTCTTGTAGTCACGTCTATTTTGAAAATAGCCGGTGACTGCATTGTAGGCTCCGAATACTGTCCCTTGGGTGGTTTCCTGCTGTTGTTCCGCACTTCCGAGGGCATAGTCATACACTTGGTCGCAGATGTTCAGATAACCCTTCGACAAATCATCGATATGACCCTTTTGTACATTCTGCCAAACTTCCTTGTTGGGAACCATAGCAAGCTGTATGAGTCTTTTCAATTCGGCATCGGTAATTCTTACCGTTGTCCAATGGTTAAAGAGTTGTTCCAGTTGCACAGAAAGGTTATTGGCAATGCCCATAACCTTGTGTGCTTCCTGTAACTTTTCCTTGGCATTACCCGTGTGACGGATTTTGATGCTGTTGGAGCAATTCTTCAGGGCGGCATTAAGTGTATTGTTACAAACAATTCGAATTGGGGTAAATGCAGCCGTGATACTGCCATAGCCATTATGTGATGTGGTTAAGAACAGGTATTGTTCAATCAGGTCTTCTTTGCCAATCCTGATGTAGCCCGGGAGTTTGGCAGTGATGAAGATACGTTCACCCTTACCCAATGCTCCTGCGGTCTCGTAAAGGATACCATCTGAACTACCCACGATTGAATCAAAGAAGCTGAATGCATCAACGTTTTGAATAACCTTGTAGTCCTTACCAACGACACCCAGTACGGTATCTGTGTCAGTTCGCATTGTGGCGAAGTATCCGGGTACTGGTACTTTGGGAAGAAGCGTTTCTGTTTCTTTATTTTTTGAGACGTTTTCATTGTCATAGGTAAACAAAGAGCGTTTTTCTACTGTGTAATCAAGTCCCGCGAACATGATAGCTTCCTTGCTTGTTGGGTATCTATCTACAATCTGTCCCAAGCCATGCCAGGCTTTTTCTTTAACCGAAAAGAAACTGTCTTTTCCAGTCTGTTCATTGAAATGAATTTTGTGTGCCATATATTAAATTTTTAATGTGCTTTATATACAGCATACCCAGTATGAGTAGGGGCAATAAGAGACAGGTTCTTTCTATGTTTTGGGAGAAATGGGGATAAGCTTTAAACTAGGTATGTGGCAAGAACTGCCTCGAATATCCGCACGTAATACACCTTGCGAACTTGTTTTGCTTTTCTAAGCACATGCGTGAGTTCAGGGTGTCTCGTTACCACATACTGCATCAACTCCCGTCTGTTTCGTACTGCACAGTATGTTTTCAATTCAGGTGAAGTGCACGTATGACATTGAATACCTTTCTGAGTGCATCTTTTCATTATTGCTTCGGTAAGTGTTTCAAGTGCCGGAGAACTCCTACACGCTTCAGGTATTTTTAATACCACACCCGATACCTGATTATCCTCCATGTACCGTTCAACGGTTCTGAGGATACATTGCAACTTGTGGTTTGACCATTTACCTTCAAAGTTTTTCACTTCCCATACTTGCAACTGACGACCTTTTACAATAGCAAGTCCCATAAGCTGAGTTCCCAGACTAAGACCGAGGACGATTCTTGAAGTTGACATGTTTTGTGACAAGGTTAACGTAGTAAGCTGCTCGACTACGGGTAATCTTTTCCCGTGGGAGAGAAAGGACATATTCCAGTCTTTCCAGTAGATACACTTCCGAGTACCGTTGTGTGAGCATTTCATGGTAAGGGAGTGCATCCAGATCATCTAACGCTGTGGCTATTTTACGAGCCAACTGTTTTTGTTGTTGTGTTAATTCCATAGGAGAGGGATAACTACCACAATTTTATTTGCGTTCGTTATCGTTATTTATTTAGTAAATAAATCGTTATCGCGTTTCGTTTTCGTTTATATTTTTCTCACAAAGTTCATTTGTAATACGGGCTTCAAGAGGAGGAGGAACAACATCTGTACGGCATTGTTGTAACCGCTCAAAATACAGTTCCTCAATCAGCGTTTGATACAGGACGCATAGCTTGAGCAGATTATCAAGATTGGGTGTAATAAAACCGCGCTCCCATTCTGAAATGAGATTTGCTTTTTTCATACCCAATGCTCGTGCAACTTGTTGCTGTGAGTATCCGCATATACGTCTGTGTTTTTTAAGCCTGTTTGGCTTTCGACCTTTGTGTGCCATATGGTAAGCGTATTAGTTTTTAAATAACAAAACAGGATACGGAAATCTCCAACATGTAGGAGAAAATGTGAATAGTGAAAACACGAAAAAAGAAAAGCACACAATTTTGATTGAGTGCTTTTATACGGTTGTTCTTTCAGATGTACTTCTAAGATACGATTTACTGACGTGCTGAGATATTTTCAGTATACACCCATCAGACAAAATATGTCCATGTCATTGTTAATCATTCATTGGATGCTTACTGATTTGCTTACGCAAGTGTTCGGCACTAGCAGACAGATAAATGGTTGTTGTATTGATATCACTATGTCCCATCATTTTTGACAGACTATAGATATCACAACCACCCTCAAGCATGAGTGTTGCAAAGGTGTGGCGTAGTTGGTGGATGGTAAACTGCATACCCGAAGCTTTTCGGATATTGTTCACTAGCCACTTAAGTCCATTCTGTGTGAAGCCCATATTTCCTCTGATAGACACAAAATATTCAGGGCATGACTTGTTCAGTCTTTTTCTTTCACCTAGGTAGCGATTAAGACTTTGAGCCAGTGTATAACTTATGGGAACAATCCTATCTTTTCGCCCCTTGCCCTGGCGTATAAAAATTGTCAGGTTTTCGGTATCTACATCCGAAAGGGTAAGGTGTAGCAGTTCATTCTTACGAAGTCCCGCAAAGACAAACATAGAAAATATGGCGTGGTTTCTATAGCGCAGGAATGATTGCTCATATGGATAGTTGTATACCACTTCAATAAGTCGAAGAGCCTCTTGTTTTGTGAGTTTTCGGGGGAGTTTTCGTTCAAGTTTTGGTACCTGAATACCCTGAACCGGATTGTGATCTAAATATGCAGACTCAACACACCACCGGAAAAACACCAAAAGACATTTATAAAAGCACAGGAATGTATTCACACTCCAGTTTCTTTCAGTCCTACCATGAAAAAACAAAGCACGTACATTTGCATCCGTGATTTGTTGCATCTGATTTATTTGGCTGTATTTACAATACAGATTAATTACATACTTGTACTTACGTATTGTATCTACTGAATAGCCTTTAAAGTATAAAGAGTGGTCATAGAACTTCTGTGCAAGGATTTGAATATCCATACATGGACATATCTCATACATTACATAACACTACGACCACATCCCTTTAATACTGGGTCGACCTCAACGTGTTTTTTACTTCATTTTGCTAAAAAACACTTATGATTTAACACTCGTTGTGCCCTCGGTAGGAATCGAACCTACGACCATCTCCTTAAAAGGGAGCTGCTCTACCGACTGAGCTACGGGCGC
>Ga0172380_10002419_pt1 | contig 28735 bp, 23 predicted proteins | sample Leawe162metaG_FD_119747 | JGI IMG/M metagenome (GOLD analysis project Ga0172380, IMG submission 119747) | Leachate microbial communities from a municipal landfill in Southern Ontario, Canada - Leachate well 162 metaG | ecosystem: Engineered > Solid waste > Landfill > Unclassified | place... | reverse complement strand
TAGTGGTCCTGCTATTGGAACTATCAAAGAACTGAGTAGTGCGGTAGGTATCCCAAACATACAAACCAAAACCACTTGGGGTATTAGTTGTGTTGGAGAGACTGGTTCTGCTTCTGATAGTGCGACTGTGTTTATTAACGGCACTGGAACTGGAAATGAAGATGGAGGAGATTGCCCATTTGGTTTCACTGGCACACTTCCAAACTGCGTTGCTTCGGGTGTTTGTCCAACAGGTACTACAGGAATTTATCCAAATTGTAGATTTGATAGAGTTTGCCCTAATGGTTCAACTGGAACTTATCCAAATTGTGAATTTACTGACTGTCCAGCTGGAACAGTTTGTGTATGTCCTACGAATTACACAGGTACATATCCAAACTGTCGCCCGCCAATAATCTGCCCTAGCGGAATGACTGGCACATACCCTAATTGTATTTTTGATCGCGAATGCCCTACTGGCTACGGGGGTACGTATCCTTCTTGTGTAAGAGAATACAATTGTCCAACAGGAGCGCCTGGGGTTTATCCAAATTGTTACTCTGATGGACCTCTACCTGCACATTGTTATAATGGAGTTCAGGACTTTGATGAAACTGGAGTAGATACAGGAGGATCTTGTACTATAAGAAATTTACCAGCACATTGTTATAATGGAGTTCAAGATACAGATAAAGGTGAAACAGGTATAGACACCGGAGGGCCTTGTGGTCTGGCACCAACTTGTCCAGCCGGCTTTACGGGAAATTTCCCAACATGTATCGGACCTACTCCTCCTAACTGTACTACTCTTGGTACTTGTCCAACCCCAACTTGTCCCCTAGGATTCACTGGTACGTATCCTATCTGTAATAGTATTTCTACTACTCCTGTTTCACCTTTCAATCATTGTACTAACGGAATTCAAGACTTTGGTGAAACTTCTATAGATAGAGGAGGTGGATGTGGAGGAGTTTATGTAAATAACCCAACCTGTTTTGATAATGTTCAAAATGGAGGAGAGACTGGAGTAGACACAGGAGGACATTGCGGAGACGGGCCTAATAATAATGGTGAATATCCTTCATGTTTCGACAATACTCAAAATGGTAGTGAAACAGGAGTAGATACTGGAGGGCATTGTGGAAATACAAACAACGGCTTTGACTGGATAGACTTTATTTTCCCTGATTACACAGGCACAGGTACAGGTGTTGGTAATTGTGTAAATGGTACTTGTACTGGAACATTTAATTTCAATTATCCTGGATACACAGGACCAATAAGTGGCAACTGGTTAGCTGGAGGAAATACTGGCACATACACTGGTAACTGTGTGAATGGTACTTGTACAGGAACATTCACAGGAACAATTCCTGGACTCAATGGACCATTTAACGGAACATTCACTGGAGGATTTGGTGATGGTAGCAATAATCCAAACTACGATTGGACTGAGATGACTTTCCCTGGATTCTCTGGTACAGGTAATACCAACGGAAGCTGTACTAACGGAATATGTAATGGTTCTTGGAATGGAGTTATGCCTGGTTATAACGGACCAGTGGTAGGTATTTGGAGTAGCCCAGACGGAACTGGACCGTTCACTGGGACTTGTACAACGGCTGGATGTACTGGATCTTGGACTGGAGTTTTACCAGGATACAATGGACCTAATAATGGAAATTGGACTGGAGGAAATGGTAACGGAAGTAATGGTAATGGAAACAACCAAAATTGGGTTGATATATCTTTTGATGGAATAAATGGTACTGGTACATTTACTGGAAATTGTACAGTATCTGGATGTAGTGGAGAATGGACTGGACTTGTACCAGGACATAATGGACCGATAAGTGGTACATGGACTGGACCTAACGGTACAGGTACATTTACTGGAAATTGTGTTGACGGAGTCTGTACTGGAACTTGGACAGGAGGTAATGGCAATGTGGGTCCAATCAACGGAACATGGAATGGGGGCAATGGTGATGTTAATGACATTACAACAATAACCCTTGATCAAGTAGATGGCACTGGTACATTTACTGGAAATTGTACAACAGCATCAAATTGTACAGGCACATGGGAAGGAGGACAAGGAAACACTGGTCAAGTGCAAGGTACTTGGACTGGACCAGATGGCAATGGTACATTTACTGGAAATTGTACAGCGGCTGGATGTACTGGAACTTGGACAGGGAATAATGATAATTCAGGTAGTATATCTGGAGTATGGAATGGTGGTAAAGGTGAAGGTAATGTACCAGCAAGTATGGATTTTGATGGAATAAATGGCACTGGTACATTTAGTGGTACTTGTGATAAAGAAACATGTCGTGGAGAATGGACTGGGCTTGTACCAGGACACAATGGGCCAATTACTGGAAAATGGACTGGGCCTCACGGTACAGGTACATTTACTGGTACCTGTATTAACGGAGTCTGTACTGGAACTTGGGTTGGAGGTAAGGGAGATGAGGGGGTTATATATGGTACCTGGGACGGTACAAATGGCAACGGAAACCCAAATGATTTATATCTAGGATACGAAGGTACTCCAGACGTAGATGATATAGTAAGACTACATGAAGGAGTAGAACACGTATTTATAAGAAGAATCATGATAAATACCGAGCTTGCTCGTAAATACGGATACAAAAAAGGAGATAATCTGCTTTATTTCGCTTGGGATTTAGCTCATAAATTCGCTCAGGAATTCGGATATGTTGACGGACAGGGAAGAGAAATTCGTGTCAATCAACCCGACGTTTCTGCATATCAATTGAGACAAGTAGGCAACAAATTAACTGTATACGAATTCTATAAAAATAAAATTATAGACATAAGAGATACAACAACCGTATTCAAAGACAAAAATTCATACGAATATTATTTCCAGAAAAATTAATCTAATTAAATTCAGTTTTAAACAGTTTTGGATTAGTATATATTATTTTATTTTGGTAAAATAAATATATAAATAAATGAAAAAAATTTTTTCAAAAATTTTCATCGTGACACTAGTGTTAGGCTTTTTGTTCGCACCAGCAAGTGGATATCTTTCTATTTCAGAAAAAAGTGCATCAATAGAGTCAAACAAGGTTTCAGCTCAGAATATAGAAAATTGGACTTTTGAATGGACAAGCGTACTTGGAGTTAAACACATTGAGGGTCCTTTTTCTTCTAAAACACTTTGTGACGCAAGAAGATTGCTTGAAATAAATGTGTCACCTACTCCTTGCCAAGAAGGACTATACGCAACAGCTCAAGATGTAGCTAATGCAGAAAATAATTTAAATAAAAACGAATATGGCTGTAGCCCAAACCCAATAACTTGGCATAAATGTATAGTCGGCTGGATATATGCGTTAATATTTCAACCAATGGCTTTTTTTGCTGTACTGGCTGCAAGAATATTAGATTTTTTTGTTTTTTATTCTATTAGTAGTGGATCTTATACTAGTGATTTTATCGAAAAGGGTTGGGGAGTGGTGCGAGATATTGCAAACGTACTTTTTATAGTAGCTCTACTTTACGTAGCAGTAAAGACAGTTCTCGATCTCAACTCTTCAAATAATAAAAAAATGGTAGGTATGATTATCGTCATGGCTCTACTTATTAACTTTAGTCTTTTTGCTACGAATATAGTAATTGATGCTTCAAATATTTTAGCTCGAGTTTTTTATGCAAACATAAAATCAATTGACCCAAACGGGAATGAAATAGAAAAAACAAAGGTTGGTGAAAAATCGGTAACAGTCGGATTAGTAAAACAATTTGACCCACAAAGAATATTTGAAGGTAGCTCTGGTGTAAAGATAGAAGACAACATAGGAACATTCGCAACAATATTATTTATTGCCATAATCATGATGGGTTATATGATATTTATGTTTTTATCTGTAGCTTTACTCTTTGTAGCAAGAGTTATAATGCTTTGGATACTTATTATCTTTTCTCCTATTGCTTTCGTATCTCTGACTATACCGGGAGTAAATATACCTGGATTTGGCTGGAATGAGTGGTGGAAACAATTATCAGATAATGCTTTTCTGGCTCCTGTATTTGTATTTTTTTTGTATTTGATAATTACTTTTGGAGATTTAGTTAAAGTAGTAACAAGCAGTAGTGACCTTACTGTAACTGATAACGTCAACGGTGCTTCAGTAACACAAGGAGTGACTGATTCAACTTTCGTAACATACATGGGTATAATTATACCTTTTATTTTAATATTTGTGCTTTTAATGAAAGCAAAAGAAATCGCCATAAAAATGTCAGGGGAGATGGGTGCAGCTGTAAAGACTGGTGCAGCTATGCTTGGAGGAGTAGCATTTGGAGGAGCAGCATTACTAGGAACACAAACATTAGGACGAGCAGCAGTTTCTCTAGGTAATAGTAAGTTTGCAGAAAGATTAAGAAATACAGGAACAAGAATAGAAAAAGATAAAGATGGAAATGATGTCGTAGTTTCAAACAAAGGACTTGCTGCTTATGGAGCAAGATTAGGTTTAAAAACTTTTAAATCAGCAGGGGAAGGAAGCTTTAATGTTAAAAATACTGTTCTCGGACAAGGAATATCTAAACTTGCTTCTGGCGGAGACTTGAGGTCTGTTATATCAGGACTAGGTGATACAAAGGGTGGATACCAAGCTTCTATAGACAAGAAAGCAAAGAAAATTGAAGAAGAAAAAGAACTATACAAGACTAACATGTCTGATGATGAAACCAAAGCATACACATTAGAAAAAAGAGCTACTTATCTTAAAGATTTAGAAACCAAAGTAACGCAAGCAAAAGAAGATGCAAAAAAAGCAGGGAAGACTTCCGACGACGACCAAAAAGCTGCTGCTGCTGAAGCTACGAAGCAATACGTAATCTTAAAGGGTGAAGCACCAAAAGTACATGAAAAAGCAGAAAGCTTAAACAAAGAAAGAATGCTTTCATATAAAGATCGTATCGGTAAAAATGACCTACTGTCTGCACTTTCATACAGTTCATTGAAAATTGGTGGAGATAAATTCGGACGAGAAATAAACGAGAATACTTATCTAAAAGCAGGCAATGACAGAGCTTACAGAGAAGCATTAAGGAAAAGAAAGAAGCAAAAAGCTAAAGAAGAAGCTATTGCTAGAAAAGAAGCATGGACGAAAGAGAAAGAAGATGAGTGGGAAAAGCAAGACGAGAATAAGCTAGAAAACTTAGATACGACTTACGACTCATCAGTCGCAAAAGAGATGAATGATGCTAGAGCAAAAACTGCAAAAATGTACATAGGTGCAGCGGTTGGAATAGGGGCTGGAATGGTTGGTGGAGCAGTAAGTGGATTCGCTGGAACTGCCACAATGAATGCTACAGCTGGGGCTCTTGCAGCTAAAACATCTAATGTGGAAAAAGCAATTCAAGATAAAGCCATAGAAAGCATGGACAAAGAAGCTAAAAACACAGAAAAATTAGCCAATAGAATAGCTGATTTAAATAAAACATTAAAAGACGGAAAATCAATACAAAGAGAACAAATAATAGACCCAATCACCAAAAAACCAGTTATCGATACAATTACTGGAAATCCTATGACTTCTGGCTTATTTATTCAAAATACTCCTGGTATTGATACAGAGGAAGTTGATAAAGTGAAACTAAGGACAGCTTTGGCTAAAAATGAAACAGAGATCAAACTACTAGAAAAAACAATGGAAAAATATCCTTCAAATCCTCAACTAGTAAAAGATATGACAAAATTAAGAGTAGACAGAGAGATAATGCAAGGATTAAAAACTGCTGAAGAAAAATTATTCGATCTAACAGGAAAGAAACCAGGAGGAGGAAGTAGTGCACCAACTCCACCACCAGCGACACCTTAACATTAAGTAAACAAATATTATGGAATTATCAATAGAAGACATAAAGAATAAGTTTGAGAAACTGCCCGAAGATTTAAAGTGGGCTATTATGGGCGCCAATATCGATGAGAAATTGATGCAAATAGGTACGGCTCATGGTTTGAATATCCGCCAAATCGGTCAACTTTCTCTAGAGACTCACGCTGTCATGCTCGGCTTTGTCCATCCTGACGCTTTTGGAGATTCTATCAAAGCTAGTCTCGGCTTACCTGATGATAAAGTAAAATTAATCACCCAAAGTGTTAACGAAAAAATAATCAAAGGAGTTCGCGAGAAATTAGTAGAGCTACGCGGGGGAGTAATGCCAGTAGTAGAGAATCCACCAAAATTACCAAAACAAGAAACAGAGCAAGCCGTAGAAACGCAAAGCTCAATAACAGAAGAAGATAAGTTAGAAGAAAAAATAGTTAAAGAAGACAAAAAAATAGCTAGTGGGGTAATAGCTAACAAATTGGTAAATACTGTAGCGGCAAATACTGTAAAAACAAATTATACTCTCAACAATATATCTAAAGGAGAATCAGAACCAAAGAAACTAGACCCCTACAGAATGCCAATAGACTAGATAGTTATAAAGTAGAAAGTTATAAAGTTTATAAAGTTAAGAAACAAGTAATGAAAATAGAAAGATTTGAAGATATAAAAGCTTGGCAAAAATCAAAAGAGTTAACTTTATATATTTATAAAGTCTTTAAGGAATGTAAGGATTTCAGTTTTAAAAATCAAATAGAAAGGGCTTCTGTCTCAATAATGAATAATATAGCAGAAGGATTTGAAAGACGGACAAACAAAGAGATGACAAATTTCTTCTTTATTGCAAAAGGCTCTACAGGAGAAGTAAGATCTATGTTAGAATTAAGCTTAGAGTTAAATTATATTAATAAAAAAGATTTTGAAGTAATGCATGATTTAAGTATAGAAATTTCAAAAACTTTATCAGGTTTTATAAAAACAATTACTTAGTCTAACTTCACAAACTTTATGAAATTTTCACCTCAACTTTATAACTTTAAAAACTTTATAACTTTATAACTACCCAACATGCAATTCAAAGTTCCACAATTTTTAGACATAGAAGACAAAATATTCGGGCCATTCACTTTTAGTGAATTTATATATCTGGCTGGAGGTGCTGGTATTTGTTTTTTCTTGTTTAAATTATTGGGCTGGGTATACGGCATCATACCTATGACAGCAGTCGCTTCACTATCTCTAGCTCTCACTTTCTACAAGCCGAACAACAAACCTTTCGTAGATATGATGGAGTCAGCCATTACATATTTTGCGGGTGACAAACTATACATCTGGCAAAGAAAGAGATTGACCAAAAAAGACAAAGAGAAACAAGAGAAAGAAAACGCTCCAGCTCCTGTACATCACGACCCTAGACTAAACGGCGGAAAGTTAAGAGACTTGGCTTGGAGTTTGGATATTTTAGATTTAAAAAAGGATAAATTAAATTAATTTTATGGCATTATCAGCAAGAGCAACACAAGAATTCGTACCAATAAAAGAAGTTCGTGATGGAATCTTACTCCTCAAAGATGGGGGATTGAGAGCTATTGTGCTAGCAAATTCTATCAACTTATCTCTAAAATCTTCGGAGGAGCAAAAAGCTACTATAATGCAATTTCAAAACTTTTTAAATACTATAGATTTCCCAGTCCAAATCAACGTCCAATCTAGAAGACTAGATATCAGGCCGTATCTATTATTACTCGAGAATAGAATGAAAGTTCAAAATGAACCTCTTTTAAAGTTGCAAACTAAAGAGTATTTAGAATTCATTAAAAATTTTACAGAGTCTGTTAGCATTATGACTAAAAGCTTTTTTATCGTAGTACCTTATACTGAGACAGCTGGCGCTCCGACAAATACAGGCATCATAGACAGGCTTTTTAAGAAAAAAAGTAAAGAAGAAATAAAACTTGATGCTAAATTAGATTTTGAAGAAAAGAGATCTCAGCTTGAGCAGAGAGTAAGTGTGATACAACAAGGATTAAATCGTTGCGGAATAAAATCTGCCCAATTGGGAAGTGAAGAGGCGATAGAAGTTTTCTATAAAGTTTTCAACCCTGGAGAATTGGAAGGTAAAATTGAATTAGAACAATAGAATCTAATTTAGATAAAAAAATTTTAGTAAAAAAAATACTTTATTGTTATAATAAAAAGTATACAGTAGTACGATATAAATATTACTTTTGTTTATTATGGGAATTTTAGAAACATTATTTGGTAAAAAAGAAAATGGCAAAAATGGAGCTGATGCTTCTATGTTGAGCGTGCTACCAGAGCAAATATATGAATCCGCAACCCTAGAACTCAGAGACATAATAGCTCCTTCTGCTTTAAAAATAGAAACCAAATCCATAAGTCTAGGTGATAAAATAGCTCGTACTTTTTTTATCATTTCATATCCGAGATTCTTAGTAGACAATTGGTTCTCTCCGATTATCAACTTGGATAAAATTTTTGATGTTTCAATATTTATTCACCCAATAGATACATCTTTAGTCTTGAGGCAATTCCAGAAAAAAGTAGCCGAAGTACAAAGTCAGATAAATATACGTGAAGGCAAAGGTATGGTTCGTGACCCAATGCTAGATACTGCATACCAAGATCTAGAAGGTCTTCGCGATAGTCTTATCCAAGCTCAAGAAAAGATGTTTGATGTGGGAGTATATATCACAGTCTATGCCGACAATGAACTCGAACTATATAAAATAGAAAATGAAATCAAATCTATCCTTGAATCAAAATTAATCTATATCAAACCTGCTCTTTTTCAACAAGAAGAAGGCTTTAAAAGTGTTATACCTACAGGTACAGACTTATTAAAAATTCACCAGAAATTAAATTCCGAACCATTGTCGAGTATTTTTCCATTCGTATCTTTCGACTTAACCTCAGACAAAGGTATACTTTATGGAATAAATAGACACAATTCTTCTCTGGTAATTTTCGATAGATTCTCACTCGAGAACTATAACTCTGTAACTTTCGCTAAATCTGGTAGTGGTAAAAGTTATGCTACCAAATTAGAAATACTTCGCTCTCTGATGTTTGATATCGACGTTATCGTCATAGACCCTGAGAGGGAATATGAATATTTAGCTGAAGCTGTAGGAGGAAGATATTTTAACATTTCATTGTCTTCAGATCACCATATCAATCCTTTTGATTTGCCTATTCCTCGCGAAGACGAGACAGCTGAAGACGTATTGCGTTCTAATATCATAAACTTAGTCGGTCTTTTTAGATTAATGTTAGGAGGACTGACTCCAGAAGAAGACTCTATTGTCGACCGTGCAATATCTGAGACATACGCTATCAAAGACATAACTCCCGAATCAGACTTCTCAAATATCGAACCTCCATTACTATCAGACTTTGAAATGGTCTTAAGTGGTATGGACGGTAGTGAATCCGTAGTGCAAAGATTAACAAAATTTACCAAAGGTTCTTGGTCTACTTTTATCAACAGACCTTCAAACGTAGATATCAATAAAAAATTCGTAGTTTTCTCAGTACGTGATATGGAAGACGAGCTCAAACCTATCGCTATGTACATCGTGACTCACTTTATTTGGAATACTATTCGTAAAACTTTAAAGAAGAGATTACTTGTAGTGGACGAGGCTTGGTGGATGATGAAATCCGAAGATACCGCTTCTTTCTTGTATTCATTAGCTAAAAGAGGCAGAAAATACTATCTCGGACTATCTACAATCACTCAAGACGCTGCTGACTTTATGAAATCTCCCTACGGAGTACCTATCATAACCAACTCTTCTATTCAACTCCTACTAAAACAATCTCCAAGTACGATAGAAATATTACAAAAAACTTTTAACCTCACTGATGAAGAAAAATATCTACTCCTAGAGTCTGGAGTAGGGGAAGGGATATTCTTTGCAGGACTAAAACACGTGGCTATAAAAATCGTATCTTCATATACCGAAGACCAGATCATCACCTCAGACCCTTCTCAAATATTATCTATCAAGAAAGCCAAAAGTGACCTGGAAGATATAGAAATGCAGAAGAATAGATGATATAATAAAAATAATGATTAAAAGATTTTTTATCTTAATAATAATATTTATTTCTTTTTTAGGGACAAATACTTTTGCTCAAGTCCACAATTCGGATATTACTCTAAACGTAACCCCAAATAGCCCAAAAGCCAACGACAACGTAAGAGCTAATATCACTAGCTATATCATAAATACAAAAAGTGCATATTTCGTATGGCGAGTAGACGAAGAGATAAAATCTACCGGAATAGGTAAAGACTCTTTTTCTTTTAATTTAGGCAGTCTAAATTCTCAAACTACACTAAGCGTTACAGTCGATACTACCGAAGGCAAGACCTACAATCAATCTATGACTTTTTATGGAGCAGAAGTAGATTTACTCTGGGAAGCAGTAGACTCATATGTACCTCCTTTTTATAAAGGTAAAACTCTTGTAGCCAAAGAAGGAGAGTTTAAGATTGTAGCTATGCCTTCTATTTATTCACAAAATCAAAAGATTAATCCAAATACTTTATCTTATACTTGGACCAAAGACGGCAACGGTCAGCAACTCGCTTCTGGTTTTGGTAAAAGCTCTTTTGTTTACAAAAATAGTTTTATAGATAATGCTAATGAAATCCAAGTAGAAGTATCCAATATTAATAAACAAATCACCGTAGCCAATGATATAATCCTAGCTCCTTTTGCACCTAAAGTATTATTTTACAAAAAAGATGCTTTTGGTATTCGCACAGAAAAAGCATTGAACAACGATTTCTTTATCCAAAAAGAAGGGGATAATATAGCAGTCGCTCCGTATTTCTTTTCTCCAAAAAATATAAATTCTGCGGACTTAAAGGTAGATTGGTTTTTAAATAACGCTCCGATAGTAAACCCAAAATCAAAAACAGAACTACCAATCAAACCCGAAACAGACAAATCAGGTACCGCTGTGCTAAAAGTTATTATCAGTAATCTAAAAACTCTTTATCAAGAGTCAGAAAAAACCATAAATGTTAACTTCTAATAAAATTGAAAAGTTTATAGTACTGTGCGTAATGTTCTTTGTTTTGTTTGTTTCAATTTTTTCTTTTAGCTTAGTTAAAAAAGCAGGCGCTCAAGCACCTTGTAATGTTGGATATACTTTTGACCCAGTATCCAACCAATGCATACTAACATCCGCATACAACCTTATATACAATACCCCCACAACAGTAACTCCAGCAGCTGTTAACCCTGACGCAGACGGAACATATACACCACTTGCACCTCTTACTCCAGGTCAAAAATTTGACTTCACTGATACTTGCCCCCTAGGTAGATATTTAAATATAACCATAAATCTAATCATAGGACTTGTAGCTGTTATGGCTATGGTTATGATAGTTATGGGAGGTTTAGAATATATTACCAGCGAATTAATATCTTCTAAAGCAAGCGGTAAAGAAAAAATAATAAATGCAGTTGTGGGATTATTGATAGCCTTATCATCTTATTTAATACTAAACACTTTAAACCCAAATCTATTAAACCTTTGTTTAGACGGAATTCCTAAGGCTACAATACAGATACATCCTTATGATGCTCCACAAGAATTAGTAAATGGTAAATATGGCCAATACACTGCAGGTTCTCCAACAAACCCTAACTGGGCTGCTCAAGCTGGCACATCAACGCCCCCACAATTACCTGTAGGAGTCACTGTTTCTCCTCCAGGAGGTTGCCAATATGTCGGTCAACCGAATTGTACATCGATACTTGGACTTGATCCAAGAATTATAAATTCTACTAGGACGGCTTGCCCAACCTGCCAACTTGTAATTACAGGTGGTACCGAAAATTGGTTGCACAGCGCTGATGGAGGACATAGACCAGGTAGCGCTACGATAGATTTACGCCCAACCCCAAGTTTAAATAAATATTTAACAGGTCAGGAAATATTAGGTTCAGAAACAAAAACTGTCAAAAAAAATGGCATAACTTACTATTACCATGCAAACAGTAGTGGAAGTGGAAGTCATTGGCACGTATACTAAAAAATAAATTTTATGTTCAAAAAAATAATCATCATAATCACAATAATTCTCGTCTTACTTCTTTTGGTTTTTGGATATGCTTATATTACAAATACTGACACAACTACAACAAAAGGGGAGACAGAAGTAGAAGAAGAGAATTTTCTTTTCAATATTTTTAGCTTTGGTAATAGATCAAACAATACAAACCCAATCGAAAGTCTTGTAAACTTTATAACTGGCAATACAGAAGAAGAACAATTTCAAACTCAACTAAACAGATTAAACAAAATCTCGAGCATGCCTGTGTCTGGTTATGGTGTTCTTGAGAAAGAAAGATATGTAGTTGTACCCGAAGTCAATCCTGAAACCAGTACCGTAGGAGAGAAAGTGACTCCAACAGCTCCTCAAACAGAATTAGTCCCAATATTAAAATATGCTGATAAAACAAACGGAAATATTTATCAGACATTGGTAGAAAACATAGAAGAGAGACGCTTCTCAGAAACTGTTATTCCTTATATCCATGAATCTTTTTTTACAAAGAATCATGTCATCATGAGATATTTGAGAAATAATTCTACTATCGCTACTTTCCTAGGGGAGTTACCAAAAGAAATCCTAGGAGCAGACTCTAGCAACGGCAATGAAATCTTCGGTACATTTTTACCAGAAGACATAAAAGATATTTCAATATCTCCAGACAACGAGAAAATATTTTATTTATCAAATACTAAAAATGGAGTTATCGGTGTACTAACCACAGACACAGACAAACAAACCAAAGAGACCATATTTGATTCTCAATTCACTGAATGGACTTCTTTTTGGCCAAATAATGAAATCATAACCCTAACCACAAAACCTTCAGGTCTTGTGAATGGCTATTCATACATATTAAACACAAAGACTAAACAATATGACAAAGCTTTAAGTGGAATCAGGGGTTTAACAACTCTAATGAGCCCTGACACCTCAACAATACTATATAGTGACAATAATCTATCTTTAAGTTTATTTGATATCAATAGAACTGAATCTAGAAACCTAAATATTAAAACTCACCCTGAGAAATGTGTCTGGGCAGGGGATAGTGTTAGTATTTATTGTGCTGTTCCTAAATTTGTAGACGCTTCTTATACTTATCCTGATTCTTGGTATATGGGAGAAGTTTCTTATAATGACGAAATATATAAAATCAACACACAAACAGGTCAAAAAACCAAGTTAGTTAATCCGAGTGAAATATATAGTGACGCTAATATAGATGCTATAAATCTAAAACTAGATAATAAAGAAGAAAACTTATTCTTTATGAATAAGTCTGATTCTTATCTATGGGGATTGAAGCTAAACTAAAAGAAACACAATTAAGCTAGAGGCCCTTTGTATTTAAGGATAACTCTTCTATTTGGACCTGTGCCATCTGACTCGGTGTCGATATCTTCTGCATCAGAAAGGAATTCGTGAACTATTCTACGTTCAAAAGCAGACATAGGTTCTATCTCCATATTTGCTTTAAAATAACGAGCTCTCTCGGCCATCATATGAGCAGTAGCATGGATATTATCTATCTTAGTCTTTTGAAAATTATTAATATCTATAATGATTTCATCTCTTTTAGTATCCTGATCTTTATCAGTTAGCTTGTTTTCAATGATCCTTTTAACAACATGATTTAAAGCCAATAATGCTTCTCCGTCTCTAGAGGTAAAAGCATAAGGCTCACCAACCTCTACTCTAAACCAAATACTATTTGAGTTATCTTTATTTTTAGTCTCATCAACAACAATATTATTCAAAACTATTCCAGTCTGCTTTATCATTTCTTCGATTAAGTTTTGAATATCTTTATTGTTCATATTTATATTACTTAATTTTCACTTTTAGCACACCAGTATTGTCAGTATTCTTTTTAGCGTAGATTTGTTGAGCTACAGCAAATAGATTGCTCACTGCCCAGTATAGAGCGATAGCACCTGATATGTTGTAAGAGATAAAGAATACAACAAAAGGGAAGACATACTTCATTTGTAGGTGCATACTTTTTGCAAAACTCTCACTAAAGCTAGGTATTTTATTAGGATCTTCAGAAACTGTAGGTTTTGGCATATAGTGAGCTTGTAAATATTGAGAGATAGCAGCAATAGCAGCTAAGAGATAACTCTTACCACTAATATCAATAAGGCCTAAGAACATAGTGTTTAAATTCTCAGGATTAGGAACGAAAGAGTACAATAATGCAGGGTCAAAATTTAGACCTTTATAAAATACATAATACAAAGCAAAGATAATAGGGATTTGAATTAAAAGCAATAAACAACCTGAAAATGGGTTTACGTTGCTTGTTTTGTATAATTCAAAAGTCAGACGAGCTTGCTCTTCTTTGGTTTTACCACTATTTTTAATTTTATTTAGCTCTGGTTCTAGAGCTTTCATTTTAGCCTGACTGTTTATAGACTTTTGGGAAAGAGGAAATAATGCCAACTTTATTAAAATAGTAAGCAATATAACAGCAATACCTAAATCTCCGAAAGGTGTAATAGAAACAATTAGGGCTAAAAGGTTTAAAAACGGTTCATATAAAAGAGTATTCCAAATTTGTAACATTCTCTTATTCTATACGAAAAACCTCAAAAATCCAAATTTAGAATTTATTAAGAGGTGATTATTTTAAAGGATCCATATGATTCTTTTGCCAAGGGTGACATCGAGAGATCCTCTTTATACCAAGGAAAACTCCTTTAAAAATACCATATTTAGTAATAGCTTGTTTAGTATAGTCCGAGCAAGAAGGGTAGAAAACACAACTAGGCTTTTTTAAGACTCTTATATATTTTTGATAGAAATTAATTAAAAAAACGAATATAACCTTCATTTTATTGATTTTTTAAGGTATTAACAATACTAGAGACTTCTTTATCTAAGTCTTCGAAAGACTTTTCTTTATACGCCCCACGAGCGCCAAATATATCCTTGCTATTTTTACCAAAAATAAAAGCACCTACGAAACCTATAGGTAGGATATTTAAATACTTAGATATAACATGATAACCCCTACGGCGTAACATATTTCGCTTTACAGCGCTTTTTACCAGACTTTTGGGTACAACAAAAGAAGCCCTCACGATAGGGGACTCCTTGTTTAAAAAAAACTTCAAAGAAATATTTTGAGAATTTATGAATTTCCCTTGTTTAAAGATTAGATCTATGATTTTTTGTGTCGCTCTATTCTTTTTAGGAATCATTTTAAATGAATTAAATGCTTAAACCGTTAATTTAGCACGTCCTTTTCTCATTCTCTTCAAAATAACCTTTTTACCACCTGGTGTTTTAGAGCGAGCTAAAAAACCGTGTGTTTTTGCTCTTTTGGTCTTGTTTGGTTGATATGTTTGTGACATGTGGGTAGTATAACCTAACTTTAGCTTTAAGTCAAAACAAGAAACAGTTAAATAAAATTAATTATCAACAGCTTATCAACATGTTTAATAAGGTTTTAAATTTTTTGTGTTTTCCACAAACATAGTATAATAATCCCAATGGATACAAAACAACTTTGGAAAAACTGTCTTAACGAAATAGAGCTCGGCATCTCTAAAGCAAATTTTAGCACTTGGTTTAAAAATACTTCTATCTTAAAAGAGGAGAACGGTATTATTTATGTTGCAGTACCTAATGAATTCGTTAGAGACTGGTTACAAAACAAATATCATAAACTAATCACCAAAACCATAGCTGATATCTATGAAAACATGCGTGCTGTTGAATATATTATAGCCAAGACTGAGGCTTTGAAAGAAAACACCACGAACACAAAAGTAGTAGAAACTTTTGCCAACAAAGAGTTACCTTTAAAAGATTTATACATCAACCCAGACGACAACCTAAACCCAAGATATCGCTTTGACTCTTTTATCGTTGGAGGATTCAACGAACTCGCTTATGCTGCATCTCAAGCAATAATAGAATCTCCAGGTACAAAATATAATCCTTTTTTCGTATATGGTAATACAGGATTAGGTAAAACTCACTTAATCCAAGCAGTAGGGAATGCAATCAAAGAAAAAAGTCCAAACAAAAAAGTGCATTACATAACACTAGAGAGATTCGCTACAGATTTCATAAACTCACTTCAATCAAACAAAGCTAATTCATTTAAAGAGAAATACAGAAAGTATGATCTTTTAGTGATAGACGACATTCAATTTATCGGCAAGATGGAAAAAATTCAAGAAGAATTATTTCACACCTTCAATACTTTTTATGAAAACAATAAACAAATAATATTTTCTTCAGACAAACACCCAAACTACATACCAGAATTAGCAGACAGATTGAAATCTAGATTTGCGCAGGGGATGATAGTAGACGTATCTGAACCAGAATATGAATCCAGATTAGCTATTCTAAAAGTAAAACTCAGAGAGCATAACGTAGAATTAGAAGAAGATGTGTTAGACTATATTGCTTCTACTATCAGAGGAAATATTAGAGAATTAGAAGGAAGCCTAAATACTATTGTTTGCCAATTTAGACTTAAAAATAAACCTCTTTCTATCTTAGATATCAAGAATATCCTTAAAAATAACATTAAACCCAAGAAAACTATTTCAGTTAAAGATGTTGTAAAAATAGTTAGTGAACATTACAACCTAGAAGAAGAATCTATTTACGAAAAAACAAGAAGGAAAGAAATAGTTAAAGCAAGACAAGTTGTCATGTATATATTAAGAGAAGATTTTAATGTATCGTATCCGTTAATAGGGCAGAAGTTAGGAGGAAGAGATCACACCACAGTAATACACTCTTATTTGAAAATAAAATCAGATTTAAAAGAAGATCCACAATTATTACAAGAGTTGGAAAATATTAGAGTAATGTTTAAATAACTGTTGATAAGTATTAAATAACTGTGAATAAGATTTAATAACTTTAAAGAATTGTGAATAGTAAAAAAGTTATACAGAGAATATTAAAAAATAATACAAAGTTATCAAATAAGGAAATTATTTTAAACCTTGTAAAATAAAAACAAAAGAGAGTTATCCACTTATCCACAACACTAATAGTATTAATAGATTAAATATATAAAATATAAACATATGATAGTAGAATGTGAAATAGATAAAATTAAAAATGCAGTGCTCTTAGCTGAGAAGATAACAGGTAAGAATTTAACTCTTCCAGTATTGAGTAGTATTCTGTTTGTTGCAGAAGGCAAGATTTTGACTCTTAAGGCTATGAACTTGAGTTTAGGTATCGAAATACAAATTCCAGCTAAAATCGAATCTCCGGGCACTCTAGCTATTAATGGGAGCTCTATAGCAAATGTCTTCAGTAATATTATTCAAAAAGAAAATATTAAACTTGAAGGATCTGAGGGTAATCTTTTAATCAAAACTAAAAAGAATAAAATAAAACTAAAAGGTATGCCTTATGAAGATTTCCCTAGTATACCTGTGGTTAAAGGGGAAGAGTTTGAAATAGATTCAAAAAAAATAATCGAAGGTATTAAGTCTGTTTCTTATAGTTCATCTATTTCTGATATAAAACCTGAGATCTCAAGTATTTATATATACAGTAAAGAAGACAATATGATATTCGTAGCTACAGACTCTTTTCGCTTAGCTGAGAAGAAGATAAAGCTTAAAAAGGATATAAACATACCAGGTATTCTTATTCCTAATAAGAACGTAGGGGAAATAATCCGAGTATTTGGGGATAACTCTGGGGATATCAAAGTTTGTTTCAATAAAAATCAAATATCTTTCTCACAAGATAATATATATTTAACTTCTAGAGTTATAGATGGTGTTTATCCTGATTATCGTCAAATAATACCAAAAGAACAGAAAACTGAAATAGTTTTACTTAAACAAGATTTATTAAATGCTTTAAAGATATCAAATATTTTTTCCGATAAATTTAACCAATTAGACCTAAACGTTAATATTAGTGAGAAAGTTTTTGAACTATCTTCTTCTAATAATGATATTGGGGACAATAAAACCTATCTCGATGCTGTACTAAAAGGGGAAGATGTATCTTTGTCTTTTAATTATAAATATTTCTTAGACTGTTTTCCTTCAATCACCACAGATAGCGTTTCTATTAAATTAGATGGTTCTTCTAGACCTATGGTTGTAAATCCTGTGGGGGACACTTCTTTTACTTATTTAATAATGCCAATGAATAGATAATGATAGAGATAAAAGACTTACTCGCAAAATTTGATAAACTAATAAACAACGAGCAGGTTAAGATTGATCTAATTAGAGAGGCTATACGCGATGTTATAGGTATCGATATAGAGCGTAACAAGATTAAATTTATCCAAGGCACTCTATATTTAGATATAAAATCTATTTATAAGAATGAGATTTTTATAAACAAAGAAAAAATATTCGCTCACTTAGAGAAGAACACTGGTAGTAAAAAAATAAATAGAATTTTTTAAACTATAAACCTACTCTAAAACTAGATATGGTTTCTTTCATATTGAATACACTATCGTAGGCATTAATTCTAAATTCATTTTGATCTTTTAGGTTTGGTATGTCTTTTGGAATAAAAGAATAATTAAATGGTGGGTTTAAAGAATCTACGAAATTACCGTTGATGAATATATCCATTCTAGTTAATGGGTATGTGCTATTTATTTGAGTTGTCAGTTGTATTGTTTCACTACTAGAATACACTTTGTCTTTGTTTGGTTCTATGATTTTTACTTCTGGTTTATATGTTCCGTGAATATTATCGTACTCTGTAGGGATATCATTTATTCCAGTTTGAGAGTAATTGAAAGAATTTTTAACCCACCAGTCTTGTATTGGTGTGTTCCAGTTTATATATTGTCTATTGTTTTCTATGTTTGTAGGTTTTGGTCCTTGAATGTCATTTCTATCTACCCAATACAAAATTGATTTAACGTTAGTTATAACTCTCTCTTCTCTTGTTTGCTCTGGGGTGAATTCTGTGGCTAGTTTACCTGTTACTTTGTCTATTACATAACTCTCATTTCCTTGCCAAACTCCTCTTAGTATTGGCTTGGTTGTGTTAATTGGAGTTGGTTGTTCAAAGTTTTCTTTTGGATATTTAGCTAAAGCTACTGCCATAAATTTATTCCAAATAGGTCCTGCTACAGCTGAACCTCCTTTTCTCATTGAAGTATTATCATTATTTCCAGCCCACACTCCTACAGACATAGTAGGGGTGTACCCCACAGTCCAAGCATCTTTGTTGTTGTTTGTGGTTCCTGTTTTTACAGCAACTTCATAACCAGGCACAACTAGAGGTGAATTAGCTCCAAAAGTAGGAGTTCTAGCTACGTTGTCAGACAATACAGAAGAAACGGTTAGTGCTGTATTTTTTTCTAAAACTTGAATTTCTTTTTGTTCGTATTTTTCTAATACATTTCCTTTTAGATCTGTGACTTCTAAAATTCCTGTATGTTTGTTGCGTACGCCGTTGTTTGCAAATACTCCATAAGCCGAAGTTATATCTAATAGTGTAACTTCTCCACCTCCGATAACTAGAGTTAATCCATAACGACTAATATCTTTTAGAGTACTAATACCCATGTCTTCTGCAACTTTTAGAGAATCAGATAAACCAGATAAATAGAATAATTTAATAGCTGGTATGTTGATAGATTGAGCCAGTGCATTTCTTAAGCTCATCGGTCCTCTAAAATTACCGTCGTAGTTTTGGGGCATATAACAATTACTTTGACTGTATCCAGGTAGTGCTCGCCCATATGCATTACAAGTGCTTTGGAATTCTGTGGGTAAGTCAAACAAAACAGTCTCTGGGGTAAAACCTTTATTGAAAGCTGTCGCGTATATAAAAGGTTTGAAAGATGATCCTGGTTGTCTGTTGGCTGTAGCCACGTTGAAATTACCATCTATTTCTTTATCGAAATAATCACGTGACCCTACCATAGCTATTATCTGGCCTGTTTTTGGGTCTATTGCTACAAGACTAGCATTCTCACCGTTCCAATCTTTTTTGTTTTTTAGCGCGCCTTCTTTGACAAATTGTTCAGCTTTTTCTTGTAATTCCCAGTCTATGGTTGTGATAACCTTCAAGCCACTTTTTTCTACTGTGTCTTTACCGTATTTTTCATCTAAATATGCTTTTACATAAAATACAAAATGAGGAGCTTTTATGCCTGTTAGTGATTGAGGTACAAAAGTTACTACTTCATTTCTAGCAGTGTTGTATTCTTCTTCTGTTAGATAGCCTACTTCTTTCATTCTAGACAATACTAGATTTTTTCTAGATTCTAATCTGTCTAAGTTTTTACCATATGGAGACAAGACTGTAGGGGATTGAGGTATACCTGCTAGGTATGCAGCTTCTGCTATTGTCAGGTCTTTAGATTTTTTATTAAAGTAAGTCTTACTCGCTTCTTCTATTCCATAAATAGTTCCTCCATAAGGTACTTCGTTTAGATATAGTTCTAAAATTTCATCTTTAGACAAAACAGTCTCTATTTTGAAAGCCAAAACCCACTCTTTTACTTTTCTGATTATGCTTTTTTGAGAAGTAAGTAAAGTGTTTTTAATAAGCTGTTGAGTGATGGTTGATCCTCCACCTCCTATACCAATATTAAAAATATTAGAAAACACTGCTCTAACAGTAGAACTCACTCTAACTCCGTTGTGATTATAGAATTCTGCGTCCTCGACTGCTATGGTCGCGTTCTTGATGTTGGTACCCATTTCAGAAAGAGGGATACTTGTTCTCTTTATGTCTTGATGGAGATTGTATAGCAAAACTTCACCAGTTCTGTCGTAGATTTTTGTTGAGTTGATTATCAATCTTTCTTCAAAAGCACTAAAGTCTGGAATTCTGAGAGTTGAAACCCAGATAATTAGAACTGAGACTAGAAGTAGTCCCAAACCAATTAAAACAAAAGCGATTTCTTTCAAGAGTTTGTTCTTTTTGTTTCTTTTTTTAAATATATTTTTGATTTTTTTGATGAAATTTTTCATTTTATAATTATACCAGATTATGCTATTATCTTAACTATGAATATTACCGAAAATGATAATAATATAAAAGATATCTTAACTCGTGGGGTGGGGGAATTTATTGACCCCGAAGGTTCTTTTGTGAAAAAACTAAAAGAAAATCCAGAAAAGATAGTTATTAAATTTGGTGTTGATCCAACTCGCCCTGATATTCACCTTGGACATGCTGTTATTTTACACAAATTAAGAAAATTGCAAGACATGGGTTGTAAGATTATTTTCTTGATAGGGGATTATACCGCTCAGATTGGTGACCCAACAGGTAAAGATAAAACCAGACCAGAGATTAGTTTTAGTCAAATCTTAGAAAATGCTAAAACCTATCTAGAACAAGTTGGCCAGATTTTGAATGTGAATGATAAAAATAAATATGAAGTGTTGGCCAATTCAGTCTGGTATCAATCAGCGACAGACTATCCTACTGGAAATATGTCAGAGAAATCTAAAGCTTGGGAGAGTGATCGTGCTCGTTTCTCTTCTATTCGTAAAGACGGAGGGTTGCCCACGGTGACTCTCTGGAACCTTATGGCAACTCTAAGAGGTATAACTCATTCTCAGCTCATTGAGAGAGATATGTTCCAAGATAGAATCGAAAAAGGTAATCATCTTTATATGCACGAGATGATGTATCCGGTAATGCAAGGCGTAGACTCTTGGGCTATAGCTGGTTTTTTTGATACTTGTGATTTAGAGGTTGGTGGTACAGATCAGACCTTCAATATGCTTATGGGTAGACATATTATGAAAAATAACAAACAAGAACCTCAATCTGTCCTCGCTTTTCAATTACTAGTAGGTCTTGATGGTAAAGAAAAGATGTCTAAGAGTTTAGATAACTATATTGCTATTACTGATACTCCAGAGGATATGTACGGTAAGGTTATGTCTATTCCTGATAATGCGATAGTGAGTTATTTTGAGCTTTGTACTTTTACTCCAATGAGTGAAGTTTTAAATATAAAAAAAGGTTTAGAAGAAAATACAATTCATCCAAAAGAAATCAAGATGCAATTAGCTAAACAAATAGTCTCTATCTATCATGGGCAAGACAAGTCCAATATGGCAGAAGGAGCCTTTGTGAATACTTTTCAAAAAGGAGAAATCCCAGAAGATATGATAGAAGTAAGTCTAGAGGATAACGAGACTTTGGTAGATGCTATGCTAAAAGTAGAATTCGTATCTTCAAAGAGTGAATACCGCAGGTTAGTAGAAGAGGGAGCTATTACAGAATTAAATAAAGACGTAAAAATAGAAGACGTAAATTTTAAACCAGAATCTGGCATGAAATTCAGAGTAGGTAAAAAAAGATTTTTCAAAATAGTATAAAATAAAAACTCTCTACAAAAAGTAGAGAGTTTTTATTTTAGTGAAATCTATCTTCTGGATCTTCTTCCTCTTCGTCAAATTTAAGAGGTGTGTCCAATTCGTCATCTAATAACAAATCGTCATCATCTGCTGGGAAACTACTTCCTATTAAATCATCGTTCAATTCTTCTTCTTCCATGTGTTTTTTTATTATTTTTAATTTTTATGCATCGACCTTTTAAAATTTATAACTTTTAATTATTTATCATTTGTATCAAAATATTAAATACTATGCAAGACTGAAAAGTCTAAACTGTGGATAAGTTTTTATCTTAGTATTTTAGGTGAGCACAAGCTGTTAGGGCTATAGCAATAGCGTCGAGTTCGTCGTCAGATTTTTTATTCTCGTCTATTTTAATCAACAGTCTCACCATCTTTAAAACATCTTTTTTATCAGCTCTACCGTAGCCAGTAGTAGCTATTTTGATTTGAGGAGGAGTCGCTTCGAATAGGTCTAATCTATTTTTAACTCCTTCATAGATGATAACGCCACGAGCTTCAGATACATGCATGACAGTTTTTTGATTAGTATTTAAGAATAGAGTCTCTATAGCCATAACTTCAGGTTTGTATTCTTTGATAACGGTTTCGATTTTCTCTCCAATCAATACTAGTCTGTGTTCAAAATTTATATCTTTTGAAGTTTTGAAACACTCAGAAAAAATCAAACGCTCTTTCTCTCCTTTGTTTTTTTCTAATATAGCGATACCTATTCTTTCATAACCTGGATCTATTCCTAAAATAATCATAAATATTTATAAAGCATTAGTATACACATCTTGAACGTCATCATTGTCTTCAAGGTCTTCGACTAGTTTTTCCAATAATGTTAAATCTTCTCCTGCTATTTCTATCTCAGTAGTAGGGGACCATATGAGTCCTGTATCTCCATTTTCTTTTTTAAAAGCCCAAACTACAGCTCCTATACCTGCGAGAGCTGTGTTGTTTTTAGATAATATATGTTTGATTTCTTGAGCTGTGCGGTTTTTGTTGTCTGTGAGGGTTTCAATTATTATACCTACTCCGCCTGGGCCATATGCTTCATACATTATGTTTTCCATATGACTACTCGGCTCGCTCGCTTTCTTGATAGCTTTCTCGATATTATCAGAAGGCATATTTACTTTACGAGCTTTTTCTATAGCACTACGCAACCCAGGAGAATCTTTACCTCCTGACAGGCGTGCCTCCACAGCAATAAAACGAACCAACTTCGAAAAAATCTTACTCTTCTTGCTGTCAGTAATAGCTTTTTTATGTTTAATTTGTGACCACTTATTATGTCCTGCCATAATCCTATTTTATGCTTTTATTGCAAAAGAGTAAATAATTCTTTTTGTTATACAAAAATAACGCAAAAACTAGCGGTTTCTTGTATAAAAGGTAAAATAAGGTTATGAATTTTGAAGCAGTACAACCCAAGAAACCCCAGCAGGAAAATAAAGAAGAAAACTTAAATAATTTTCTTGAGAAAATAAAAAAAATTCTTAATCAAGATAATAATATTAATTTTTGTTATAGTTTCAATTCTTCCTTGAAAGAACAAGCAAATAATCTAATTGATTTTAAGGATAATAATTCATTTAAAAATAATTTAATTATACTAGAAAATATAGAAATTTTTTATGAAAACTTACTTTATGCTCAGTCCCACTCTGGAGAAATAAAACAAACAGAACTAGATAAATATGAAATATCAAAACTGATTTCAGAAAACTTAATTAAAGCTGAAGACAATGACGCAAATGCTTTATTGTCTTTGTATCTTAAGGCAATTAAAAAAAAGAAACATATAGATAACTATGGACCATTCCAGGAGACTATTGGTTTTAGAAAAATTATAGCTCCTGGTAGGCTTGCTCAAATTCCTTTAGACTCTGAGTCAGATATGAGTTTTAAAATAAGCTCCATTAAATACAAAGAAGATATTATTGATTTGGATAAAAAACAAAAACAAATTTTTAAACAAATAAAAGATTTGCAAGATCTTTATAAAAAAGAATTTAACTATGATCTAGCTTTTAAATCTGATGCAGATTCAAGGTTATATTTTTTCACTCATAATAAAAAAAATATTAAAAGTGATACTCTAGAAGAAGAAATTCCTCTGCTTAAGCAAATAGTAAAACTTGAAAAAAAAGAAAACAATCTTTTTCAGCAACATTTATATAAATTAGAAAATTTTGATTTAAAAGATTTTTTTAAAAATAACGTAAATGACTATGAGAATTTATCTGGATTTTTGGTAAATATTTGGTCCAATGATACTTTGAGTAATGAAATCAAAGATAGCTTGGGAGTTTCTGTAACAGATTTTTCTATTACAGAACAAGCATATATTTTGGATTTTTTAAAAAATGCCAATAATAAAGATTTACCTAAAATAAAAGAATTCTCTGAAAAATACAAAGAAAATGGTTTTCGTGCCTTCCTGTCTATTGAACATGGGGGACAAGATATGGGTGACAAGATTTTGACCCTTTCTCAAAAATTACCTGAAGATTTAGCTAAAAAACTTTTTTCAAAATATAGTGAATATATTGATTCTGTTAATACTGTAGAAGATTTTGTTAAAGATAACTTCGCCAGGTCTAGTGAATTTAGTGATTTAATTCCTAAAACCAAAGAAGCCATGTTTGTTCGTGGTTATGAACTTTTGCGTTCCCAGGCAGAAAAAATAGAGAAAAATGAATTTAATGAAGATAAATTTAATTTAGTTATAGAGAAGGCAAAGACGAATGTTGATATGTTTAAAAATATCTTTCGTGTGGCTAGGGAACACGATAGAGATACTTCTTTTGAAGATTTTGCTAACCTTAACCCACAAGAAATCGATAGTAGTGAATTAAACAAAGAAGACGAGATTCAAATAGAAGAAATTATAAAAAAGAATTATGGCAATCCAGAATTACAAAACCAAGTATTAGAATCATTTAAAAATGCTTTGAAAAATGGGACTAAACTCAATCTGCTTCGCAGAGATAGAAATATTATTGCTACAAGTAGATTGGATGCAAAAGATAAAGACACTCTTTATTTTGGTTCTTTTAATGTTGATTCTGACTACTGTGGTTCAAAAATAGGAGACGCTTTTTTTCAAGCAACTATCATGCCTCACATGAAAGATAAAACTATTGAAGCTGATTGTTCTACGATTCAACCCATTGGTGCTTATTATATTGAAGCAGGGTTCGTCGGTGAGAGTTTTTATTCTAAAGGTGGAGAGCCGAGTATGAGTATAGTTAGTAAACCCAATACATATTTTGATTCCAAAAATCTTTCTAGGGAAGAGCTTTTAAATTTAAAAGCAAATGAAACAATCAAAGTTTTTAGTGGTAAATCGCAACAAGATTTACCAGTAGAAATGTTTGATCAAGGCAAAAAATTAACAAGATATTTTTATGAAAAAAATACTAAGCTTTGGTATTTTGTTTTTGAATAACCTACGGTAGGGGAGTTGTTTCCCAAAGATGCCCAAATAAAGCTTTGTGCATTTCATAGATTGTTTTGTCTTCTATTATTACACCTATCATTGATCCTTCTTTTAAAGTAATGTAAGAAATTTTACCATCATAGATTTGCATCACAGCTCCAAACTCTGGAGTTTTATATTTTATAAATTTAGTTTCCGTTACTTCTGTTAAATAATCTTTTATAACTTCACGTGCTTTTATTGTATCCATTATCAGTCCCTGTTTTTTGATCTGCATTTTCTCTCTTTTTTTAGAATAGGCTTCATTTATCGTCGGTATGTATTTAAGTATTGCTTCTAAGTCTGCATAACTGTATATGGTTTCCTTTGAAGTGAGTGTGTCTGCTAAAACTGATTCAATACCATCTTCACCTTCAAAGAATCTAATATTTGGTTTTCCTGTCAGGAGATTGTATTTTGAAGAGAGATTACCAATACCTAAAGATACTACTTCTTTAGCAAGATCTAGATTTTTCTTATCTCTATCAATTTTATCAAGCAATATCGAAGGGTGAGCAGGGTAGAAGACCGCCACGGTCCCAGTCCCACCTTTTTTCTCCACTAGACCCATATTTTCTAATTGCTCCAAGACTTTATAGGTCAGGCTTCTTTTAATCCCAGTCCAATTAGATAGCGTAGAGGCTTTTTGAGGTCCTTTGTCCAATAGTGATTCATAGGTGATAGCTTGTTCCTCAGAAAGTCCTGCTTGTTTTATGATATTCTCTTCATTCATAGTTATATTCTATATTATCTGTTTTTGTTATGCAAATGTGACAATGTGGATAACTTTAAAACCCTTATAAATTAAGCTTTATACTTCTATTTATAATAAGGTTGTTATGTATTATTGACATAATACTAATATTGTGCTATACTATACCCAGAAGAGTTAAGAAAGTAATCAGCCCAGAAATAACTCAAAAGTTCATTAAATCGTAAAGATTCTGCTGAGGTATAAAGAACTAACCCATCTTTAACCTTAGAAATATCTTTAAGATCTCTGAGGAGAGAGAATAAAGAAAAAAATGACCAATCGCGAATAATTCTTTTAATAGGTATATAAACCTACGAATTATTAAAAGAAGCTTATTTTAGAGAGAAATAAGGCGAAGGGTAGTAAATTGAAAATAAAATATTGTGCTCTTAAATACCTTACGCAAGTAGTTTATTTGAAAGAACAAGAATCCTTAGAATTTGGATTCTAAGGGAAATAATTCATTTTAAAATTTTTGGTGATTGGTGTCATGAAATTTCGTGACACTTGTTTACTAAATAATTTTAAAAATGAATACAATAGTTCCAACCAGCTGTATTGCGGTGGCTGGTCAAAGTTTGCAGCAATGGCGTAAGCTATATCGCAATAAAATAAATATGTTTGGTCAAAGCTGGACTGAACATGTTTATGAATTTACCCCAGCTTCTGCCTCTGGCGGCAGTTATATTGGTAAGATAAATGGAGATCCGTACGAGATACGGATTTACAAAAATCAAAATAATCAGGTCGTGTGGGCTACAGGAAAAGATTCTTGGTGTGGTACGAATGGGTTATGGCCCCATTTAAACGGCAACCAAAATCCTTTTCAAATCTTTGGTCAAAAAGGACCTTGGATAGGAGATAAAAAGAGGTGGCAACGCTCTTTTTCTGACACAAGATTTCTTCTTTCCTTTGAAAGGACTAAAGAAGATTTTTTGGAAAAAATAAATGAAAATAGAGAAACATATCTTTTGTATCCTTCAAAGTGTGTAGAGGATGCCGTTTCTCAAGCTGTATCAAAAATTGAGCAAGGAAATAGGAGGACTATTGGTTCATATTCTGGACCAGCAAGTCTGAGTATTGAAGAGCTTAAAGCTCTAGGTGTGAAGGTCTGTCACAAACCACCTACAAGGAAAAACCCCAGCATGGCTCCAGGGGATCATGTAAGAGAAGGTTTTAATTGGGGTGCTGATACCCCAAAACAATACCAATGGTTCCGCTACGGAGCAGGATACCATTATCATGGTACTGTAGGATGTAACGCGGGTTGGGTTTGGTATGCATAATTCATTGTCATTCTAACTGACACTAAAGAGTAGACGCGAAACCGAACAGGCGATATTTGGGTAGGTTATTTTTAACTTCATAAATTTAAAAAATGAAGAATAAAAACAAAGGGAGTTCATCTCCATTAAGTCCTAACAATAAGGCAGTTAACGTAAGCATTGCAAAATAGATGTATTTCAATTTTTGTAACGTTTACCGTGAAAGTTTAGAGACCCCATGTTAGAATCTCTCATTAAGTCAATTAGGGTAATATAATTTTCTTAATGCAACTGGGTAAATATACAAGGATTACCCCTTGTATAATAGACAGGAATATATAGTCTGTTTATAAAATAAGCAAAGGGGAGATTATTTCAAACCTTTGCTTTCTTATTCAATTCATCATTTTTAAAATGGTGGGTTGATAGGGAAAGATTCCTGAAAAAGTTGAACACATTATAACTTAATTAAAGAAATGTGATTTTACTTACGGTTAGTCTCCCGTTTGTAACCTATGGCGTTTTGCCAAAAATTAGAGATCGAAGTCCTTAGAGGGATTTAAAAAATGGCTAAAGTAAATTTAGTTGAAGCTTTAAACATTGTTAAGGAAGAAAGTGTTAATAATGGCATATTCAATATGCCATGTTATGAAACACTAGATGGTCGCGTCGCGGCCTTTGGTGTTCGCCATGTTTATTACTATAGAGATCTTGAGTCTCTTAACTGCCCAGTAGGTAGAGAAAGAAAATGGTGGAAGCCAGAAGAAGATAGATTTTTAGGATACTACGAGTGTCAAAAAAATCCAACTTCCAGTGCACAAACAGTATTAGATTTCTTTGGAGTTAGTGAGCGTACTGAAATTGGAACAGGGTTCCATATTTCGGAGCTCATGTACGCTCCGAAAGAATTCTTATCCTACCTAAAAGGTTT
>Ga0172380_10002418_pt1 | contig 28736 bp, 31 predicted proteins | sample Leawe162metaG_FD_119747 | JGI IMG/M metagenome (GOLD analysis project Ga0172380, IMG submission 119747) | Leachate microbial communities from a municipal landfill in Southern Ontario, Canada - Leachate well 162 metaG | ecosystem: Engineered > Solid waste > Landfill > Unclassified | place... | reverse complement strand
CCGTATCTAGCCGCGTAGTTGAAACCGTAGTCGTCGGAAGTGTCACCGCTCCATCCTCAAAGGACGAACCCCACGAAATAGTTCTCGCACCCGTTCCCGTGATAGCGATCCATAGCTTTTGACCATTCGTCGGCGTGCCCGAAAGCCCGGAGGTCATCGAGGTGATATTCGTAGCAAGCCCGGTAATATCAACAAAGTCGAAGTTATCTGTATTGATCGACGGCGTGGCACTTGAGCCTAATGCCGACACACGCGGAGTTATCCGTGCATTGGTCAGCGTCCGTGTGGCGGCCCGCTCAGTAGCATTTGACGTGTTATCCACGTTATTCAGCGATAACGTAGTTTTTACCTGTGCCGGTGTACGTGAAGCCCACGCGGACGAGACGGACACAAGGAAGTTGTCCGTCGTCGCCGTTAATCCCGCGATGGTGGTCAGGTCGGAGTCAATAGGCTGGAATAGTCCGTTTAGATTCACGACCGTAGAGCCATCGGCGGAGTAGTAGATGCGGCTATTCGACGTATCTATTCCTACTTCGCCTGCAGCCAGTTCGCCGTTAGTAAACGCCCCGGCTTTTCTTTTGTGCTTTATGGTTAAGCCTGCAGCCACGTTAGCTCCTTAAATTGTTCCGCCTTCGAGGACGATGTTCGCGTTGTCGATGGTTGCCGAACCTGATGCATCCAATGCCGCCGCCACGTTCGTCTGCATTCGTGCTGTCGGCACGTCACCGGAGGTTATATCAGCCCCTGAATGCACGTGAGACGTTGCTGCCGCCCCTATCGTGGTTCGCACCGTGCCAGCGTCCGCGTCGTCCAGTATCGTCTTTGCAAAGGCGGTCAGGTCGTACGTTCCCGCAGTGCCCGATCCCGTGAACTGGATTCCCTTATCGGCTGCGGATGTTAGCCCCGCAATAGCTGCAAGGTCGGCGTCGTACGCTTGCACCTGCGAACCGATGGCAACACCGAGATTAGAGCGTGCTGTGCCTGCGTTATTGAGGTCGGAAAGGTTGTTCGAGGCTAGAAGTTCGCCCGCTATTACCAGCTTCGTAAAGCTAATGGCGGTGGTGTTCAAAGTTCCGCCGGCGTTCGCCGTGGAGAACCAGATAGTGTCCGCGTTGGTCGAACCTTCCTGAACGACTATCATCGCTCCCGCGTGTTCGTTATAGGTATCGTATTGAGCATCACGGGCTGGTGATGCCTGAACGATATAGACACCATTCTCCTCTGCCGCCGACTGATCCTTGACCAGCACAAGGTCATTCGTTGCAAGCGTCACGCCGTCGAGCGTGTCACCATTATTTAATGCTGTGGCGATGGTAACGTTCCCGGTAGTAGCCGCCCTTACCGTTGTCCGCTTACCTAGCCCAACAGATGCCGCCGCTACTGCCGTTTGTACGAATGCGGTAGATGCCGCCTGCGTGGTGTTCGTGCCGTCCGCCGCTGTCGGCACGGTAGGCGTTCCCGTCAAAGCGGGACTCGTGAACATCGTCGCCTTCGATTCGTTGGTAACGTTCTCAAGAGCAAGGTCTGTTTTCGCTTCCGATACAGTTCGCCCCTCGATAGTGTTTGAATCGGTAAAGCGTGCGAACTCATTAGCATTAGGCGTGTTGGCAGTGTCTACCGTACCGCCGCCCGAAGTAATGGATTCGACCGTTGTCCCGTTTACTGAAAAGTAGATGATATTGTTCGATACATCTACGCCGATCTCGCCCGCAGCGAGTTCTCCGTTTGTGAAAGCCCCAGCCTTTCGCTTGTGCTTGATGACAATCCCGGCGGCCATATTTTATCTCCTTATCTAAACCAATCCCCCATCTAAAATGAGGTCGTCGTTTTCCAACTGTCCAATAATGTTGTAAGCGTTCAATGTAAGATCGCCGCCGAGTTCCGGTGAAGGGTCTTCTACCAGTGAACCTAACCCTGCACCACCGCTTCCCGTGGCGTCCGTATCCACCCAAAGAACGTCAGTAGTGGGCGGTTCGTCCTCATCCACGTACACGGCAACCGGGCCTTGTTCGCCGTCCTCGCCTTGAATTCCCTGGATGCCCTGCGGACCCTGCGGCCCAGCCGCCCCGGTTGCTCCAGCAGGGCCAGTAGAACCGACCGGCCCTTGCACGCCAACCTCAAGTAACGTCGCTTGAGGATTTATCAGAACTTCAAGCGTGATAGCCGGTTCCGACGCTATCTCAAGCGTGGTCGAAGTGGTTGTTATCTCTAATGTGGTCGCCGCCATTTATGCCGCCTCGATAGTGAATGCTTTCTTGAACAAAAGGTCCTCTAACCCGTCGCCGCCTACATATTTCATTATCCCCGTGACGCCCGTTGATGCCGGCCTAAAGGTGTCCGTTTCCTCGTCGGTGATCTTTAGCAGCATCGTTCCTGCCACGGCGGAAACGATGGTTAGTTGTGACCCTAAAGCCGTCGCCGCTTCTCCGCTGGTGAGAGTTAGCAGAGTCGTCTCGCCTTCCTTTAAGCGGAATTCAACTGTCATTCCTGTTAGGTTGATCGGTGTGTATGGGGACTCCGTGAGCCTCCAAGTCATAGGCCAAACGAACGAAACGCCTTTATAAATTTTGTATTTGTTAGCCATACTTAACTTCCCCAGGCCTCCACTTCTACTATTCGCGGTTCACCCGCTAGTGCCGATGTGACGGCTACTCTTATCTTGTCCGTTGATAATGCCGTGAAGGTGAATTGCCTCCAGACCTTATCGTTGCCCGTTACCGTTCCGCCTGTTACCACTGCCCACGTTGAACCATTCCAATATTCAACGGTGAACGCGACTATTCCGTATAAAGTGAAGGTGTCGGTCAGCGTCGGGTCGGTGTTGTAGTTCAGGGTATCGGCAAGCGTGTAAACATCTATTTCGCTGATGGTTCGGGATACCCCAAAATCTATCGTTAGCGTGCCCGTAGTTTGCCCGCCCGCCGCCGACCATCCGCCCGTGGGATTCCAGCTATTCTCTGTGTGACGGAAACCGTTATTGGCATATTGAGCTTCAAACCCACCGGCTTCTGACGTGGCGGAAGCTGTTGCACCGTTTGAGTCAAGTGCAACATTTATCGGCGGAGGCAGTGGCGTATCCGTAATAATTGCCGACCACGGCCCGCGATTCCCTTCATCGTCGTACGACCTTATTCTTGCGTCGTGCGGTGTCTCAGGAAGCCCCGTAAACTCATAGGTCAGCACGTTACCAACATCGGTAACTACTCCCTCTAACTCGATCTCATAGCCAACTACCGCCATTTAAACCGTTATCCAATTTCCGTTTACGGCCTTCACCGTAACTTTTCCCCAATTCGTGCTGATTGCTATCGTTGCCGCTCCGTCCACGGTCTGACCGCCGATCACTGGATCAATGGTGATGTTGTGCGTTGCCGCGTTTCCGGTAGCGTCTTTGATTACGATCTCCTTACCGTTGCATTTCGTGGCATCGGGCAAAGTATCGGTTCGCGGTGCTGTGGTTCCCGTGTGAGCGATAATGCCATCAGCGTCCGTTATCGTGCGTCCGGCATCCGCTACCGCCGTTAGTTTCCTGTCGTCGTAAGTTGAGACGATGTAGGACGTTCCCGCCGCAAGTTCAACTCCACCCGGTGTCCTGTTATTCGAGTAAGTGTTGCTCGATTTAATGGTTGCTGTGACGTTGTTTAAGGTCGATGCCGCATTGGTCGTGAGCGTGAGCGTAAGCCCGTTCACCGCGTAAATAATGTAATCGACCGAGTTGATCGTGATGGTTGCACCCTTGAATAATCGGGGCACGTAGTCCGAGCCGTCCACGTTTACCGTTGGGCTTCCTGATACGGTATCCACGGTCAAGGTAGTGTTCGTTTCGAGAATCTTTGTTGACTGACTGATCGGTAAAGATGACGTGAGAAGCTTGTTGTTATCGAATAAAGTATCCGTACAGCCGATAACCCGCATTGCCTCGACACCTCCGCCGCCACAGCCGACAAGTTTGTTATTCGTGACGAAAGACTTATGCAGAATGCCTGCTGAAATTCCGCACTGCGATGCACCGATAACCGTATTATCATCGACCGTGGCAACGTCGATAGCTGAAAGCTGAAGCCCATTTGCTAAGAATCTGTAAGGCTGAAGCAGATACGAACCTGAGCCTTGAGTTGTGATGTCAACTTCTGTTCCTGCTAAAGCATTGGCGTACGATGAAGCTATTTGCACCGTGTCAATGTCGATAAAAATTACGTAGCCGTCGTATGAGGTTCCGGTAAATCCACCCGGCAACGCACCGCCCGAACCGTTATCATCCTTTACCAAAACAATTCTTTCGCCCGTCTGTTTTCCGTGAGCAATACAAGTGATCTCGTTCGAGGTCGTATCCACATCGGACGAAAGGAAAGTAACGGGAGCGTTGTTCATTCCGACGATGTGATTGCCGGTGATCTTAACGTTTCGCATCACTCTACCGAAGGCTCTTTGCACGGTGATGCCGTTATAACTCACTTGAGCAAGCCGTCCGTCGATAAGGTTGTCCTGAATGTTCAGACCATCAGAGCCTTCGGTGTTCGTGTTCGGTTCAACGTCAATAATTGCCTGAGCCGATGCAGTTGGCGGGGTCGAGATGATAAAGATGTTGCGGGAAATATGGATGTTCCGCCCGCCGACCGTGCCCATATTCTGCGTCTGCAATCCACGGCAGATGTTATCGACCAGATAGCATCCGTCAGCGATGTGTCCTGCTGTCGTGAACGCTCCAACATAAGCCGCATAACCGTGGGTGTGGTCAAAGAGATTGTTCCTAACAGAGCCATTCTTACAGTTACCTAAGAACACAGCCTGACGCGATGAATCGACCGCTGTGGATGCGTTCCCCTTGAAACAAATATCCCGCACGGTGATATTGTTGTTATCGCCCTCGTAGGGTGATCCAGCGACGCCTGAAGCTCGAACGAACTCCAAGTTATCCGGACTTTCCTCCATCTCCGTTGAGCCAATGCCGTCGCCGTAAATGGTCGTGTAGTCCTCGGCAATGAACATCGACGTAACAGAATCAGGAACTGAGCTTGTGTATCCTTTTCCTCTAACGTGAAGGTCGTGCCCGCGTATCGTTACTTGGGTTGTGAACTCGCCAGGGCTGGTGTGGATGGTCGTACCCATTCCGTCCATTCCGGTCGAAAGAATATCTATCCGCGTGCTTAAAGAAGCGTTATCTAAAATGTCCGTCGATACATCAGGCGGACATCGTGTACCTGACCACGTAATATTTCCTGCACTGAATCCGCTGAAGATCGGCTCCGATGACATTGCGGATTCTGCCGTCAATCCCACGCCTTCAAACTCGATAGTGCCCGAGCCGGATTTAGTGAACTTAGCTCCGTTTGTGTGAAGAAACCTAACGTTAGTCGGAACAACGATAGCAGTAGAGACGGTGTAATCCGTATCGACCAGTAAAGTAGTATCTGCCGCTCCAATATCGGTTAAAGCATCGTCAAGGTCGCCGTTATACGGTGAAGCGGACAACGCTGTCATATTGCCGCCCGACGTTGTTACATTGTTCGTGGTTTGATAAACCGTCTGCTCGACCTCGATGCCTGCGATAAGTGCTTGCAGGTCGGCTTGGTCGGCAATATCGCCCTCGATGTCGCCCCAAGCTCCGCCGCCGAATCCTGGCGGAAGGTTCGCATCTTCAATAGCTTTATATCCAATTGGAAATGTTGTGAAATTCGGCATTCTAAATTAACCCCACTAATGCAAAACCGTCCTCGTCCACTAACGCGAACCCGTCAAGATCGACCAGAATCCCAAGCCGGTAAGGCGTGGTTGCGTAAAATATCCTTGTCGGCTGTGAGTAGTTCCCTGCAACATCCTTTGACCTTGTTTGAAATGCATACATCGTGTTCGACTCCAAGCCCTCTAGCGTGATGTCATTGCTTGAGCAATTATCTAATCCTGCGTCCCAGTCATAAGTAATGCTTCCTTCGCCCGGCGTTCCGTCGAATCCCGTTACAGGACACGGGGCTGAGGATGACACCCACGACGCTTCTAAAACATCGTCGCCCTCGGCTGCATACCTGTATTCGTAAGAAGCAACTGCCATTTCACGATTGCGTAATGATCGGACCCGTAAGATCGAACAAATAAGGCTGACCCGTTGTTAAGTTCACAGGTACGCCAATGTCCCAATAACACAGCAAAAGATCGCCCGTCGATGTGTCGCTATATAGAATCGGATACCGAAACTCCGGCACTGTTCCCGATGCCGTGATAGTTAGGTCCGCAGCGGTCAAAGTGCAGACCCCTAGCGACTGTGCCCACACAACACTCGTTAAGGTTCGTGACGAAACGTTCGTGTAAGAGATTTGCGTTATGTCCGATAGCTGGGTATTACTCAGCGACGGTGCAACGTTCGATAGTGCGAGAATGAGAGTGTCACTCGATAGGTCGATCTTTTTCTCGCCTATGTTTTCCCACAACGAATAAAATTTGATTCCTGCTGCCATAATTAACTCACTGGAGGCTCAAGCTGATAATCTCCGTAAGGGTCAGGGTCGTTCGGGTCTATCGGCCCAGGTGCAACGTAATGATCCGCGTTCCCTATTGAACTCGTGCCTACTATTCCGCCTAACTGAGCAATGAACGGCACTGCTCCTAATGTTCCTATTGCACTAGTTCCTATAACCCCCGATAGCTGCGTACCAAACGCTGTCTGCGGCTTTCTAGGGATGTAGAAGGCGTTACCCATACTTGCGGTCACATCACCGGCTGAGGCGGATGTAACGGCATCAATTTCAATATCGTAAGCAGTGGTGGTCAGGTTCAAGCTCGTGACTTGCTCGTAGCCGATGAAGGGTGATACGCCGAAGATATTGAGGTTCGCCGTGATCCTTACCGCTGTGTTGCTGACGCGGATAAGGTCAACTTCAGCCCTCCACGGCAGATCGTTGGACGTGACGGTTCCGGTGTCTAATATGTCCGTTCCGGCAATACTGATAATGAGGCGTTTGTTGTTCCCGTTTGCTGCTAATGTGCCCGAATAGACCGCCTTTAATTTGTCGCCGTCGCCATTTAGCGTGCCTGCTGCAATTGGATCGGTGTATAAAGTTTCCCTTGTCGTGCCTGCCGTGGTCGTATCCGAATATCTATCAAACAACGTGGCAATATGTGCCCCTGCCGGTCCCGGAACGGTCAAGTCGAAGGTTTCCATTGTCTCAAACGCTGAATCGGACCTTTGCTGGTAGATGTCCTTTGACGCCATCGACAATCTCAAGTTCCTTGTCGCCGTAACGGGGTAAGGAATATAGTTAGTGCCGGGTCGTACAGTGCCCAAGCTTACTGGCTTGCTTTGTGCATCCCTATCCTCCACGAATAGCTCTGCCGACTCCGATTCGTTCGTAACGTCGTAAAGATTCTGGACAATGAAAGTATTTACAAAGTTCTCTACCGCCGTGTACGCCTTTGCTTGTGTTTCCTGTAAAGTCTGCCGAAAGGTTAGCGGGTAGCCAGTAACGGAAAACTCCACCACATCACCTACGTTTGCCGAGAATGAGCCTTCTACGATAATTCCTTCATCCGTCGTGGTCAGCGTGCCCAATGAGGAACTCTGCGTCACGTTGTACGCCTCTACGTCGGTATCCAGCATCGGCTGGCGGTATCCGTCAGCGGCAATGAGGGCAACGTCAAAACTGTGGTAGTAAACAGTCGGCATTTAACAGATCGGCACGGGAACAACAAGATTCTGCGTGTCCGCATCAAAGTGAACTGAACCAAATTCCAAGCGGCACGGATTACCGTTCGGGTCTATGCCGCCTATCGGATAAATAGGATCGGGCGGAACGATCACCCCAACAGGAGCATCGTCGGTCTCAAAGGCTAAATAAGCCTCGTGGTTGTACGCCTGAACGGTAACGGCAACTAATCCATTACCGACCTTTTGCATATTCAGCACGCGGAAGTATTCAAATTCGGTAACAAGCGGTGAATCAATATCGTCGGATTCGCCTAAATCAAGCTCTATCTCCGTTCCGCTGGTAGCCTCGGCCCCAAAGCCTTCGGGAATAGACGGTGGAGTAGTGTCCGCACCGAATGGATCTGCATAACCGTGCCCTTCGAGTAGTTGGGAATCGAGTTTGATTATTTGATAGCGGACAATATCCAAGACAAAGGCATAGTCCGTGTAGAACGTTCCGCGTAAATTATTCTTAGTGCCGCCCTCGTCAAACTCGCCGAACCATAGAAAGCGGTAAGCCAGTTTTAGGGCTTCGGCGAACGAGCGAACCCCAAACCCTGAGAATCTTTTAGGGATAGTTTCTAAGTTCCCCGTGCCTAATTTCTTGCCTGCTTTTAGTTTCTGGTTAGGGTCATCAACTGTGATCGGTCGGGCAATGTCGAAGTTAGAACTATCCTCGAACACCAGCACCACTTCATTGGTCAATACGTCATCAGGAATGGGCTGGAAGTTGATAGACGGTTGACCGTCAGCCCACACAATAGGACGCCTTGTTACCCGCTTCTTTAGGTTCGGTTTATCTGTAAATATCGGGGCTGCTGAAAGTTCCGCATCGGTAGCCGCTCTAAACGACCGGATAGTAAGCAAGCCGTCTTTTTGAAACGGAACCGATAGCCCGCCTGACCTGCAAATATCCGTGATCTGCTCGACGCTAGAACGCCCTTCAAGGATCGCGTCAAATGAAGTTCGCCTATGCGAAAAGTTCTCAATCTCACCATCGGGGTGCTCTAAGGCAAAGTTGATGTTTGCTAAGTTGAACGTGCTCTCTTCCCTAAACTCCGCCGTGTTGATCGCGGACGAATCGTACTGCAATCCCCATCTATGATTCGTATAGGCTTCCATTACCCAGAACACGCGGTCATTCGACCATTGCCGGACGAATCCCGTAGAGCCTGAATGGTTGAAAGCAGAATTAGGTATCAGTGCCAACGGTGTTGAAGGCGATGACCATTTAACGTCGATGTACCACGGATGAGCCCCCGGCACGACTGACTGGTAAAAGTCACAGCGAAACGTATAGGCCACGCCCGCAACTGCCGTAAATGTTCCTGTGTGCGTTCCTATTGCAAATAATTGGTCGATGATTACCGTGTTATCTATCCACAGCTTCATCCCGTCATCGTGCGTGCCCTGTATCGTGAAAGTCTCGGTGAAAGGGAACGTGATCGTGCCCGTCCAGCGAATAGAGAAGCCTTGTGCCGGGATGTCCTGAAATGGCGGTAGAACGGTTGACGGGAAGTTAATGTTATGGTCGATCCGCTGTGCCGTTTCCGATGTCCAGGTTTCATCCGCATAATATTGACCGAGCAAACCGTTGCCGGGTTCCGTGGTGTTGTAAACTGCCACTTCCGAGTACCCGTCACAATCAAATTCAACGTTCATCGTTGACGGTGAATTGTTAATGGGATTCGTCCACCCGTACCGCCACGAGAAAACTCCAACGCCTGAGAAGTTGGACAAAGTACCGCCGGGGTTGAAAGAGGTAACGATCCCTTGCCCTCTGTGACCATTACGGACGGAAAGATGTATCTGCTCTAAAAGCTTGTCGTTTACTTTGATGTTGCGAATGTTCCGGTTCGGCCCTTCGCCTACTTCCGACACGCCTGCAAACCAGCCCTTTTCGGGGTCATTCTGGTTAGGTTCCCTTCGGTACAAAAGCATATTTGCACCGCGAACGTGCTTAGTGCCTGCAATAACTTTTATCGGCTGGACGTTCGATGAATTGTTCCCGCGTGAGATAGCCACATAACCCGTGTTCCCGTCTGATACCGTGGCTGTGGCATCAGTGGAATATCCTCCGTAGAATCGCAAGTGCCCGAATCTTGCAGTGCAAGCCTCTTCGTTTCGCGGGCATCCTACGAACGGAACCGAACCGTTGAGTAGTCCCGTAGTTCCGCCGAGATGCTGGTTGTAAGGACAGCCGTTCGTTCTGATTGCATCGCCGTTAGCCAGATTCCCGCCAAAGGTGAACCTGCAATGGTCAGGCGGTCGCATCGAATGAGGCATCAACCTTTCGCGTGCGGTGAATCCGTTGGTTGCCGTGGTCTGAACCTTCGTGTAGCCAAAGATAGGCGGCTTCTGTAACTGCCCGTGCCATACAGCTTGGGAAAGGTCGGCATCGGGCCAGTAGTAATGCAAGATGCATTTGACCGTTCCGTATCGTTTGAACTTGTCGGATACGTCCCTATCAATATCATCCATTACCAATTGGATAACATCGGTTCTTAAGTCGGGGTTGATCTCGAATTCCTGAAAAGGTTCGCCGATAAGTCTGGGTTCAATAGGTCCGAAAGGAATCCCCGCAAACCCCGCCATCTGACCGTACTCTGCATTGGCGTAGTATCTTGTAACGGCATCGCTCCAAATAACTTGAAGTACACTCGCACAACGGAGCTTGCCTTCGCCGGATAGGGCGATGGTTCGAAGTGCTGTGATTTTCTCTGCCGTTGTTGCCATTCTAGTAAGGCGTGTTGATTGACCACTTGGTCGCCAAATGCTCAACCGTCTCTGCCACGATATTCAAGGGCATCGGTTCGCTGCTTATCATCACGTCACCGAGGTCTGCTTTAGTAAAACGTCCTGAATAATCTCTGTCTTTCCCTAACTGCAAATTCACCAAAGGGTGTCCGTTCGGGAATTTAATATGCACGATCCCGTAAGTGTTCATCGGGGCTTGCATATCCGTCTTGTCGTACTCGACGCCATTCATCCAATATTGATAAGGGTCGTTCTCAGCGAAGTAATAGAATCTTGTTTCACCCGTGTCACCGACTAAAGCTTTAGTGGCAACGTCTCCGGTAACAAGCCCGCCAAAGTTAGAGAATGTAGCTTCTCGGATACTGACCACTGCAATGATGTCGTAAGCGGTTACGTCCAAAGTTGAACTGATAAAACCCGAGCCTGACGATGCATTCAGCCTTACTACCCTTCGCCCGCCTTTAGCGTTCGCAATGTGCTGAACGTCGCCTGATACCGTTGGCAGATTGTTCCCGTTTCCAGTACCATCGGGCCACGACGAGCCTGTAAAGTCCTCCGGGTCGTAATGTGCCCAAAGCTCTTGAACATTTGCCGGGTCGAATACGGACACGCCGGGAACTCTTACCTGCTGAATTTTTAGTGAAGTGGAATAGAGTTTCGTGAGCATCCTTTGATAGCTCAGCCGTTCATCCGCAAACTCGGCTAAGTAATATTGATCTGTTCTAGGGCATTGATACACGAAAGGTTCGCCCGTCGTTTTGTTGTAATGAAACAACTCATAAACATATCGCTCGAACGTTGTAGTGCCCCCTGAGACGCTTGTAATGGCTGGGCTAAGGGTTGCCCCCTGCAAAGTCGGCATACCTATCTGCCAGTCTTTATTGCCCGCTAATGAGCCGAACAAAGTACGCGACCGAAACCGCCCGCCGAAGTCGTTAGCGAACTCCTCGAACATCAGCCCTTCGTCACTGTCACGGATTGCACACCTAGCGCCGAATACGTGCCGAGATACTCCGTTTGTATCGGTCACTGTCGCCATTATTTGACGTGCCTCCACAGCCGATTCGTGACAATCCCTAAAATGACCGAACGAGTTACCCCGAATTCCTGCGACAAGGCTTTTTTAGAGTTAGCTGACCCTCTGCCCTTGCCTTTCGGAAAATTAACCACACGGCGACGAATTTCTTTCACCTGAATCTCTGTTAGGACCGATTGTGCGTTCTTCTCGCCTCTAGCGGATCGGCCTCTCTCGCTCATATCTCTGGAGTTGTCCGCGGGCGTGCCATCGACTAGATGTTCGGGATTGCAGCAGGGCGGGTTGTCGCATGTGTGTCTTGTGACGCCTTCAGGCCAGCGTCCGCGTGCGTAGAAAAAGGCAATCCGATGGGATGCGTAGCGTTTCTTTTGGAAGTAGGCGTGCCCATAACCGTCTTCGTCTTTCCATTTCTTCCATTCCCAGCAATCGCTGCGGCTTGTCTTGATTGCAACTCGTTCCCAGAATAAAGGAAGTAGCTCCTGCCAAGTCGAAGGCGGCGGCTGATAAAATGTTGAGCCAGTTCGGACGACTCTCATGTAATGCGTGCCGCAATAACCACGCTTGCTGACGCTCTTCCGGCATCCTTCAACTGAACAGATTTTTGATATAGTTCGAGCAGTCATCTGATTTTCACCTCTATTGAAAATTGGATCGATTAGGGGCGAAAAGGTACTGATAATACCTTTCGCCTCGCCTTTAATTGTACCGCTAAACTGTTGCATTTCCTATTACTTAGCCATTAGTAAATCCCTTGATTCCTCTGCAAGTTCTCCGCCCCTCTAGGGTCGCGTGCCATTGCCTGATTCTGTCCGTGAGCAATAGCGTAGGGTGATTCCTGAATTCCCATTGCCAGCATATTTCCCGGTGATACGGCCTGAAGTTTCGTAGCAAGGAAGTTCACCGTTTCTTCTAGCTGGCCGATAACTGCCATCATTCGCGGATCGCCTCCTACAGTTGGGCTTATATGCCCCGATACGTTAGGCGTAAACACTTCAGGACGGCGTTCTCCTACGATGTAGGACATTCCCGCTGTTACAGGTCCGCCGTTGGCTCTAAAGCCTCCAAACCGCCCGCGATACTGATTGCCTTCCCAGTTCTCGTCGCTAAAGTTCATCCGGTCGATCTTTAAGCCTGATTGACCTGAACTTTCTGCGTAAGCCCTGAGAATGTTCATTCCTTCCTCAGTCCTTACCGTTGATGTGGCGTTCTTTCCGGCTTGTCCTTTGCCGAAGTATTGCTCACCAATCGCTTTCAACTGTTTAAGGATGTCTTTGTCCTTAACACTGATACCGAACTCGGACGCGGCAGCTTGCTTCAATTTCTTCATCGAGTCATCCCGATTAAAGAGCATTGAGATAAGCCCAGCACCCGCACCGATGCCAGCACCTATCAAAGCTCCCCACGGTCCGAAATTCGCACCGATCGACGCACCCATTCCGCCGAGCGATAGAACATTGCCCCACGGTCCGCCGATAGCCGAGCCGATCATTGTTGCCGCCGCACCGCCTGCTGCACCGATGCCAGCCATCATTGAGCCGCCACCCATTCCACGAAGCATTCCGCCGAGACCTTTACCGCCTCCGCCGAACATCCCGCCTAAGCCAGCACCCATTTGCTTGATGTTCCCAAAGCCGCCCCACATCGAGCCCCCGCCTGCTCCCGTGCCTAATGCACCGGCGGGAATTTGGATATTGCTTTGCTGTCCGCCTTGAGGCTTGCCGCCAAAGAGGTTTTGAATGAATCCGCCGATACCTGAACCGCCGCCGAATGATGGTGTGCCGCCGATGCCTCCACCTGAGCCGAAGCCACCAGCCATTGCAGGTTGTCCGCCGAATAGTTGGGCTAGGTAGGTTGATGCGGGTTTAATAAACGCGTCTAACATCTGCCGACGCATCCGGTCCCAGATAGATTTGAAGTTGCCTTCGGATAGGTCGGTGAGCAGATCTTCCCATCCGCGTTTAGTGTCCTCGAATAATCTTTCCTGTTCGCGTCTCGCGTCCTCCATTTGGTTCTGAAGTTCGCCGTCTGCTTTTATCTTTTCGCGTGCCTGGTCGATCAGCCGTGCATTATTGATAAGCTCTTTCGTCTGGCCTTCGGTGATGCCCGGATATTGACCAAGTTTGATCTTGCGAAGTAAAACTTCTTCCTCTGTTCGCTCATTAACGCTAAACAAGGAATCGTCTAACTGCCGGTAAAGCTCGATGATCGCTTCATTCTGTTCAATCAGCTTTTCGTTTGCTTCTATCGCAGCCGTTCGGCCTTCCACGCGGTCAATACCAAGCTCTGAGGACGTTTCCGCTCCGAACCGTGAACCGCCGCCCGTCATAGACCGAACGAACCCTAAAGCATCGGCTTTTGTTCTAAGCGTTGGCTGTGAATTGGCGTAGGCTTCGGCAATGTCTCGATCTAATCCGCGAACGTTCGATTCGCTTCCGCCGAACAGTCTTGCAAGCACCTGCGGTGTGTGCTTTCGCACCATATCCCGAACGTGCGAAGCAATAGTTCCGTTGCCGTCTGAGGCATTAGCAGATACGTTGGGATTGCCGCCATTGACGGTCTTGTAAAGGTCGAGGATGTTCGCACCGTAAGTGCTTTTACCTGCTCCGCGAAAACGATCTTGGAAAAAGGGAACAACGGAGTTTTGTAGCTGTGCCTCGAACGATTTGTTCTTGCCGACGTTGTACTTCTGAAATTCCTCTGGCCCGAACTGGATAAGCCCGCGATAGTTATTGCCCTTACCACCGCGAATGGTCGTAGAGAATGACCCGCCCGTTTCGTAAGAAATGATAGTGGCAAGGTCTATCGGTGAAACGCCTAAACGCTCTGCCGCTTCGATGATCGCTTTAGCTTTTGGTGATGGTGCAAAGTCTGCCCTTGTGGATGCACGCGAACGCCCGCCGGACGTGCTGCCAGTCGTTCCTCCGCCTCCAGCCATTGCACCCGGATTGCCGACACCGTTAAACCAAATAATGTTCTTTTCGTCAGCCTTCGGTGCAGCGGATCGGTCAAACCACGTTATGCCGTTGCCTCGTTGGTTATTAGGAAGTTGGCTAGTTAAGCGATTGTTGTATCCGGTCTGTATTTGCCTGTTCTTCTCATCCGCTGCCCTAGAATCCGACCCCATTGCTCTGCGGGCCTCCTGGAACTTGCGTTGCATCTCGGTCATTTGCGAATCAAAGATGCCGCCGAAGTTAAGAGTTTCGTAGAACGAGGCCGAGATCAGATATATACCGGATTGGAATACCCGGACGAGTTCGTTAAAATCCGCAATCTCAGAGTTGATCTGTTGACGCAGATTGACGGTAAACTCGGCAAAGGCCGTAGTGATATTGTTAAGGGATTTGGTGGCCTCACTATCGCTTCTAGCAAAGGCCTCGGTTAAATTGTTTACGCCGCCCGTTGCCGAACCGATAGCCGCAAGCAAGGCGGGGTTACGCGTGATGATGTCACCGATCGCCGCATATAGATTGTTCTGAGCGTTAGTAAGTGCCGCCGTGGATCCTGTCCAGCCTCTTGTGAGCTTGTCCGCATCTCCTATCTGCGGGATAGCCTCTTTAATAAGCCCGTTATACAGTGCTTGCCGGACGTTCAAGTCCTCTTTGACGCGGGAAAGGTCTTTTTCCTGGAATCCGGCATCCTTAAGGATCGCGGAAAGGTTCTTTGTTAGCCCAACGTTATCAACAAGGATCGAATTCCCGTTACGAATACCCTCAGTAGCTGAACGGATGGCTTCACCGAACCCTAAAGCGGCTGATTTACCGAATGCGGCTGTATCCGAGAACGCTTCGAGTAGTTTGATGGACTCAGGCAGTGAAAACCCACTCGATAGCAGATTTTTAAGCCCGGTGGACGCCTCGCCGATGTCAACGATGCCGGATTTGACCAGCCGAAGGTTTTTAACTGCTGCCTGTGTTTCGTTTGCGTCAATTCCCTTGAACAAAGAAATGCTTTCCAGCCCCTTAAAGGCGTTTTGACGGTCTGCCGCGATCTTTACTGCCGCGTCTAGCTGGGTTTTAAGGAAAGCGGGTATCTGAGCGAACTGTGACATCACAGAAGTGGCGATACTGCCCGCAAATGAGCCTATTGCACCGCCGATAAGCCCGCCGCCAAACGCTCCCTTTAGATAGCCTTGAATGTTGCCGGATGATTTCTTAGCCTCCGATTCCATCTGCTTCATATTGCGGATGAATTCGTTAGCCTGCGTCTTGATATTCGCTTTAGCCGCGTTGGTCGAGGCGGTCTGTGAGCCTAGAATTGCACGGTCGGTCGCACGGGAATTAGCCTGCACCCGCTTCTGCGATGCTAAGACTTCCTTCTCAAGATCGGACACGACTTTCTTAGCCCCGGAAGTGTTTCCGGCGACCGTCTCGATCTTAATTGTTACTGTTTTCCCGTCCATTTGTGCTAAAGTGCCTGATTATGAAAAACGACGACAAGGAATATCTAAATAACTCAATCAACAATCGCGGTTATCTGGCTGGCGTTCTTGTCATCCTGATAGTTCTCTACGCAATGATTAAATGGTCTGAGTACGAAAACCGTACCCCGATTGAAAATCCATCAACTCCAACAAACAACCGCCGCTAACCTTTCAGCCCCGCAACCTGGAATAATGCCTGCCTCATATCCGCCCTGTAGGATAGTTCTGCCCCTTCGCACATTTCCGACATTGCTAAATAGGCTTTGAACTCAATGCTTGCCATCGTTCGCGGATCTCGCGGGTAGCCGGATTTCCTCTCGCTTCGGATTCGTAGTGCCCGGCCTGTCAAAGCTAAAAGGGATTGATGCTCTGCCTTTGCCGAGTCCGTCTTTGTAGGGAACTTGTCGCAGCCAGAACAAGCATTCTTTTCCTTCGCCGCGTGCGTCTTGCCTGACGCTGTTTGCCAAATCTCACAATCACTTTCGCCAGGGCATATCTGCGGGTTGTTCGCGTCGTGGCCGTATAGCTGCCGGACCGCCGTCCGAATGTATGGAGCAGCTAGGCCGAGGATTTTCCCGCTTGTGCGATTTGGAGCAGAAAGAATCGTTCGGTGGTTGCGGCAAGATGCCACGAGGGAACCTCAGAGCCCGGAACATACCCGGTCGTTTCCTTTAGGAGCCTTCGCCCTAACTCCGCAAGCCGTTCCTGTATAGGTGATCTCTTAGCGGATGCCATCTTGTTCTTGTCCGGCTGGTTGAATTCCATAGCAAGGAACTCGTCCATTTCCGCCTTTGATTCCGGGCGGAATGAGTGCGAAAGATTCGTTATCAAAGAACCTGAGAACATTGCCTGAAAAGGAACGGTGATAAATGCATCTATATCCCAGCCCTCGTCGGCCTTTGCCGCATCCTGGTCTGGAAACTGCACTTCGAGCAATCCGTCAATCGCCTCTTTCTTGTGGGTGAAGTGGACGGATTCTTTGAAGTCGTCCTTCGTCTTATAGCCTTCGACCGATGTGGCTAGATCATTCCAAAGGTCTATCTTTGGGCTGTGTATCGCCGTCGTGATCTCGGCTTTCTTTGTTGCCGTTTTCTCTACCGATTCCTGCTGCTCTAAGAATTTGTAATAGCGTTCGTCGGTAAGAGCGTTGAGACTGTGGCGAACATCGAAAGATTTATCCCCTTGCGTAAGGGTTAGCGGGATGCTCTGGCCCGTGCCTGCATCGTACTGAGTATCAGAAAGCTCTATGGCTTCCTTTGCTTTAGTTGTCATAAGTGGGTTTAGTGGGTTTTTTAATTCAGGGAAACGGCTAGAACCCACTACAAGCTAACCGCTTCCCTTTCTTTCACCTGCACGGGCGAAACTTGTCAGCTTGCGTATGAGGCAACGTTATTTACCAACGTAGCGGTCAGCGGGATCGTGCCATCCCCTGCTGCCGAGCCTAGCAATGCCAGCGTTCCCGATTTGCCGATGAAGTCACCGCCTGCCGATGTGGTTCCCTGCTGCGAGATAACGCGGCATCGAAGGTGGCTGATCCTTAGACTGTAATCGTTTGCTTCTGTGCCGATTATTGGTAAGTGCAATTCAAGGTCGGTCTGCTCACGCATCCACGTTCTAAGATTGCTTGTGCCGTTGTCTCTGGCGGTAAAGCTAAAGTTCATCTCACGGATGCCCGCAAGGAACTCCGCCCTTAGCTGTCCGCTCATTGGGTTGGCTGGGTCGAGGTAGCTTGAGCAAATGCGATAGCCGTCGTCTGCCGATGGAGTGTTGAGATTCAACGAACCTTCCTCGATCAAGCATCCGAACGCTTCAGACGTGCCAGCAACACCAGCGGTGGTCTGCGTGGCTGTCGGTGCTGCCGTGATGCCCGTTGCCGTGCCGGTAGCGATAGCAAGGTTCATCGTGGCATCGTTGGCTGCCTTGTTGCGTGCTTCCATTACGATGTTTGCACCCGAACCCGTTACGTCAAAGAATTGTGCAATGACCGAATTTGCCCTTAGTGCCGTGCGAATCTTCGGAACCCATACGGAGGGAGCTTCAGCACCGACCGCAACCGCAAGCACGATCGGTGAGCCCGTCAAACCTGCCGCTGTTACCGTTATGGCGGCGTCTCCTGCCCCTGAGGTGGTTCCTACGCCTGTTGCTGTGATCTTCTGCCGTGTACCCGTTCCTGCAACGCTGAGGCTGATCCCAGAGGCTTGTGAGGCGTATCCGTATTCCCTTGTGCCGCCTGCCGTCAAAGCTGGCATTGCGTATCCGCCCGGATCTTCGTTAATGTCGCCGTTGCCGGTCAATGACATTGAAGTTGAGATGCGGCCCATCTTGCCGAACACGATGGAGAATGCCGTGCTTACCAAAGACGGAAGCATTAGCAATGGCCCTTGATCCTTTAAGCCTGTTCTCGAAGGCATTTGCCTTGATACGGACATATCCTGCGGCGTGAATGTGTGCGTGTAGAGCCCACCGTCTGGGCCTGACACTGCATACCCACCCAGAGCCATATCCAACATATAGCCGATGTCCTGAAAGTTAAATTTAGGGTTAGCATCGAACGATGTGTTCGCCGTCTCGCCCCAATACTCGGTAGGAATATCAACGCCCGTTTCGTATCCGCCGTCATTGCCGAACGATAATTCATCGTTTACGACATTGCGTGTCTCGGAGATAAGCCTGCGGTAATCGTCGCCCGATGCTCTCGGTGTTCCGTAAGCGGATTCACGAAGGCGGCTCCAGGCTGTGGTTATTGCACTCGAATGTTGAACGGCCATTTATTTACTTCGCCTCCGATTTCTCTTTCTTCGCCGGTTCCTCGGCAAGGATAAAAACGTTGATAAATTCGTTTGGCTTGATGGAATGCTTTTCACGCAGCATCACCGTGCCTAACTTTTCCGATACGTCCAGCACAGCACCTTCATTCTTGAAGTAAACGCCGTTCTGCCACTCGGTAACTTTTGCCTCTGGGTTGAATTTGAGTTTCATAACTTAATAACTCCCTGCCGGGTTGATCGTTCCGTCTAAATAAGCGGCGGCTTTTGTGGTTGCACCGTGGCTTGCGAACTCTGCGTCGTATTCGTCTGCATCGACTAAGCAAACGGTACTGCTCAAATGCTGGTCGTTGTGGATGGCGTTAAATAACGCTTCTGCCATTTCCATCGCGGTATCGAGTGCTTCCTCAAGAATCTCTTCGTCATCGTCCTTTTCAGGTATCACCCAGCACTGGATCGTGAATAGGCAATCAACTGCTTTGTGCGAATCCTCCGCCCCGAAGTTGAATGTGCCAGGACCGGAAACGACTTTGATAGTCTTTGGGTTGTCAACACGCCCTCTGGACGTTCGCGGTATTACCGCCTCAAAAAGTGCGTCATTTGCACCTGCCGCGTTTATGGCGGTTTCTATCAGGTCGTAAAGGGCTGCTCGGTACTCACGAGTCATATTTTGCGAAGGTCTTTCTAACTGCTGTGTCAATGGCTGGCATCACGAAAGGCCGTTTGCCCATATGCTTCGTCCCGAACTCCAAAAACCCCGCGTAATTAGCCCCGAACCGTACCCGATAACTTCCTGACCGCATCCGCCTTACCGTTATCTCTCGGTAGAGCTTTCCAGAGTCCTCTGCTGGTGGTTGTCCTGGTGCTGATGCCCTGTGGAATCGTGAGCCTGGGCCTCTCGCCCTTCGCCTTCCAGTGCTCAATCCTTTCGATTGCCCGCGTCTGAATGAACCCCTTCGGTATATCCGCCCGGATGGTGTTGACGAATCCATTAGCGTCCGTGATTCATCCACGATGCGGTACGCTAACTCTTCCTCTAACTTGTCAATATCGCGGGCTATTTCCTCTGCAATGTTTCCCGCTTTGATCGTGATTTGTAGTCCGATCATTTACCAATCCGCCGTTACCGTGACTGCCGCCGGAACGCCCTGCATCGTTACGTTAGTTACCGGCTCAACCACCAAATAAGGATGGATCGCATCCCACGCAAGGTCGTAATAGTCCTGTGCGTCTAGTTCAGCCGGGGTCAGATAAGAGTTCGTGACGATCCGGCTGTTCATTGAAGGCGATGCGGAATCCTGTGCCTGCTTAATAACTCCATCGGCTGACAACTTATTGCCGACCGACTTCCACAGGTAATACATCGTCAGAAAAGCGTGAGCGTCCACGATGGTTTCGTATCGAAGCAGATCTTCGGGATCGGTCGGAACCGTTGAACCCGCTGCTTCGGCGTAGGCGGCAGAGTCAACCCAACGTCGTATCTTTCTAGCCGCAGAACCGATAGCTGAATCGATCTGTGTGCCGTAAGAGTTCGATTGAACGCTGAACTTCTGCCGGATTTGCTCTACGCTGAACCACATTTACTTTTTCTTTTCGTCTGCGTCCTTAGCCTTGCCGACGATCTTGCCGTCCTTGACCGTAAGCCCTTCGATAACTTCACCCTCGGCATTAACTACCTGTTCGCCTCGGATGTACTGACCGCCCGGAACTGTCTCGCCCGGTGTAAGTTCTGCTTCTTCTTTCTCTGCCATAATCTCCTCCTTGAAAGTTGGGGCTAGATGTCTAGCCCCTTGTTACTATGTGATCGTCGGTGAAACGTAGCTCGTGCCTCCGGTGTAAAGAACAGCACCGTTAGTACGCGTCCAAACACCTACGCCAAACTCTGCTTCCAGCGTCTGTGCACGAAGCGGATACGCCTCGTCCTCTGCCGCGATCTGCAAGCCCGAACTGCCAGGATTGCGTTCACGAAGAACAAGCGGCTTCGGTGCACCGTTGATGTAAGCAAACATATAGTTCGCAGGAACCCACGGCTTCACCCAAACTTCAGCACCGTCAAAGATGCCGATAGCCCGGTTGTAAAGGTTCGTTGGGTTCAACGTTCCCGTTGCTGTCTGCGTACCAGAACCGGGGATGATGCGAACATCCGTGTAAGGCGTGAAGTTCGAGGTAAACCCGCGAATCGCAGCCTCTGATGCACGGTTGATGAGCAACATCGCCTGGCCTGTGTTGTGGTGCTCAATAACAAGCTCCAACGCTGCGGTGATGTCCGTAGCGGCAAGAGTGCCAACGCGGGCAATATAATGCGTGTGCGATGCGGCAGTGAACGTTTCACCGTTCGGGCCGACCGGGATAGCGGCTGAATCCGCATTTACCAGTGCCTTTACCGCAAGCGATACGCCGTCAACGTGCTTGTCTACGAATGTTGAGTTGGTGGCGGTAAATATCGCCCGTTTGATCTCACGCTGAAGTGCCTTGATGTGAGCCGTCTGTGCAGCCACGAATTGAGCGGCAAGCTCTGACACCTTCGCGTTCTGCATGAACTTACGCGTCCACTGTACCGATACATCGAATAGACGCATCGGGAAGCCGACCGTGACGCCTGCGGTGATCTTCTGAGCATCGCCGCGTCCGAACTCGTCCACTTCGTCCATCGCCATATCGTCGTTGCCGCCGTAGCGTCTCTGTCGATCTGTCGTGGTCTCAATGAATCCGCTAATCATCTCCTGGACGATAGCGTTATGGGCCTGCCTTGCGAGTTCAATACCCTCAAAGGCGTTATCCTCGCCGTAAGCCGCAATAGATTGCTGCGAAGCTGCAAGGGTGTCTAAGGTTGAAAGTGTTCCAAAAGCCATTTATTTAATCTCCTTGCTTCGCTCTAGTAGCGGCTCTGCCATACCCGAATGCGGGTAGCGTCAACAACGAACCCGATAGGTGCTGTTCCGCCTGTCGTTGCGGCGTCGCTGATAAGTCCAGCGGTGGTCATCAGATAGATCCTTGCCCCTGGCGTCATTCCTGCCCCGTAGCGGAAATTAACGTCAAATACAAGCGTCACTGCTTCACCCACGGCGGACGCACACGCGGCGAATCCGTCTACTTTTGCAGCGGCGTTAGCCGATGTGCCGTCAGACTTCCATATCTTTCCGTCCGACTTGATATAGCAAGCATCACCGGCGGCGATTGCCTCACCCGCGAGCAAGCCAGAAATAGTCTTATCCTGTCCCGGCAAAACAGACGAAAGGCTCGGTGTACCGGATTTAGCAATTACTGCCATAACTTGTTGTCTCCTAAATTATTGTTAAAGGCCGTAAGTGCCGGAGGCACGTGCAGCTTCTTTCTCTGTCTCTATCGTCGCCGTTGGCGTGGTGGTTCCCTGTCGAATTACCTTCGTACCAGGACTGTGGCTGGACACCGTGAGTGAATCAGCGAAGGGGGCGAAGTTGGGCGAGTCTTTGATGTAATCAGTGACCGGCGTTTCAACTTCCTTGCCATCCTTTGTGGTCTTTACAAAATACCTGTCAACGGCTTTCCCGTTTTCCTGTACCGATTTCAGTACCGGCTCAAGTTTGTCGATCTGTGCAAGGCGAATAAACCCGTCCTCGTTCGTGAAGCCAGAGGTTTTGGCAACGGTGCGATATGTCTCTGCACGCGTTCTGTCCTCGTCCTTCTGCTTCAGTTCGTCAAAGCCTTCTACCTTTGGCTTGATCTCATCCAACGTGCCTAAAGCGACGTACGCATCATTGGCGGACTTAATAGCCTCGAACTCTTTCTTGTCTACAGCGATCTTGCCGGACGGAAGGGTTTCAAGCCCTTCGAGTTCTGCAACCTTAGTTTTCAATCCGGGAATCTCTTTTACCTTGTCGAGTAATTCGTCCCGTTTAGCTAAAAGCCCCCCGATGGAGTTAATGCCTTCTACCTGCGGTTCGTACTTGCCGTCAGAACGTCGTTCGTAGTGCTCGACCATCCCTTCGGGTATCTGGTCCTTCGAGTCGTAAATTTTCAACATATGTGCTCGTGGAGCGGGTGTGCCGCGTTGCGGAGTTTAAAACGAAAAAGCCCGACGGCCTTCTGGCTATCGAGCGATGGACACCGGACTAAATCCGGGCGTTGACTCTAAATGAATCGTTAAATTGTTTGCGAACGAATCCGCTTGCTAGAAATTAAAACACACTATGTAGTGGTCGTCAACAACTAATTTTGCATCAACTTAGCAATTCTCGGTTCAACAAGTTCTTGATAAGACATTGCGTAATACCTTCCCGGCGGATTTACTGAATCGTTAGTGTCGGTTTTAACAACCAAAGAAGCCGTAAGATTGCGAATCTCGCCGGCTTTCTGCCTATTCATAAGCGATTCCCTGTCGGCGACATTCAATATAATGCTTTCGCGTTCGATCCATTCCATAAGCTGTATTCTATCACGCCGTACCGCGAACTTCTGCCATTATTCTGGCAAGGATTGCCTGCCGCTCCACGGGATTCGGGTGCTTGCGGGCTATCATTCGACGCATAGCTTTAGCCATTCGCCAAAGGTCGTTGTCCACGATCTGATTCTTTGGAATGGTTTTTATTGTTCCCTGTCCGCTCATTTCATCAACAAAACCAACAACGCCACAACGAACATCCATTTAGCTAATTCGCTGATGCGATCCGCTAAACCTTCACGACCGCCAAGAAGTAGATAGACGAATGCTCCGACTATCAAGATCATTAGTAATACACTCATATTCTCCTCGTTTTGTACTTTCCGTCCGGAGTTGCGGTGATCTCGTATTCCGACTCCTCAAAGTAGAATCCCCACGTCGAAGGTGTGCCCGTGAGTTTTGCTTTCTCTACTGCCAGTTCTACGTTTACCTGCTTCAGTGATTGAAATTTAGCATCGTTCATAAATAATCTATCTTCACTCCAAGTTTAGGTTCTATCTCTCTCAGCACAGCATCCAAGCCTTTCCCCATCGCCATTTGCCCGTTTGTCGGCGGAACGTAAAGCTTCTTGAGGTAAACGATCTTGTCCACTGGCAACTGCTTACCCGGATTGTTCGCCAGCCACTTTCTTACCGCTCTAGGAACCGCAACGCCTTCAATGATCCACGGGCCAGGCTGATCGAACCATTTAGCAACCTCGGCACTGGCATCACTCCAGCTTAGTCCCGTGCTGTCCGTCGATCTTCCGCCGCCTAAGCTACGAGATAAAGTTGTCTTGCCCGTCTTGGGCCAGCCGGTTATTAGGAGTCGCATTCATCGTCTCACTAAGGATCTTTGCGTTCTTTAACCTTTCCTCTTCCAAGTGCTCAAGTATCTCGTCAACGTTCTTAAACCCTCGAAGCTCTAACGCTGTCTTATGATCGATAAGACCTTCCCGCCAATCTGCAAGGATGCTTTGCTGTTCTTCCGGGGTCAGTTCAATAGTGGAAACCTGAGCATCGAATACACATTCGGTATTAAGGTATTTGCCCGGAGCGTTGATAAAGTGGGCAGCGATGTGCAAAGCAACCTCGACCATCCATTTGCCTGCGGGGTCTACTACCTGTTTCGATTCGTTAAGGCTCGATTGGAACTCTTTACGTGCCTCGATCCTTGACTTACCCGATGCTGTGGCATTGTCCGCCATCAGCAAGTGCCGCATCTTTGCTTTTGAATAGATCACCGACCGCCAGTGTGCAGATGTACCGATGAACGTATCTATCGGCACGGGGTCGGTGAATATGATATTCGGGTTAGCGAACGATTGAATGTTCCCTTGTTCGTCGTGTATCGCCGTTGGGTTGAGGAAGTTAAACGTTGCGGGTCCGGTTGCCATAGACGACGGAACAAAGGTCTTGGTTACTATGCCCGTATCCGCATCCGTGCTTTCCGTCCATTCGCCGGGAGGCTGAACACCCACTGCCAAGCGTTCCCTTGAACCTGCTAGGTTATTGTTTCGCGTGAGCATCGTGCCCGACAAATTCACTGCCCGCTGTGCCTGGCATACGGAACTGGTAATAAGCTCCTTAGCGTTCATCTGGTAAATAGGAAGCAGACCGTTCAATAGGAAAGGCTCTGCCACTTCTGAGCCTAGACTTGCATTATGAGCGGACGCCGTGCCCCAAATAGTTCGCTCCTGGTTATCCAGATAAGCATATTCGCACAGAGATATATCCGTGCGGTCGAGCCTTGTACGGTAAAGAAATAGCCCCAACTCAGTCGCCGTTGCGTCATCCACGATCACACCACCCTGCTCGATAGGTTCACTTCTAAACCATATCTTGGATAACGCTTCGCCTAAGTCTTTAGCCTCAATACGTCCTTCGCCGTCGATCATTCCCGATGGTATGAATGCACGAATAACGCGGGCTGACTCCCTGCGTGCTCCCCTTAAGGCATCTGCCAACACCCGTGAATTACTGCGTTTATCCCACCATTGTTTGACGGTTTCTAAAGTGTCCGCTATTTCCGATTCGCTTAAGTCCGTGCTTTCCAGGCTGATGATGGGGTCGTTACCCAGAACGTTCTCAACGTGCGTATCCAGCACTTCGCTTATTACTTCCTCCGGCACGTACGCCTTACGCAAAAGGTCCGTGCGGGCATCCGACTCTTCGCCCGTCGGCAATTGCCCGATGAACCCTTCGCCTAACTGCCAGTGATCGCCTTCATCAAACGCACGCCTAGCCAATATCTCCGTCTTTGGCGGCAATGTCGCAACCGTGTTAGCGAACGATAAAGACGCAGACACGGTAACATTCGTCTTGAAACGTCGCGAGAGCCTTGTCTGGGCCTCGTGGTACGTCATCTTTTCGTATTCGTCTATGATGGTTTCTTCCATATCAATAACTCGGCTGTGCGTAGTGAGATGGCTGACGGACTACCACTCGCTTTTCGTTAAAGTGAAAACTTGCGTACCTGCCCGCGTCCAACACGTGATCGTCAAACTTCACAACATCATCTGTCAGAACTCCGTTCTTATCTGTTTTCCACGAATACCGCTTAACCTCGCGGATAAGGTTGATGCTGTCAGCGTGGATGCGTAACGGCTTAGACTTAACGAAGTCGATAGTGTCCTTTACCTGTTTGAATGCTGGTTTTGCTTTGAATCCTGCCCTGGTAAGCTCCTCGATCCTTTGCGGTTCGGCACAATCGGCATAGATGGGAACATTCAGCAAGCCTAGCGTTTTCATCTTTGCTATCAGGTCGGCATTAGTCAGCTTCGACTCATACAGCAATTCCCGCCAATACAGAGCGTTATCGTAAAACCTTACTTCGCAAAGTGCCGATGGGTTGTTGTAGCCGAAGTCTAATCCGTAGACCACTTGCCCGCCGGAAGGCCATTCGTTCTGATTCAGTACCCTCCAATGCGAATAGACGCGGGCGGAACCTGTGCCGACAAGCCCTAGCCCGTAGATGTTCCAGTATTCCTGGTCTGCGTCTTTAAGCCTCTCAATTTCATTTACGACGGCATCCTCTAGGAAAGGATTATCTTTGTAGGTCGTAACGAATAGATCGCAATCGTCCCGTGTCTCTACGTCGTCATATATCCAGCTAAACGGATCGGACGGGTTGTAATCGAGCACTATCCGCTTCGTGGTTCGGAGTGCTAATTGCCGAAAGGATTCCAACGTGTTCTCGTTCGCCTCATTCAGAAACAAGTAGTCACGCTTGCGGCCTCTTACCCGTTCCGACTGATCTACACCGATAAACTCAACCAGATTGCCGTTAAAGGTGTATTCGTTTGATGTCTTGTTGTGGTTCGCCTCCGAGTACAAGCCCATTCGCTCAAGTATCTCGAAAAAGTCACGCATTGCTGATGCTTTCAACGCGGGCATCGTATTGCGGGCGATGGTAAGGATACATCCGGTTTCCTGCTTCAGCTTCCAAATCCACCAAAGCAAGGTGTTATAGGTCTTGGATGATCTTGTTCCGCCGCGAAGAGAAACCACACGCTTATCGCTGCTCTCCAGCAAGTCAAAGACGCGGGTGTATTCGATTGTTCGTGCGGCTGCGGTCATTTATCCTGTGCTCGTTTGAATATGACGGACTGTTCAACGGGTCCGCCGTCCTTTCCTGTTACTTCCTGCTTCTGCAACGGTTTGCCTTCCGTTCTATCTAATGCTTCCTTTATCGCCGCAAGGTCGCGTTCAACGATGGCTTTGTATATCAGCACAGCATCCATTGCGTCCGCGTTCGTGATCTCGCCCGCCTTAATGCCTTTGCAGAAGTCCGCAATGCCTTTAGCTAGTTGCACCTTTTCAGGGGCTAATGCGAATAGCTTCTTTTCAAAGCGGGTCTTGAAGTCCAGCGTGCCGGGCGGCTTGCCTTTGGGGTTGTTCGTCATCCCAGGCTTAGACGGACGGAGGTTAGCAATGGACTTAGGGTTTTGCCCTCGCCCAAATCTTTGCTCTTTCTTTGTATCTGCCGCCTCAATTGGTGGCTTTGCCTTTGGCATCTTCTATCCGTTTTATCTCAAGGTCGGGGAATGCTGTGCTCATTCGTTCTAGGATTACTGCACAGTAGTCGGGCGTCAGTTCAATTGCTCGACACTTTCGCCCTAAGTTCTGGCAAGCAACGATAGTCGTGCCCGAACCGCAAAACGGCTCATAGACAATTGAACCTAGCGGGCAAATGCGGGAAAGTAGATCACTGACAACCTTCAAAGGTTTAACCGAGCCGTGCCAGCCTGAGTCTTTGTCTAATTCGCCGGACACCTCCGACAAGTAATAGCAATCGTGACTAAACGGGTGAACGTCTTGCCACGCCCCTTCGCCTTTCGTTGCAACGAGGATGGATTCTGAAGTCAGAATCCATCCTCTCCACGGGAACGTACATTGAGCCGCTTTATACATCCAAAGCATTCGCTCAAACTTGTATTGGTAGGCAGACAATGCGTCGAGCCAATTAACGAACAATCTGGGCGATTGAAATGCAACTATCACTCCGTCGTCAATAGGCAGATTCCCAACCGCATCAAGCATTAAATCGCGGTGTCCTTCAGGGTCATCATTCGGCACACCATCCTGCGATTGTCCATAAGGCGGATCGGTCAATACGGCATTCGCCCGTTCCTTACCCATTAGCTTTTGAACGTCCGCCGATTCCGTACAACTTCCGCAAAGCAGCCGGTGCTCACCTATCGACCACAAATCTCCCGCCTGCACCTTCCACTTCTTATTCAACTCAGCGGCTTTATCTATCTGAGGCTCGGCGTCGGCGTCTCCGGGTTCTTCGACCGCTTCGTAATCCGGCAGTTCCATTCCCCAATCAGCCAGCGGGAAGTCAGTCCATTCATTTGCGATTAGGTCGTAATCATCCTGCCCAAAGCCGACGTTATCTTTCACCGCGATCTCAGCCAGCACGTTTACGTCCGTATCTTTGTCCAGCACCTTGCAAGGCAGTTCGGTCAAGCCTAAGTCCTTCGCTGCCCTTAGCCGCATATTGCCGCCGATGGTTACGAAGTGTCCGTTCTGCGGTACGACGATCAGTTCCCGCAATTCGAGCATTGAGGGCAATTCCTTAATGCTTCGCTTTAGCTTTTCAAAGCGTTCATCACGAATGAACCGGGGATTCTTTGGCAAGCCGTCTATCTGCCCGGTGTTCGGTTTGATCTTAGATATTGAAAGTGTCTTTATCACTTCTTCCTTTTCGGCGTAACCTTTCTCTCCGTCCTAACAAATCCTATCTGCGTCTTTTTCTTTGGTGTGCCCGAAGGCGGTAAGTTTGTGTATGAGCCTACGCCTAGAATGTCTGAGCCGTAGTCAGCGTTTGCGTCCCAGTTGTTTGGTTTGCGTTTCGTCAATCTAGTGCCTCCTCGACCAATTCTTGCTGTCTTTCACACTTACGGCATTTACCGTTTTGGAGCTTATCGCCGCATTCGTTGCACCAAGTATGCAGACGTTTTAGTTTATCTTGGGTCGTTTCTGCCATTTGTTTCACTTCCAAAGTCTCAGGGTTTGTTTGGTGACACATCCGTTATGCTGGCTTTAACGTTTATCTCACTTCGCCCTCGCTCCCCAACCCTTAGCACCGGGGTTGCTGGTCTTTAGTAAGCCTGTGTGTCCTTGCCAGAATGATTCTGACAGCTGAATGCCGACCGTGCCGAGTACTTGGTTTCCGCT
>Ga0172380_10002417_pt1 | contig 28738 bp, 26 predicted proteins | sample Leawe162metaG_FD_119747 | JGI IMG/M metagenome (GOLD analysis project Ga0172380, IMG submission 119747) | Leachate microbial communities from a municipal landfill in Southern Ontario, Canada - Leachate well 162 metaG | ecosystem: Engineered > Solid waste > Landfill > Unclassified | place... | reverse complement strand
TCTATGTAAACAGCACCATAATTCCAATTCTTGATGAAAATGAGAACATAGTAGAGTATATCGCTATCAGATACGACGTGACAAAAGAGGTCATGTTAAGAGAAGAGCTTATTAAAAAAGAAGCGGAGTATGAAGAGTTAAACAAAAGCTTAGAAAAAAGAGTCCAAGAGCAGACAAGAGAATTAAAAGAGCTGAATCAAACCCTAGAAAAGCGCGTAAGAGACGAGATAGCAAAAAATGAGGACAAGCAGCGTGTCATGTTTTGGCAGTCACGTCATGCGAGTCTTGGGCAGATGCTTGCAAATATCGCACATCAGTGGAGACAGCCGCTCACAGAACTGAGTCTTGCCATGTTTAATATAAAAAAAGCCGTTCAAAACGATAGAGTTGAGGATGTGTCAAAATTTTATGACGAGAGCAAGCACATCATTAAAAATATGTCTCAAACTATCGATGATTTTACGAACTTTTTTTCTCCAGACAAGGAGAAGCACTATTTTAATATAAGCGAGAGTATAAAAGAGGCTATCGGGCTTTTAGAGAGCGTAGTAAATGATGGGATGATAACCATAAAGACAAATTTTGAAGATATTGAGGTTCTTGGAATAACAAATGAGCTTACGCAGGTTATAATAAACTTGATAAACAACTCAAAAGACGCATTTATTCACAACAGCATCCTTCTTCGCGAGATTGCAATAACCACCAAAAGAGAAAAAGGCTTTGCTCTCATAGAGGTGCAGGATAACGCAGGGGGAATAGCAAAAGAGAATATAGAGAAGATTTTTGAGCCCTACTTTACGACAAAACATAAAAGCCGCGGTACGGGACTGGGGCTTTTTATGTCGAAGATGATTTGTGAGCAGGGGCTTGGCGGTACGCTCGATGTAAAGAGCAAAAAAAATACAACTACATTTAGTATAAAAATTCCATTGGACGAACATGAAAAATAGAGCATTAAAAGAGCTTAAAATCCTGCTTGTAGAGGATGAAGAAAATTTGGCAAGACTTTTAAAGGATGCCATAGGGGATAATTTTTACAGTTTTACAATCGCAAAAGACGGCATAGAAGGCATAGAGCTGTTTAAAAAAATAAAGCCAGACATAGTTATAACGGACATCATGATGCCTAGAATGTCAGGGCTCGATATGGCAAAAGAGTTAAAAAAAATCAATCCAAAGACGCCGATTATTATACTCAGCGCTTTTAGCGAGAAGGAGAAGCTCTTTAGCGCAATCGATGTAGGCATAACAAAATATTTTTTAAAACCGTTTGATACGGATGAGCTACTTGAATACATAAGCAGCATTACGCCAAAACTTGCAAATAAAATGGTAAAACTCTCCGATGGCTTTATTTTCAATAAAACCACAAGCTCTCTTTATAAGCAGGAGAGGTATATAGCCCTCACGAAAAATGACATAAAATTTTTATCGCTTTTGTTAGAGAATCAAAATAGAGCAATAGACGATGCTACGATTAAAGAGAGTCTCTGGGGCGGTGATGCAAGCGATGAGAGGGTTAGAACCTTTATCAAGCGTTTCAGGGAAAAAACCTCAAAACAGCTGATAAAAAATATAAAAGGTTTTGGTTACCAACTCTCTTTTAGCGAAAATTAGTTCTCTCTATCTTTGGTTTGTAGTGGGGGTCTTCTCCATCGATAGTCCAGAGTTTTTTTGAGAGATAACTTACTGCATTATGAAAGTTTTCATCTACATGTTCCCAAAAATCAAGTCCCGAGAACTCTTTTTTAAGAAGCTCTTTTTCATATTCAAAACTCCCTATCTCATCTCGAGCCAAGAGTTCAAAAGAGTTATTTGTTTCAAGATTTGCCAAAAACCAGAGAGAGACAAACTCTTCGGAGTAGTTGTTTAAAACTTTTGAGGCATACTCTTCAAAGTCGGCATATCCGCTTAGCTCGTAAAGCTTTATTGCCAAAGAGACAACACTCTCTAGGTGTACAAACGGCACCATTGAAAACAGCTGACGCCCGACTTGTCCTCCATTAGAATGCTCGGCTCCTAAGAAGATTCTAGCTCCGCCATCCGTATCTCCAAAGTTGTTTGTTTTTAGACCGATAAGACCAATGTCTGTATGTCTATGTCTTCCGCACCCCTTTGCACAGCCTGAAAAACCGACTTGTATGCGATGAGAGTTTATCTTTTCAAGCGGCAGGTATGAAGTCTCATCTTTGATGCTCCAGACGGCATACGGGCAGAGGTTGCCCGCACATGCCACTATGGTGTTACTAATTGCGGGAGATTTTAGCGTTGTTGATGCCTCACTAAGTCCTATAATATAGATGTTTTGATCAATTCCAAAACGAATCTCTGCACTGTTTTGTGTTGCAAAAGAGGCAATTCTTCTTATCTCATCAGTTGTAAGCCTTGAAAAATCGGTTTGATAGCAAAAGCCGAATCTTCCATTTTTGAGTTTATGAAACTCTTCAAACCTCGCTTTTTCTAAAACAAGTTCGCCTGCACTCTCAAAACTTTTTTTGTACTCTTTTTGAATATGCGCCTTTAGCCCTTCCATTCCTATCTCTTCTATCATATGAAAGAGTCTGGTTTTAGCCCTTGAAGAACGCGAGCCGTGAAGGAAAAATGCCTCTATAAAGGCTTTGAAAAAATCAAAAACCTCGTCCGGTTTCAAAAAGATGTCGGCACACTGCGCCACTTCTGTATTTTTTCCGCCCATGTAGACGTTAAAACCAAACACGTCATCTTTCTTTGCAAGCGCAAAATAGATATCGTTTGCAAAAAATGAGGTTACATTTGCGCGGTTGCCAGAAATAGCGATGGATATACGGCGAGGAAGCATTCCGACATAACGTGGGTTTTTAATGATGTAGTTATGCATCTGCATAAGTATCGGATAAGCTTCAATCTCCGCAAACTCTCCGCACCCGTCGTAAACATCAGTGATAATATTTCTAACATTATCGCCAAAACTCTGCCATGTAGTGAGTCCAAGAGCGTTTGCGCGCTTATATATTTCCAAAACATTATCAGCGACAACATTGTGAAGCTGGATGCCGCCACGCGCCGTTAAAATAATAGTAAGTTCATACTCCGCAGCAATATCAGCCACTTCTTGAAAGTCCTGTGCGCTTATTTTGCCACCAGGGACGCGCAAGCGGATAGTAAACTCATCTTCTAAAAATTCAACGTTAAAGATTCCAAAATCCTGAAGATAAAATCTATCGCCTTCAGTCAAGCTCTCAAAATCTATATTTTCGAAATCTTTATAGTAATCAATAGGGCTGAGTTGAGCTTTATAGCGCTCTCTTTTGTTTAGTTTATTTTCCATAGTTGTATTTTATCTAATAAATAAAATAATTTATCTTGATATTAGTCATTTTGAGTTGTTGTAATTTGTATTCTTTTTGTAGTTACAATACATTTTCTTACATAAAGGGGCAACCAACCATATGAAAAAAATAGTTTTATTATCATCTTTTCTTATCTCAGCAATTTATGCGCATGAGTGCAAATACAGTCTCAATATTGAAATAGATATGAACAAAGGCTTGCTACAAGGGCGTGGCATTATAGAAAGTGACCATCCGAAAATGGGGCTGCTTGATACAAAGGCAAATATTTTAGAGGTAAAAAATGCTTCTCTAAGTGTTGATAAAAATATCCCGTACCTCATAAAAGATGATGAGAGCAAATCTGTAGAGGTATTATTTACCCATAACTTCACTCCAATGGGTGGTGATGCGTTGCTGCTAGAGAATTGGTATCCAAAAATCGATATTATGTGTAAATATGAAACAGTAGTTGAAAATATAGGTTATACAACAATTTCAGAGGCTACCAGGATAGAGGAAAAAGATGGTAAAACATATTTCAGCTTTGATCATCCGCTTGACAAACTAAACCTTATAGCATCTAAAAACTATACCAAAAACTCAACACTTACAAAAGATGGCTTGGAGCTCTCAACTTATCTTTATCCGAGTGATTTAAATCTCTCTGCTAAATACCTCAAAAAGAGCGGTGAGTATTTTGAGCTTTATAAAAATATGTTCGGATTTATGCCATTTAAGAGGTTCTCGGTGGTTGAGACACTCTTTCCTGCGGGATACTCAATGCCTACATATACTCTTATAGGCAAGCAGATAATAGACAAAGATTATGTTTTAGACAACTCGCTTGGACATGAGATAGCACATCAGTGGTTTGGCAACTACGTCTATTCTCCAAATATTGGAAACTGGGTTGAGGGAATCACAACGTATTACGCTGATTATCTATATGCAAAAAATGAGAACAGAGGAGTCGATTATCGAAAAGATATGCTTGTTAAATATAATTCCTATGTAAATCAAAACAATGAGATTGCGCTAATTGATTTTGAGTCTAAAACAAAAAACAGCAAAAATGCAATAGGGTATGAAAAATCAGCTTTCTTTTTCTACATGTTAGAACAAAAAATAGGTCAAAAAGCCTTTGATGCCGGCACAAGGATGCTACTTGAAAGCTACCCGTTTAAAATAGCAACGTATGAAAATCTAAGAGAGATTTATGAAAAAGCATCGGGTGCAAAACTTGGTGATTTTTTTAAAACATGGGTTTATGAAAAGGGCGCGCTTGACTTTAGCATAAGCAACACGGCTCTGAACTTTATTGAGAACAGATATGTTCTTGAGTTTGATATCATAAGTAACAACAAAGCAGAGTATATCCCTCTTTCTATCTGCTCTAATGATGAGTGTTTATCAACAAGAATTGATTTGAGTAAAAAACGCCAGCGTATAGACCTTGATATCGAGCCTACTAAAATAGTCTTTGATGAGAATTATGAGTTATTTAGAAAACTAAGTATGCAGGAGACTCCAGCCGTAATCTCAAAGATAATTGAGGGCAACGCTCTTTTGGTCATAAACAGAGCCGATGAGAAGAGATTTGCGGCTTTTACGAAGATATTTCAAAACTTTAAGTATGCTGATGCGCTAACGTATGATGAGATTAAAAACAGTAATATCTTTATTTTGGGAGCGAAAAACGAGCTTCTTGATAGAATCGTTCTTCCGTTTAAAATGGAGGGCGATGCAAAAATAGAGCTCTTTAAAAATCCTCTCAATGAAGCAAATGTTATTGCGGTTTTTGAAACAACAAAGCCCTCAAAATCTATATTTTATAAACTGCAGCATCTTGGAAAGTACTCAACAGTCGTCTTTGAGGATGGAAATGTTGTTGACAAGAGAGTAAAAGAGTCAAAAAAAGGTGTAGTTTACAATATAGATGGCGACTCATACGCGCTAAAACCGCTACCGCAAAAGCTAAACGCCGTAATAGATGAGATTGCAAAGAGCAGGGTGGTCTATGTTGGAGAGAGCCACACGGAGTTTTCAAGCCATCTAAACCAGCTAAAAATTATCAAAGCGATGTATAAAAACAATCCTAAACTCTCCATCGGTATGGAGATGTTTCAAAAGCAGTTTCAAAAACATCTTGATGATTTTATTTTGGGTAAAATAAGCGAAAAAGAGATGATTAAAAAGACGGAGTATTTTAAAAGATGGAAGTATGACTATGAGTTATACCGCCCGATTCTGCTCTTTGCAAAAGAGAACCGCATACCGATAGTTGCTCTAAATATCGATAGAGAGATTACCAAAAAAGTTGTCAATGGAGGCTTTAATTCTCTAAGCAAAGAGCATCTTGCAGAAGTTCCAAGTTCGATTAATTTTGATAATGAAAAATACAAAGAGCAGCTAAGAGGAGTATACGGTATGCACCAAGCAGAGCGTTTTGAAAATTTTGAGCAGTTCTATCATGCGCAGCTGCTGTGGGATGAGTCAATGGCTACAAATATGGTTGCATATTTACAGAAAAATCCTGACTACTCTATGGCAGTACTTGCAGGAAATGGACACGTTATGCATGGATACGGAATCCCAAGCAGAGCAGAGCGAAGAGGAATAACGGAGTATAAAATAGTTTTAAATCTAACAAATCCTGAACCTGGAATTGGCGATTATATTCTCTATCCATCGGCAGTCGTCACGACAAAGGCAAAAAAACTCGGAGTCTATTTTGAATCGGATGATGTTCTAAAGGTAAAAAAAGTTGCCGAAAATTCGGCGGCGCAAAAAGCTCAGATAAAAGAGGGTGACAAGATTTTAGCATTTAATAAAATAGAGGTAAGTAATTTATTTGATCTTAAAACGGAACTCTTTTTTGTAAAAAAAAGCTCTAGTTTAACATTAGAGAGAGATTCAAAGAAGATTGATGTAGATATCGAATTTCAAGAGTAGGGAAGTTATCTAAAGATAACTTCTAAATCGTTTCTCAGCAGAGACCTATCAAGCTTGTTTCTCGCTCTTTTTAGGTCTCCTATATTTTTCTCGGTCTCCAAAAACTCCTGAATATAGTAGCTCTTTTTATAGCCTCTTCTCTTCAAATCCAAGATAATCTCATTTACGTCATCACTGTTTAGCAAATCAGCATGAACCGTAGTTCTTGCTTCAAACTCTACATTACTTTTTATCAGCAAATCTAGGGTTTTAGAAAATTCATCAAACTTGTTTGAGTGTGTTATTTGTGTAAATTTTGCCTCTGGGGCTTTGTAGTCAAGTGCAACATAATCCAAAAGATTTAGATCAATAAGCTCTTTTACATGTATAAAATTTGTTCCGTTGGTATCAAGCTTGATTTTAAATCCGAGTTCTTTTATCTTGCGGCAAAATGGCACCAGTTCATAAGATGAGGCTTCGCCGCCAGATAAAACAACTGCTTCAAGAAGATTTACTCTAGTTTTTAAGAAATCGAGGATGTCGTTACAGCTATATTTTCCGCTTTTGGCGAAAACTATATCTTTGTTGTAGCAGTAGTCACATCGCATGTTGCACCCACTAAACCACACTATGCACGCAAGGTGGTTCGTGTAGTCTAAATGGGTGAATGATGTTAAATCATATATTGTTTTAGCATTCAGTGAATTGTTTTCTCTGTCTATGCTCACCGGTTTTTCCTACGTTAAAACTCTCAACAGGTCTATGATAACCCATAACTCTTGTGTAAACAGTACACTTTTGTCTTTTGTCTTTTAACATAATTAAAGCTTCATTCTTACTCATTTTTTCACCTCCTTTTTAAGATGCGATAGTTACATCGCTTAGTAATTCTTCGTCACACTTTGGACAATACTCATGCTCGCCTGCAATATATCCATGCTTTGGACATACAGAGAAGAGCGGAGTAACTGTAATGTAAGGAAGTCTAAAGTTTGTTATTACATTTTTAACCAGTTTTCTACAAGCTTCTGTTGAGCTTATCTTCTCCTGCATGTAGAGGTGAAGAACCGTTCCGCCCGTATATTTGCACTGCAAATCATCTTGAAGAGTCAATGCTTCAAATGGGTCATTTGTCAAATCAACAGGAATTTGAGAAGAGTTTGTGTAGTAGATATTCTCACCCATTCCCGCTTGAATAATAGAGTCTCCGTAGCGCTTCTTGTCTTCTTTTGCAAATCTATATGTTGTTCCCTCTGCAGGTGTAGCTTCAAGGTTGTATAGATTTCCGGTAGCTTCTTGAAACTCTACCATTCTATCTCTCATATAGTTTAAAATCTCTGTTGCAAATTCTATACCATCTTTAGAGCTGATATCGTAACTATCACTTGTGAAGTTTCTAATCATCTCGTTAATACCGTTTACGCCGATAGTCGAGAAGTGATTTCTAAATCCAGGAAGATAGCGTTTAGTGTACGGAAAGAGTCCTCTTTCATACATCTCTTGGATAAACACGCGTTTCTTCTCAAGCGTAGACTTCGCATGCTCCATCAGTTGGTCAAGACGTGCATAAAGAGCATCTTTGCTTCCCTTGTATAAAAAGCCCAGCCTTGCCATATTTATAGTCACAACGCCAATGCTTCCAGTCATCTCTGCAGAGCCAAATAGTCCACCGCCACGCTTTAGAAGCTCTCTTAAATCAAGTTGTAGCCTACAGCACATACTTCTTACATGCCCTGGTTTATAAGCCTCTTCGTTTGGAACTAAATTACCCTCTGCGTCTCTTTTGAACTGGCTTCCGATAAAGTTTTGAAAATATGACGAACCGACTTTTGCCGTGTTTTCAAAAAGTATGTCTGTGTTCTCCCCATACCAGTCAAAATCTTCTGTAATATTTACAGTTGGAATCGGGAATGTGAAGGGCTGTCCTGTTAAGTCGCCCTCTGTCATTATCTCATAATATGCACGGTTAATAAGGTTCATCTCCGGCTGGAAGTTTTTATATGTCATCTCTACAAGAGTTTTACAACCTCTTTGGTGCGCTCTCTCTTCAAGCTCGCTGTCTAAAATATTTTTAAAGAGGTGAACCTGCTTAGATGTAGGAATCTGATCTTTTAAATCCTGTGGAACAGTCCAGTCGATTGTAATATTCGTAAAAGGTGACTGACCCCAACGTGCCGGCACGTTCAGGTTATAAATAAAGCTTCTAATTGCCTTTTTGATTTCATTATAAGGAAGTTTGTCTTTAAACACATAAGGTGCTAAGTAAGTGTCAAATGAGCTAAATGCTTGAGCGCCTGCCCATTCTGATTGCAAAATTCCCAAGAAGTTTGCCATCTGTCCAAGTGCCTCACGGAAGTGCCTTGGAGCGCCGCTCTCAACTCTACCTCTTACGCCGTTAAAGCCCTCATCAAGAAGAACGCGAAGAGACCATCCTGCACAATATCCTGTTAGACAATCTAAATCGTGGATGTGATAGTCGCCGTTTCTGTGAGCGTAGCCTTCCTCTTTAGAGTAAACTTTGTCAAGCCAATAGTTCGCGATTACTTTTCCTGCCGTGTTGTTTACAAGTCCTGCGTTTGAGTAGCCTGTGTTGGAATTTGCTTTGATACGCCAGTCAGTACCTAAAATGTACTCTTCTATAGTTTGTGTAGAGTTAATATAAGTTGTATCTTCATCAAGGCTGCCATCTCTTTGCATTTTATGCGTGTGACGGTATATCATAAACGAGCGCATAACGTCAAAGTATCTGCCCTTGTACAACTCTTTTTCGATTAAATCTTGGATATCTTCAACCGCTACAACTCTTTTAGTTTTAAGTTTATCAAGAACATTGAAAAAGATTGAACTATCATAAGTAACATTTTGAGATTTGAAAGCTTTTTTAATAGCATCTTCAATTTTGAAAGGCAAGAACTCTTTATGCGTGCCGTCTCTCTTTAAAATATTTTCAACCATGATTGTCCCCTTGCTTGTAAAAAAGTTTAGTAGTTTATAGGATATGAAGTTAAAAACTTATAATGAAAGATGTCATATTGGCGTCACTAAAAGCTCTGTTAATTGCTATGAGGTATAATTCTGGGATTTGCAAAAATTTTAAAAAAATAAAATTCATAATTTGGCCTTCAAGATGAAAAAATATCTAATAACTTCAAGAGAGTTTTATACAGATACTCCAGCTGTATTTCGCTCAATTTTGCATGCACAGCTAAAAAAACACCACCCCTCACATGCTCTTTACAGGGATAAATCAAACCAAAATTATAGTGTTCAAGCGGCACATTTTGTGGAGGTTTGCTCGCAGTTTGAAAATATTAAGAGCTTTATTCATCAACATGCAGATTTGGCAAAAGAACTTGGCGCCACGGGTGTTCATCTTACCTCAAGACAATTTGGCGAGATTGCGCGCGCCAAAGAGCTTGGACTTGAGGTTATTATTAGTACTCACACACATGAAGAGGTTTTATGGGCTCAAAAACTTGGTGCAGATGCCGTTACATACGGTCCTGTTTTTGCCTCGCCCGGCAAGGGTGAACCTAAAGGGATAGATGATTTAAAAGAGTTGATTCTTAAGTGCAATATAAATATTTTTGCTCTTGGCGGCATAGTTGAAAATGTACATGTAGATATGATAGAGCAAAGTAGGGTATACGGCTTTGCCTCTATTAGATATTTTTACTAAGCTGACCTGCCAAAGCGCCGCTTGCAAAGCTCCACTGGAGGTTGTAACCTCCGCATGGACCGTCAAGATTCATAATCTCTCCGCAAAAATAGAGCCCTTTAATAACTCTGCTCTGCATAGTTTTTGGGTCTATCTCTTTTAAATCCACTCCGCCTCTTGTAATCATCGCCATTTTAAACCCCTCGTGCCCCGTAATTGTGAGCGGAGTCCATGCAAGAAATCCTATAAGCTTTGCCCTTTTGGCTCCTGAAATTTTGGAGTATGTGGCTTGCGGGTCTACTTCTGCCATAAGGCACAACTCATTGGAGAGCGGAGCTGGTAAAAGCGTGTTTACAAGCTCAAGAGTAGTTATATGTTGATTTTTCGCGGCTTGGGATTTGAGATGATTTAAAATCTGCTCCTCATTCATCCCTTTTGTGAGATTTAGTAAAATAGGTACTTCGCCATACTTCTCCAAAAGCGGTGTCAAATCCCTCGCTGCATCAAGAACAACCGGACCTCTAATGCCACTTTTTGTAAAAATCAAATCTCCGTCTGCCCTTAGTTTGCTATATTTTTTAAGAGCAACTCTAAGTTCGACTTTTGGTATTGTATCGGCGCGACAATTCTCAACCCATCTTTCTTTGGTATGAAGCGGCATCATGGCAGGGTGAAGTTCTGTTACTTTATGACCCAACTCTCTTGCCATATCATGCCCATCTCCCTCAGCTCCAAGAGTAGGATAGCCAAGCCCGCCTGTGGCTACAATGACATTTTTGGCATGAAATAGGTGCTCGGCGGTTTTAACACCGCTTACACAATTATCTACATGTAGAATTTTTTCAACTTTTTGTGATGTTAAAATCTCAATGCCAAGACGCCCCATCTCGCCAATAAGAGCCTCTATGATAGTTGATGAGCTGTGCGATATTGGAAAAACTCTAAAGCCGTCAGGCGCGTGGGTATCAACGCCTATTTCTTTAAAAAAATGTGTTAAAGCTTTGTAGTCAAATTGCTCGAGCGCATCTTGCATAAAACGGCCGTTACGTCCGAATTTTGCCATAAACTCTTCGTTGTCAAGAGTATTTGTAAGATTGCACCTGCCACCGCCTGTGGCTTTTAGTTTTGCGCCGAGTTGGGAGAGCTTTTCCAAAAGAAGAACGCTTTTTCTCTCTTTTGCAGCCACAATTGCAGCCATCATTCCGGCAGCGCCGCCGCCAATAACAATAAGGTCATACTCTTTTTCATTTTTCATGCGATATTTTAGTCAAATTTTTATTATTTATTTGTGTAACTACAGGTAGCACATAAGATAAACATAAATAATAATAATAAGTAATTTGTTTAAATTTAATTTTATGTGATACGATTGTCAGATAAAAATTTCTTATAAAGGTTTGCAAATGAGATTAGGCAGAATTTTAACAAGCAGTGTGGTAGTAGCGCTATTAAGTACGGCTCTTTTAGGTGCAGGGGGTAAAACTCACTGGGGTTATACGGGACATGAGGGGCCTGCAAATTGGGGTGATTTGTCGGCTGATTACAGTTTGTGTAAAAGCGGAAAAAGCCAGTCTCCTATCAACATCACTTCAAATGTGACGGTTGACGTGGAGGAGATGGAAAAGATTGCTTTTGATTACAATACGGGCATATCTTCTGTTATAAACAATGGCCATACGATTCAGGTAAATTTTGACGAGGGAAGCACAATTACGGTTGATGGGATTAAATTTCCTCTAGTTCAGCTTCACTTCCACACGCCAAGCGAAAATCAGATTGACGGTAAAGAGTTCCCACTTGAAGGACACTTTGTTCACGCTGCAAAAGACGGCTCATTGGCAGTTATCGGACTAATGTTTGAAGATGGCGCAAAAAATGAGTTTTTAGCAAAAGTATGGGCTAAAATGCCTAAAAAAGCGGGAGAAAAAGAGGCTTTGAGTATTCCTGCAGCAGAAGTAAATGCGCTTTTGCCAAAAGATAAAGATTACTACAGATTTAACGGTTCTCTTACAACTCCGCCGTGTAGCGAAGGCGTTAGATGGCTTGTTCTTAAAAACTACTCAACTATCTCTAAAGAGCAGACAAAAGAGTTTTTAGATATATTTCACCATGAAAACAACAGACCGATTCAGCCTATAAATGCTAGAAAAGTAATGGAGTAGAAGCGATAACTCTCCTTTAAAAAGGAGGGTTACTTATTAAACATAAGAGAGCCAAGCCTTACCATATTTGACCCGCACTCGATAGCCAGATCAAAATCCCCGCTCATTCCCATAGAACAGATTGTCGCACCATCTAACTGCTTATAGATGCTATAGGTTGTCTCAAAACTCTTTTTTATTACCGCTTTATCTTCGGTATGTGCGCCAATGCTCATAACGCCTCTTAGATGGATATTCGGACACTCTTTTTTTATCTGGTTGTAAATTGCAACTGCATCTTCAGGCATTACACCGTGTTTGGACTCCTCTTTTGCAGAGTTTATCTGAAGCAGGGCATCAAGTGTCATATATCTTGCTTCTAACTTTTTTTGCAGCTCATGTGCAAGTTCTAGCGAATCCAGCGCATGAAAGAGAGCGGGGTTTATATCTAGCAGGTTGTTTATCTTGTTTTTTTGCAGGTTCCCCACAAAGTGCCACTCAAGCGGCAAATCTTCAAGCTCGCTGCTTTTTGCGCGTAAGTCCTGAACCTTGTTTTCGCCAAAAGCACGTTGTCCTATGCGGTAGAGTTTAGCTATCTCATCTGCGGTTGAGTATTTGCTTATTGCTACGATTTTAACTATATGTTTTTCATCAAATCTTACTCTTGCAAACTCGACTCTTCTTATTATGTTGTCAATATAGATTTTGTACTCTTCATCATTCATTTTTGTTTTCATTCTCTACCCCACAAGTCTGTTAATATCGTTATAAAGTCCAAGCCCCATCAGCGAAAAGAGTATCACCCAGCCTGCAATGGTCAATTTTACCATAATCTCTTCGTTTACTTCTCTTCTAAATATCAGCTCATAGAGGTTAAACATTATGTGTCCACCATCAAGTGCAGGGATAGGGAGAAGGTTTAAAACACCGAGGTTGACAGAGATGAGTGCCGCAAAAAACAAAACGCTCATCCAGCCGGCATCTGTCGCATCCGATGTAAGTTTTACTATGGAGATTATTCCGCCGAGTTCATTTGCTGGAACTTCTCCCACTATGAGTTTTTTAAGTCCCGTAAATATCAGAGTTGAGGCAAAAACAGTCTGCTCGGTTGCATATGAGAGAGTTTCGCCGACGCTTAAATCAAGTTTGTGTGAAACTCCCGCACTTCCTATCCCGATTATTTTTCTCTCTATCTGCTCGTTAAACATATTTATGCTTTGGGCAAATTTTGGCGTTACGGTTATAAAGTGTATATATCCTGCTCTCTCAACTTCAATATTTAGCGAGCCCTCAGACGTTTCAATAACCTCTGCCATTTCGTTCCAAGTAGTAATAGGGCTGCCGTTAATTGAGCGGATAGTGTCATTTGCTTCCAGTCCTGCAACAAACGCCGGAGAGTCTTTAACAACGCTTCCTATTACCGGTGAGAGAATATTTGGTCCGCCAAGAGCTATGACAAAGTAGAGAACAAACGCCAAAACAAAGTTTGCTAATGGTCCCGCAAGGAGGATAAAAATCTTTTGCAAAGGTGTTTTTACATTGTAGCTATCGCTGTCGTAGCTCTTTTTTGTAGGATCAGAGTCATCTTGACCCTTCATCTTTACATATCCGCCAAGAGGGATAATTGCCAATTTCCACTCGGTTCCCCATCTCTTAAAAGAGGCTACTTTTCGTCCAAAACCTATGCTGAAAACTTCTACATATACGCCCATGGCACGTGCCGCAAAGTAGTGTCCAAGCTCGTGAAAAAATATAAGTGCCGATATAACAATCAGTGATACTAAAAAACTCATTAATTTTTACCTTTTAAAAGTGCTGCTCTAAATCCCCAGAGATACTCAAAACCTGAGTAGAGTGTTAGCGCGACCGCAAGCCATAAAAGCTCAGTGCCAAGCGGCCAGTGCATAAGCAAAAAGCCTATGGCAATCATCTGAACAACCGTCTTTACTTTGCCTGCCCATGAAGCCTTGATATCAAGCCCCTCACTCAGTGCAACGGTACGGATTCCTGTGATAAAGAGCTCGCGGATAATGATGATATATATAGCCCACGCACTTGCTTCGCCAATCATCATAAGCCCCAAAAATGCAGCGATTATAAGCATCTTGTCTGCAAGCGGGTCGATGATTGCGCCAAGCATTGTCATCTGATTCCACTCTCTTGCGATGTAGCCGTCAAAAAAGTCGGTCACGCTTGCCAAAACAAAGAGAAGCGAGGCCGTGTAGTAGTTCCAGCTTATGTGATAGCCGTTGTCTGTAAAATAGTCAGGATTTAAGATAATCCAAAACATCAGCGGAGCTAAAATTATTCGAATTGATGCTAAGGCATTAGGAAGATTTAGCAAATATATCCTTCGTGATTTTTCTCGTATTTTAGCCTCTTGGCTCTTAATCTAGGCTTGACAATCTATTTATCTCTTAGGTATTATTGGGCTAATATTGGAGCGTATCTGTAAAATGGATTTAGAAAAAATAAAAAATAGAGTTTTATCGTTTACACGCTATATAAAAGATATTGCGATTATAGAGCATAACCATTATCCATATGCTTTAATTTATCCCGATTTTGAGGCTCTAAAAAAAGCAAAAATCATCAACATCCAAGAGGAGCTGCGATGGTACGCTATTGAGCTTTACAACATGGAAGCAGATGAGGCAAAAAAGATAAAAGGGTACAAGATTTTAAGGGCGCCGCTTCCAAAAACTGAATTGGGTGAGGTTGATTTTGCTGCAATAAATGAGCTTGTAAATTCTAAAAATGTGCCTGAAATTAGCGATGAAGATGAGCCAAAAGATGAGATTTACACAACTTTAAAGAGCTATCTCTCGACTATAACAAAAAATAAAATCATGCCATCTTCACACCTAGAGCTTGACCTTGGGCTCGATTCTCTAAACTATGTAGAGCTTTTTGTTTTTATGGAGCAGAGCTTTGGAATAAAAATAGATGAAACCCTGTTTTCAGGGCTAATGAACGTCAAATCACTCTACATGTACATTTTAGAAAATTCTCTACATGTAGATTTTGTAAAGCCAGATTGGGAGAAGATATTGGATGAGAAAATAGATGAAAAGCTGGTCTATTCACCAATCATAATGTTTGCCTATAAAACCGTTCTTTTTCCGCTTTTTAAGCTCTATTTCCGCCTTGAAGTAGTTGGAGTAGAGAATATTCCTTCGTATCCATGCATAATCGCGCCCTCGCATCAAAGTATGCTTGACGGCTTTTTGATAGAGTCGATACTGCCCTATAAAGTTTTAAAAAAGAGCTTCTTTTTGGCATATAAACAGGTTTTTGGCACAACGCTTTTGGAGCCGATTTCAAAACATGGACAGACGATACTCATCGACGCAAATGTGGATTTGAAACATACCATGCAGTATTGCGCGCTGCCGCTAAGAGAGGGAAATAACCTTGTTATTTTTCCAGAGGGTGCAAGAACAAGGGACAGAAAACTTCTGGAGTTCAGACCGTTTTTTGCGATGCTCTCCAAGACTTTCAATATCCCCATTCTCCCCGTTGTTATTGATGGCAGTTACGAGGCATTGCAGACCGGCAAAATAGTTCCAAGACCAAAAAAAATAAGAGTTACTTTTCTAAAGCCAATATTTGCGGATGGTTTTGATAGTACAGAACTCGCTAAAATTACAAGAGACGCGATTGAGAGCGAGTTAAAGAGAAATCCTATTTCACTTTAGTGCATTTTTTGCTTCATCAGCAGTCTTCTTCTCATCCACAAAATATAGCAAAATTGCGCCGAGTATAAACAATATGGCAACAGAGCCGATGGAGGCGCGTGAGCTTTGCGTAAAAAGCGCAACAAGAGCCACTAAGAGCGGTCCTAATATAGCCGCAAATTTGCCCAAAAAGTTGTAAAAACCGAAAAATTCCCCAGCGTGCTCTTTTGGAATCATCTTTGAGTAGTACGAGCGGCTAAGCGCCTGAATACCGCCTTGAACAAGCGCAATCATAACGGCAAGTATATAAAACTCATACACCTCTTGCATCATCGTAGCCCAAAGCGTTATAAAGAGATAGATGCCGATTGCCAAAAATATAGCCTTTTTCGTATCCCAAAGCTGGGCGATTTTTGCAAAAAGTATGGTTGCAGGAAAACCAACAAACTGAACGATTAAAAGGGCAAAAATCAGGTTTTTAGAGTCAAATCCAATTGCCATGCCGTAATCAACCGCCATGCGAATAATCGTATCAACGCCGTCGATGTAGAGCCAGTAAGCCAGTAAAAACAGAAAAATTCCTTTAATCTCTCTTATCTTTCCAAAGGTATTTTTTAGCCTGATAAAGCCATCTTTTATGAGGGCAAGAGCACTTTTTGACTCCCCTTTTTTCTCCTCAACAAAGAGAAACAGCGGAAGCGAAAAGAGCGCCCACCAGAGAGCCACAAATATAAATGAGACTTTGATTGCCTCTGCTTCATTTTCCAGCCCTAAAAGTGAGAAGTTTTGCACCATTGCAACATTAAGCGCAAAGAGTATTCCGCCGCCGAGATACCCAAGCGCAAAACCAAGCCCTGAGACATAATCTACATTTTTTCTATCAGATATCGAGGGCAACAGAGCGTCGTAAAATACATCGGCACCCATAAAGCCGATATTTCCAAGGATATATATAAACGCCGCCAGCTGCCACTCACCTTGAGAAACAAGAGCTAATGCCGCACTCATCAAAATACCAAGATAGGCAAAGAGAAAAAGAAACCTCTTTTTAAGCGAGCCGCTATCTGCCATTGCGCCAAGAAGAGGAGCGATAAGAACTACGATAAAACTAGAAATTGAGTTTGCAAAACCAAGATACGCCGTGCTTAGTGTTGCTTCAACGTCTGCACTGTAATAGGACTTGAAAAATATTGGAAAAAATCCCGCCATCACCGTAGTCGCATATGCAGAATTTGCCCAGTCATAAAGCGCCCATGAGTAGAGAGTTCTTTTATCTTTTTGCACAACGGCTCCATGACTTAGGTTTATGTCAATTTTACCACAAAAGTAGAGTTTAGATAAAGAGTGACTTTTAGCCTTTTTACAGACTTTTTGGGATTTGATTTGCATCACCCATATCAAACATCTATTTGGTAGTTGTCAAATATGCAAAATAAAGTACACTATATATTTTTAAAATTTATATGTCAACACCATATCTACATCCAAAAATTCTACTGTTTTATCTACATCTTTTTATATAACTTGGTGAAAAAACATTAAATATAAATAAGAAAAAAATTACTATAATATAAGCTTGTTAAAAGAGTGAAAAATCACTACTGCAAATGCAAAAAAAAGATGTATTATTTCGCTAATATTTACTACTAAAAAGGATTTAAATGGGCAGCCTAACAGTTAATAAACAGAAATTAAAACGCTTTACGATTACTACAAAACCTATTATGGAAAAATATCTCTCAAAACTCGATGTGGATTTGAGCGATTATACATTTGCCGCAAATTATATCTGGCTTGCAAACAGTAGCGGATTTTATGCTATTATAAATAAGTGTTTTTGTCTGTTTATCATGACAGGCGGGGAACTAACTATGCTTCTGCCACCTTTGGGAAAGAAAAAAAATGCCACAGATGCGATGATAAAATGCTTCGAAGTTATGAATGCCAACAACTCTTCTCCGTACTACTCCCGTATTGACTATGTTCAAGCTGCAATGATTGAGGATTTTGTACAGTCTGCCGATGAGGCTGAGAGCATGTTTCAGATGCTTGAGAACTATCTTGTAGAGAAGAAGCTTGTCGATTATGTTTATGAAATAAATGCCCTTATCGAGCTTCGCGGAAACAGCTATCACACAAAACGAACAGAGATAAACAAGTTTATGAAGTCTTATCCTGACTATGTTATCGAGCAATTGGATAGCGTAAAACACAAAGAGGGGATTATGCACCTTTTTGATAAATGGGTCTCTGATAGAGTTAAATATATGCCTAAAGAAGAAGCGGAAGTCTTTTTGGAAGGCATTCATCAAGAAAGACATGCTATAAAACAGATGTTTAAACACTATGATGAGCTTTCTCTCATAGGGCTCGTTATCTACATTAACGGCGAGTTAAAAGGCTTTACGGTTGGCGAGAGAATAAGTCAAGACACTGCTACCGTCATTATAGAAAAAACTGATTTTGAAGTTCTTGGATGTGCGCAGTTTATATTTAGAGAGTTTTCAAAAATGCTTAAAGAACACTACGGAGTAGAGTATATAAATGTCGGCGATGATATGGGATTTGAAAACCTTCGTAAGGTTAAAATGTCTTATCGTCCGTTTAAACTTGTTCCAAAGTATACAATTTATCAAAAATGACAATCCGCAGAGCTTTGGGGAGTGATGCGAAAAAGCTCTATGAGCTGGAGAAGAAGCTATTTTCAAAAGAGAATTTTCCGCTCTCCTACGGCTCTTTGAGATACCATGTAAAAAACAACATGTTATATCTCTTTGAGATTGATGGAGGTGTTGCAGGTTATGTGCTGGTTCTTGTCAAACGAAGAGATGCAAAGCTCTACTCAATAGGAGTGGATAAAACGCACAGAGGCAAAAAGATTGCCAACAAACTTTTAGAATCTGTTTTTAAAGAGTTGGCGACACTGGGTTTTAAAAGTATTTTACTTGAAGTCCGTATAGATAATGAGAAAGCGATATCGCTCTATAAAAAAAGCGGATTTAAGACAAAAAAAACCATAAAAGAGTTTTACGGTGACGGATGTGATGCATATCTTATGCAGATGGATATAAAAAATAAAAGAGAGGAGTTAATGTGAAACTATCACCGCAAGAGCTAATCCAACAACTCCGTGAAATTGATGCAAATTCGCACCCTTACGACATTGCAGAGCTTCTGCTTGATCTGCGCGAGTATGATGAGAAAATTTACCTAGAGGAGCTCTCAAAAATCCCGCAAGAGCTTCAAGCGCAGGTAATGATTGAGCTTCCGCGCCATTGTCATGAGGAGATAGTCGAGCACTTTAGTGCGGATGAGCTTGCAGGACTGACAAACACTCTTGACACCGACGATGCCGCAGAACTTATCCGAAATATTGAAGATGTAGATGAGGACGTTGCAGAGGAGGTTCTTCAGAGTTTACCGCACGAAGACAGGCGAAACCTCGAAGCTCTTATCTCGTATGAGGAGGATGAGGCGGGTGCATACATGCAGACCGAGCTTTTCTCAGCTTTTATAGATGAGCAGGTCGGAGAGTCTATTCATAGATTAAAACGTCTCAAAGCGCAAAAAGAGCTAGACAGTGTCTATCAAGTTTATGTTATTACAAGAGAAAATGACTTTTTGGGCTCAATTCCGCTTGAAGATTTGATTTTGCTCGGTCCAAACGTAAACTACAGCAAACTTGTGGAAGAGGGCGTTAACACGGTCTCAGTTCATGCGCTGGATGATATTCATGATGTCGTAGAGGTAGCGTCAAATTATGATATGGGCGTTATTCCTGTTGTAGATGTTAGCGGCAAACTTCTTGGGCGTATCACCTCTGATGATATCTACGATATTATAGAAGAGCGTGCAACAGGGCAGCTCTACAATCTTGCCGGCGTTAATGATGAAGCGGAGCAAGAGGAGAGCCTTTTTCATATAGGAAAGCACCGTGCATTTTGGCTTGGCATAAATCTCTTTACGGCGATTGCCGCTTCTGCCGTTATAGGGCTTTTTGATGCTACACTTCAATCACTCGTAGCACTTGCTATTCTTATGCCAATAGTCGCTTCAATGGGTGGAAATGCCGGAACGCAAACGCTGACGGTTACGGTAAGACAGATGGCTCTTGGCGAAATCAGCACGAAAGATGCAAAAAGGACTATAAAAAAAGAGGTTTACCTCTCGCTTATGAACGGTATGATATTTGCCGTAGTTATGGGGCTGATAGCGTGGTTTTGGTTTTCTATTCCCATGCTTGGAGTTGTTATTGCCGCTTCAATGGTTATAAACCTTATCTCGGCAGGTTTTTTTGGTTCAGTTATACCGCTGGTTTTGCAAAAAGCAGATATCGACCCTGCAGTAGGTTCTTCCGTACTTTTGACAACCGTTACGGACATGGTGGGCTTTTTTAGTTTTTTAGGATTGGCAACAATAATTTTGTTATAGTAAAAGAAAAGGCGGGATATAAGATATAAGATATGAAAAAAGTATTATTGGTTTTTTTATTTTCGTTGCTCTTTGAAAGCGTTTTGTTTGCAAAGAGCCAAGAGAGCTAGAGTGCAGTAGTCTTTATGTATCACCGTTTTGGCGAAACTAAATATCCCTCTTATAAATATCAGACTAGAGCAGTTTGAGGAGCATCTTGAGTATCTCTCACAAAACAGCTATCAGGTCTGACCTCTTTCTTAGATTATAAGATATATTTTGGAGAAAAAAATAATACCTCAAAAGACAGTCGCACTTACCGTTGATGCTGCTTATAAAAGCATATATACGGAGGCATTTTCAAGGCTTAAAAAACTCAACCTTCTTTTCACGGTTTTTACAAACCATTCAATAAGCCACGACTATCTTGTTTCAAGAGATGACGAGGATAAAAAAGCATAGCAGAACAGGATAGGGCGCGAGATAGAGATTGCCCAAAAGAGACTTCAAGATGAGCTTGGAGCCAAAACAAACCAAAACCCAAAACTCTTCTCTTATCCGTTTGGAGAGTATAGCGCTGAGACTACAGAGTTTATACAAAGCTTAGGCTATGAGGCGTTACGCAGACATCAGGCGCAATAGATGGATATAGCGATACTAAAACGCTACCATGTTTTGCAATGTCGGAATCTTTTGGGGATATGGATGGTTTTTTAGTAAAACTAAACACTCTACCGCTTCCAATAGAATCTCTTTCAACAATCGAACCGCTTGTTGGCAATGAAAATCCGCCGAAGCTCACCATTAAGTTAAAAAAAGAGATAAAAAATATAGGGTGATATCTATTCAACGGCGATGCGATACCAGTTAAATGGATATCTTAAAGAGAGTTTATCGTTAAGAAAGTAAGCTTAGCTCTATTTGTTAGAGCCAAGCCCACTCATCATGCTGGACATAATAAGGCTCTCTAAAAAAGCTTTATCAAGTTCAATATAGTAGTCGTCACCATTATCTTCATTTGTTTGAATAGTGTAGCTTAAATCCGCCGTTGTCTCATTTTCAAAATGCATAACCGCTTTACATTCACGCATTTTTACTTCTTTGTTGTAAGAGATGGGACGAATAGACTCTATGGATATTAGATTTGGAAAGTTTGCTGACATTGCCGCTAATAGTGGATTGCTGGCACCACTTTGTATCTGTTCAGTATATATTTCTTTGATAGTCTCTTTTACCATTTCATCAGAGCACTTTACTGTTTCGTCAAAGCATCCGTTTAATAAAAGCACAAAAGGGACTGCAAGTGAAAGTTTTAGGATTTGTTTTGTAAGTTGCATTAGCACCACCTCATATAATTTTTTTATAATACAGACTCTTTTATAAACCTTTCCTGAATTAGTCGCTTTTTAGTTTGGTTGTTGAATGGACGAAATTATAACTATGGCTAGAAATAGGTTGGGAAAGCATTTTTGAAAAAAAATTTGAAAGAGGCTAGAAAGCCCGTGTTTATAAGGTTTTTGGTTGCGGAAACAGGATTTGAACCTGCGACCTTCGGGTTATGAGCCCGACGAGCTACCGAACTGCTCTATTCCGCGGTCTTTTTAGTTTACTCTTCGTTAAAATTTCACTCACATACTACAGTATGCTTCGCTCAATTTTGCCTCGATTAAACAAAAATCAATAATGAGATTATTGAAAGTGGATGGGGTAAAGGGATTCGAACCCCTGAATGACTGGACCAAAACCAGTTGCCTTACCGCTTGGCTATACCCCAACAATGAAAAGTGAAAGAATTGGTTGCGGAAACAGGATTTGAACCTATGACCTTCGGGTTATGAGCCCGACGAGCTACCGAACTGCTCTATTCCGCGTTACTTACAAACAAGGCTAGCTTGGTTATTGGAGTGGAATTATAGGCAAATAAGCTGACTTTGTCAAGGAAGTTAACATCAAATCGCAAAAAGCGGTTTGAACTAAAATTAATCAACATTTATATATAATTCGAGCAATCAAAATAAAGAGTATATATGACACCTACACAAAGAGTATTAGAAGCTATTGAGGAGATTAAAAGAGGGCGCATGGTCATCATGATTGATGACGAGGATAGAGAAAATGAGGGCGATTTGGTTTATGCCGCTGCTTTTTCAACTCCTGCACATGTCAACTTTATGGCTACTCACGCAAGAGGTCTTATCTGTGTTGCAATCAGCAGAAATATCGCAACAAGACTAGAGCTAAATCCAATGGTAAGCTCAAATACATCTTCGTATGAGACGGCATTTACTGTCTCGGTTGATGCAAAAAATGCACTTACGGGTATCTCGGCAGGCGAGAGAGATGATACTATCAAGATTTTGGCAAATCCTATAAGCCATGCAGACGAGCTTGTAAAACCTGGGCATATATTTCCCCTTATCGCAAAAGAGGGTGGAACTCTAGTTAGAACCGGACATACTGAGGGCTCGGTAGATTTGTGTCGCTTGGCTGGACTTAGCGAATCATCGGTTATCTGTGAAATCATCAAAGAAGACGGCACAATGGCTAGACGTGACGACTTGGATATTTTTGGAGAAAAACACGCTCTAAAAACAGTATTTATCTCAGATATCGTTGAGTATCGCCTTGCAAACGAGAGGCTGGTGAGTGAGGTAGAAGTAGAGGAGATAGAGTTTTTTGGTACAAAAGTTAAAAAACATATATTTAGAGATCATGACGCCATTGAACATACGGCCATTGTGTTTCATAAAGTAACTTCTGTTGCCAATGTGAGAGTGCACAATATAATTCCCGACATCGAACTTCTGCTAAACCAAAAAAAGTATAACAATCTTGTCTCTTCGATAGAGTATTTAAAACAAAACAGCGGTGTTCTTATCTTTATAAATAAGCCGACACACAATGACAATGCGGCGATTAAAGAGTTTGGAATCGGCGCGCAGATACTAAAATCTTTCGGTGTTTCAAAAATGAACCTTATCTCTTCGCTCAGCCATACTGAGTTTGTAGGTCTTAGCGGTTTCGGGCTTGAAATCAACGAAATGATTACTATCTAAATTTTGAAATTCCTGCTTCTCTTTTTATCCATCTTTTGGCTCCTAGAGGCCAAAATTGCCTCTCGCACACAAATAATCATGGCAACATTTGCAACTATCTCGGTTGATGAAAAGAGCTCAAATCTCGTAAATAACGGCTTTGATATTATGAAAGATATCGAGATGTCTCTCTCCTCATACAACAAAAATGCACGTGCATATCTGCTAAATAAAAATCTACATGTAGAAAATGACGGCTATTTTTTTGAAGCGCTCAGTTTATGCAAAAAGTACTACGCGGCAACTGACGGATATTTTGACATTACGGTCGGCTCCATAACAAAAGATTTGTACCGATTTGGAGAGAGCCAGAGAGTGCCGACGTCACTTGAACTTCAGGATGCAAAAGTCGCTTTCAATGCTTTGCGGTTTAATGAAAAAGAGGCTTTTATAGACGATGGCATAAAGGTTGATTTGGGCGGAATGGGAAAGGGTTTTGCAGTTGATAAAGTGGCTGAGTATTTTAGAAGCAAAGACACTATAGAGGCGGTGATTTCTCTAAGCGGAGACATACGCTGCCTCTCTACATGTAAGATAGATATTCAAAATCCTTTTTTAGAAGATGAGAAGATGCTGTCGTTTGAGAGCACTAAGAGCGATCTAGGCATCTCAACAAGCGGAAACTACAACAGATATGTTTTATCAACCAAGAACAACCATCTTATAGACCCTAAAGCCAAAAAACCGCAAACATGTTTTATCTCTATTACGCTTATCGGAGAGCTCTCAAACAGCGATTTGGACGCTTATGCCACTGCTGCGAGTGTTATGCCGATAAAGACTGCTTATGAGTTTTTAGACGTTCTTGGAGTAGGTTATATCATTATGCAGAGTGATGAAGAGATTGTTATAAGTAAAAATATAACTAAATATGCAAAAAATCTACTCTTTGGCGATACTTTGAAAAAGCAGCCAAGAGATATAGAGCAGTAGAGATAAAAAGGCAAAAAATGAGAAGAGTTTTACGTATGCAAAGAACTCAAATCCGCCGATAATCATAAACGGCGTGAAAATTTCAAGCAGTGCGACGCCAAAAGCGGCATAAATCAAAAGAGTTATGTTTTCTTTGTATCTCAAATCGGCAAAGACCAAAAAGTGCAAAAGCACCATCGCAAAAAGCCCAAATACAAAAATATGAGGCAATACTATCTTTAAAATCCCGCCTGCACTCTGAGCAGGAATAAATTTCTCTTCATTGCCAGTGTAATACTCCAAAACACTGCTAAAGCTAAAGCCTATTTTGTGCTCAAAGAGCATAATCGCACTTACAATCAAAAGCAGCGAAAAAGCTAGATAGTAGAGGATGGAGAGTTTATACGCTTCTTGCATTTAGCTTCCAAAAAGAGTAGAAAATCATATAAATTGCGACAAGATGCCAGAGAAAATAGCTTATCACATAGATATTTATAAAAAATTTTGAGGTGTAATATGCCAAAGGAAGCGAGACAAGTGACGCTATGGCGCTAATCATAAGAATATTTGTAAGGATATTTCTGCTTCTTTTTGCAACCCTTATAAAAACTGCGCTGAGTGTGAGCAGAATCATCATGATAAAGAAAATCTGCGTGTGCCAAAACTCCAAAAAAGATGCTTCGTTTATCGGGTCTATGTAAGCCTCTTCATTCCCAAAAAGCGTTGAGTGCAGAGCCTCTGCAGATATTCCGAAACTCTCTTTCATAACAAAAATATCTGATACGATGTAGAGGAGTATAAAAAAAAGAAAGCCTTTTAAAATAAGGCTCATAGCGCTGTCTTTTTGAAGATTTTTTATGACGGTAAATTTCACTATTTGCCTTTTAAAACTTCATTGTAAAGAGCAAAAGCTATTTTTGAGCCGTCGACAAAACTTTTAGCACTCAGCGTTGCACCGGTTATGGTCGGGATATCTTTAGAGAGATTTAGCGGCGTATTGCTGTTTACGTTCTCAAATTGCGACATCCACTTTTTTGAAGGCACATACTCCATTGGTTCATTAAAAGCTATAACCTCTATGCTTTTTAAAACAGAGTCTGATGAGATTAAGTAGAGAACAACACCATTTTTTGAGCGTATTTTTCTGTTGATTAAAACACCGTAACCCACTGTTTTGCCGCTCAGTTGGGCTTTGAACACTTTAAAAATATTACTATCAAGTTTTACATTCGACTCTTCTTGAATTTTTTTTGCCTGAATATTTGTCAATAAAATATTCTCTTCGCTAATTTTGCTCTTTGCTCCATAGCTTTGATTCATAGCATTAATTGGAGAGATAAGCATTTTGGCGCTCAGGGGAAGTGCCAAAAAAATAAGAAGATATAGTAAAAGTTGTTTCATAATAAGAAGTGCTCCTAAGTTTTGCAGATTGTATAAAATAAATTTTTTTTTGTCAATGAACTTTGTCAATAAGAACGCCAAGCATCTTGAAATTCTCGAAAAACAAGTTTTTCGTAGCTTTTAGGTATGCTAACCAATGGCATACTCCATGCTAAGGGGGTTGTAGGGACATAAGCAGCTGCCACTGAAACGGACGAGTTCGTTTCAGTGCGTAACATCAGTTAAAAAATAAATCCCATAGAGAGGCTGAATGTGTCAGAGTCAACTCCACCTTGGCTCTGCATCGCATAGTCGGCTTTTAGTACAACCTGATCATGCGGAAAGTAGTTTATGCCAAATGTCGTTGTGTCGATAGAATCAAGCGAACTTCCGTCTGTTTTTTTATCGGCACTGTTGACGCTCTCAAATTGAACAAACAATGGCAATTTGTCGCTTGATGAACTTAACGTTAAGAGATCATAACTAAGGTTTAAGTAGCCGCCTTTTGCTTTTACCTGAGAGAGTGCACCCGCCAACTCAAATGCGTCTGAGCGCTTTGCCTCTGCATATGTTCCATACGCTCTAAATCCTTTTATCTTGTAATCTGCATGAATATCGAACATATTTATATTTGAGTCCATATAAGCCGAAGCACCTGCCAAAAGACCGTTAATGTCCGTATAGTCTAGCCTTGCAACAAAACCGAGTTTTGGGTCATTGTTTGTAAATGAGCCGCCGCGCGCACTTCTTAGCCAGCTTGTATCGCTGTCTATTGTCGGATTTAGTGCGGTAACTCCTGCAAATTTATACTCCAATCCTTCAAAAACATCTCCGTAAACCATTACGCCGCTCTCATGCCAAGTTGTCGGAATTATCTGCTTTGCGGTGTTTGGTCTTTGAACAGTCGTAAAAAGTGTCGGTTCGTGTCTTTCATTTATAAGCCCCATCGGCATTAACATGTTACCGACTCTGATATTCGCCCATTCGTTTATAAGAAAGTCAAGATATATAAACTCAACTATAACCTCTCCGCCCTCTGCGTCTCCTCCGTCATTTGCCACTCCGCCGTGTTCAAATTCAAGTTCAACATTTAAAAGAATATTGTCACTAAATTTATAACCGATGTATGGAACAAATCTATATACATCAACTTTAGAGCTGTTTGAACCGCTCTCTTTGTTTGTGTGTGAGTAGTACATCTCACCGTAACCGCCGATGCTCAAAGGTGATTTTGAGTAGTACACTTTTGATGCAGCAGCACCAAGACCGCTGTGAGAAGCTTCGTTGTCAACAGTTGTGTAGCCAAAACCCATCTGAAGGTTGCTTGTCTCATCCGTTAAGGTTTTGGTCTGCTCTTTAAGCTCTGCTATCTCTTTTTTAAGCTCCGCTATATCCGAAGCAGTATCCGCTTGTAAGCCTCCTGCGAGCATAATTGCAGCAACTATGCTAAAACCTAATTTGTTATTGAAAAATTTCATTTTTTTTCTTTATTTGAATATGATAAGCATTATCGTTTATCAATATGCAGAATTGTAGTTTCATTTTTCTTAAATTAATATTAAAATGATAATTATTATCAAGAAATGGTTTATCTCTTTTTTTTAGGTTGAAGTTGGTTATAATAAATAAAAATATTATGAAGTGAAAAATGAGAGAATTATTTAGCAGAATTGAAGATGGCGAAGTTGTAAATATTGAGGCAGAGGTTGATTTAGAGGACGAAAAAGAGCTCTATCCGTGGCTTTTTAGCGTTTTTGTAAAGTTTGGCAATCTTGATGAAGAGAGCGAGAACTTTGAAAACTTTTTAGAAACAAAAGAGTCTCTAATCATTGCATTAGAATACGATAACATTGCGAAATATATCGGCTCAAGACTCAAAGATGAGTGGAATGAGTTCTACTTCTATGCAAGAAGCGCTAAAAATCTCGAAGTTATTGTTACGAAGATGCTTCGTGATAGCGGCTACAAGTATGAGAGCAGCGTTGTAAAAGACGCAAAGTGGGATTTTTACCATAAATATATATATCCTACAGAGCTGGAGCTTTACAATATTGAGAGTGACAAGATAATATTTCTGCTAGAAGAAGAGGGCGATGTGCTTGAAACTCCTAGAGACGTTGAGCATTACGTCTCGTTTGAGACTGCTACTCAAAAAGAGAGATTTGTGCAGAGTGTTTTGTCATGCGGATTTGAATTTAAAGACGATATCAGCAGCGAAGAGTTTGAGCACGGCGTGGCTTTGGTGAAGAAGCACAATGTGAAAAATGAAGAGGTCAGGGCAATTGTAGAGGAGCTTTACGCTCTTATTAAAAAAGAGCATGGATATTATGAGGGCTGGAGCACCGTTTTAGTAGATAATCAAGGTTAGCAGTTATGAAGAGTATGTTTGCTATTGTCGGAGTTGTAAACTATTTAGTTGTTGCTTTTTTAAATGCTTTTACAGATTTAGGGCATAAGATAATCATACAAAACACTGTTTTTAAAGTGTATGACGGGACAACTCAAATAATACTTAGTGCAGTTGTAAATGCGCTTATACTTTTGCCATTTATTTTGGCATTCTCTCCTGCGGGTTTTTTAGCAGACAGATTTGCAAAAAACATTATTATGAAATACTCGTCACTTCTTGCAGTAGCTATTACGCTTATAATTACATATTTCTACTATCAAGGCTGGTTTTTTGCCGCATTTGCCATGACTTTTTTGCTCGCACTTCAAAGTGCCATTTATGGACCTGCAAAATACGGATATATAAAAGAACTTGTAGGCATAAAGTTTATAACTGCCGGAAACGGAGCGGTTCAGGCAACTACAACAGCCGCGATACTTTTAGGGATTATTTTTTACACGGTGCTATTTGAAGCTCTGCTTGGAGATAACCTTAACACCAAAGAGGATATTTTAAAGATTGTGGCACCGCTCGGATGGCTTCTGGTTTTGGGTTCGGTTATAGAGTATTTTTTGGCATCAAAACTGCCAAACATGATGACAGAAGCAAGCGAGCGGAAGTTTAGATTTAAGAGATATTTTAGCGGTGCGTATCTTAGAAAAAACATGATTATGATTATGCGAAAAAAAGAGATATTTGACGCAATAATAGCGCTTAGTCTTTTTTGGTCAATATCTCAGGTGGTTCTGGCTATTTTTGGCGAATATGCAAAGAGTGAGCTGGGAATTACAAGTGCATCTCTTGTTCAGGGAGTTATGGCGCTTGCGGTTT
>Ga0172380_10002416_pt1 | contig 28749 bp, 19 predicted proteins | sample Leawe162metaG_FD_119747 | JGI IMG/M metagenome (GOLD analysis project Ga0172380, IMG submission 119747) | Leachate microbial communities from a municipal landfill in Southern Ontario, Canada - Leachate well 162 metaG | ecosystem: Engineered > Solid waste > Landfill > Unclassified | place... | reverse complement strand
TGCGCCATGTTCTGATCCAGGCGGAACTCCGCGAGAATCGCCGCCCGCGTCTCGGCGTTCGCGGCGCCGAAGTCACCGGCCATGAGTGAGACGATGTCGCCCGGCATCAGCCGTAGCAGGACGAACACGACCACGCTTACGCCGAACAGCGTGGGCAGGCTGAGCACGACCCGCCGCATGATGTAGGTCTGCACCGTTGCGCCCTCTTCTATCGGGAGCACCCGGGGCGGCCGGCCAACGGCCGCCCCGGGCGACGCTCAAACCCGAGTCCGGAACTTGGCCCCTACTCGTCCAGCCAGTAGTGCGGCGTGATCTCGGCGGCGGTGCCCTGCCCTCGCGTCAGGCGCAGGCCACCCCGCACCTCCGGCCGGTACGCGTTGTAACTCGCCTGGCCGCTGCCCGTCGTCGGGATGATGTACATGTGGTCGGCGTTGACACGCTGCAGTTCGTGTACCAGATCGACCCGGGCTTCGAGGTCCAGCTCACGCGCCTGGCGGTCCAACAGGTCCAGAATGTCCGGGGTGTGCAACAGCCGGAGGTTCGCCGGGTTATTGCCGATCATCTCCGAGAGGTAGCCGGACAGAGACGTGAAGCCGCCGTAGGCGCCCACTGAGAAGCCGTCCAGGCGGCCCTGCCACGTCTGACTCACGTATACGGAGCTGTAGTCCTGCACCTCGAGTGTGGTGTTGAGGCCAACCTCCTGGAAGTAGCCGTGCAGCGCCTGCATGCCGGCGACGAAGGCGGCGCCGTACCGGTCCGTGTACTGGAACTTGATCGGGTCCTGGTCGACTGCGCCGACCGCGTCGAGCATCTTGCGCGCCTCGGCGGGGTCGTAGTTGAAGTACTGTGCGCTCGGCCCCTGGTCCGCGGATTGCGGGTCCAGCCACCAGCGGTCGCCGAGTCCGTTCGAGACGAGGTTGTTCCACCGCGTCACGACCGGCAGACCGGCTGCCGTGAGTTCATCGTGCCGGTACAGGAACTTCTGGAACTCGCCGCGGTTGATCGACATGGACATCCCGCGGCGGAACCTATCGTCCTGCCACAGCGCGTTCGGCGAGGTCTCCACCGGGGCAAAGTAGATGCCCCACATGCCGGCAGCCGTGCCCGTGTACCACTGGACATCCGGCTGAGCCTTCCGCAGATCCACGACATCGGCGGGCTGGATCACCATGGTGTGCAGCGCCCCGGCCTGGAACTGAGCGAGCTGGTTCGTGTACTCCGGGATCACGTAGAGCTCCACGCGGTCCATGTACGGCAGTGGTGCTCCGTGCCAGTCCGGGTTCCGGCGGAACTTGAACACCGACCCGACCTCGTAGTCCTCGAAGATCCACGGGCCGGCACCGATCAGCTGCTCGTTCGGGTTGAAACTGCCGTTGTCGGGGTCGCTCTCGACGGGCATCACCACCCAGACGGCGCCGTCCGCCATCAGGTCCAGGAAGTCGGCGTTCGGCGCGCTGTGGTTGAAGCGCAGCGTGTGCGTGTCCACGACTTCGACGCTGTCCACGTGCGAGACGGCCGATGCGAACAGGGACGTGGGGCCCTTCAACCGCCGGAAGGAGTGCGCGACGTCCTCAGCGGTCACCTCGCGCCCGTTGAGGGGCGCGACGTTCTGCATCTTCACGCCCTTCTTCAGGTTGACGATCCACGTCAGGCCATCCGCGGTCTCCACGCTCTCCGCCAGGTCGCCCGAGGGTGACACGTCGAACGGGTTCTTGCCGGCTTCCGCCGGGATCTGCATGACGCGGTTGTACGAGTACAGGCCCACGCCACGTGTCACGAGCGAGGAGTTCGTGAAGGAGTCCAGGTTCGGCGGGTCGCCGTTGATGAACGCCTTCCATGTGCCCCCGGTCTTCACGGTCTCGCCGGGCGCCGGTGGGGTCGCGGTGAAGTCGACCGGTGCCACCGTCGCGGTGCCGCCAGTCGCCTCCTCGGAATCACCGCAACCAAGCAGGGCGGCTCCGGCGAGGCCGGCGAGGCCAATGCCAGCCCCTCGCAGGACCTGGCGACGTGACCAGTAGTTTGACTGCTTCACACGGGGCTCCCTCCGGATGCGGGACGAATCGCAGCAGGTGCGGCGTGCCTGCCCTCACAGTGCGGCGGAGACTACCGAACTCGGTTTGTGGTGACATCGCTCAAACTAGCCATCTGGCGGGGTGCGACGGAATCCTGCCCGGGAGTCAGGCCCGCATCAGTTTCTGAAGATGGCGAGAAGTAGTCATTGACGCGCCGCGTCGCGAATTCATACAACCGGGATCGGCGGCGAAGCGCTGCCGAGGCCCGCTGGCGGCGAAGCGGCGGCTGCTTCTAAACGTTCCACGAGAGGCTGACGACACGATGAGCATCACAGACCTGGGTGTCGTGCTGTACGAGAAGCGGGGCCACCTCGCCATCGTCACGTTGAATCGCCCGGAGGCACTCAACGCGCTGAACCGCGAGATCCAGTCAGGCCTCCGCGAGGCATGGAACCTCGTGGAAGACGACGACGACGTGCGCGTCGCGATTCTGACAGGTGCCGGGCGGGCGTTTTCCGCCGGCGCTGACCTCAAGACCATGGAGGGCGGCGCACCGGATAAGTACCCGCAGCTCAGGGCCGGTGGTGGCCCGGGCCCGTCGGTGTCCCAGGTCACCAAGCCAGTGATCGCGGCGATCAACGGCTACTGCCTGGCCGGAGCGTTGGAACTGGCGACGGCGTGCGACATGCGGATCGCGAGCGAGCAGGCCCAGTTCGGCTCGCCGGAGGTGAAGTGGAACGTCCTCCACAGCTACGGCGCGCTGCGTCTCCCGCACGCGATCCCTATGGCGGTGGCGATGGAGATGATGCTGACCGGCGAGTTCATCGATGCCCAGCGTGCGCTGAGCGTGGGCCTCGTGAGTCGCGTGGTTCCTCACGACCAACTGATGCCAACCTGCGAGGCCCTGGCCGAGAAGATCGCTTCCAACGGGCAGCTCGCCGTCCGGATCACGAAGCGGCTGGCGTACACGTCGCTGCGCATGGGGCTGGACCAGGCGCGGGAAGTGTCGGCGGCGCTGAGTCAGCTCAACAGCTTCTCTCCCGACACGCAGGAGGGCCCAAAGGCCTTCGCCGACAAGCGCAAGCCGGACTTCCCCACCGCTCGGTAGCCCCGAGGCGTCAGACGGGTGGTGGGAGGATGATGCTCGTCAGCCCACCGCGCGCATCAGCAAGTTCGGTCGGGGGCACGGTGTGGGTGTCGTCAGGTTTGAGCAGCACGACCAGGTGGCGTTCGTCACCATCGACCGTCCCAAGGCGCTCAATGCGTTGAGTGCAGAGGTGCAGGCCGGTCTGGACGACGCCTGGCGGACGGTGGAGGAGGACCCGGGAATCCGGGTCGCGATCCTCACGGGGGCCGGGCGTGCGTTCTCAGCCGGAGCCGACCTGAAGGCGATGGGGCGCCGAGGCCCTTCAGGGCCCCGGCTCCCCGGGCCTGGCCCTGCCCCCTCGGTGTCTCGCGTGACCAAGCCGGTGATCGCGGCGATCAATGGCTACTGTCTCGCGGGAGCCTTCGAGTTGGCCCTGGCCTGCGATCTGCGGATCGCGAGCGACCGCGCAATCTTCGGCAGTCCGGACGTGAAGTGGAACAACCTCGACGCGTACGGAGCGCTTCGTCTGCCGCACGCGATCCCAATGGCCGCGGCGATGGACATGCTCTTGACCTCAGACTTCATCGATGCCTCGCAGGCGTTGCGCGTGGGGCTGGTGAGTCGCGTCGTCCCACACGACCAGCTCCTGACGACGTGCGAAGCGCTCGGCCGGACGATCGCGGCGAACGGTTCGCTCGCTGTCCAGATCACGAAGCGTCTCGCATACGCCTCGCTGCGCATGGGCCTCGATCAGGGACTGGAAGTGTCGGAAGCGCTGAGCGAGCTCAACGACCGCTCGCCGGATACGCAGGAGGGTCCTCGCGCGTTCGCAGAGCGCCGGTCGCCTCGGTACGGCGCTGTGGGCCCGCCCTGAGCCTTTCCGAACCGTGATCCTGTAGCCGTCGATGGAGAACTGAGAATGAGTGATCAGGGCCCGCTTGCCGGCATCCGCGTACTTGAGCTGGCTTCGTGGTTCTACGTACCCGGGTGTGCCGCGATCCTCGCGGCGCACGGTGCGGACGTGATCAAGATTGAGCCCGCAGGTTCGGCCGACCCCGTACGCGCGAATCGGAACTCGGGGAGCGCCGCGTCGCCGAGCTTCGAACTCGTCAACAATCGCAAGCGCAGCATCCAACTCAACCTCCGCTCAGAAGCGGCGCTGGAGGTCATCGAGCGCCTGATCGGCCAGGCCGATGTCTTCCTCACGAACGTGCGAGGGAAGTCGCTGGAACGACTCGGTATCGACGCTGAGTCGGTAACGAAGCGTCATCCGCGTCTCATCTACGCGCACGGGACCGGATACGGAGCGCTGGGCCCCCTGGCCGAAGCGCCCGCCTTTGACAACGTCGCGTACTGGGCGCGGGGTGGTATCTCAGAGGTACTGCGAACAGACGACGACCCGCCCGTGCAGCTCGTTGGCGCGATGGGCGACCTGCCTACCTCGGTTGCGCTCTCAGCGGGCATCCTCATGGCGCTCTTGCGACGGGAACGCGAAGGCCGGGGCGGCATTGTGGACGCGTCTCTCTATGGCGCGGGGCTGTGGGCGAACGGCGCGGCCATTGCCGGTGCACTGGTGGGCAGTCCACCCACCAGATCTCGCAGCCGGTTGTTCCGGGCCAACCCGCTCTCCACCGTGTACCGCTGCAAAGACGACCGCTGGGTCCAATTCCTGATGGGGCAGACGGATCGGTACTGGCTGCCGGTATGCCACGCACTCGGCCGTCCCGACCTGGTCACAGACGAGCGCTTCACCACGCACGAGGCCCGACTCCTCAACCACATCGCCGGGATCGCAGAGATTCAGAAGGCGGTGGCCGCACACACTCTTGAGGAGTTGGAGCAGGCGATGCTGGGCATCGACGCGCCGTGGGCGCCGGTCTTCGACCCGACACAGGCCGGCAACGACGAACAGGCGATCGTGAACGGTTATATCGTCGAGAAGCAGGACCTCACCGGCACGACGATCCGGACGATCGCTCCGCCGTTCCGCCTGCGCGGCGAGACGCTTCAGATGGGACCAGCTCCCGAGGTGGGACAGCACCTTGAGGAGGTGCTGCTCGCGGCAGGGTATGACTGGGACGAGATCGCAGCCTTGCGCGAGCGCGACGCGTTCTAACGACCGCGCCCCCGAGGCCACGACTGGTCAGGGTGGTGACCGGCCTGCCTACAGGAGGCCAAGGTCGGTCGCGTGCTTTACCGCCTCGGCGCGATTCGCTGCACCGAGTTTGACCAGGATGTTGCTGAGGTGTCGGTTTGCGGTGTGCGGACTGATGTGAAGTAGCACGGCGATGCCGCGGTTCGTCTCTCCTTCGGCCACCAGTGTCAGGATTTCGAGCTCCCGTCTGGTCAGCGACACGGCCGTGGATCGCTGCACTGTTTCCCCGCGCGGGATCGACTCCAACCACCGGTAGATGCGGTCGCTGATGCCTTCCAATCCGCACTCACTCGCCCTGAGTGCTGCGCCCCGTGACTCTCTGGCCGCGCCGTCCCAGTCCTCTCTCGCCGCGAGGAGCTGGGCTCCCGCGAAGCGCGCCAGGAGCAATTCAGTGCTGAGGTCCTGTGACATCGCCCAGGACGAAGCACGCTCCAGCCACATGCCGGCCGTCTCGAGGTCGCCCAGGCGCAGCGCCATCAGCCCCCGGATCCGGTCGAGCCCTGTCGCGGTGAGCGGCGAATACCGCACCCGGGGGTAGGCGGAGCTCTCGACGAGCATCTCGCCGATCAAGTCATCATCGCCGAGTTCGACCAGTGCCTCCCCGGTCGTCGCGACTGCGTCGAACTTGTCGAGGGGGTGATACACCTCCGCTCTCAGGCGGCACCATTCGGCGAAGTGATTGGCGGCGGCATGGCGGTCTCCCGATAGCAGGGAGATGCGAGCGCGGGTCCCTGCAAGGTCCCATTGGATTCTCGGGTGGTCGGCGCCGGATGCCGTCGGCGCGGGGATGAGGTTCGCCGCGGTCACCAGTTGGCCGGCAAGTTCGGCTCGGCGCACCAGCAACTGGCGCTCAACCGGGCGGTCTCGGAGCTCCCGGGCGATTCTGTCAAAGCCGCTGGTATCGCCCATGGCCAGCGTCATCGAAGCCAGGAAGAGACGCGCCCGGGCGGCGACTGGTTGAGCATGCGACTTTGCGGCGAGGTGCAGCGCCCGATCGGCGATGGGGACTGCCCTTCCGAAATCGCCGCCGCGCACGTGCGCCTCGACGAGATCGAGATCCCGGGTCGCACGTGCGACTGGATCGAGGTCATTCGGCCCGTCCGCGGACTCCTCGATCAGCCGCGTCCGCACTGAGTCCAGTTCCCCACGACCCAGCGCGTGGACGAAGCCACGTCTCGCGAGCCTGCGCTCCACATCTGGGAGATCCAGGTCGGCGGCGAGTGCTCGAGCTTCCGCGGCCGCCGCATGTGCATCCGGCGTGTCATCGTTCGCTGCTCGGGCCGCAAGCAGTCGTGCCGCGAGCCCAGCGTCCGTGTGACGGACTGCTGCGAGCGCGTCATCGGTCAGCTGCACCCGTCGCTGTCGTGGCACATCGATGTCTCTCAGGGCGATCAGCACCACGTGTGCAAAGCGGAGATGGTCTCCCAGTCTGCTGCACTCCGATGCGGCATGCATGAACTCGCGCCACGCCTTCCGTGCCTCGCCTGCAGCCTCCCATGCCTGCCCGGCTGCGATCAGGCAATCGGTCCGGTCGGCGCCGTTGTCAGGAACTCGTCCAGCTCCGACGAGCTCCGCGGCGGCCCGGTAAGCCACGGCCGCCTCCTCCCAGCGTCCGCGATCAGTTGCCTGGCGCGCCGCCAGCCAGGAGTACCTGACCGCACGCGTCCGGTGAGCCGACACAACCCGAGCGGCTGCGACAAAATGCCCAGCGAGTTCTGCGATTCGGGGTTCCGGGGCTCCCGCGACCAGTCGCTCCAGCGCGAATCCCGTGTTGACATGCAGGGTGACCCGATCAGCGAGCGACAGGGTGTCCAGGACGGCATCGTGCGTGAGCTGGTGCGCAAACCGGTACGACGCACGCTCCGGCGCGAACTGAATGAATCCAGCGCGTTCCGCGGCGGCTACCAGGCTGAGCAGGTCAGCCACGGGCGTCTCGGTTGCCTCGCTCAGGAGGGGGATGTCGAGCTCGAACCCCGCGACAGCGGCGGCAGCGAGGGTAGCGCGCACGGGCGGGCTCAGGTCCGCGAGGCGTGACTTCACTACGTCTCGCACACCATCCGGTACACCGTTGAGGACTGTTTCGAGCGGGGCGTCGGGCGTGGAGGCCACCAACGACATGAGTTCTCGTACCAGGAAAGGATTGCCCGCGGTCCGTCCGTGGACCGAGGCGATGGTGTCTGGATCCGTCGCGCGATGTCCGAGGATCGCCGAGAGATACTCGCCGACCTCGGTCGGGCTGAGGCCTCCCAGCGGGAGCCGAACCACGGGGAGATCATGCGTGGCCCGAGCCACGAATGCGTCCAGTCGCTCGGACCGTGCCGGGGAAGCGTCGCGGTAGGCCGCAGCGATCAACAGGGGCGAGACCGACGTTCGGTGGATAGCCGCGCGGATGCCATCCAACTCCTCCCGCGTCGCGAGGTGAAGATCGTCGATGAGATGGACCACCGCAGTCGGGCCTGCACGGACGGAATGCGCGGCGTCGCCTGGGTCTCCACCGGTGACCCGCCGTGTTTCGGTCAGGTCGCGAACAACCGGCACGCCTGCGGCCTGAGACATCATCGCGAAGCGCCGGAGCAGGGTGCTCTTGCCGATGCCGGGCTCCCCGGAGACCAGGACCAGCGCGCCCGTGCCGGACGCCAGGTCGTTCAACAACTCCTGGAAGACCGCGACTTCGGTACGGCGACCGACGAACGACCCGAATAGCCGCGCCCACCTACCACTGGCCTCGCGAGGTCTGCCTTCTGCAACCATGTCTCGGTGCCGTCCCTCCGGTCGGGAGTGCCAGGCACAGGCCGGCAGCCAACGCGTACCTGCGAGTCCGGGGCCTGAGAGGTAGGGTGCCGTCCGTCCGTTTCATCGGCGTTTCCGGGGGCTCTCGGCAACCGCCAGCATGTGCCCTGAGTCGCCGGTGAGCGTCGCGGAACCAACTGACCAGGCCGAGCGCAAGGTACCACATGCGTCATCGTCCGCACCGAACTCACCCGGTAACCGCGGTCGGCGTTCCTGGTCGGAACGGATCTTGCGTGCGTGACGGGCGAAGTGAACTGGCACCTGGTTCTGCCCGTTCGGACTGGCTCAAGGAGTTGGCGCGGGGAATGAGGGTGAGATCAGTCTCGGCCTCATGCTTCGGCGATTCGGCGTCGAGTCCAGACACCTACTACGAGCTCCATCGGGGGGGCACTGTTAGGGAGTAGTCGGTGCCTAGCGCGGCGGCCCCCGGTGCGGCCGACCGCTGTTGGGGAGAAGTCGTCGTATGGCCCTCCCGCGGGGTGCCGCACCTACGGTGTCGAGTTGTAGGCGGCATCGCGGTGCGCTGCCGGTCGAGATCGAGGGTCCTGTCGGAGTCCGTGGGCCGAACTGACCGAGAGTGAACTACCGCCAGCACGGCGATGCCAGCCTTCGATCCACTCGAAGACGCCATCTCCACGCACGTCACCCCTGCGGCCGAGGGTTCGAACTGGAAGGTCCTGAAGAGATCCCTCAACTCTATCGGCGAGCGTGCCGTATTCGGGCGACTTCCGGGCGCGAGTTCAGCTTTGCAGCGACCGTGTCGAGGTCGCCATGACGATCCATCGGCGCGGGGCCGACTGGGCGATGCCAACTCGCTGCGATCTGCCTGACCGTCCGCTTGCGCTACCGGACGAGATCCGTGGCTCGCCTCCAGAACTCCTCGGGGAGGCTCAGAATGTCGGACTCCTTTCGGGCGACATCGTTTTCTGGCGGCAGTGTCTAGGAACCCGGGCAGCCCGAGAAGTCACGCGTGACGTTGTAGCCCGCGTGTAGACTCGGGGCGTTCTGCATGCGTGCGGACGCTGAGGCCCCCGACCACGCAACCAGGCGTGTGACGTGATTTGAGTCGCGTCCAAGGGCGATGGGCGTGCGCGGACGGCGCGACACCGATGGTCGCAACCGGACGGAGTGGGCGGGAAACCGATGAACCGGTCGTCTGACGGCAGCGGTGTCCGATCGCTCTACGCGCCGGTGCTCGGCACCATCTCAAGCGAGCAACGCTGGGTCGTCGCCAGTTGCGGCCTCACCTTGTTGCTGTCGGCGCTCGTGCTGGTGTCGTTCTCGGTTGGGCGCTACTCGATGACTGCCGGACAGGCGTTCGAGATCCTGGTGCATCCGGCGGTGGGCGGCGACCGGACGTGGACTGCGACGATGGACACGGTGGTCTGGCAGGTGCGCCTACCGAGGATCGCCGGCGCGATCGTTGTTGGGGCGGCGCTCGCCTCGGCTGGAGCAGCGTACCAGAGTGTCTTCCGCAACCCGTTGGTGTCCCCGGCGATCCTCGGCGTGTCGCAGGGCGCGGCGTTCGGTGCTTCGCTCGGGATCTTTCTCCGCGTGCCATGGGCGACGATGCAACTGTTCGGTGTCGGCTTCGGCCTGCTCGCGACCACGCTGACAGTGATGATCGCCCGTGAACTCGGCCGAGGCTCAGCCGTGACGCTGGTGCTAGGCGGCATCGTCGTAACGTCCATGTTCGCCGCGTTCATCGCGATTCTGCAGTACTTCGCGGACCCGCTGGACACGCTGCCCTCGATCACGTTCTGGTTGATGGGCAGCCTCGGCCGGGTCGGGAACCGTGACCTTGCGTTGATCATCGGGCCGACGCTCTTGGCGTTCGCGGCGCTGTATGCGATGCGCTGGCAGATCAACGTGCTGAGCGCGGGCGGCGAGGAGGCGCAGGCGCTGGGCGTGAACGAGCGCAACGTACGCGCGGTCGTGATCGTGTCAGCGACCGTGATGACGGCTCTGGCGGTTAGCGTCAGCGGGATCATCGGCTGGATCGGCCTGATTATCCCGCACATCGCGAGGATGATCGTCGGCCCGAACTTCCATCGCCTGCTTCCCGTGTCCGCGCTGCTCGGCGCCACGTTCCTGCTGTCCGTCGACACGCTCGCGCGTAGTGTGACCTCCGTGGAACTCCCGCTCGGCGTGCTCACCGCGCTGATCGGCGCGCCGTTCTTCCTGGTCGTGCTGAGCCAGGCACGGCGGCAATGGCTGTGATGGCGCGGGCGATCGAGGTGCGCGGACTGCGGTTCGGTTACACGCCGGATCGGCCGTTGCTGGACGGGATCGACCTGTCCGTGCCGGCCGGCTCGGTGTTCTGCATCCTGGGGCCAAACGGTTCCGGCAAGAGCACGCTGCTCCGCTGCATCCTGGGCATCCAGCACGGGGCAACCGGCAGCGTCCACATCTGCGGCGAGCCGCTCCACGAGATGTCGGAGCGCGAGCGCGCCCGGCGGGTGGCGTACGTCCCGCAACACGGCGTGACCGGCTTCCCATACAACGTGGCGGACATGGTTCTGATGGGACGGACGGCGCACCTCCCGACGTTCGCGACGCCGTCGGCGCGCGACCGGGAGGCCGTGGCAGCTCGCCTGGACCAGATGGGGATTGCGCACCTCGGTGAGCGTCCGTTCAATGCGGTCAGCGGTGGCGAGCGCCAACTGGCGCTGATTGCGCGGGCACTTGTGCAAGACACTCCCACGATTGTGCTCGATGAGCCGACTGCAAGCCTGGACTTCGGGAACCAGATGCACATCCTTGAGGTCATCCGCTCGCTCGCGTCCGACGGGCGAGCCGTGGTGCTTACCACGCACACGCCGGACCATGCGTTCTTCTGCGCTTCGGACGTGGCGCTGCTGCAGGGTGGCCGGGTCCTGGCCCACGGCAAGCCGGAGGATGTAGTCACGGGCGAGCACCTGAGCACCCTCTACGGCATCGATGTACAGGTAGCGGAAATCACGACCGGGCCGAGCCCCGGCGACCGACGCCGGGTATGCGTTCCGCTCTTGCGGGCATCGTCCGTCGTCGTCAGGAGAGAGGCAAACTGAGATCCGGAGCAGCCCCATGCGATTCGCGAACGCCCTGCGCTTCCTACTCGGCGTCCTGGCGGTCGCCGTCCTACCGCTGACAGTGGCTGGGTGTGGTGCCGACGAGGGCGGACAGGTACCGCTGGCCTCCATCACCGCGACTACGCCGGGCGTCCGCATCGCGGCGTCCCCCTCGCCCACCTCACGCACGGTGACGGACATGGCCGGGCGGGAGGTCACGCTGCCGCTGGAGGTGGGGCGGGTCGCGACCTCCGGGTCCGTGCCGGTGCTCAACAGCTTCGTCTACGCGCTCGGCGCGGGGGATCGCTTGGTTAGCCACCCTGCGGACCGGCACTCGCTGCCACGCTGGGACTTCCGGAACGCATTTGCGCCGCAACTCGCCGAGGCCCCGAAGGTGGATCTGGAGGACGGGACGCCGATCGTCGAGGCGCTGCTCTCCCTGCAGCCGGACGTCACGCTCACCTTCGACACGGCGGCCGCCGGTCTCCTCGAGAGCGTCGGACTGGCGGCCGTCGTGCTCCGGTGGCAGAACCCGGAGGACGTGAAGGAGGTGATGGCGTTGGTCGGTGAGGTGCTGGGGGCGGAGGAACGCGCCGCCGCGTACATCGCGTACTTCGATGAGACGCTGGTGCGCGTCAGAGTGCTGGCGGATCGCGTGCCGGATGCCGAGAAGCCCCGGGTGCTCTACTTCAACCCGCAGAATCAGTCGCAGCCGCACCTCATCGCGGAGTGGTGGATCACGGCCGCCGGCGGCGTGAGCGTGACGGACGACGGCCGGACAACTGAGTCGATGTCCTTCAACGTGGAGCAACTCCTCGAGTGGAATCCGGACGTGATCCTCGTCCCGCAACTGGCTGACGTTGCGAGAGTGTATGGGGATCCGCTGCTGGCGGAGTTACCGGCGGTGGTGGGCGAGCGCGTCTACCCGCTGCCGGTGGTAGCGCACACATGGGGGAACCGCACCACGGAGCAGCCGCTGACGGTGCTGTGGGCCGCGGTGATGCTCAACCCGGAGGCGTTCGCATCGATCGACCTCCACGCTGAGGTCAGCCGCTTCTACGCTGAGATATTTGACCATCCGCTGACGTCGGATGAGGTTGACAGCATTCTCGACGTCACCACGGAGCCGCCTTACGAGCGGTGAGGTGATGCCCAGGACGTGGGTGTGGAATCGGTTGCCGCGTGCCCTCCGGACGGTACGCAATCGGTTGTAGACAAACGAACCTGCCGCAGGTAAAAGGGGGGATAGTCGCGAGCCGATCATGGACTCGTGGCTGTCGTGTGGATCGGCCGAGAATACCCGCGCCTGGCCATGGCGCGGCGTAGCGCACCTGTCGTTCTGGCAGGTGAGCCGGGGTGGTACGTGATCCATAGCTCCGGTGGGGGTTTGACTGTTGACCTTTCGTCCGGGTGGTCGTCGATTGCGTCCGCGGCCTTCCCGAGACTCCGCTCGCGCCAATCTCCGCGTCGGCGGTGCACCGGGATCGTGCGCGCGCACCATCGAGTCCGAGTCCAACATCCTGAGTCGATGGCTGACGCTCCCCTCCGGCCTGGCCCTTCGGTACGCTCCGTTGACCGCTCGGCCGCACATGGGATGACGGTGCCGGGGCAGGCGCAGGAGTCGCTTCATGCCGATCTACGAATACCGCTGTCAGGCGTGCGCCGGGGCATTTGACCTCATCCGCCGTGTCGCCCAGCGGAACGATGCAGCGACCTGCTCGGACTGCGGTTCGAGCAGCACCGAGCGCGTCACAGTCCAGCGGTTCGCGATAGCGGGAACGGCCGCGAATCCGCCGCTGCACGAAGGGGACCTCCAACACGCTGACGATGCCGTGCACGGCTACAGCCACGGCGTTGGCTATGAGCACGACCATACTCTCGACGCCCTCGACATGAGCGACGAGGACTGGGGCCTTTAGGCGCCGTCGAACGAGCACTGGGGCTGTGCGCGAAGGGGCCCACAGTGACAGCACGCCCGTCCTGAGTCGGTGGTGAATGCCAGCTTAGCGAGTGCTGGCGGCGATGGTTGGTCGTGCGCGCCCGGCTCCAACGCTGTGCTTCTTAGTTCGCCGACACCTCGTGAGCGGGTGCTGCGGGTGTCTTCGCGCGCCACGTTCCCAGCGGCGCCCACTGCACAAATGGCACGAACTCGCCATATACACCCCAACGCGCCAACCGATACAAACGCCACGAAGCCTTGATACGGATCCGCGCGAAGGATCGACCGGCGACGGAGGCAGCACCGTGACATCTGACCGGCTGTTGATCAAAGGTGGCCGCGTCTTCGACGGGGTGAGCGATGATGTCCGGCCGAAAGACATCCTGGTCGAAGGAGACCGCATCCTTGAGGTTTCTCCGCTGATCGAGGCGGACGCGCAGGTTGTCAACGCTGCCGGTAAGTGGGTCACCCCCGGCTTCATCGACATGCATGTCCATCTCACGGGTGGGAAGCTCGGAACCCTGGGGTGGGAGGTCCTTCCCGCGCTCGTTGGGAATGGCGTTACCACGGTCCGCGACCTCGGCGCGCACTGGACCATCGAGACCCTCGGGATCGGTTCGAACTCACGGCTGCTCCGACAACTCAGCTTGGACGTCGAGTCGGGCAAGGTCGTCGGTCCGACCATCATCTTCTCCGGCCCCCCGCTCCACCAGTTCGACCCGCGCATGCTTCAGAACCCGCCGATGGTCGAGGCTCTACGCGGTGCGAGCGAGGATCCGGGCTCGAAGCCGATCGAGTCACCAGAGGAGGCCCGCGAGGTCGTCCGCCGCCTGATCGACGAGGAGGGTGCGCGGAGCATCAAGTTGTACGAAACGATCCGCGAGCCCGTGGCGAAGGCGATCTTCGAGGCGGCGAGCGGGCGAGCGCCTGTCACGGGTCATCTGGGTCTGACGAGTTCGAAGTTCGCCATGCGAAATGGTATTGGTGGTGTCGAGCACATTAACCAGAGCCCGATCCGGGACCTTGCCCCTCCGCATCGTCGGATTGGCCCCGATGACTGCCTCTTCACTCCAGGCTATGCGTTGACGGTGCTGCGCGCGTGGGCAGACGTTGACCTGAACGGACCTGAGGTAGAGGACTGGTTGCGCACGCTGGTGGACACCGGTTCGTTCATGGATCCGACCGTTGCTGTACGCGATCGGAACACTCAGGATCCGCGTCGCACGTTGTTCCCGATTTCCTACCACGCCGCGCAGCGGGATGGTCGGGGCTTCGGGGGGGGCTCCGCAGGGTCAGCAGCGGTGTTCGCCGGTGAAGAGGACACGGCTCGCGCCCGGGCGAACCAGCGCGGTCTGATCAAGATGATCTACGACAGCGGCGGCGACCTAGTCGTTGGCACGGATCTGCTGCCCGGACAGTTGGCTGGCTACAAGCACCACGCCTCCATGCTGGCACTGCAGAACCGCGGTATGAAGCCTCTCGACGTCCTCAGAGCAACCACTTCCGTCTCTGCGCGCCATCTCTGGCTCGACGATATTGGGCAGATCGCCGCGGGGAAGCGCGCCGACATTGCGATCTTCGATCGGGATCTCGTTTCGGACATCGCGAATGTTGACTCGATCTCGTACGTCGTGAGGGGGGGCACGCTCTATGAGTCTGCGAAGTTGCTTGCCCTCGCGAAGGCTGTTTAGCGACTCGAACGAGAGGTGCCGCAAAGGGAGTCAGGGCGGCTTGTCATCGCGGAGAAACGGCTGATTGAGAGTCAGGAAACAGGGGGAATCTGATGTCGATCGAATCATCCAACTACTGGAACCGGCGTCGACTGACTCGGCGCTCCGTGCTTCGTGGGGCAGCCCTCGCGGGCATGGGGCTCGCCGGTGCCGCACTGCTCGGGTGCAGCAGCGACGACGACGAGACGAGCGGCACGCCCGGCACCACACCAGGGCCCAGTGGCTCGGTTGCCACGGCGGTTGCCTCGCCCGTCAAGCGCGGCGGCAGTGGTGTCGTTGCGATGAACGGTGATGTGACCCGCGACATGGATCCGCATGGACGCGGCGGCAGCGCGCAGGCCGTCGCGAACATGTTCAGCCACGTCTATGTCGGGCTGACGACGTGGGAGCCCGGGTACCCCTACGTCATCAAGGGCGCGATGGCCGAGAGCTGGGAGACGCCTGATCCCACCACGTACATCTTCAACCTCCGTAAGGGCGTGAAGTTCCACCACGGAGATGTCATGACGGCCGAGGATGTCGTCTTCTCCCACGAGCGGAACTTCATGAAGGAACCTTGGATTCCGCCGTACTCAAGTTGGCTGCGGATGGTGGACTCTGTTGTGGCGACCGATGAGTTTACGGTCCGCTATACGCTCCGTCATCCGTTCCTGAACTTCCTGGGTATCCCGGCCGCGAACCGCATTGGCGGGATCGTCAGTAAGAGTTTCACGCTGGCGAACAACAACGACATGCGGACGATCGGGTCTGGGACAGGGCCGTGGCGCCTGAAGGAGATGGTGCCGGACGAGCGGGTGGTTCTGGAACGCTCCGACTCCTACTTCGAAATGGGCGAGGATGGCCAGAGCCTCCCCTACATGGACGAGCTGACCTACGTCCCGATCACGGAGGCGCAGACAGCGGTGGCTAGCCTCCGCACGGGTGAGATTCTCTACTCTCGCCTGTCCACCACGGACGCGAACCTGCTCGCGAATGACTCCGACATCACGCTGCATCGGAATCCGCAGGGGTGGCACCTTGGCTGGTCGATTTACAGCGAGAAGCCACCGATGAATGACGTCCGCGTGCGTCGCGCCCTGAACCTCGCGACTGACCGGAACGACCTCATCAAGAAGGTGCTGACTACCGGCTGGCCGGTGATGAGCATTCCGTGGTACACGCTCCCGGACTACGGCATTGCGGTCGACGACATGCCGGCGCACTACCGTGAGCCGAACCTCGCTGAGGCGAAGAGTCTGCTGACTGCGGCCGGCTTTGAGGGCGGGCTTGACCTTGAGGTGCACCAGGACTCCGGGCGTCTCTTCACGGAGAGCTCCGCCGAGGTTCTCCGGGAGCAGTGGGCGGCGATTGGCGTCAACCTGTCCATCACGCAGAACCCGCCGGGCTGGTCGGCCGTGGAGCAGGGGTTCCCAGGACACTTCTCGAGCGCACCGTGGACCAGCTACCCGGATCCGAACATGTACGTCTACAACTGGCTGCACTCCAGCCAGAAGCGGAGTACGAGCGACATTCCGCGTTGGAATGACCCCAAGCTGGACGACATGATGGACAAGGCGCTCATCGAGTCGGACGAGCAGGCGCGCATCGCACAGTACCGCGAAATCCAGCTCTACATCGACGAGACGACGGCGCAGTTGAGTCTCTACGACAAGGAATACAACGAGGGCGTTCACTCGAAGTTGCAGGGCTACACGGCGCACCCGCAGAACCGGAGCGACATCGGTATGACGCGTGCGTGGCTCGCGTAGACGTCGGTTGGGCCAGCACATCCACGGCAGAGCTCAGGACGAGGTGACCTGGTAGATGCGTACCTTCGTTGTCCGGCGGCTCCTGCTGGCGATCCCCACGATCCTGGGCGTGGGTGTGCTGGTCTTCTTCTCTCTTCGCCTGATGCCCGGCGATGTGGTCGATGTGCTCCAGCAGCAGGAAGAGACCATGACCGCCGAGCAGGCAGAGTCGTTGCGGCGCAGCCTGGGACTCGATGGGGCGGCGCACGAGCAGTTCGTGCGGTGGGCTGGTGCAGTGCTGTCCGGTGATTTTGGGAACTCGTATTACACCGACAGCACCGTGGTAGACCTGGTCAAGCCGCGTCTGTCGATCACCATCCAGTTGGGACTGATGGCGTTCTTCATTGGCGTGGCGCTCGCGCTGCCCCTTGGGATCATCTCCGCGCTCAGACCGAACACAGTGCTCGACTACATCGTCCGCACGCTCTCGGTGTTCAGCCTGGCCGCCCCGAACTACTGGCTGGCGATTATCGCGCTGATCGTCCTTGCCAAGTTCTTCAACTGGAGCCCACCGGTTCGGTACGAGCACATAGTTGACGATCCGGTGAAGAACCTGTCGAAGTTGATCCTGCCAGCGGTGATTTTGGGCACGGGCTTTGCAGGTGCGTTGGCGCGCTATCTCCGAGCTTCGCTGCTTGAGGTGTTGCGTCAGGACTACATCCAGACTGCGCGTGCAAAGGGACTCGCGGAGCGAACAGTGATCTGGCGGCACGCCCTGAAGAACGCCTTCATTCCGGTCCTCACGATCATGGGCCTGAACCTGGCGAATATCGTTGGTGGATCGGTGATCATGGAGCAGATCTTCCTGGTCCCGGGGATGGGATTCCTATTGCTCCAATCTATCTTCCGACGCGACTTCCCCATCGTCCAAGGTATTGTCCTTGTTATTGCTACCAGTTATGTGTTCATTAATATCGCGGTGGACATCGCCTACGGATACATCGATCCACGTATCCGATACCGCTGACGTTCCGTGGCTTCATCTCGAACCGCACTGAGGGGATCATGCCTTGACCTCCGCACCGTTGAATTCCTTGCAGGAAGCGGATCCCGCGCAGACCCTGCTGGGCGGGACGCGGTCGCGCCTTCGCAGGTCGATTCTCGGACGATTGCTGAAGAACCCCGTCGGTTTGAGCGGTGCGATCATGATTGCGCTGATTCTGATGGCCGGTGTGCTGGCACCCTGGATATCTCCCTATCCTCCTGAGTTTCAGGATGGTGACAGGGTGCTCATCGGCCCGAGTTGGGAGAATCTCTTCGGCACCGACAACCTTGGTCGTGATGTCTTCACACGGCTTGCCTACGGCGCGCGTCTATCGTGGTTCGTTGGACTGACCTCGGTGTCAATTGGCGCGACCATCGGCCTGCTACTGGGCCTCACGGCAGGCTACTTCGGTGGCGTGGTCGACAACCTGCTGATGCGGCTGATCGACATCATCCTGGCCTTCCCCGGACTGATCCTGCTGATCACGCTCGTCGGGATCCTGGGCCCGAATCTCCGTAACGCGCTTATCGCAATCGGGATCGGAATGACTCCGACGTTCGCGCGAGTCACGAGGGCGCAGGTGCTGGCGCTCAAGGAAACAGAGTATGTCGTCGCGGCCCGCATGTTGGGTGCCACCGATGCCCGGATCATGTTCCGACACGTCCTGCCGAACATTCTGGCCATCCTGATCGTCCAGGTCTCGCTCGCGTTTTCATTCGCGATCCTGGCCGAGACGACACTCAGCTTCCTTGGGCTCGGAGCTCAGCCGCCGTCGCCGTCCTGGGGTGCGACCCTGAACCTCTCGCGCCAGTACATGGAACAGGCACCGTGGCTTGCGATCTTTCCGGGGCTCGTTGTCATGATCTCGGTCCTCGGATTCAACCAGCTCGGTGACGGCCTGCGCGACGTCCTCGATCCGCGCCTGCGGGGTCGGATGTGACCTCCTCATGTGCGACGGGACGGGCGGCCAATCAGGGGTGAGCAGCCCCGAACTGCATCCGCCCGGCGGATGGCTGCAGATGAACGGCGGGAGTAGCGAGAGATGGACTCGGCAGCGGACATGCGAGTGGACCACGCCCAGGACCGGCCACTGCCCCTCGCGGGGATCCGGATCGCAGACTTCTCCTGGATCGTGGCCGGTCCGCAGACGACTCGGATCATGGCTGACCTCGGCGCGGAGGTGATCAAGGTCGAGAACGAGTCGCACCTCGACTCCATGCGTTTGGCTGGCCTCAACGACGAAACGCCCTCCTACAACCGAAGCGCGTCATTCGAGCAGTTCAACCGCAACAAGCGGAGCATGACCGCGAACCTCAATCATCCAGCCGGGCGCGATGCCGTTGAGCGCCTGCTGGCGAGCGCCGACGTTGTGGTGGAGAACTTCAGCGCTTCTGTGTTCGAGCGTCTCGGCTTCGGCTGGGAGCGCCTGCAACAGATCAATCCGCGTCTGATCTATCTATCCCTATCCGGATTCGGGCACACCGGCCGGAACGCCGGCTACGTCACATGGGGACCGACGGCTCAAGCGCTTTCCGGGCTGCAGCAACTCTCGGGACTCCCTGGACACGAGCCGGCGGGGTGGGGCTACGCCTACTTGGACCATACCGCCGGGTACTACGGCGCGATTGCCCTGTTGATGGCACTGCACCGACGCGAGGTGGACGGCATCGGGCAGTACATCGACCTCTCCCAGGTGGAGACGGGCATAGTCCTGACCGGTGTTGCGATGCTTGACGCCCAGGTCAACGGTCGGCGGTACTCGCCGATCGGGAATCGGTCGCGTTACCCGCGACTCGCTCCACACAATGCCTACCGATGTCTCGGCGATGATCGCTGGATTGCCATCGTCGCGGAGACGGACGCCCACTGGTCCTCGATCTGCCAAGTGCTCGGCGCGCCACATCTCGCCGCGGACAAGCGGTTCGCGACCAACCTGTCGCGCGTGGAGCACGAGGATGAACTGGACTCCGTGCTGACCGACTGCACCAGACGCTTCGACCCGCGCGAGCTGACGTACGCGCTCCAGGCGGTCGGTGTCCCCGCGGGCGTCACGCAGCACCAGCGCGACAAGATGGAGCACGACCCGCAGCTCGCGGCGCGCGACTTCTACGTCCGCGCGCGACATCCCGAGCTGGGCGAGCACCGCTACGAAGGGCTCCCCTTCCAGTTCTCTCGGTCGCGCTGGCGGGTGGAACGTTCCTCGCCGCTGTTTGGTGAGGACACCCTCTCGATCCTGTCCGAAACCCTCGGCTACTCGCCGGACGAGATCAACACGATGCTCGCGGAGATGGCAGTCTGACATGGGACCACTCGTTGGTTTGAGGGCCGTCGAGATCGGTGACCGCGGGGTCGTTGCAGGGAAGATCCTGGCGGATGCTGGCGCGGACGTGATTGTGGTGGAACCACCTACTGGCGCCCGCGCCCGCCACACTGGGCCGTTCGTGGAGGACCGCGCCTCGATCTCCGGCAGCCTCTTTCACGCTAACTGGAACCTCAACAAGCGCGGCGTCACGCTAGACGTCTCCACCGCGGACGGCGCCGAGATCTGGAGGAGGCTCGCGTCTACGGCCGACCTGGTAATCGACAGTTCCGGACCCGATGTCCTGGACGCCTCGGGCGCGGGCTACGCCAGCGCGGAGTGGCCCGCAGGCCTGATCTGGTGCTCGATTACACCATTCGGGCTCGCCGGGCCCTGGCGGGACTGGCACGTCAACGATCTCGTCAGCATGGCGCTGGGCGGTCCGATGATGAGCTGCGGCTACGACGACCACGAACTGCCCCCGATCCGCGCCGACGGCGAGCAGTCGCTAGCGATGGCAGGGGAGTGGGCTGTGATGGCCATGCTCGCCGCGAGGCACGAGCAGTCGCGCCACGGCCTCGGCCAGATGATCGACGTGTCCATCCACGAGGCTGCCGCGTGCACCGTTGAGGGCGCGTACCAGAACTGGGAGTACCGCCAGCAGTTGATCTATCGCCAGACCGGCCGGACTTCGGGCGCCGCGATCGTCGGGCCTTGGCAGTACCGATGCTCGGATGGTGAGTACGTTCTACTGATGGGCGGCGGTGTCCCGCGTGACGCACGCGTGTGGGACGCGCTGATCGCCTGGATGGATGAGCAGGGCGCCGCCGAGGATCTCCACGAACCCCAGTATAAACAGGCGATCTTCTCGCCGCCGCAGGCGCGCAGCCCCGACCGCGCGCACGTCCAAGAGGTCGTGGGCCGCTTCGTGCAGACTCTTCCGGCGGAGGAGGTGTACCGGCGTGCGCAGGCGATCCATCTTCCGTGGGGCCGCGTGCGCCGGCCCGAGGAAAACCTCGCGGACCCTCACTGGGAGGACCGCGGGCTCTTCTCGACCGGTGATCTGGCGGGCTTCGACGGCCAGGTGCGCTACGCCGGTGCGCCGTTCCAGTTCAGCTCCACTCGGAGCGAGTTCCGGTATCGGGCTCCGCTCCTGGGTGAGCACAACCACGAAGTCTTCGTGCAGGAGCTCGGGCTTGACGCACCCGCGCTCCTGACGCTGGCACAGATGCGGGTGATCTGAGCCTCTCGCGCCTGTGCGCGCGGTCGGGGCGGTGTGTAGGAGCGTGTCGATGACAGTCATGGCGAACGAACTGGCCAGCCTCAAGTGGCGGAACATCGGGCCGTTCCGGGGAGGCCGGTGCATCGCTGTTGCCGGCGACCCGAAGGACCCCGCCACGTTCTACTTCGGCGGCCCCGGCGGCGTCTGGAAGAGCGACGACGCCGGTCAGTACTGGCGAAATATCTCGGACGGGTTCTTCGGGACCCAGGCGGTCGGCGCGCTTGCCGTCGCTGAGTCCGACCCGAACGTCATCTACGTCGGTATGGGCGAGGCGTGCCATGCTGTCCCGCGCTTCTCGTGGACGTCCAACGCGGACGGCGTCTACCGCTCCACGGACGCCGGAAGCACCTGGAAGCACCTGGGCCTGGAGGCTACGCGGCACATCGCGCGCGTCCGCATCCACCCCTCGAACCCCGACCTCGTGTACGTCGCCGCCCTCGGCCGCCTCTCCGGGCCGAGCGACGACCGAGGCGTTTACCGCTCCCGCGACGGCGGACAGCACTGGGAGCGGATCCTGTTCCGCAGCACGAAGGCCGGCGCGATCGACCTGTCGATGGATCCGAACAACCCGCGCATCCTGTACGCGGCGATGTGGGAGACGCGGCGGACGTTCCTGTCCTCTTACAACGGTGGCGAGGACAGCAGCCTCTACCGCTCCACCGATGGTGGTGACACCTGGGATGAGATCACCGCCAACCTCAACCTGCCCGCGGGTACGGTGGTCGGGCGCATCGGCGTCGCGGTCTCGCCTGCTCAGTCAGGGCGCGTTTGGGCGCTGGTGGACGCGGAGGCGGGGGGGCTGTTCCTGTCCAACGACGGCGGCGGGATGTGGGAGCGCGTCTCCGACAACCCGGAGCTCACCGCTCGCCCGCACTACTACACGCATGTCTTCGCCGACCCCGCAGACTCGAACACCGTCTTTGTCATGAACGGGAAGGCTGCGAAATCGATCGATGCCGGCCGAACGTTTGCGGAATTCGTCACGCCGCACGGTGACAACCACGAACTCTGGATCGACCCTCGCGACACCCGTCGCATGATAAACGGGAACGACGGAGGGGCCTGCGTCAGCCTCAACGGGGGGGAGTCGTGGTCCACGCTGTACAACCAGCCGACCGGCGAGTTCTACCACATCACCACCGACGACGGATTCCCGTATCGCGTGTACGGAAGCCAGCAGGACAGTTCCGCCGTCTGTGTCCCCAGCGCCAGCTTCGAGGGGGCGATCCGGTGGGACGACTGCTACCAGGTAGGCAGCGGTGAAAGCGGCCACATCCAGGTCCATCCGCACGACCCGGGCGTCGTCTTCGTCGGCGCGATCGGTAGTTCCTCAGGCGGCGGTGCGCACATGCTCCGCTACGACCGGAGCACCGGGCAGCAGCGCCTCGTGACGGTCTGGCCGGAACTACAGCCGTGGTCACCGGGAGGGCAGAAGTTCCGCTTCCAGTGGACCTACCCGATTCTGATCTCCCCGCATGACCCCTCGGTGATCTACGTCTGCTCCCAGTACCTGATGCGCTCCACTGACGACGGCACGACGTGGACGCCGATCTCGCCCGACCTCACCCGCAACGACGCGGATCTCATGCGCGACCTGGTCGGCCAGGATCAGACGGCGATCGTCCCGTACGACGTCTGCACGATCTTCTCGTTCGCCGAGTCGCCGCACGAGCAAGGCACGTTCTGGGCCGGCTCGGATGACGGGCTTGTCCATGTCTCACGGGACGGCAGCAAGACCTGGCAAAACGTGACGCCCGAGGGCATGCCCGACTGGGCGCTGGTGAGCGGCATCGAAGTGTCGCCGCACGACCCAGCGACGGCCTATGTGGTGGCGACGTGCTACCAGTTCGGCGACTACCGGCCATATCTCTTCAAGACCAATGACTACGGTGCCCATTGGACTGCGATCACGGACGGCATCCCGGCGACGCACTTTACCCGTGTGATCCGCGAGGATTCCGGCCGTCGCGGCCTCCTGTACTGCGGCACGGAGGCGGGCGTTTATGTGTCGGTGGACGACGGAGCGTCCTGGACCTCGTTGCGTCTAGCAATGCCACCGGTCTCGGTCCACGACCTGATCGTCAAGGGCGACGATCTGGTGGCCGCGACGTACGGACGCGGGATATGGGTCTTGGACGACCTTCCGGCGCTGCGGCAGGTGGCAGATGGTTCCGGCGCGGAGACGGCACGGCTGCTCCAGCCTCGGGCGGCGGTCCGCGTCCGCACCGCGCCCGTGTTCTACGGCACAACCGCCGCACCACCCCCACTAGGCACGCGGCGCAAGCGGTACATGCTTGGCCTGGGCGTGCCGGGCGCGTTCGAGGAGGTGCAGACACTCAACGGCGGCATCGAGCGGCGGTTCATTGACTGCGGCGAGAACCCGACGGATGGGGCCGTGATCCACTACTACCTGCACGAGCGTCCGTCCCAGGAGATCACGCTCGACTTCCTAGACGATCAGGGCAACCTGATCCGGTCGTTCACCAGCGACCGCGTCGAGCACCTGGATGGCGGCACGTTGCTACCTCGGACGGTGGTGCTGACGAAGAACGCCGGCGCGAACCGCTTCGTCTGGGACATGCGGCACGAGCCGGCGAGCAAGATCGCGGGGGACGCGGCGCAGCGAGGTGGGTCGCTCCTGGGCCCGGTGGCGCCTCCCGGCGAATACCAGGTGCGGCTCACCGTTGCGGGCGGCCAGCACGTGCAGTCGCTGAGGATCGAGAAGGGCCCGCATGTCACTGCCTCGCTTGAGGATCTCGACGCGCAGTTCTCACTGCTGGTCGACATCCGCGACCGGCTGTCAGAGACACACGAGGCGGTGAACGTAGTCAGGGACCTCCGTCGCCGCTTGGATGACCGCGCGCGCGAGTTCGTTTCCGGCAGTCCGGATGCGACCCGCGTTGATGGGGCCGTGCTGCGGATCGAGGCGATCCAGGAGCAGTTGCTCGGCATCGAAGGGGAGCTCAACGGTAAGGCCGTGCCGGGGCGGGCCCGTGGCCGGCAGCCCGGTCTGGCGCAGAAGATTGCGGCGCTCGCGAGCGTGGTGGACAGTGCCGACTGGGTACCGACGAGGGGCTCGGTGGAAGTGGTAGAAGAGCTTGCCCAGCGTGCCGAGAACCAGCTCGGAGCGCTCGAGCAACTGCTGGCCGGGGAGTTGCAGGAGTTCGGCGACCTCGTCCAGCGGACGGGTGCCCCTCAGCTGCTCACCCGACGCTCAGGGCGTTGATGGTCGGCACCGCCCGGCTGCTATCTGCCTCCTCCGACCGACGCCCCCCTCCGGGCGCCGGTCGGGGGTGGAGGGCGGGATCTTGGTGATGGGCTCGCCGGTCGTACTGGTCACCGGCGCGAGCCGCGGCATCGGCAAGCGGCTCGCGCTCGACTTTGCCGCCCACGGCTTCGACGTAGTAGTGGTCGCCCGCTCCACGCGCGCAGCGCCGTCCCGGCTTCCGGGAACGCTTGACGAGACCGCCGAGGCCGTCCGTGCCCTCGGCCAGCGCGCACTCGTTGTCGTGGCCGACCTATCGAGTACGCAGGCCGCCGTCGAGGTCGCGTTGCGCGCGTACGAGGAGTTCGGACGTATCGACGTGCTGATCAACAACGCAGCGATCTCCCCGGCTGGGTCGGCGCTGGACGCACCGCTTCGCCGCTGGGAGCTGGCGGTCGACATCAACCTGAACGCGCCGTTCGCCCTGATGCACGAGGTGTGTCCCCGCATGGTCGAAGCGGGCCACGGCCGTGTGATAAACATCTCCTCGTCGGACGCCGTAAACCTCGTCGCCAGGCGTCCGAGCTACACCACGACGAAACGGGCGATCGAGGCGATGAGCGAGTCGCTCGCGGTGGAACTCCAGGGCACCGGCGTGACCGTGAACGCGATCCGGCTCGAGTTGGACGTTTGGACCGAGGGCTACGCGTTCACGCTCGGTGACGATGCCGCCGGCATGGACTTCGAGGACCCGGTGGTGATGTCCGACGCCTGCCTCTGGCTGGCCCGGCAACCTGGCGACTACACCGGTCAGATCGTCACCATCGAAGCGCTGCGCCAGGTCGGGGCCGTCCGCCCGAAGACGCCTGCCGGCCCCTCCTGAACCCGAGGACTTATGGCTGACGCCGGTCGGAGCTCGTCCTCCTCGACCATCGCCCGGTGGTGGGGCGCGCTGCGTACCCGTCCCCATTCCCGACGAGGCCGCTGGCTGCGCCGGTTGTTTGTCCTGCTGCTTGCCGCGTTGGCACTGTTCGTGGCTTTCTGCCGTCCAGAGACGATGGATCGGCCTACCTCTGACCGCTCGGTGCTGCCTGTCGGTGTCGCGTGGCCGTCCGTGCACGCGAATCCCGGGGCGACGCGCGCGACCGACGCGGACGCGGCGATCGAGGGCGATGTGGCGTGGGTGTACCCCCTTGACGTGCCGCTGGCCGTGGCCCCGGTGGCGGACGGCGGCGCGCTCTATCTGAGCACCACGGCTTCCGAACTGGTCGCCGTCGCTGCCAGGGATGGGCAGGTGCGGTGGTTCGTGTCGGTGCCCGGACAATTAGATGCCGCACCGGTCATCGCTGGCGACTGGATGTACATGGTGCTCCGGGGCGGAACGCTGACGGCGCTGGACGTCGCGGACGGTGCCGCGGTCTGGTCGGTGATCACGCCCCACGCCTTTGGGGCCTCGCTCGTGGTCGTCGACGGCGTCCTCTGGCTTGCCTCGCCGGGCCGCTTCGACGCGTACGACGCGGAAACCGGCCGGCACCTCAAGCAGCTCGATACCGCCGGCACCGACATGCCGGTGATCGCCGTGGTGGGTGAGTACGTCGTGGTCTCGGTCACGAACGATGTTCGGATCTACAATCGCGACACCGGCGCGGGGACGTTCCACTATCCGCTGCGGCAGCCGGTGCACCTCATCGCGACCGCGTCCTCGGTCCTCGTGTTCTCACCGACATTCGTGGTGGCGGTCGATCCTGAGACGCGTCACCCCTGGTGGGAGCGCGCCCGCGGGGCGTGGTCGCAACTATGGATCTGGGGCATGGCGCCCGTGGTCCCGGCGCCGGAGCGGCTGTGGGGCCGGCGCCTGCCGACCCCGCAGTTCGCACCGGCACTCACCGAAGAGGTCGTGATCCTCGCGGGCCTCGAGGGAGGCGTGTCCGCCTGGAGCCTCTCGACGGGCGAAACTCAGTGGGAGCGGGCGGATCTGACCAGCCGGGCCGCGCCGCAGATCACAGGCGGCGGCCTGTTGCTGGTGACCGAGGACGCACTGGTCATCCTCGACCCGGAGAGCGGGCTGGAGATCGGGAGACGAGTCCTGGAGGGCGGCCTCAGGAGTGCGACTGTGACCGCGCATGGCACGTATGTGGTGACCGACGCGCGCGAGGTGATCGGGCTGCGCTGACCTCCGCGATCTCGGCCGGGCTCGGTGCTTGGCACAACTGGCATTTCAGACCATCATCAGTGAATGGCGAAGAAACCGAGCTCCGATCGCGCGTCGCTACCGGCGGTACTCCCGGGCACCCCGACGCTCGACGACGTTGCTCGTACTGCTGGCGTCTCGAAGAGCACGGCCTCCCGCGCCCTCACGGGCGCGCGTCCGGTCAGTGCGGAACTCGCGGGGCGTGTGCAGGCCGCGGCGGAGCGCCTCCGCTATCGCCCCCACCTCGGTGCCCGGAGCCTCCGGCGGTCGGAGACGAAGACGATCGGCATCGTCTACCACAGCCTCGACAATCCCGGGCAACTGGACCTTCTGCGGGGGCTTGGCGCGGAGAGTTACGAGCGAGGCTTCAGCCTGCTCGTAGCGGACGCTTTCGGTGATGATCGGCGCTACGAGCTCCTTGTGAGCCGGCTCTTCGAGCGCCGCTTGGATGGCCTGCTCCTGGACTCGCCCGGCGCGCTGCCCGACCTGTTGGACGACTACCGGACGGCAAACATCCCGGTGCTGGCGCTGTACAGTAAACACCCCGCGGACGACATCCCCGTGCACCCGGGCTCGTCAGAGAAGGCCGTCCGGGCGGCCGTCTCTCGGCTGCTCTCGCTCGGCCACCGGCAGTTCGGCTACGTCCAGAGCGTCGCCGCGCTCCCCCGCCGCGCCGAGCGCCTCCAGGCTGCCCTGCACGACTCCGGGGTCGCCGACGCGGCGATCGAGGTCGCGCGCATCCCGGAGCCGCAAGACGACGCGCTGGTCTGCCAGGCGGTGCGCGAGATGGTCCGGCGGGATCGGCCTGTCACGGCGCTCTTCGTCGACCACCGCTCCACGCCGCCGGTGTTGGAAGAGCTCCGTGTGCTGCGCCTCGGCGTCCCTCGGGACGTATCACTGGTCTCCTTCAGCGAGTCACGGTGGGGGCACGGCTATGCGCCATGGATGGCGACGATCACCGTGGACGTGGAGGCGCTGGGCCGCGACCTGGCGCGGTCGCTGATCGACTGGATCCACGGGACGCCGCCGCACCCGGACGCCAAGCCGCGGGAAGCCGTGTGGCTGGAGCGCCAGTCGGTCGGTCGTCCTCTCGTACCGGGCGTGCTGGTCGCCGCCGGGGGTGGGGGCCACGACTACCTCACCGATCTGCGCTCCTGAGCGTCAGAGCCGAAGGTCAGCCCGGTCCGACTCGAGCGGCGCGCGGCTGACTGCCGCCGCCTCGACGAGCAGGTCGACGTCCTGCCGCGACCGGCCGAGCCACTCCGCCAGCACGTCGTCGAGGTGTTCGCTGAACCCGTCCGGGACGGTCGGCGCGGGCGTGCTCGTGCCGAACCGCAGGGGGATCCGCGCGTACTGGTACCCGCTCACCACTGACTTCTTCGGCGTCATGTCCGTCCAGAAGCCGCGCGCCTGGAGATGCTGGTCGTGGAGGACGTGCACGGCGGTCCCCACCACCTCGGCAGGTACACCCGCGTGCTGCAGCGCCTCGACCAACTCATCACGGTCACGGCCGGCGGTCGCCGCCCCGATCCGCGCGTCCCATCCGTCCCGGTCGCGCAGCCGGTCGAACGGCCCGTCGTTGCGGGTGACTGGCAGCCCGAGGACATCGCATAGCGCCGTCCATTCGGCCTGGGTGCGGGCGGAGAGCGCGATCCACTGATCATCGCCGCGGGTGGGATAGACGCCGCGCGGGGCAAAGCGCGGGTGGCCGTTGCCCTGGTGCACGGGCAGGGCTCCGGTCGAGCTGTGGGCAACTACCCACTCCCCGAGCCAATTCGCCGCCGCCTCCAGGTGCGACATGTCCACCCACTGTCCGGTCCCGCCTCGCACGCGCGACAGCAGCCCCACGAGGGCCGCCATCGCCGCGGTCACGCCGGCGATCGGGTCGCCATAATTCACCCCGCTCTTGGTCGGATGGTCGTCCTCGCGGTACCCGGTCAGCGACATGAGGCCGCTCAACGCCTCGATCGTCTCGCCGAGCGCGCGATAGGACGCCTCCGGCCCCGTCGACCCGAAGCCCGGCATCGACACCATCACGAGGCCCGGGTTGCGTGCCCTGAGCGAGGCGTAGTCGAGCCCGAACTTCTGCATCACGCGCGGCGAGAAGTTCTCCACGATGATGTCGGCGGTCGCGGCGAGGTCGCGGGCGACCTCCTGCCCGGCCGGCTGGCTGAGGTCGATGCCAACGGTCCGCTTGCTGCCGTCCAGGTAGCGGAAGTAGGCGGAGTTGGTCGGAT